>Ga0067045_1029976_pt1 | contig 17296 bp, 15 predicted proteins | sample TerdegcTABiofilm_FD_59184 | JGI IMG/M metagenome (GOLD analysis project Ga0067045, IMG submission 59184) | Combined Assembly of (Gp0054472, Gp0054536) Wastewater bioreactor microbial communities from Singapore -Terephthalate degrading...
GTAAAATTATTTGATTTAGCCACATCTGTGGTTATTGATAATGTGGAATATAACGGAGTCGGTTATGCTCTGGATAAATACAATAAAGATCTGTTAACCGAAGATATGATAAAGAAAGTTGAAGAAGCTAAAGCAAAAATTATCAAAGGAGAGATAATAGTACCTGCTGAGTTATAAGGTAAAGATAGTAGTTAATCATCAGGAAATTTATAATATTTATTATATATTGTAAATATTTAATTTCCTGATGATTAATGTTTTTATATTATATAATTATTATAGTAGGATATGGTGAGTAAATTGGCTGAATATTTAATAGAAATGAAAAATATCTCTAAAAGTTTTCCTCTGGTTAAAGCCAATGATAAGGTAAATTTTGCGGTAAGAAGAGGAGAAATACATGCTTTAGTAGGGGAAAATGGAGCTGGTAAGAGCACATTAATGAGTATATTATATGGTCTATATCAGGCCGATGAGGGAGAGATATTTATTGATGGAAAAAAGGTGAATATTACTAATCCCAATAAAGCAATTGAAAATAAAATTGGAATGGTACATCAACATTTTATGTTAGTTCCTCCTTTAACCGTAGTAGAAAATGTAATACTGGGGATGGAACCCAGAAGAAACTATTTTTTTCTTGATTTACAAAAAGCGGCCTCTGATATTAGAAATCTCTCAGAAAAATATGGTTTCAAAATTGATCCCTGGGCTAAAATTGAAGATGTTTCAGTGGGAATCCAGCAGAGAGTGGAAATTATTAAGGTATTATATAGAGGTGCCGAGATTTTAATATTAGATGAACCGACTGCCGTCTTGACTCCTCAGGAAGTAGAAGAATTATTTAAAATATTGAAATCTTTAAAAGAACAAGGAAACACTATTATTTTTATTACCCATAAATTAAACGAGGTAATGGCTATATCAGACCGAGTAACGGTAATGAGACATGGGAAAGTGGTAGGAACTAAAGATACTGACCAGACCAATACTTCTGAAATTGCTACTCTTATGGTTGGTAGAGAAGTCTTGTTAACTACAAACAAAACCGAACAAATATTTGGTAAGACCGTATTAAGATTAGACCGGGTGAGTGCTTTTAATCAGCACAAATATCCGGTATTAAAGGATATTAGCCTGACCATTAAAGAAGGACAAATACTGGGAATTGCCGGAGTAGAAGGTAATGGGCAGACTGAATTAGTAGAAGTAATTGCTGGATTGCGCCCAATATCCAGTGGCAAAATATATCTATATGAGCAGGACATCACCGGTTTGAGCCCCAGAAGGATAAGAGAATTAAATATTGCTCATATACCAGAGGACAGGCGTAAAAGAGGTTTTATTGCTGAATATTCAGTAGCAGAAAATTTGGTCTTAGGTAATCATTATAGAGCCCCTTTTGTAAAAGGGTTTTTTATTGACTTTCCAGCAGTAAAAGAACATGCTAATAAATTAATTGAAGAATATGATATCCGCCCGGCAGTAAAAGAAAACCTATTAAAGTCATTGTCAGGTGGTAATCAACAAAAAGTGATTGTGGCAAGAGAATTACAGAGGGAACCTATTCTGCTGATAGCTGCTCAACCTACCAGAGGATTAGATGTAGGTTCCATAGAATTTGTTCATAAACAAATTTTAAAGGAAAGGAGTAAAGGCAAGGCTATACTGTTGGTTTCAGCAGAATTAGATGAAATATTATCTCTAAGTGATGAAATTGCCGTTATTTACGAAGGGAGAATTGTAAAAATTGTAGCCAATAAAGACATTGATAGAGGAGAATTGGGTTTACTTATGACTGGTGCTTTACAGGCAAGAGATAGTAATTAGTAACAGGTTAATCTTAGATAGGAGGAATATTTTTTGAACAAAAAACAATTACAAAAGGGTATTCTTCTTTTTTCAATATTAGAAAAAGTATCTCCTATTATCGCTATTATAGGAGCTCTGATAATCGGCTCTATAGTTATTCTGTTAATTGGTGAGGATCCCATACAGGTATACAAAATGATGTTTGGTCTGGCAATAGGAAATCGTGATGGATGGGGAAATGTTTTATTTAGAGCAACACCCTTAATATTTACAGGATTAGCAGTTGCCTTTGCCTTTCGTTGTGGATTATTTAATATTGGTGGTGAGGGACAGGTCTATGTGGGCGCCTTTTTAGCTACTTATGTTGGATTTACTTTTACAAATTTACCAGCCATCATCTTAATACCTTTAACTATTGCTGCCTCTGCTCTTGGTGGGGCATTATGGGCTACGGTACCTGGTTTTTTAAAAGCAAAGAAAGGCATTCATGAAGTAATTATCACTATTATGATGAATTGGATTGCTGCTTCCTTTACTTTTTATTTAGCATTGGTTTATAAAGCACCTCCCACTGAGGCAATGAGGATGGCAGGAGTGCAACAGATGATTCCTCATACCAGTGAAATAGCAGAAACAGCACGACTACCTAGAATTGCTTCTTTATTAGCAAAGGTAAATATTCAATTTCCGGCACATAATCCCCTGAATGTATCATTTCTGATAGCAATTGTTGTGGCATTGTTGGTCTATTACCTACTCTGGAAAACAAGCTTAGGTTATGAAATAAGAGCAGTTGGTTATAATAAAACTGCCTCTGAATATGCCGGTATTAATATTGCAAAAAATATTATGCTGGCTATGATGATTAGTGGAGCATTGGCTGGGCTGGTAGGAACAAATGAAGTTATGGGCTATAAATTTCGCTGGCGGCAAGAACTATTTTTGGGTTTAGGTTTTAATGGGATTGCCGTTTCTTTGCTGGGTAAAAATCATCCCTTGGGGGTAGTATTAGCTGCTATTTTATTTGGTATTCTCTCTTATGGTGGAGCCTTAGTTAATATATTTACTGCAGGTAAAATACCTCGAGAATTAATAATGGTTATTCAGGCGGTTATTGTTATTCTGGTAGTTATTTCTGATGAAATCATAAAAAGGCTTATTCTCAGGAGGAAGACAATATTATGATGGATAGTATCTTCAATCCCGATTTTTTTGCTTCGGTAATAAGAATTGCCATTCCGCTTACCTTAGCTGGTTTAGGTGGTGTTTTTTCTGAGAGGTCAGGAGTAGTGAATATTGGGTTAGAAGGTATAATGCTCACCAGCGCCTTTACTGCTATTGCTGCTACCAATTTTACTGGTAATGTATGGCTGGGCATATTCTTTGCTGTGCTTGCCGGTATTTTATTAGGTTTGATCCACGCTATCGTTACCGTGTCCTTTAAAGCTAACCAAATTGTCAGTGGAGTTGCCATTAATCTATTTGCAAGTGGTATTACGGTATTTTTAAGCTGGCTCTGGTTTCATGAAACACAAATAATGGCATTAAAAAGCCTTCCTATCTGGGGATTTAAAGTACCCAGTCCTGGAGAGACTTTTCCTCTGGTAAGAAGTTTAATTATAATCTTTGCCCATCATTCCCCATTGGTGTATTTGACTATAGTTATTGTATTAATTGCGCATATTCTAATTTTCAGGACCCCCTTTGGTTTAAGATTGCGTTCTGTGGGGGAGTACCCTCAAGCAGCAGATACTTTAGGAGTGAATGTTATTAATATGCGTTACATTGCAGTTATGATATCTGGGGCTTTAGCCGGATTAGCAGGATCATTTCTTTCTATTGAACAGGCACATTTTTTTGTAAAAGAGATGAGCGGGGGCAGAGGATTTATTGCTTTAGCAGCAATGATATTTGGCAAATGGACACCATTTGGAACAGTTGGAGCAGCCCTTTTATTTGGGGTAGGAGAGGCATTAGCCATTAGATTACAAGGAATTTTTACTATTCCCGTACAATTCATTAATATGGTACCTTATCTGCTGGCTATATTTGTTTTAGTAGGCGCCATTGGTAGAGCTACTGCACCAGCTGCTGATGGTATTCCCTATGAGAAAGAGATAGGGTAGATAATATTTAAATATTTTTTTCGGGTTAGGCATTATACAGAATAATATTTTGTGTTATTATTTATATAAGATTTCAAGCTTTATCCTTTTAATTTTTATAAAGACAACCATAAAATGGATAATTAGGTAAATATCCCCAGAAGATCTTCTGCGACAAATAAATAAAGAGGAGTATTATGATATGAAAGAAATTGGAGAATACTTAAAAAACAGAAGAATTGAATTAGGGATTTCTTTAGATGAGGCAGAACAATTTCTTAAAATTAGAAAAAAATACTTAGTCGCTATAGAAGAAGGGGATGAAAGCGTCCTTCCTGGTAAAACTTATTTTGTTGGTTATTTAAGAAATTATGCTAATTTTCTGCAAGCAGATCAGGATTATGTTAATCAACTCTTAGCTAGATCAGAACAGATCTCCAAACCGATTGAAACTGAACCACAAATAAAGAGAATAAAAACAAGTAGATATTTATCTAAAGGCAAAAGAAAAGCAAGGATAAAGAAAGAAAGAAAACCAATCAATATTATTCCTTTATTAAAAATTGCTTTTATAATTTTTTTAATAGGGGGATTTATCTTTGTTCTCAATCAGTTTCTGCATAGAATAAAGCAACCCACTTCCATATCCGTTTTGGAAAAGGAAAGCATTTCTGAGCAAAAAACTATGGAACAAGAAATGTTAGAAATAGCCAAGGAAAATATCCCAACAGAAGAATCTCCCGAAGAAGATCAACTCACTCTTTTTCAGCCATTGCCTGATTATAAGCCCATTGAAATTATAGCTAGTGAGCCTAGTTGGGTAAGAATAATTCAGGATAATCAAATATTGTTTGAAGGAGTAATAGTTTCTGAAGAAAAAATCATAGTAAAATCAGACAATTTGATATCCTTGATCACCAGTAGTCCAAATAGAATCAGTGTATCATATAATAACCAGTTATTAGAACCCCAACCTTTAGAAAATTATCGTTTTATAGGCTATCAAATTGTGCCTAATAATAGTTAAAAATGGGGAAAATTATTTATCCTAATCCTGTTAAATTAATATTTAGTATTATTAGTGCTGAAGAGAAGATGTTTTTGACAGCCCAGAAGTTTTTAGTAAGTATCTTTGGGAATATTGATCAAGAAAGTGATTTTCAGCTATTTGATTTTACCAGCTATTATCGAGAGGAAATGGGAGAGGGGCTGAAACAAAAATTAGTTTCTTTTGAAAAATTAATTCTTCCCAATCGATTAATACAAATTAAAGTTGACAGTAATCAATGGGAATTTTTAATCAGCATGGATAACCATAGCTTAAAAAGTTTTGTTAAGAAAAAGAGAAGGATAAATTTTGACCCAGGGTATTTGACACTGGATAAATTTATCTTAGCCAGTACCAAAAATGGTCCAGCCAGGATTTATCTCGACAAAGGTATCTATGCTGAGGTTACTTTAAGATTTATTAGCGGTTCCTATCGCCCTTTAGAGTGGACTTATCAAAACTATCAGACCGAATTATACATTTCTTTTCTCAATAAAGTAAGAGAAAAGTACAAAAAACAGATAAAATATTATAATAAAAATATAATATAAGAATAATATTAAGAATGAGGGAGTGCCATAATATTAATAGTACCAAAAGAACATTTATAGCTATTAATTTAAATAGAGAAATAAAAGATTATATTTTTAAAATACAAGAAGAAGTTGGGCAGCTCAGCAAGAGCTGTGATATGAAAATTAAATTAGTGGAAAGAGAAAATTTACATATATCACTGAAGTTTTTAGGTGATTTAAATTCAGGAGAGATTGAAAAAACTATAAATGTATTACAAAAAATTGTCCATAATTATGATCAATTTACCATTGACTTAGCAAAAAAAATAGGCTTCTTCCCAAATTTAATAAGACCACGAGTCGTCTGGATAGGTATTGCCAAAGGAAATGATATAATTGTCAAAATATATAAATCAATAGAAAATGAATTGAAATCAGAATCATTTTATCAAAAAGACAATCAATTTACTTCACACATAACTTTAGCCAGAATAAAGTACCTCAGAAATCCCAAGAAGTTTAATGAGTATGTAGAAAATATTCAGATTAGCAGCCTGTCCCAGAAAGTTAAAACAATAGATTTGATGGAAAGCAAGTTAACCAGAGAGGGTCCCATATATAATATTATTAGTAGTTTTCCACTTGCTAAGGAGGAATATTAGATTGACTGTTTCTGGTAATTAATTTATGAATAATAAATGAATATCTAACAATATAAATGGTAAATAAAAATTATTTTTCATCGATTTTGATATCTGTTGATATATTTTAATAATTTTAGAATTATTTCGTTTATTATGAGGAGTTATTTATGAAAGAAAAAGAAGAGAAAGATATTGTTTCAGAAAGAGAGAAGGCTTTAAAAATGGCAATGGAAAATATTGAGCATCGTTTTGGGAAAGGTTCTATCATGAAATTTAGTGATAGGCCAAAGATTGCAGGTAGTAATATTATTTCCACTGGTTCTTTAGCATTAGATATTGCCCTGGGTATTGGTGGGGTACCTAGAGGAAGAATTGTGGAAATATTTGGACCCGAATCATCAGGAAAGACCACATTAGCTTTACATATGATTGCCGAAGCGCAGAAGAACAAGGGTATTGCAGCATTTATTGACGCAGAACATGCTCTCGATCCGGTTTATGCTAAGAACATTGGTATAAATATTGATGAACTTATCATTTCCCAGCCAGATACTGGAGAACAGGCCTTAGAAATTGTGGAATCTTTAGTTAGAAGCAATGCTGTGGATATTATCGTTATTGATTCCGTAGCAGCCCTGGTACCTAGAGCGGAAATTGAAGGAGATATGGGCGATGCATCAATGGGCTTACAGGCACGCCTAATGTCTCAAGCCCTCAGGAAACTAACAGCAATTATTAATAAATCTAGAACTACCACAGTATTTGTTAATCAAATAAGAGAAAAGATTGGAATTATCTTTGGAAATCCCGAAACTACTCCTGGGGGAAGAGCTTTAAAATTTTATGCTTCCATTAGATTAGATATCCGAAAAAAAGCTTCTATAAAAAAGAATGAATCGAATATCGGAATAGAGGTAAAAGTAAAAGTTGTGAAAAATAAGATGGCTCCCCCGTTTCAAGAAGCTGATTTTGATATAATTTTCGGTAAAGGCATTTCCAAGGAAGGGGATATATTCAATTTAGGTTATCAGTATGGAATACTTAAGAAATCGGGTACCTGGTTCTCGTATAATGATATGCAATTAGGTCAGGGAAAAGAAAATACCAAGATCTTCCTGGCAGAAAATCCTGAATTAGCTAGAGAAATTGAAAAGAAAATATTACAAGCAGCTAACCTTCCTGGCTTAGAGAATAATTTCCATGATGAACAGACGATACCAAATAACTGATATTAAGATTAAGAAAAATAATCTCAATAGAGTAAAAATATATATAAATGATGAATTTTTTTCTGAAACTGATTACTCTGTAATAAAAGAATTAGATCTCTATGTAGGTAAAATAATTTCTGAACATATTCTGGATACTATTGAACAAGACAGTAAACTAGCAAAAGCAAAGAATGAAATGATTAGATTTCTATCTGTTAGACCTCGTTCTGAATGGGAGGTAGAAAAAAAATTACAAGAAAAAAAATATCCACCAGATATTGTCTCGAAAGTAATTAATTGGCTAAAAGATGAAAATCTTATTAATGATCGTGAATTTTCTCTCCAGTGGATTAAATATCAAATCAATAAAAAACCAGCCGGAAGAATAAAATTAAGAAATGAACTATTAAAAAAAAGAATAAATAGAGAAATTATTGATAGTGTAATTGATTCATTTTTTGAACAGGACGAAGGTGAGTTAGGATTAGCTTATCAATTAATTAAAAAAAAGAAAGGCTCCCTGCAATCAAAAAATATTAAATTAGAACCTCTCAAAATCATTAATTTACTAAAGAATCAAGGATTTTCCGGGGCAATTATTCAGCGAGTATATGATGAACTTATAAATGGGGAAGATATGGAATAATAAAAAGACATTTGTTTGTCAGTTTATATTTAGTGTTAGAGTTGCATTTGACTTTTAATTTATTAAGAGATAAAATATTACAGCTAATTACCAATAATATTTTTGTTTTGTGCCATTTTTTATTGATTAGTAAAATAATAACAAGGTAATTTTTCTTAATTTAGCAAATAACTATTTTGAAATATTTTTTTGTACCTTTTAAATTGAATAGGGGGTGAAAGCCATTAACATATTTATTTTATCAATCGTGTTTGTACTAATTGGTATACTCATAGGCTTTTTCTTAGCCAATTTTATAGCTAAAACAAAATTGTCTGCTTATGAAGAAAATGGCAAGAAAATTATTGAAAATGCTAAAAAAGAAGCTGAATCAATAAAAAAAGAAGCTCAGTTGCAAGCGAAGGAAGAATCCTATCAAATTATCAGACAAAGTGAAATAGAATGCCAGCAGAAAAGAAATAAATTAGAAAGTATAAATGAGCAACTTATTAAAAAAAGCAATAGTCTGGTGCAAAAGATTGAGCTTATTGAAAACAAGCAAAAGCAAATTGATGCTAAAGAAAAAGAAGTTGAACAAAGATTACTTGAAGCCAATCAGCTGTTACAAAAACAAAAAGATGAGCTACTAAGAATATCAAAGCTAAATATTGAGGAAGCTAAAAAAGATTTACTGAATCGTTTGGAAAAGGAACTAAGTCATGAAGCAGGCAAAATAATAAAAAATATTGAAGAGAAAGCCAAAGAAGAAGGCGAAAAGAAGGCACAAAACATTCTAGCTATGGCAATTCAACGTTATTCTTCTGAATATACTGTGGAATCAACCATATCTGTAGTTTCCCTTCCTAATGAGGAGATGAAAGGGCGGATAATTGGAAGAGAAGGGAGAAATATTAGAACATTCGAACGGATAGCAGGGGTAGATTTAATTGTAGATGATACACCTGAGGCAGTAATTATTTCTGGTTTTGATCCTATAAGACGTGAAATTGCAAGAATTGCACTAGAAAAATTAATTACTGATGGTCGTATCCAACCAGCCAGGATAGAAGAAGTAATTGAGTCTTCTCAGAAAATTGTAGAAAATAATATTAGAGAAGAAGGAGAAAAGGCAGCATTTGAAACAAATGTTCGAAATTTAAATCCTAAACTAATTAATCTATTAGGAAAACTCAAGTATAGAACGAGTTATGGTCAGAATGTCTTGCAACATTCTAAAGAAGTAGCTTATTTTGCAGGGATAATGGCAGATGAACTTGGCCTTAACGCTAATTTATGTAGAAGGGCTGGGCTTCTTCATGACATAGGAAAATCCGCAGATATGGAGGTGGAAGGACCACATGCCTTAATAGGTGCAGATATCGCTAGAAAGAACGGAGAACTACCTAAAGTGGTAAACGCCATTGCTGCTCATCATGAAGATGAAAAGCCAGAATCAGTGGAAGCTATTTTAATTCAAGCTGCTGATGCTATTTCTGCCTCCAGACCGGGTGCAAGAAGAGAGATGTTAGAAACTTATATTAAGCGGTTACAGCAACTGGAAGAAATTGCTAACTCTTTTGAAGGTGTAGAAAAATCTTATGCTATTCAGGCCGGTAGAGAAATTAGAATTATTGTGAATCCAACAGAAATTGATGATTATTTGGCAGCAAAACTTTCTAGAGATATTTCTAAGAAAGTTGAAAAGAATATAGACTATCCTGGACAAGTAAAGATAAATGTAATCAGAGAAACACGTTCTATTGAATATGCCAAGTAAATGCTATTGTTGTAAATAACTTAAATGATGAGTTTTAAAAAAGAGGGAGGTATATAAAAGATATATCTCCTTCTTTTTTTCAATTGAGCAACTTTGGTTATATATTTAATTTTTTAACTATCAAAAAACTATTTTTCATATATCAGGCAGAAGTACTTCATTCTTTTAAGGATTGTTCTATAGGATAAAGATGTAAAATATTGTTTTCATATTGTTGAAGAAGGAATTTTATATAATTTTTATTTATTCATTTTGATTGATAATAAAGAACATATGTACTGCTCCCCTTTTAACAAAGGGATGATTTTAAGTTAGAATAAGCTCATAATTAGAAAGGAGTTTATTCTAAGATGAAACGGCATAAATAGGAGAGCAGTCAAAAACTAAAGATTGTCCTGGAGGGATTATCTGGCCAAATTGAGATTAGAAAATTATGTAACAAATACCAGATATCCCAGGTCATCTACTACTGTTGGAGAGAACAATTCCTCCAGTACGGGCATCAGGCCTTTGAAAGTAAGAATATCACCAGATGCGAACAGCGCCTGCAGTCTGAGAACCAGCGTCTAAACAGATTATTGGTGATCTGACAGTTGAGTTAAAAAAAGCGATTTTGCATGATGCGTAAAAAATCAGCTAAAGTAAACAAGAGAAATGAACCGGTACTGTCCATAATTAAAAGACATTAAAGCTTGCCACCCTTTCTGGGGTTATCGCAGATACTGGGCCTATCTTTATTACCGGAAGGGTATCAAGGTCAATAAGAAGCGCATCTACCGGCTGATGAGGGAAAATGCTTTATTGGTTACTAAGAAAACATACCAGGCTAAGAGAAAGCCAACTCGTCCCAAACCCAAGGCCAGCTATCCCAATCAGACCTGGTGTACAGATATGATCAAGATTAAGATTGGTATCTGGGGCTGGTATTACCTGGTAGTTGTCTTAGACTGGTATACCAAAGAAATTATTGGCTATGTCAATATTATCAGGAATATGTTAAAAATAAAGAGCAAGTACTAACTTAAAAATTGTCCCATTAATAGGGAGAATTACATATTTTATATATGAATATTTAAAGAAGAGATATGTATTATATGGAAAGAAAAGAAGAAAGAAAAAATAAGAAAGGCAGCAAAAAATTGATTTATTTTATTAAAACATTTGGCTGCCAAATGAATGTGAATGATTCTGAATATTTAGCAGGTCAACTTGAGGAAATGGGTTATGAAAGTAGTACCGATTTATATAAAGCTGACCTCATAATCTTAAATACCTGTTGTGTTAGGGCAAAGGTAGAACAAAAAATTTATAGCCTGGCTGGTATAGTCAGTCAGATAAAAAAAGAAAAACCTGAAATTATTTTTGGAATTTGTGGTTGTTTAGCTGAAAAAGAAAAGGATAATATTCAAAAAAAAATACCCTCAATTGATTTAATATTTGGCCCCTCTCAAATTACTTCTTTTAAAGAATTATTGGAAGTTTATAGAGATAACCAAAGAAGGGAAGTTGTTGTTTTCTGTGATAACAGAAAATCATTACAATTAGCAAATAAACCAATAAAATATAATCATCATATTAGAGCTTATGTACAGATTATGAAGGGCTGTAACAATTTTTGTTCCTATTGCGTAGTACCTTATACTAGAGGACCAGAAGCAAGCAGATCTACTGATGAGGTAATTAAGGAAATTGAAACTTTAGCAAGGAAAAACTATAAAGAAATTATGTTGTTAGGTCAGAATGTCAATTCTTATGGACATGATCTAAGTACTGGAGATAATTTTCTTACCTTACTATCCAGAATTAACTCTATAGATGGTATTGAAAGAATTAGATTTACTACTTCACATCCCAAAGATTTTAACCTGGAATTAATCAAAGTGATTAAAAAGGGTAAAAAAATATGTGAACACATTCATTTACCACTACAATCGGGATCAAATAGGATATTAAGTAAAATGAACCGAAAATACCACATGGATCAGTATTATAAAATTATTGATAGTCTTAGGGAACATATACCAGGAGTTAGTATTTCCACTGATGTAATGGTTGGTTTTCCAGGTGAGACAGAAAATGATTTCCAACAAACAATAGAAGCATTTCAAAAAATACAGTTTGATTCTGCCTATACTTTTATCTATTCTCATCGAGAACCTGCTCTGGCCTCATTTTTAGGAGAGGATATCCCTCTTTTAGTGGCAAAAAGACGTTTGTGGACTTTGAATCAAATACAAAACAATATATCTAACCAAATTAACCAGGGTATGGTTGGTAAAATAGAAGAGATATTAGTAGAGAACAGTTCTAAAAAAGGTATTAAAAACCAATATTGGGGGAAAACAAGAACAAATAAAATAGTTGTTTTTCCCGGTTCTGATGAAAATGAATTGTTAGGTCGATTAGTAAGGGTTAAGATTAATCAGGCAGATTCTTATACTTTATATGGAGAGCTGGTAAATGTTATATCTTAAAAAGATTATTATACTTACTGGGCCTACTTCTAGCGGAAAAACTGAAATTGCTATTAAAATTGCCCAACTTATGCCTGATATTGAAATTATATCAGCTGATTCAATGCAAATATATAAATATATGGATATTGGTACTGACAAACCAGAGAAAGAGATACTTAAAAAATATAAACATCATTGTATTAATTTAATTGAACCTTTAGAAAATTATGATGTGAAACAATACACTGAACAAGCTAACAAATGCATTGCTGATATTTTATCAAGACAAAAAAAGCCAATTGTCGTGGGGGGAACAGGATTGTATATTAAATCGCTTATTCATCCACTATTTGAAGGGCCTGGTAAAAACCAGCAAATTAGGAATGAATTATATGAATTGGCAAGAGAGAAGGGTAATACCTTTTTATTTGAGAAATTAAAAAAGTATGATTTAGAATACGCTAATAAGATAAATATAAATGATACCAGAAGGTTAGTAAGAGCTTTGGAAGTCTTTTATTTGACTGGAAAACCAATATCATATTTTCACAAACAGAGGAAAGATGATAATAGTAAATTAAAATCAAAATATAATTATAATTACTTTATCATATGTATTTTTAGAAATAGAGAAAATATCTATAAAAGAATTAATAACCGTGTAGATAAAATGATCGAGAATGGCTTAATAGAGGAAACCAGAACATTATGGGAAAAATATAATAATATTAATTTGAATGCCATGCAAAGTTTAGGATATAAACAGATAATAGCTTATCTACAGAACAAAACATCAAAAGAAGAAGCAATAGAGATTATAAAGAAAGAAACAAGACGTTTTGCTAAAAGACAATTAAGCTGGTTAAGAAATCAAATCAAGATAGATTACTGGATTAATCTTGATGAATATAAAAGTATTGAGATAGTAGTGGAAAAGATAATGAGTATAATGAGGGAAGAGGGATATTAAAGAAAATAATTTATTAAAATTAGCATTATTATATGTTCCGATAATATATCTTATGTAAAGTAATAGGATATATAAAAATAATAATTTTATATGTTAAGTATAGAAAAATATTAAGTATTTAAATGGATATAAAAATCCATTTATTTTTATTTTATGTAGATATATCAAAATATTGCAAAATAGGCTTAAAATAGAAAAATTTATCATGACATATAGTTGTTTTTTTATTTATTATTATAATATATTATTTTATCAATGAATTATCAATATTGATTCAACATTAATTTGATTAAGTATTAATTATTGAAACAATACAATTTTTATTTATATTAAAATGTTGTAGTAAAATAACAATAAAAAAATTAAAACAAAAATTAATTTTTTATTAAAAAGAAACATTTTAATTATCAAATTTCCTCAATTCTTTTTCAATGTTTATTCAATAGTTTATAAATATATAAAAATGCATATGCTTAATAATAAAATTGAAGAATAAATTAACAGGTTAAGTGCAAAGCCGCAACTTTATTTAGAGTTGATTCTTTATTATAATAATCGCAGGCCTTTTTGGTTTTTTCAATTATTACTTTTTTAATATCCAAATTTTTTAATTCTTCTATCAGGTTATTATCAATCTTCATCAGACCATACTTTCCAGTACCAATAATTAAAACATCGGGTTTAGAATTGATAACATCTTCTAGGTCATGAATGGTTAAAAGATGTCCTTCTTCCCTCCACCATTTATCTTGGATAACATTAGGAAATATTATAATATCAGTTCGATATGTTAAACCATTAATAATTACTTTACCAAATTGATATTTTTCGATAGTATACATAAACAAACCAAACAATATAACAATATAATATTTGCTAATATAATTAAAATTATTGAAAAATTATAGCTGCATAACCGACTACCTGATCATTCATGCCTGATACATCACCTGAAGTAGCATATTTAAGTAATTGACCTTTTTCTATTCCTAATTTTTTACATACTTCTATGACTACGGCAATGGGTCCAGGACCACAAATAGAAATACCATTTTCTTGAATTGTTTCATAGAAAAGATTACTATCCATATTCAGAATTTGATTAATTGCTTCCGCATCTTTTTGTTTGGTACTTTCCTGGTCTTCATAATGAGTAAAATCAGAACTGGCTATTAAGAGAAAATCTTTATAATTATCCTTAATTGTTTGATAGATTATTTCTGCCAGATATTTCATAATGGTAAGTTGTTGATTAGAAATGCAAATAGGTATTATGCCATATCCCCCATCAGGATATATAAATTGTAAAAAGGGTAATTGTACTTCAAGGGAATGTTCAAAAATATGGGCTTGAAAATCATCTTTCATCATTTTTTTATTATCAAGAGTAATAATCTTATGAGCTGTTTTTTGGTCAACTGCTACTATTCCTAATGGAGTTTCCCATTCCCCTGAAGGGAAAAGTGAAATTTCTGCTCCTAAACCTCTGTGATTTGGCCCAAGTACAATGATGGTTTTTGGGGTTTTTTCAAGGGAAAGGCGGAAGTAATTATGCGCGGCAACTGGTCCTGAGAACATATATCCGGCATGAGGTGATACAATTGCCAAAATCTTTCTTTCCTTTTTTTGTTCATCACCGGTAATTTTCTGAGGTCCTATTTGATGTAAAAAACAGCTCTTGATTTGTTGGTGTAAGGATTGTTTACTAGCAGCATAAAATGAACCGGCTACTATGGCTTTTCTTTTATAATCCATAAGGCAATCCTCCATCTCTCTTCGCAAAAAATTCATTATTAAATCAATCTATTTATTAAATCTAAAAAATATCCCTTTTTCTATAGTGTTTACCACCTTTTTTCTTTTTTTTGGTTAATTTGGGAATAAGGAAAATAATTATAATGATTAAAATGAAAAGAATAATAATAATTCTAATTAATAATGAATTATATAAATATTTAATATAAGTGAGATAATAATTTATTTTTGCTTCCGGATAATTCGGTTGTTTTGCTAAGACAATTTTATAATGTTTTAATGCTTCTTGGTAGTTTTTATCTCTGGTATATTGTATAGCCAAAGTATAATGAGTATCAATTAACTTTAAGTTGATGTTTTGATCCTGGGGATATTCTTGGAGAATTAGTGTATACTGTTTAATTGCTTGTTCTAACTGACCATTTTCAAAAAATGCTAAAGCAATTGCCTTTCTGGTTTCAGTGTCTTTTGGGTCTTCTTCCAGTACTTTTTGGAAAGATTTTATTGCTTCATTCCATTGTCTATTCTCTAGATATTCCATTCCTAATTTTCTGTTAATAATTATTTTTGATATGCAATATTTAACAATTCTATTATTACCGGCATCAGCTACATAAATATAACCTCTTTGATCAATAGCAATACCTTCTGGATATGTTAAAGAAATACCGTGTTCATTAATTCCGAATTCAGCAACAAAGTCATATTGATTATCAAATTGAACTACTTTTCCATTCCTATAATCAGTAACAAAAATATTATTGTTATTGTCAATAGCAATATATCTGGTACCATTAAACTCACCTGGTCCACTCCCCGGACTTCCTAAGCGCCTAATAAATTGACCTTTTTCGTTAAATATTTGGACTTGATGATGAAAGGTATCAGCTATATATATATTACCCTCTTTATCCAGGGCGATACCTCTGGGATAATAAAATTCCCCATCTCCCATACCTTCCCGTCCAAAAGCATATAATAAGTCCAAATCTTTAGAAAAGACTTGAATTCTATTATTCCCTGTATCAACAACATATATATTATCCTCTTTATCCAGGGCGATACCTCTGGGGTTATCAAATTCTCCTGGTTTTTTTCCAAATTGACCGAAAGTTATTATTGATTTACCATCAGGAGATATCTTATGTACTCTATGATTATGCTGCTCTACAACATAGATATTATTGTCCTTATCTAAAGAAATCCCTACTGGGCCATCAATTTCAAAACCAGGTTGTTCATCTGGTATAACACGCAAAAAATTACCATTATTATCAAATATTTGAATTCTATCATTCTCCCAATCAGTAATATAAGTATTGTTTTCTTGGTCTATAGTAATGCCAACTGGATAATTAAATTCACCTGTTTTGTTGCCATACTCACCAAATGTTGCTTCAATTATATATTCGATATTATTAGAATCATTATTGGCATAGGCAATTGTGGGAATACTAATTATTAGTAACAAAATAAAAAATGAAAATAACTTACAAAGAAAATCTTTATTTATATTTGGCATAACACTTTACCTCTTCATAATTTTCATCTGCCTTATTATTATTGAATGGTAATTGAGATAGTTCCTTAATTTTATGTGCTAAATATATTAATGATTCTTTGATATATTCTACATCTTTGCGCTTGTTTTTATCAAGACTGAAAGGTTTGCCAAAATGAATATAGATACATTGTCTTTTAAAAATTGCTGGAAATTTAGCACGGGGGGGATATATTTCGAAGGTCCCTATCAAGCCCACTGGAATAATTGGTACATTAGCTTGTAGAGCAATTTTTATCAAGCCAGAATTTAGTTCTAGCAGTTTTCCATCCCACGATCTTGTTCCTTCAGGGAAAATACCCAGAATATGCCCCTTTTTTAATAAGACGATACTTTTTCTGATAGAAACAGGATTTATATTTTGTCTATCAACAGGAATAGCCCCTATTTTTTTCAGAATAGAACCAAGTAAAGGTATCTCAAATGCTTCTTTTTTGGTAATAAAATTTATAGGTCTTTTTAACGCAATTCCTAAAACAACAGGATCCAGGTAACTAACATGATTAGCTGCTAAAATAAATGAACCTTTATAATGAGAAATATCTTCTCCCATAACTTTTAGTTTCCAAAAAAGACGAACAATTATTAAACAGATGAATCGGCAAATCTTATAAATCATCTTTCTAATACTTACCTATTTTTTACCACTTAAATTTTTAATTATGGTATAACATTTTGTGATTTAATAAAAAAGAGTAATCTCAATATTATTAAAAATGATAAATTGTCATTAGTAATAGTTTAAATAGACAAAGTTAAATAAACATGGTGTGCCCGAGAGGATTTGAACCTCCAATCTACGGCTCCGGAGGCCGTC
>Ga0067045_1003651_pt1 | contig 17294 bp, 18 predicted proteins | sample TerdegcTABiofilm_FD_59184 | JGI IMG/M metagenome (GOLD analysis project Ga0067045, IMG submission 59184) | Combined Assembly of (Gp0054472, Gp0054536) Wastewater bioreactor microbial communities from Singapore -Terephthalate degrading...
TAGTGATATTGTGCCGGATATCAGAATTTAAGGTAGAGGTATCGAGGGTGAGGGATATATTGATAAAGAAGTCGCAGAGAGTGTATAAGATACCCCAAAAGTTGAGGTTTTTCTTATATATGCTTGGGGACGGATTATCTGAAGTACTTAAAATCATTATTGATCTGGATAAAGCAGATGCTTAGTAAAGAGAAAAAAGTGAATAAAAACCAGCTAAGATTTAGTTTTGCTTAAGGATTTATGAAAAATTTTGGGGTATTTCCAGAAAATCCAATAATATTTCTTGAACATATTTCCATTTTTGATACACTGTTGAACTAACAAATTTTCACAGCCTTATAAGGAGGGCAGATAGTATGAAGATTATTAAAGTTTTCTTTATCGCGGTTCTGGTACTTATTCCTCTCTCCTCATTTGCACAGATCAAGGTTGAAGACAGCGGAGGAATTACAGTAAAAAAGGAACTCGGCACACCTACTACGCTCTATCTTGTAGGTGATTCTGCCTCAGAGAAGATCCCGATCTTTTCGGTTCTTTCGGAGAGTCAGTCTGTCGGAACAACGATAGGTACAGTCTCCTCCGCCGGCGGCGGGGTCGGGACATATTCGGGGACATCCACATCATACGGACAACAGGTCCAGAGACTCTGTGACACACCCTGCAAGCTCAAACTTGACCCCGGAGTATACAGTATAAGAATCGGTGACAATGTTACACTCGGGAAGAAACTCGACCTTACGGTTTCGGGAGGGGAACTTGCATATAAGGTATATCCCGGAAGTTTCGGTGCATTCTTTGTGGGAACGCTCAGTATCGTTTTCGGCACCTGTATAGGTCTTACTATGGGCGGTGTGGATCTGGCTCTTGGCTCAACAATGTTCGGAACGACGGGAGACCTGATATTTCTCGGAAGCGGGGCAATTCTCACGGTAATAGGTATAGTACTCTGGTCAGGACCCGCATTCGGGAGTGCAACTCCTATCTCCCCGGAAAGCGCAAAGACACAGTTTGCCAGATAGAATATAAGTTCGCTCCTTTCGGCATAAATCAGACACAGAGCCGGATACAATATTTCTCAAAATAAAACTATCTTGCTCTTATCCTTTACAAAACCACCAATTTATATATAATCGGTCTACCTCTTTTAGAGGAGTCTTTATGAAGGATTTGCTTATCAACAATTTTCTCAGATACGGGGCGAGGGCTCTATTTACAAGAACCATTAAAAAATTCGAAAACGATACGACCAATTTAAGAGAGGCACAGGAGAACGCCCTTAAAAAGATAATAGAAAAGAACAGAGACACTCTCTACGGAAGAGAGTTTGGTTTTCAGAACATCAGGTCGGTTGAGGATTTTCAAAAGGCCGTTCCTCTAAATGACTATTCTACGCTGGAGCCCTACATCGAAAAAATGGTAATGGGAGAGACGAATATTCTTACTCCCGATGAGATAATCTTCTTCGGCACAACCAGCGGGACGACAGCCAAGCCCAAGTTTATACCGATTACAGACGAACACTTCAGATATGTGGGCAGGTCGGTTCTGCCATATTTCAGATTCATTACAGAGGAGGCGCCGGCCGCTATCAGAGGCGGGACTATCAAGATGACCTCACCCAAACTCGAGGGATTTACAGAGAAGGGTGTCCCCTACGGCTCTCCGTGGTACATAACCGAAGTGGCAAAAAACAGAAGAAATCCGCTCATAAGGGATATCTTTATCTCTCTCAACAGAAACTACTGGGAAGACGAGATATTCAATATTACTGACTTCAACACAAAATATTACATAATTATGAGACTCGCCGTCGAGAGGAATATCACACACTTTTCGATGGCCAATCCGTCTACCGTCCTGCTCTTTGCAAAAAAGCTCAACGAGTTTGCCGAAGACATAATCAGAGACCTCTATGACGGACAGATCAAGAAAGGCATCTTTCTCGACCCCGCCTTAAGAATAAAACTGATGAGAAAGATAAAGAGAAACACGAAAAGGGCAAAGGAACTCGAGAAGCTCCTTGCATCTGACGGAATGCTCAAACCCTCAAAGGTATTCAAAAATCTTGCCCTTATCTCCTGCTGGAAGGGTGGTTCGGCCGGATTCTACATAAAGCAGTTCCCCAGATACTTCGACAACACCCCTACAATGGAATACGGAATCGGTGCAACCGAAGGCATATTTGCAATCCCGTATAAACTGGAGGAGCGCGGCTGTATACTCCAGCCCGGATATATATTCTTCGAATTCATCCCCGAGGAGGAATACTTTTCCGACAGAAAGACTATTCTTACCGCAGACCAGATAAAGGAAGGGGGACGTTATTCTATAGTTATTACGGGATACAACGGTCTCTACCGGTATGATATGAGGGACATCGTGGAAGTCGTCGGATTCTACAACCGCGCACCCGTAATTGCATTTCTGCACAAGGCAGGGAATGCCGTCTCATATACAGGAGAGAAAATCTTCGAAACACACATAACAGACGCGGTGAACCTCACAATCTCCGATACCGGCATTCAGCTCAACGGGTTTACATTCCTTCCCGACGAAAGCGGCGAACTCCCGAGATACATCCTGATGATAGAGCCCCAGAAGGAACTAAAGGAGGAAACCGCCTCCGATTTTCTGAAAGCTTTCGAAAAGAATCTCAAGAAAGTCAATATGGAATATGAGACCAAGAGAGATTCGATGAGGCTCGGCGCCCCTGCCCTTGCGATACTCAAAGGCGGCGAATATGAGAGATTCAGGGCATCCCTCATTGCAAAAGGCGCATCGGATGCCACAACAAAACCGCCGGTTCTCAAAAAAGAGCCATCCTTTATAAACAATTTCAATGTTATCAGAAGAACCGAATTAAAGGAGTAATATATGATATACCGTGCAACCCACACCCTTAAGATAAAGGAAGAGGATTATTTCAGGGCTATGTTCAGCGACGAATTTGACAACTATCTTTCGGAAAAGCTCAATCTCGCAAGCCGTAAAACTCTCTACAACAATGAGACAGACGAGAGAATCGAGAGAAAGGTAAGGTCGACATCGAAGGAGTTGTCAGAGAGGGCGCAGAGCATTCTGAGACAGAAAACCCTTACCGTCGACGAAGAGATTACTGTCAACAAGACTACGAAGGAGTTCAGCTGGCAGTTTGTCCCCGACGTCTTTACAAAGATGGTCACAATAAAGGGGAAGGGGAGGATATACAAAAAGGATGAGGAGAGCATCAACCGGGAGATGGAGCTGGATATCAAAGTTCACGTCCCGCTTTTCGGGAAGAAGATTGAGGAGTTTATCATAAGCAGACTCGATGCCTGGTACGAAAAGGTAAATCTGTCGCTCGAGGAATTTTATCAGAAAGTATATCTTAAAAAGGTCAACTGAAGAGGTGAGATATGAACAGGACACCTGAAGAGATTATTGCAATGAGAAGGCTGGTGATCGACAGGTTTCACCGCCTGAACTGTGCACCTACCGTAACGATCAATATGGATGCATTTATCGAGCCCGCCCTGGCCTTCAAGGACAGACTTAATCAGGACGAGCGGGCAAAGAAATACAAGATTACCTTAAATCACATTATTCTTAAAGCCACTGCAATGGCACTAAGGGAGCATATCTTTTTCAACTATGATTACGACGGGAAATACAGGATATATCCGAACGACAAAATTGACATACGAACACCTGTTGACCTCGGAGAATTCCCGATGCACATAGTGATACCCGATACAGACAAGAAGAATGTCTTCGAGATAGCCCAGACATTCAACGAACGTCTCGAGGAAGTCAGAAAGAATGTGGATACACAGATGCAGAAATACGTAAACTTCCAGATGAAAAACAAGGGTCTTTCGGCACTTATGAACGTATGGACAGAGATAGCCAGAAGGGCCAGACCGTATTTTCCGAGATGGGAGAAGAGGTGGTTTGAAATTCAGCACAGGTTTATAGGGACATTTATGGTAACAAATATGGGTACCCTCGGTGTAATCGATTGCCACGGCCAGCTCGTAAAACCGTCTATTGCAGCACTTCTCGTCCTCTCGTCAAAGGACGTGGCCGAGATAGTCGACGGTAAGCCCGTAAACAGAAAATATCTCGGACTGGCACTCGAATTCGACCACAGGGTAACGGATGCCGGTGAACCGGGACGTTTTCTGGCGACAATCAAGCGAAACCTTGAAGAACCGGAGAAATACTGCATATGAATATCTTTGACCCGGAAGATTACATTGCCCGACGGCTGCATATGATAAGGACCTTTTCCGAAAAGAGGGTTGGTCCGACAGTGCTTGCCACAATAGAAGTAAATATGGACAACGCCCTCAGATACAGAGAAGAATTCAATAATAAATCCGATACGAAGGTCTCCCTGAACGATATGATAATCAAGGCTACCGGAAATGCGCTTACAAAACACCGCCTCTACACATGGGCATACAACGGCAGATACAGGCTCTTTCCGACCGATAAAATTGACATCCGAGCACCTGTGGATGTCGGAGATGACCTCGGTATGCTCATAGTAAGGGATGTTGACAAGAAGAGCCTTAAAGAGGTAGCGGAGGAATCAAAGAGGATTCTTAAGCAGATAAAGGATTCGACTCAGGCAAGACTCGACAGGATTGCCAGTATCAATAAAAAATTCTGGTTTTTAAGGCCTGTTGTCGGCGCAGGACGAAAGATTTTTGAACTGGCAACCCTCCTCTCGCCCGATCTGGAGGAGTGGCTCTATCAAAAGCATAGAGAGACTCTCGGGACATTTCTGATTTCGAATCTCGGCAAACTCGGTGTAAACGATGTAGCATCACCGATTGTGACTCCCTCAATCGTCCAGATGAATGTCAGCACACTGGAGAAAAAGAAGATAGCGGATAACGGGACTCTGAAGGAGATCAGCATTATCAAACTCATCGGGAAACTCGACCACAGAATAACCGATGTGGCACAGACGGTCAGATTTCTCAAAGACATAAAGAAGAATCTGGAAGAACCGGAAGAAGGACTGAAAAGGATTGAATAAAAGCCAGATACCTTCAGTGCGCCTTCTTGTCTATCTCGGTTGCAAACCACTTGAAATATGAAGCTGCCGAGAGAAGAGAGAAGACCATCGAAAGGATTACGAGAATAATTCCGACCCTGTGAAAATCTATCATACCCCTGAAAAGGATAAAATTGATTTCGTACGGATAATGAACGAGCAGCCCTACAATTCCGACCATCTGAAGAGCCGCCTTTGCCTTACCCTCCTGTCCTGCCGCAAGGACGAGCCCCTCCTGAGCGGCAAGCGCTCTAAGTACAGTGATTGAAAACTCCCTTGCCAGAAGGATAACGACAAGCCACGCAGGGACGCGATTGAGCGGTATGAGCATAACGAGACTTGTTACTACCATCAGTTTGTCTGCAAGCGGGTCGAGGAATTTTCCGGTTACTGTAATAAGATTCAGTCTGCGCGCAAGATAGCCATCGATAAAATCCGTACCGGAGGCCAGAGAGAAGAAGAGTGCGGCGAGAAAACAGTTACGGGGGGATTCGTAGGTAATGAGCACGGCAACGACAGGAATCAGAATAATCCGGAAAAGAGTAAAGAGATTCGGAATGTTAAAGATGTCTTTTCTTATACTGCTCTTCAATTTGCACTCGCCTCAAGATTCTGTTGCTTCTTTTTATACTCCTCCTTGTACTGGAGATAGAGCCTCGAGACCTTCTTTACGTAATCTATTGTCTCCTGAAACGGAGGAATCTTATTGCCGTATTTCTTTACGGCGGCGTGTCCCGCATTATAGGCTGCAAGTATCAGCACAAGGTCGCCGTTGAACATATTTGCCAGAAATCTCAGATATCTTGCACCTCCCATTATATTGGCCTTAGGGTCAAAGCTGTCCTTGACCTCCATATCCTTCGCAGTAGACGGCATAAGCTGCATAAGTCCTTCCGCTCCCTTCGGGGAAACGGCATAGGGATTATAACTCGATTCAACGGCCATTACCGCCCTTATCAGATACTCAGGCAGGTTGAATACAGAGGCCGCCTCTTTTATATATTCATCGTAGGCCTTCGGGTCAATCTTTGCAGGTTTGATAAATTTTATCTGCCTGTCCACGACCTTGTTCTTGGAGACCTTTATGAAAACAGTGCAGCTCTTCCCCCTCCTGTCTGTAAAGATTACCGAACCGTCGGGCTCTGTACACTGATATATACTCTGTGCAAAACCAGTAAGAGCAAAAGACAGGAAAAAAATAACTGTAAAAACAGACCTCATATAAAACAATTATATAGAGAATTGTCAGATTGGCAACTTTTTACCGCGCTCCCGGATAATCAGTTCGGCACAGAGCTTTCCCGAATATGCCGCCATCGCAATCCCCTGACCCGGAAATGTACTATCGCCGGCGAGATAGAGATTTTCCAGTGCCGTCTTGTTACCTCCCCTGTTGTACAACCCCTGTCTGAAATCCATTTTTCTCCCGAATGTCCCGTCTTCGCGACCGGTTATCTCTTCGATCTCCAGCGGAGAGTTGCATTTAATAACAGATGAGGCCTCTCTTATTCCGGGGATGATATTGTTCAGGCCGTTGAGTATCTTTTCGGTCATTGCCTCTTTCTTCTTCTCTGTATGTGTTCTGTCTTTCCATCCCAACACGTCCTGCGGGGTGCTTATTATAAGGCAGTGATGACTCTTACCTCTGACAAGTGAGTTATCAATCATAGAGGGAATAAATATCCTGACAATATCCGATTTGTCATACGTTTCGGAGAGTCGGGGGATATAGAGTATATTGGGTGATTTAATGTGCCTTAAAGCCTTTTTGTCGGTCTTCAGATACAGATAGAAGAATGAATCCGCATTTTCTATGACATCATAGCTGTGTCTGACATTATCGCTCAGATATTTTCTGTCTATCAGTTTCGTAAAAGTCCTGTATGATGTTGTGTTGGAGATGACCCTGTCTGCATGGATGACCCTGTCATTTGACAGTATAACTCCGCGTGCGTAATTATTGCTTACGAAAATTTCCCTGACATTTGAATCCGTAAATATACTGACACCGGCAGCCTGAGCCGCCTTGACAATCTCCTTTACAAGATATGCATTCGTCCCTCTTGTGTAATATAGTCCTTCCCTGTGAAGGCCTATAAGAAGATATGCCGATATAAATGCAGGCACCTCATATGACCTGAGAAGTGTAAAATGGGCAACAATGTTGTTGAAGATACTCTTCAGCTCCTCCGAGAAGCCGTATCTTTTATAAAGACTGTTGAGTGTATTAAACGAGTTGAGTATCAGTTTTTCGGAAAGGTGCGGGTGGAATATCGCTGTCTTCAGGACAGAGAATCTGCCCATAGGTTTGTAGTATGGAATCTCCAGCAGTATCTCGTAGAGCTCCTCGAGTTCGGAATAAAACTCACTGAGCTCTCTCCTGAAGGACGGGAAATATTCGTTCAGCTCTCTCAAAAATTCCTTTCTGTCCCTGAGAAGAGTAAATGACTTGTCAGGGGTAAAGACCTCCATCGGAGGCTCGACCGGAAGCAGTTCGGGATTTACATCTATCACGGAGAGTGCCTGCCTCAGAAAATTTACCGGTTCGGCAAAACCCGCCCCATAGATATATGTCCCGAAGTTGTCAAATATACATCCGTCCTTTTCAAAGGAAGAGAGCACACCGCCCGGATAACTGTTTTTTTCGAGGACAGCGACCGAAAGGCCGTTTCTGGCAAGAATAGTAGCGGCTATCAGTCCACCGATACCACCGCCTATAACCACTACCTCATACTTATTTTTTATTTCCTTACCATTTCCTGTCATAAAAGATTGACTCCGCAAGCAAAACAGCTATTTTCCGTTACAGATCTGAAGGACATACTTTTCACAGGAGGCACTGCTGAGAGGAATACCGCCTGAGCTGTCCTTGTTACGGTAAACACGGATATAATATCTCGCTGTATCGTCTATACAATGATTTACGTCCTGCAGCTGAGGATTGTTTACAGGGAGCTGACATACCTCCTCTCCCCGCATATAGATATCTCCCTGCAGCTTCGTGTTCTTCGACATACTGAATTCGAGAGAGTCGCACTTCTGATTGTAACCGTCCTCGAGATTCCTCTTCTTGTCCTCTTTCTTCGGAATACAGTCGGCTCCCGAACAGTATTCGGTATTGCCCCCTTTCGAGTCCGTGCATCCCTTGTACATATCGAATATTAACTTGTCCGGATTCGAGAGAAAATTGACCGAGATTCTGTATTTGTCTCCGCCCGTTGTCGCACCACCCTGTACATCGGCAGTATCAACGCCAATAAATGTCCACCAGTCCTCGGCATCATCGGGCACAAGATTACCTGTCACTGTCACACAACCGCCTGTATCCGGCAGATTATCTCCGGCAATAATAGACTTTACGAGGTCCTTGTCGCAGGAAGTCCCGCCCCTCTTGTCTCCCAGACACTCACACCCGTCAGCCGGGTCCCTGTTCATATCATAGTAGCCGGGCTCACATTCCTCACTTACATAAGCCCTGACCGAAATATTGATTACCGGTTTGTCCTTATCTGCGCTCTTGATGACAACTGTTGTGGTAAGGGTCCCGGGAGTCTTCGGTGTAAAGGATATCTTAAAGGATATACTGCCGTTGGGAGAGACACTTGCCCCTCCTGCCGGTGTGTTCTTCAGCACAAAGTCCGGAGGAGTACCCTCACTAAGGGAGATGCTATCTATCTGGAGAGGACCGTCACCTGTATTGCTTATCTTTATCTCCTCGGTCTTTTCGGGCCCGTTCTTGAAATGATTGCCGAAATCGATAGATGAAGGTGTAACCTCGATATTCGGGTCTACACCCCTGCCGGAAAGTTTGACCTTTGCAGTAAAATTACCGGGTTCATTCGATGAAATCACCAGATAGGCGGAATTCTCTTTAAGCATTTTGGGAGAATATGATACCTGAAAGGCAAGAGTACTGTCGGGTTTGAGCTCCTGAAATGACTCGTTTACCGCCTTAAAGACGTCTTTTCCGTTCTTGTCCTTGTTATCCGTTTCGATTGTCCCCTTGATATTTATCGGGGCACCCGATATTGCAACATATTTTACATCGACCGTACTTATCTTCTGCGTCCCGACCTGAACATTGCCAAAGTCGAGAGAAGATGCGGGGACCTGAAATCCCGGCTGAATGTAATAACCATTCTGACACTCCTGCGCATTGCAGGGGACGCATTTCTGCTTCTCACACTTGTAGTTTTTCGGACATTCCGTCTGGATATTGCAGGGGATGTCTGACATAAAATCCTGCGCACAGGATACGGTAAAAAAGAGAACAAAGAAGAGAAGTAAAATCCTTTTCATGTCAGAACCTTCCTTTTATTCCAAAAGTGTATACATCATCCGATGCCGTAAGGACCGGGCTGATTCTGAGTTTCTGAGGGGCGTCGAATATACCTGCAGTCCCTTCGTCCTTCGGTTTTTCCCAGTAAAAGAAGAATACCGTTGCACCCGTTGAGACAACCGCAAGTCCGTAGAAAATCCAGGCAAGCAGCATATATGTTTCGCCCTTACTTATCATATCATCAGGCTTGTTGTGCGGACCACTGTGAAGGTCATCATTTACACCCTTTGCAAGGAGATTGAATGTAATAGCGGCAGAGAGCGTTATTGCCTCCGCACCAAGAGCAATCCAGGTATACAGTCTCGGCTTCCCCTTGGAACCCGTATCAACACCGGCTGTTGCCGTAGTCTGACCGCCACCCCCTACCGGGGTCGCTATTATGGTCTTGGTAGAAGCCTCTGTAGAGGGCATAGGGGCACCGGACAAAAGAGCAATGACGAGTTTACTCGTATTATTTGCCACCTCGACGGTCTCACCTGAAAGTTTTCCTGTATAATCCCTTTCTACTTTTCCCAAAACCGCATCATACATCTTCAGTTCGATATTAATGACATCCATATCCTTCGAGAGTTTTCCGTACAGAATCACATTTATACCGAGCGAACCGGCCGAGGCAAGTACACAGTCGATATCCTCGAGACAACTCTTTGCGTTCTTCCCCTCCATCTCCAGACTCGCCGCAATATCCGCATAGTCCGCAACCGTAAATCCGGGTACCTTCGATATGTCCTCCTGAATCGTAACATTACACAGGTCCACTACTGACTTGGTGTCAGGCCCTCCCCTGAACGGGACAAAAAAGACCTTCTTTACATCCTGGGCCCAAAGACCCCCGGCAAGAATCAGAGCAAATAATACAAATACTGATATTCTGGTTTTCATATCCGCTCCTTCCTTAGGAACTACCATTATATAACAATTTATATAATGTGGCAAATTTTTTGGAATGGTTTATCTCAGTTTCCTGTTCTCGGCAGTTCGGTCGTATTCTTTATTTTCAGAATCCATCCGCCCGGAACAAGGTCCGCGGTCTCCTTCTCAAGAGATTTGATAATCTTTCTTAGTCCGTTGTATTCCTCTCCGCTGATTCTCTTAAATCCCGTAACTCTGTTTATATTGACAAGGGCATCCCTGCATTCGCTATCCTGCGGACATTTCATCAGTGCTGAGATGACCTTCTCCCGAATCTTATCGGGCAGACCTTTCCTGAATACGACAGGCTCGTTCGGCACAGGCGGGGCCTTGTATATTACCGATGTCTTCGAAAAGATATCGGGGAACTCGCCAAGCATAAGGTTGCGGCTGTCGAGTTCGTTGTTCATTGAATCGCAGGAGGTATATATGGCCGCCGCATCGGCATTCCCCGCCAAAAGCATACGCAGCGCTTCTGAATAACTGCCTGCAAATATTCTCTTCGAAACTTTTATACCCTTTTCCCTCAACGTATATAAAGGTATCAGATACCCTGCCGTTGAATATTCATCAGAAAACGCAATACTATGCCCGTTCAGCGAATCGAGTGATGTAAGATTCACCGAAACAATCGCCGGACAATAGGAGGTCACTGTATCTTCTCCGGTCCCGCGTCTCAATACCAGAAGCTCTGCTACCGCACCGAATTCGTCATTGGCAAAGAGATAACCTATATCATTCAGAATCGCCACATCGGCCTTTCTGCCTGTATTTGAAAGTGCCTGAATATAATCTATGCTCTTCTTCGGAACGTAAATGGCTGTCTTCAGACTGCTCTCCCTTTCAATAAATTTTGCAATGGTCTCGATATTCTTTACAGCCTCTGAAATCTTTACCGGAGTCAGTATCTCAAGTACCAGCGGATTAGTGGCGGTCCCGATATCCGTACCCCTGCAGTTACAGGATGCAAAGACCATACACAGAGCAAAAGTCAGCAAAATCAGTCTGTACATACATTTACTCCTCTCTTACTGCCATTTTATACATTCAACTTAAGGCAAGTTCAATAAAATTCCGCCCCGGATGTAATACCGTTTCCTGCTCAGGTACGAAATATTTTATAAATTGACTCCGTATTCAAATAAATGTATAAGACTACTATAATTTTGCGGAGGTTTTATGGAAGATTTAACAGCCTTTCTCGACCGGACACAACTACTGCATTTTTTCCCGGCCCACTACAAGGAGCAGATAGCAAAGCACCTGATAAAACTCGAATTTCAGAAAGACAAGGTCATCTTCAAGGAAGGTGACCCGTCTGACGGATTATATCTGATTGCCGCCGGCTCGGTAGGCGCATTCATCTCGGACCCCGAACTCGGGATAGAATTCCAGATAGCCAGACTGGGTATAAACGAGTGCTTCGGCGAGATGGGCCTTTTAACCGGCGAACCAAGGTCGGCAACAATAAGAACACTCGAAGACGTCGTTTTGTACCAGCTTCCGTCAAAGGTCTTCTTTACACTCTTAAACGGCAGTGCACAGATGGCCGTCGAGCTCGGAAAGATTCTTGCAAAAAGGGTTGCGGAGATGAGCCGCAATCAGCCTACCACACAGACCGCCGACATCAGCAGATTTCAGTTCAATGCCGACCTCTTTCATATGCTCTCGGAAAATCTCATAAACCAGCATAAAATCATCCCGCTCGCACTCGAAGAAGGGACACTCACAGTAGGCTCAGTGAATATCAAGAATACCCTTGGCTACGATGCAGTAAAGAGGATTTTCAGAGGAGTAAGACTGCAGCCTCTACAGATAAGTGAATCCGATTTCAACAAGTTTATGGAGAAGGCAAAACAACTGATGGCAAAGCCCGTAGCCGCCGCACCTCAGGTAAAGAAGGCGCATACCATTCAGTACTGGTCGGAGGACGAAAAGGACGAAAAGGCGGGTATGTCGATATCCGGAGAGGAGACCAGGAAGATTCTCGACAGCATACTCTCAGAGGCGATCGACCTCGAGGCGAGCGATATTCACATCGAGCCGGAATATGAAGAGACCGTGGTTAGATACAGGGTCGAAGGAAGACTCAGAAAACGTTCGGGAAACGTACTCCCGAGACATATCTACAGAAGCCTCGTGAGCAGAATAAAGGTTCTGTCAAAACTCGATATCGCGGAGAAAAGACTTCCGCAGGACGGACGATTCTCGATAACCATCGACGACAGAGACATAGATTTCAGGGTCAGCACGCTTCTTTCAAAAAACGGAGAGAAGGTGGTCTTAAGAATCCTGGATGCCTCCACCGCACTCATCGAACTCTCGAGAGTCATAATAGCCGATAAAATCTATCAGGTGATAAGAAGAGTTCTTTTCCAACCGCACGGAGTGATACTGATATCCGGTCCTACCGGTTCAGGAAAGACAACGACTATGTACTCGATGCTCAACGAGAGGAAATCCAAGGAACTCAACATTGTAACGGTGGAGGACCCCATCGAGTATTCAATCCCCGGAATAACACAGGTTCAGATCAACGAGGCAATCGGCCTCGGATTCTCTACGGTCCTCCGGACAATTCTCAGACAGGACCCCGATATCATTCTTGTGGGAGAGATAAGGGATTCGGATACGGCGAAGATGGCATTCGAGGCAGGGCTCACCGGTAAACTTGTTATATCCTCATTCCACGCCAACAACTCACTCTCCGCACTCGTCAGACTCTTCGAACTCGGAATCGACCCGTATCTCGCATCGAGCGCACTGCTCGGAATCATCAACCAGAGACTCGTAAGAAGGCTCTGCCCGAACTGCGCAAAACCATTCGATTATCCCGAGGCGGTCATCAAGAGCCTCACATTTGCAGGCGCCTACGACCCGAAGGTCCCGGTAAAACTCCTTCAGCCGAGAGGTTGCCCGACCTGCAACAATGCAGGATTCAAGGGCAGGATGAGTGCGCTCGAACTTATGATATTCAACGAAGCGACCAAACACCTCATTCTCAAGAAGGCCCCGCCTGCGGAGATAAAGAGAGAGGCAGAGAAAGGCTCTTACATATCTCTCGGGAAATATTGCAATTTCCTCCTTGCAAATGGTCTTACCGCACCCGGTGAGGTACTGAGAGTCCTTCCCAGAGAAGATGAGATGAAGGTATAAGAATATTGTTATTTATGTATTCATAAAGGTTAGAATTATCTTTTCTATTATACTTAATCTGATCTGTTTGAATATATCTTGAGATATTCCTATCATACCACATCCACCAGTTGTAGTAGAGTCCTGTCTCTTCTACGAAATGTTGTACAGGAAATCTGTGATTCTTATTCATTAATTAATCTATTGGCAATATTTTTTATAATCTGATCTAACCCATATCTCTTCTTCATATCCTATATATTCCTTTATTAGTTCACAATATAATTCAGTACTCAATTTATCTTGCTTACATATAAGATATGGCATCAAAAGAGATAATGCTTTTAATTTTTCTCCACTAGATATATATTCTAAGTATTCCATATAAATATCACCTGTAAAATCCTTTATATTCTTACAATCCTTTATTTGATCAAATTCAAAATAATTGGGTCCTATATGAATATAAAGTTGTTTCTTATCTAACACACTAGAGTACCTGAAGAGTCCAATCATTACAAAAATATTACCATCTGGGCTTTTCATCTTAATCAACTTTTTGCTTACCCTTTTATTTAAAAAGCTATCATAAAAATTTTCTCCATCGTCATTGTCAATTAGCCTGTAGTTTATTGATAAAAAGTATTTTTTGTAAAATTCTAATAAATTATCATTTCTGTTTTTCTCTTTTATCACACACCTATACTGCAAAACAAGTGAAGAAAATAGAGTCGATTTCTTTTCAAAATATTCGACACATTCTTCATAAAGAGGTATCTTCAGTATTCCTTTATAATCTACAACGCTTGGTTTATCCATTGGTTCTCTGCAAAAAATAAAAAAAGCAATAATCAATAAACAATACTTATTCATTTTCACTCTTGACATTTGTTCTTATTATCATCTTCCCTGCAACTCTTTTCTTCCCTAGGCTTGTTACATGCACACTCATCACCACTTTCTGGATCTAATCCATACTTATTACCACTCCATATTATTGGTGTATCAAATGGAACACATAACCAGTAACACATACAAATAACATTATAAACTCTATCCCATCCTTGCCTTTGCCATTCACCATAACAGTCCTTCAATCCAAGAATATCGATATACATTTGTGGATTATTTTGAGAATAAATATATAAATTACCCTTAAATTCTATCCAATCCTGTTGTAAGTATCGTCCCATCTGATTTTTATACCACCTCCACCAGTTGTAGTAGAGTCCTGTCTCTTCTATGAAGTATTGTCCCGGGAAGCGGAAGTTGTTTGTTGTTCTCTCAACCAATATATTCACCTTTCCAAATGGCTCATAATCTCCATACCACGCAATCTGTCCATTTTTGTCTGTTATTATTAAATATGTTCAACATATAAATTAGTCACTGCTTTTATTATTTATTAATCTCCATTATTTTTTCTATAAAATCTCCTTTCTCTGTGCTTATCCCAACATAGCCAATCCCATTACAGAAATGATAATCATAATTTAATAATTTACCAAATCTATTAATTTCCTCACTTTCACATCTAATGATTATACATTTAGTTTTAACATTTGCATATTCCTTTTCATAAATATTGTTTATTTTACACCTAATTGATATTTTCTTTTCCTCCTTTTCTCTAAATGACTTTCCTTTATTTTCACTTTCAATCAACAATCCCGTATTTGTCCCTGAAACATTCCACTCTTTTCCAATATATACAGGCCCCTCCATAATAACAGACTTTTTGGAAATCCCATCCTCAATAAAATAAATTTTGTCATTATTTTTGTCAATTTCGTAATACATAATAATATCTTTTGTAATAATAGGTTGTTCTGTTTTAATCCTAACATCTGCAAAAGATTTTTTTAATTTTATTTTGACAATATCATCTTGTTCCAATATGTTTTCCACCTTAATATTATAATCGAAATATTTATTTTTATATTTATAAACAGTACCCTCATTTAACTTCCAAAAATAGTTATATATGCTTTCTGTTCCAGCGAAAATATATAAGAATTGTATAGTAAAGATAATCATTATTACTATCTCCTCCTATCTATTTACTAAAGCAATAATCAATACCACTCCAAGGATTTGGACAACAATATAGCTTACCATACGCTCCTTGCAAAACTATGCCAATTGTCTGCTCTGCATCTAAGATCCTTTCTTGTTTCCTGTATTCATATTTTACCTTTTCATCATATTTAATATAACACTTTAACTCATATTTATCTTTACATTCATCTCTTAATTTTTCACAACAAAAATATCTTTCTCTAACTTCTCTTTTTTGTTGTATACTAGCAACTTTTTGCCACCAACAGGAAACAATATTTCCTGCAATATCTACTTCTATTGTTTGCAATTTATATTTATATCCTAATAAATTTGCATCTTCCCATTCTCCAGTTTTGGGAGGTAATGGAATGCAAAATAATCCTAAAATATCTATATTATTTTGAGAATTATTTTTAACATAGATATATCCACTTTCTCTTTCAGAAATAGAAGTCCTAATTTTATCTTTCTGTAAATACCTCCCTGTCTCACTCCCATACCACCTCCACCAGTTGTAGTAGAGTCCTGTCTCTTCTATAAAGTACTGCTCAAATAAGTGAAAGTTACTTTGAGTTCTTATTGCCATTCTATTAATCTTCTAATTCATTACTATTATTACCCACCTCTTTATTAGCTCTAATTATTTCAATCTGATTCATTATCTTTTTATAATAAGCATTAAGAGAAAACAAAGTTGAAATCTGTAGAAGCAAGTATGAAACAGGCAACAAAAAAAACTCAATTTCCCAGCCTTTTATCCATGCTAATAATATTCCATAGATCAAAATGATGGTCCCAAGAAATGTAAAAATGATGGTATTGATTTTATTGATTTTTGAAAAAAACATATTATTTGTCCTTCCTTCTTGCTTAATACTATAATTTCTTATCATTAATATTTCACTATCGATCATTGTCTTTGTTTTTCTAAATAAAAATATTAAACCTCCGGTTATGAAAACCGCTGAATCTCCAAGAATCTTATAAAGATAATACTTTTTATCATCCATTGGTAAAGGATAAATATCAAAAAACACTAATGACGAAATCACTATTCCAAAGATGTAAAAGGAATAATTAAACCCATAATAAATAAACCGAATTAGCATCATATCTATAAATGTTGAGGTATTGGTGATTTATTTAAAGGAATGCATTCTTTCGCAGGAATTGGATAAAGTCCAAGAGTAAAGCAACCAATACATACTATACAACTGACTTCTGTAATTACATCGATGGGATCAGGTAATGGATTTGCAAAACATTTCTTTAAGCAATCAATACATTCATCCATATTCTCACATTTCCTTTTACTTTTATCTTTCTTTTTATTACATTCTATTATGCAATATATCCCTTTACCTACATATTTGGCAGCACAAATAATACAAGCTAATTCACAAATATCTGGGATAATATATATCTGACCGTTGAAATCAATATATAATTGTGAATTATTTCTTGCATAATAATAACTGTAATCAAAATAATCTACTGCATTATACCTTCCTACCTCACTCCCATACCACCTCCACCAGTTGTAGTAGAGTCCTGTCTCTTCTATAAAGTATTGTCCCGGGAAGCGGAAATTATTTGTTGTTCTCTCAACCAAAATATTCACCTTCCCAAATGGCTCATAATCTCCATACCACGCAATCTGTCCATTCTCATCAGTTAATACCTGCGGTGTCCCAAGATGGTCATTGTGATAGTAATAAATCCTATCAGCTGTCGATGATACATACTCCTTCTCAACAAAACTTATTTCATCAAAATATACCTCCCCTCCCCTCGTTGTTATTG
>Ga0067045_1029977_pt1 | contig 17294 bp, 17 predicted proteins | sample TerdegcTABiofilm_FD_59184 | JGI IMG/M metagenome (GOLD analysis project Ga0067045, IMG submission 59184) | Combined Assembly of (Gp0054472, Gp0054536) Wastewater bioreactor microbial communities from Singapore -Terephthalate degrading...
ACGCTCAAAAAGGCTGCCTGACCCTCGGTGGGGCCTCGTTGACGCAAGGATTTCCGGGTCACACGACTCGTGCATAATGAATTCATGACAACGGGACGCTTTTCAGCCCCACCCTCTTTCGACAAGCTCCGCAGCTCTCAAAGCCGCCCGGTTTTCCCGGCGGCTTTTTGTTTTCCAGCCCCGCGCTGACACCACACGCCCTCCATGCCACTGCCTCCCGCCCCTTCCAAACGCGCAGCTCTGCTAGCACCCGACGCTTACTCCCTTCGAGCCGCCGAAGAGCCACTGGACTTGAACCCTGTTCTGGAACCGTCCACCCCGGCCGCACCCTCCACCCCCGCAGCGTCAGCGCCAAAGGGCAACGGACGGGGTCGAAAAGCTGCAACCACAGCCAGCAGCGCACGAGCCGAAGTGCCCCAGACACCCGCCCGCGCACCGGCACCCGCACCGGCGGCCAAGGCCGTTGAGGTGCGTCAGCCCATGCCCGACGCGCCCGCCGAAATCCGGACGCCCGTGGCTCCAGTGGCGAGCAACCGCCGACGCACCGCCGGCAAGACGGGCAACGGTCCAGCCCGGCTGTTCGTGCTGGACACCAACGTCTTGCTGCACGACCCGATGAGCCTGTTCCGCTTCGAGGAACACGACATCTTCCTGCCCATGATCGTGCTCGAGGAGCTCGATGGGCACAAGAAGGGGATGACGGAGGTGGCGCGCAATGGCCGTCAGACCAGCCGCACGCTCGATGCCCTGGTGGCTCAGCAAGGTGGCGACATGGCCAAGGGCCTCAAGCTCTCGGCCACCGGTCATCAGACGGCCCGTGGCCTGCTGTTTTTCCAGACCGAACCGCTCGACAACGCCCTGCCCTCCAGCCTGCCCCAGGGCAAGGCCGACAACCAGATCCTGGGTGTGGTGCACGCCCTGCGCGAGCGCCACCCCCAACGCGAAGTGATCCTGGTGTCGAAGGACATCAACATGCGCGTGAAAGCGCGCGCGCTGGGCCTTGCCGCCGAGGACTACCAGAACGACAAGACCCTGGACGATGGCGAACTGCTCTACGCCGGCGCTCTGGCCCTCCCGCAGGACTTCTGGACGCGCCAGAGCAAGACGATCGAGAGCTGGCAGAGCGGCAGCCACACCTTCTACCGTGTCAGCGGCCCGGCCGTGGGCCAGTTCTACATCAACCAGTTCGTGTACTTCGAGGCGCCCGGCGAACCTTCGCTGTACGCCCGCGTGACCGAAATCCGCGACAAGACCGCAGTGCTCAAGACACTGAAGGACTACACCCATTTGAAAAATGCGGTATGGGGTGTGACCAGCCGCAACCGCGAGCAGAACTTTGCGCTCAACCTGCTGATGGACCCGGAGATCGACTTCGTCACACTGGCCGGCACGGCTGGCACGGGCAAGACGCTGATGGCGCTGGCCAGCGGCTTGACCCAGGTCCTCGACGACCGCCGCTACACCGAGATCATCATGACGCGCGCGACCGTGAGCGTGGGCGAGGACATCGGTTTCCTCCCAGGTACCGAAGAGGAAAAGATGGGCCCCTGGATGGGTGCGCTCGACGACAACCTCGAGTTCCTGGCCAAGGGCGATGGCGGCAATGCGGGTGAATGGGGGCGCGCTGCCACCAACGAGCTCATCCGCAGCCGCATCAAGGTCAAGAGCATGAACTTCATGCGCGGCCGCACCTTCATGAATCGTTACGTGATCATCGACGAGGCACAGAACCTGACGCCCAAGCAGATGAAGACACTCATCACGCGCGCGGGTCCTGGCACAAAGATCATCTGCATGGGCAACCTCGCGCAGATCGACACGCCTTACCTCACCGAGGGCTCGTCGGGTCTGACCTATGCGGTCGATCGCTTCAAGGGCTGGCCACACGGCGGGCACATCACGCTGGCGCGCGGTGAGCGTTCGCGACTGGCGGATTTCGCCAGCGAAGTGCTCTGACCTGAAAGCCTTCCGCCCATGAAAAAACCCGGCTTCGGCCGGGTTTTTTCATGGGTGGGGTCCGTCAGTAATCGCTACCGCCGCCCATGCCGCCACCTGCCAGGCTTTCAAAGCGGGTGAGCATGTTCAGGAAGGCCAGCTTCACCGTGCCGGTGGGGCCGTTTCGCTGCTTGCCGATGATGATCTCGGCCACACCAGGCTCCTTGCACGCGTCCCGGGTGTAGTACTCGTCGCGGTAGATGAACATGATAATGTCCGCATCCTGCTCGATGGCGCCGGACTCGCGCAAGTCCGACATCATGGGGCGCTTGTCGGTGCGCTGCTCGACCGACCGGTTGAGCTGGGAGAGCGCGATCACCGGGCATTGCAGCTCCTTGGCCAGCATCTTCAAGCCTCGCGAGATTTCGCCCAGCTCGGTGGCTCGGTTGTCGCCCCCGGCCGCACCGGAGCCACTCATGAGCTGCAGGTAGTCGACCACGATGAGGCCCAGCTTGCCGCACTGCCGAGCCAATCGGCGCGCGTTGGCGCGCAACTCGCTGGGCGTGAGGCCCGGCGTCTCATCGATGTGCAGCGACACGGTACGCAGCTTCTCGATCGCCTCCGTCAGGCGCGGCCACTCGTCGTCGGTGAGCTTGCCGGTGCGCAGATGCCCCTGATTGATCCGGCCAATGGAGCCGACCACACGCACCGCCAACTGCGATGCGCCCATTTCCATGGAGAACACCGCCACGGGCAATCCCTCGTTCAGGGCCACATGCTCGGCAATGTTGATCGCGAAGGCGGTCTTGCCCATGGAAGGTCGAGCCGCCAGCACCACGAGGTCGCCGGCCTGCAAGCCAGACGTCATGCGGTCCAGGTCGATGAACCCGGTGGGCACACCAGTCACGTCCGCCGGGTTGTCGGCCATCTCCTGCACACGGTCAAGAAGGTCAACCACCAGCTTGTCCATGCTCTGGAAGCCCTCCTTCATCCGCGAGCCTTCCTCGCCGATCTTGAAGACCTTCTGCTCCGCCTCATCCAGAATCTTGGCAACCGGCCGCCCTTGCGGATTGAAGGCAGCGGTCGCGATCTCGTCGCTGGCGGCCACTAGTTTGCGCAGAATCGCGCGCTCGCGCACGATCTCGGCATAGCGGCGGATGTTCGCCGCACTCGGCACGTACTGTGCGAGCGAGTTGAGGTACGCCAAACCACCGGCCTCTTCAGCCTTGCCGTGGCTCTGCAGGTGCTCGAACACCGTCACCACATCGGCGGGCTTGCTCGCGTTGACCAGGGTTGCGATCGCAGAATAGGTCAGTCGGTGCTCGTGCCGATAGAAATCTGAGTCGTTGACGAGGTCTGCAACCCTGTCCCAGGCACCGTTGTCGAGCAGCAGGCCTCCCAGCACGCTGGATTCGGCCTCGATGGAATGCGGGGGGACGCGCAACTGAGCGACCTGACGATCACCCAAGGGTTCTTCAAAACCCGCGTCAAAGTCGGGAAAGGGACTCGAAAAGGCAGTGGACATGGAGGTATCGCAGCTAAAGAGCGATGGTACGCCCCAGGGGATCGATCAGGGGTGGACAACCCTGTGGAAATCCGGTGTGAATCGGGTGCAGAACATGGGAAAACATTTGCGCCGCACAAAAAAAAGCCGCCACCCGAAGGCAGCGGCTTTTGATGGAGCGCTGCGCGGAACTCAGGCGGTTTCGCCGAGCACCGAGACGTTGACGTCGACCGTCACGTCGGTGTGCAGGTTCACGCTCACCGTGTAGTCGCCCACGTTCTTCAGCGGGCCATTGGGCATGCGAACCTGGGACTTCGCCACGGCGAAGCCTTGCTTGTTCAGCTCTTCGGACACGTCGTGGTTGGTCACGGAGCCGAACAGGCGGCCGTCCACACCCGCCTTTTGCGACAGCTTGACCGTCACGGCGGCGAGCTTTTCGCCCAGTGCCTGGGCTTCGGCCAGCTTGGCTGCTGCCACCTTTTCAAGCTCCGCACGGCGGGCTTCGAATTCGGCGATGGCGCTCTGGGTGGCACGGCGTGCACGGCCGGTGGGGATCAGGAAGTTGCGGGCGTAGCCCTCCTTGACCTTGACCACATCGCCGAGGGCGCCGAGGTTGATAACTTTATCGAGCAGGATGATTTGCATGTCAGGCTCTCTTTCAGACGCGGTGCTGGTCGCTGTAGGGCAGCATGGCCAGGAAGCGCGCGCGCTTGATGGCGGTGTTGACCTGGCGTTGGTAGAACGCACGGGTGCCGGTCAGGCGCGCGGGGATGATCTTGCCGTTTTCGGCGATGAAGTCACGCAGGACATCGACGTCCTTGTAGTCAACTTCTTCGACGTTGGCCACGGTGAAGCGGCAGAAGCGCTTGCGCTTGAAGAGCAGCGACTGGGTGTTGCGCTTCGGGCGCTTGTCTTTGTTGAAACGTTTGGGTGCAGCCATGATGGGCCTTCCTATGTTTTGCTGAAATCTTGGATGTGGAACACCACGCCTTTGCCGTTGCGCGCATTCGTCATGAAACCGTGAAACTCACAAACCGCGTCCAGGCCCTGTCGGGAGAGGATTTCGGCCTGGGCACCGAAGGCCACAGCCCTCAGTTGCAATTTCACCTGTCGGGGGGTGTCCATCTCGACGACCTGGGACTCGTGTTCAAGCACGAGATTGACGGCCGGGATGCCTGCCGGTGTGTAACGCAGGCTCTGCACCTGCACCACCACGGCGGACAATTGAAGAAGGTTCACCCGATGACGATTGGCGCCACAGACTTAGGCGGCGGCCTGCTCCTGCGACTGGTGCGGGGCCGGCTGCTGAAGCTTGCGGGCTTCTTCGCGCTCGACCGACTTCATCATGGCCGAAGGACCGGTATCGGCCTTCTTGCGCAGCACGGTGAGGTGGCGCAGCACAGCGTCGTTGAACTTGAACGCGTGTTCCAGTTCGGCCATCACGGCCTGATCGGCCTCGATGTTGACGCACAGGTAGTGGGCCTTGGACAGCTTGTTGATCTGGTAAGCCATCTGGCGACGGCCCCAGTCTTCAACACGATGGATCTTGCCACCACCGGTGGTGATCATGCCCTTGTAACGCTCCAGCATGGCCGGAACCTGTTCGCTTTGGTCCGGATGGATCAGCAAAACGATTTCATAGTGACGCATAGACACTCCTTGAGGATGAGCCGTGGTGATCCACGGCGGGATTCAGCCACCCGCCGCGTCTGGAAGCGGTGTGGCAAGGCGAAAAGCTCACGATTATAGCAAATCGCGGATTTTTGGCGCCGGGGGCGCTTCAGCGGTTGTTCAGCGCCTTGTCCAGAGGCACGAACTTCTCGGGGCCCACGGCTTCGCGAATCCGGGGCGCGAGTTCCAGCAGTTGCTCGTAGTTGCCGGCGGCTTCCACTGCCAGATTCAGGCGGAACCCTCTCAGGCCAAGGCTGGCGGTCAGACGGGTGGCGATCGGGTAGGCGTCTTGATAACGCTGCATCGGGCTGCGCGAATTGTGCTCCTTGACCGCCTCATCCTGGGCCGCTGCCGCCGCCTGCTCGGTGGCCGACAGACTGGAGGCCGAATCGGCGATCAACCCGAGTTCAAACAGGTGCTCGACATCGTCCCGGGACACGCCCATGGCGGCCGACGCGACCAGCAACTCCTCCATGGAGCGCCGTCCATCGACGAGGATGAAGACCGACCGTTGTCGCGGTGTCAGTGGCACCGACCGGTCTTTCATGACCTGGAGCCCGGTTTCGGTTTTCACAATGCTCATGGGTTTTCTCAAGGAAGCTCCACCGGAGGTGGTTTGTACTGGTCACCGGGATCGCTCAACACGGAAGTTGGATGAAACGAGCTTTACATGCGACTGGCGGCATTTGAATTGGGGTTTATCCATACCGGAGCGCCCATGAAAAAGCCCGCACAGGGCGGGCAGTGTGAAGAAAGTCGCACCCGCTTTCAGGTGGGTGCGACTCAGGTCGATGTCAGTCCTTGGCGTAGATGTCCACGTCCTTGGTTTCGCGGATGAAGATCATGCCGATGATGAAGGTGCCGGCCGCCACGATCACTGGGTACCAGAGACCGTAGAAGATGTCGCCGGTCGCAGCCACCATGGCGAAGGCCGTGGTGGGCAGCAAGCCGCCGAACCAGCCGTTGCCAATGTGGTACGGCAGGCTCATCGACGTGTAGCGGATGCGCGTGGGGAACATCTCGACCAGCATGGCGGCAATGGGTCCATAGACCATCGTCACCAGGATCACGAGGAACACCAGGATCAGCAAGACCATGCCCTTGTTCATCTTCGCAGGATCCGCCGGGGTGGTCAGGCCTTCGCCCTTGGCGGTGTCGGTCAATGCCTTGCGGAAGTCACCGATGGCCTTGGCACTGTCAGGCGCAAAGGCATCGCGCTTCTCGTTGAGCACGCCCACCGGCGAGTTCAGCACCTTGTCACCCAGCGTGACCGTAGCGGGTGCGCCGGCCGGACCCTGAACGCTGGTGTACGGGATGTACGCCTGCGTGAGTGCGCGCTTGGCGATGTCGCACGAGGTGCGGAAATCGATGTCGCGTGCAATCGGGCTGCCCTGGAACGAGCATTCCTTCAGATCGGCCGTCACCGTGACCTTGTTCGCCTGCTGAGCCGCCACCAGCGCCGGGTTGGCGTAGTTCAGCAGCATCGGGAAGACGGTAAAGTAGGTCAGCGCAGCGATCAGGCAGCCACCCATGATGATGGGCTTGCGGCCGATCTTGTCGGACAGCGATCCGAAGAAGAGGAAGAACGGCGTGCCGATCAGCAGCGATGCGGCGATCAACAGGTTGGCGGTTGTGGCGTCCACCTTGGCGATCGTGGTCAGGAAGAACAGCGCGTAGAACTGTCCCGTGTACCAGACCACAGCCTGGCCAGCGGTCAGGCCCAGCAGCGCCAGGATCACGACCTTCAGGTTCTTCCATTGGCCGAAGGACTCGGTCAGCGGGGCCTTGGAGGTCTTGCCTTCGGACTTCATCTTCTGGAACGCCGGCGACTCATTGAGGCTCAGGCGGATCCAGACCGAGATGCCCAGCAGCAGGATGGACACCAGGAACGGAATGCGCCAACCCCACTCGCCGAACTCCTTGTCGCCCATGGCGGTGCGCACGCCCAGGATCACCAGCAGCGACAGGAACAGACCCAGCGTCGCCGTGGTCTGGATCCATGCCGTGTAGGCGCCCCGCTTGCCGTGCGGCGCATGCTCGGCCACATAGGTCGCGGCACCACCGTACTCACCACCCAGCGCCAGGCCTTGCAGCATGCGCAGGATGATCAGGATGACGGGGGCGGCCAGGCCGATGGAGGCGTAGCTGGGCAGCAGGCCCACGATGAACGTGGACGCGCCCATGATCAGGATGGTCACCAGGAAGGTGTACTTGCGCCCGATCATGTCGCCCAGGCGGCCGAAGAAGATCGCACCGAACGGCCGCACCAGGAAGCCTGCTGCGAAGGCCAGCAAGGCAAAGATGTAGGCGGATGTTGGATCCAGGCCGGAGAAGAACTGGCGCGCGATGATGGCCGCGAGCGAGCCGTAGAGGTAGAAGTCATACCACTCGAAAACCGTCCCTAGAGAAGAGGCGAAAATCACCTTTCTCTCCTCCTTGGTCATCGGTGCAGAAGCACTGGCCGTCGAAGTTGCCATGATGTTGAAGTCTCCTAAGTTAGATGGCTGGCACAAGATGCCATCGCAGTGTTTTAGGAGCGTCTGACAAGAAACTGACAGAGCGAGTCCGGAGGACCTCTGCGCCCTCGGAACTGGTGTAAACCCCTAAGCGCTTGTTGCCTTGCGGCGCTGCAACAAGCTCAGAAGACCGATCACCACAAAGCCCACCGGCACACCGAAGACCCCCGCCGACAGCGGCTGGATGCCGAACCAGAGGTCCTGCCCCGTCGGCAAAGCGAAGAAGGCGCGCACGGTGGGGGCGTTGATCATCATGTAGGCCACCGTGGTCCCCAGCCCGATCAACATGCCGGCCACCGCGGCCGAGCCGGTGGTGCGGGACCAGAAGATGCCCATGATCATGGCGGGCACGAAGGCCGAGGCGGCCAGCGAGAACGAGGACGCCACCAGAGGCAGGATTTCAGCCGGCTTGAGCGCGGCCACGAAGGCGGCCACCGTGGCCACGCTCAGCAAGGCGAACTTGGATAGGATCACGCGCTGCTCGGGCGTGACGTTGCGTTTGACCTCGTGGCAATAGGTGTCGCGCACCAGCGAATTGCTGATGGTCAGCAACAGACCATCGGCGGTCGACAGCGCTGCGGCGAGCCCCCCGGCGGCCACCAGGCCGGACACTACATAGGGCATACCCCCGAGTTCGGGCGTGGCCAGCATGATCACATCGGCCCCCAGGCGAAGTTCGCCGAACTGCAGGATGCCATCGCCATTGATGTCGCTCACCGAGATCAGCGAGCCGTCCATGCGCGACCATTGCGCGATCCAGGCCGGCAAGGCATCGAAACTGCTGCCCACCACGTTTTGCATCACCTCGTACTTCACCAGCACCGCCAGCGCGGGCGCGCTGAGGTACAGCAGGGTGATGAAGAACAACGACCAAGCGACCGAGGAGCGCGCGGCCGCCACGGAGGGCGTGGTGTAGTAGCGCGTGAGCAAATGCGGAAGCCCCGCCGTGCCCACCATCAGGCAGAACATGAGGGCCAGAAAATTCGCGCGCGAGGACTGGAAGGTCTCGCGCTCGGCCGGCGTACCGTCCGGGTCACCCGCAAAGGCCTGGCTGTGTGGCAGCAGGCCGCCCAGCGGTCGGGATCGCTCCTCGCTTTCCTGCATGGCGCGGGTCCACCGTTCCCGCGCCGAAGTCACGTCGGTGGGCAAGGCGGCCAATTCGCGCGTGGCAGCGATCACCAGCTCCATGTCGGCGTTCTGGGACTTGAGCATGCGAACACGCTCCTGCTTGGCGGCCCGTTCGCGTTTGAGCGCCCCTTCCACGTCCTGCAGCCACACCGTGTACTCGCGGGCACGCCGCGCGAACTCGGCCTGCACCTGCTTCTCGGCCGGCGACGCCATCAGATCATGCTCGAGCTTGGCGATCTTCTCGAGCTGCTCGCCGTAGACCAGCGGCGCCAGCGGGTTTCCGAGCTGCTTGTAGGCCAGCCAGGACACCGGGATGAGAAAGGCGAGCAGCAGAATGATGTATTGCGCCACCTGGGTCCATGTGATGGCCCGCATGCCGCCCAAAAACGAGCACAGCACGACCCCGCCCAGGCCCAGCATGATCCCGATTTCGAACTGCACGCCGGTCAGTCGAGAAGCCACGAGACCGATGCCGTAGATCTGCGCGACCACATAGGTGAAGGAGCACAGCACCGCCGAAAAGGCCGCGATGCGCCGGGGCCAGCGACCACCGAAACGCTCCTTGAAATAGTCCGGCACCGTGTACAGGTTGAGCTTGCGCAAATGGGGTGCAATGAGCAGCGCCACCAGGCAGAAGCCCCCGGTCCAGCCCAGCACATAGGCCAGCCCGCCAGCCTGCGTTTCGGTGCCGCCAAAGCCTTGCAGGTACAGCCCACCCGCAAGACTGATAAAGGAGGCGGCACTCATCCAGTCGGCGGCGGCGGCCATGCCGTTGTAGACCGGCGGAATGCGCCGCCCGGCCACGTAGTACTCCTCGGGGTCGGCGGTGCGGCCATAGATGCCGATACCGCCGTACATCATCACCGTGGAGAACAGGAAAATCGGGCCCAACCATCGCCGGGACAGGCCACTCTGCTCGGCCCAGGCCATCAACAGAAGGAAGGCAATCAGGGCAAGGATGTAGAACGCCAGGATGCGGTGCAGCCGGCGCTTGTAGGCCGCGTAGCCGGGGCTGTCAGCCATCACCGGCCTCGCCCGCCTCGCCGCTCGCCTCCTGGGCCTCCAGGCGGCTCATGACGCTGGCATAGACCACCACGATGACGATGAACACCAGGACCGCTCCCTGGGCCGCCATCCAGAAGTGCACCGGCCAACCCAGGACGACAACGCTCAGTTCCCGCGCGAAAAAGCAGACGCCGAAAGACGCCAGCACCATGACCGACAGCAGCACCGCCTTCAGCGCCAGGGCGCGGCGGTCGTGTTCATCGGTCGTGGGGCGCTCGGACATCCAGAGATCATCGCATCCGGACGGCCGGCGCCGCCTAGGTATTTGCTAGCACCGGCCGCCGTCGCGGCGGTCACTCTTTGGCCAGTTGCTTCCAGGTATCGACCACGCTGTCCGGGTTGAGCGAGATCGAGCTGATGCCCTCGTCGCGCAGCCACTCGGCGAAATCGGGATGGTCGCTGGGGCCCTGGCCGCAGATGCCCACGTACTTGCCCTCGGCCTTGCAGGCGCCAATGGCCATCGTCAGCATGGCCTTGACGGCCGGGTCGCGCTCGTCGAAATCGTGCGCCAGCAACTCCAGGCCCGAATCGCGGTCCAGGCCCAGCGTGAGCTGCGTGAGGTCGTTGGAGCCGATCGAGAAACCATCGAAGAACTGGAGGAACTGCCTGGCCAGCACGGCGTTGCTGGGGATCTCGCACATCATGATGACCTTGAGGTCGTTCACGCCGCGCTTCAAGCCTTTCTCGGCCAGCAACCCGGTCACGCGCTCGGCCTGGGCCAGCGTGCGCACGAAGGGCACCATCACCTGAACGTTGGTCAGGCCCATGTCTTCGCGCACGCGCTTGAGCGCCTCGCACTCCATGGCGAAGGCTTCGCGGAACTCCTCGCTGACGTAGCGTGCCGCACCGCGGAAACCCAGCATGGGGTTCTCTTCCTCGGGTTCGTAGCGCGAGCCACCCACCAGCTTGCGGTACTCATTGCTCTTGAAGTCGGACAGGCGAACGATGACGGGCTTGGGCCAGAACGCCGCCGCGATCGTGGCCACGCCCTCGGCCACCTTGTCGACGTAGAACGCGCGCGGCGAGGCGTGGCCTCGCGCGACGGACTCCACCGCCTTCTTCAGGTCGGCGTCGATATTCGGGTAGTCGAGGATGGCCTTTGGATGCACGCCAATGTTGTTGTTGATGATGAACTCCAGGCGCGCCAGACCCACACCCGCATTGGGAATCTGGGCGAAGTCGAAGGCGAGCTGGGGATTGCCCACGTTCATCATGATCTTCACGTCCAGCGCCGGCATCTCGCCGCGCTGCACTTCGGTGATCTCGGTCTCGAGCAGGCCGTCGTAGATGTTGCCGGTGTCGCCTTCGGCGCAGCTCACGGTGACCAGCGTGCCGTCCTTGAGCAGGTCGGTTGCATCGCCGCAGCCCACCACGGCGGGGATGCCCAGCTCGCGCGCGATGATGGCAGCGTGGCAGGTGCGCCCGCCCCGGTTGGTCACGATTGCGCTGGCGCGCTTCATCACCGGCTCCCAGTTGGGGTCGGTCATGTCGGTGACCAGCACATCACCGGGCTGCACCTTGTCCATCTCGCTGATGTTGTGCACCAGGCGCACAGGGCCAGTACCCACCTTCTGGCCAATCGCGCGGCCACTGGCCAGCACGGCGCCCTTGCCCTTGAGCTTGTAGCGCACCTCGGTCTTGCCCGCGCTCTGGCTCTTCACCGTCTCCGGGCGGGCCTGGAGGATGTAGATCTGGCCATCGGTGCCGTCCCTGCCCCACTCGATGTCCATCGGGCGGCCGTAGTGCTGTTCGATCACCAGCGCGTACTTCGCCAGCTGCTCGACATCGGCGTCGCTCAGGCTGTAGCGGTTGCGCTGTTCCACCGGCACGTCGATGGTCTTCACCAGCTTGCCGCTGTTGGCCTTCTCCTCCGGCGTGCTGAACACCATCTGGATCAGCTTGGAGCCCAGGTTGCGGCGGATCAGCGCGCGCTTGCCGGCCTTGAGCATGGGCTTGTGCACGTAGAACTCGTCCGGATTCACGGCGCCCTGCACCACCGTCTCACCCAGGCCATAGCTGGAGGTGATGAAAACCACTTCCTCGAAGCCGCTTTCAGTGTCAATGGTGAACATGACGCCGGCCGCGCCGGTGTCGGAGCGCACCATGCGCTGCACCCCGGCAGAAAGCGCCACGTCGGCATGGGCGAAGCCTTTGTGCACGCGGTAGCTGATGGCGCGGTCGTTGTAGAGGGAGGCAAACACCTCCTTCATCTTGTGCAGCACCTCCTCGATGCCCACCACGTTGAGGAAGGTTTCCTGCTGGCCGGCGAACGAGGCATCGGGCAGGTCTTCGGCGGTGGCCGAAGAACGCACCGCAAACGAGGCCTTGGCATTGCCCTCGCTGAGCGTGACGAAGGCGTCGCGGATGGCTTTTTCCAGGTCGGCCGGAAACGGCTGATTTTCGACCATGGCGCGGATTTCGGCGCCGGCTTCGGCCAAAGCCCTCACGTCTTCGGTATCCAGCCGGTCCAACCGGGCGTTGATGCGCTCGGTCAGGCCGTCGTGCTTGAGGAATTCGCGGAAGGCATGCGCCGTGGTGGCGAAGCCGGTTGGCACCTTCACGCCGGTAGGCAACTGCGAAATCATCTCGCCGAGACTGGCGTTCTTGCCGCCGACGGACTCGACATCGCTCATTCGCAGTTTTTCGAACGGCACGACCAGATCGGTCGCTCCAAACAGCTGGGACATGGGAAAGCTCCTAAGGTTGAAAAACCGGGGTTCCATGCGCCAGCGGAGCGACCTGTTGTTCTGTTGTGGGTCCGGCACCGGGCAGGGAAGCAGATACGGGGGCGCCTGCGGCAGGATAATGTCGCAGGCACAACACCCAGCATTGTAAGGACGCGGCCCCATGCCCAATCGAACGGTCTTCTTCATCTCGGACGGCACCGGCATCACGGCCGAAACCTTCGGCAATGCCATCCTGAACCAGTTCGAGGCCACCATGCGCCGCGTCAGGCTGCCTTTTCTGGACAGCGTGGACAAGGCGCACCAGGCCGTGCGCCAGATCAACCACGTCGCCGACGTCGAAGGCAAGCGCCCGCTGGTGTTCACGACCGTGGTCAACATGGAGGTCCTGGCGGTGTTCCGCACGCAGTGCAAAGGCGTGCTGCTGGACATGTTCGGCACCTTCGTCGCCCCCCTGGAACACGAACTCGGCATCAAGTCCAACCACCGCGTGGGCCGCTTTTCGGACGCTTCCAAGAGCCAGGCCTACAACGACCGCATCGAGGCGATCAACTTCTCGCTCGCGCACGACGATGGCCAGAGCCACAAGGACCTGCAGGGTTCGGACGTGATCCTGGTGGGCGTGAGCCGCAGCGGCAAGACACCGACCTCGCTCTACCTGGCGATGCAATACGGCCTGAAAGCCTCGAATTACCCACTCATTCCAGAGGATTTCGAGCGCCGCAAGCTGCCACCTGCCTTGGCCCCGCACCGCAAGAAGATCTTCGGCCTCACCATCGCCCCCGAGCGCCTGAGCGAGATCCGCAACGAACGCCGGCCCAATTCGCGCTACGCGCAGCTGGACAACTGCCGCATGGAAGTGGCCGAAGCCGAGGCCATGATGCGCCGCGAAGGCATCCGCTGGCTCTCGACCACCACGAAGTCGATCGAGGAAATCGCCACCACCATCCTGCAGGAAATCCGGCCCGAGCGGCTGGAGTACTGAGAACAGCGCGAGGGCGCTGTCAGAAAGACGTCAGCCAGTGCCCGAAAAATGGGCTGACGGGCCCTGCCCGTCCCCGCCCATCCCTGCCTTTGCGGCAGACGCCAACCAGTACACGAGACATGATCAAGATCTTCATCGCCTTCGCCATCTTCGCCGCCGTCAGCCTGTTCGCCCTCATGAAAGGTGGCGACATCGACATGGGGGGCGAAAAGCATGGCATGGATGCGCCTCACACCGAGCAGGCAGCACCGGCCGCACCCGCAGCGCCCGCACCGGCTGAACAGCCCAAGTAAGAAGAAAAGAAGAAGACGCGGGTCAGTTCCGCGTCAGCCAGGGGTCAGTGCTCCGTAAGTGCCCGCCTCTACGCTCCATGTCACCCGAAATCAACACGAGAGACATGCATGGACGAGAGCCTGGTTCAACGAATCGCGAGCAACCCCGCCTACCTTCAACTCAAGGCGAAACGATCGCGCTTTGGCTGGTGGCTGACGCTGGCGATGATGGTCGTTTACTACGGCTTCATCCTGCTGGTGGCCTTTGACAAGGCCTTCCTGTCACAGCTCACGGGCGACGGTGTCATGACCGTCGGCATCCCGCTGGGTTTTGGCGTCATCGTCTTCACCATCGTCATCACGGCGGTCTACGTCAGGCGCGCCAACACCGAGTTCGACGAACTCTCTTCGGCCGTGGCCAAGGCGGTGCTGAAATGAGCCGCCTGTCCACCTCCGCACGGCGCGTGCTCACGCTGCTCGCCCTGGTCAGTGTGTCCGTCGCGGCCTGGGCCGCAGGCGCAGACCTCGGCCAGGCCGACAAGCAGGCCACCAACTGGACGGCCATCGGCATGTTCGGGCTCTTCGTGCTGGGCACGCTGTTCATCACCAAGTGGGCGGCCGCCAAGACCCGCTCTGCTTCAGACTTCTACACGGCAGGCGGTGGCATCACGGGCTTTCAAAACGGTCTTGCCATCGCCGGCGACTACATGTCGGCCGCGTCCTTCCTGGGCATCTCGGCGGCGGTGATGGCCTCCGGTTTTGATGGCCTGATCTACTCCATCGGATTCCTGGTGGGCTGGCCGGTCATCACTTTCCTGATGGCCGAGCGCCTGCGCAACCTGGGCAAGTTCACCTTCGCCGACGTGGCCGCGTTCCGCTTCCAGCAAGCGCCCATCCGCATCTTTGCGGCTTCGGGCACGCTGGTGGTGGTCGCGTTCTACCTGATCGCGCAGATGGTGGGCGCGGGGCAACTGATCAAGCTGCTGTTCGGTCTGGAGTACTGGATTGCCGTGGTGATCGTGGGTGCGCTGATGATGGTCTACGTGCTCTTCGGCGGCATGACCGCCACCACCTGGGTGCAGATCATCAAGGCCTGCCTGCTGCTGGGCGGAGCGTCGTTCATGGCCTTCATGGTCCTGCTGCACTTCGGCTTCAGTCCCGAGGCCATGTTCGCCGGTGCGGTGCAGATCAAGACCGATCTCGCGCTCAAGGACGGCAAGGTGGCCGAGGCGGCGGCCTCCATCGGGCAATCCATCATGGGCCCGGGCAACTTCGTCAAGGATCCGATCTCGGCCATCAGCTTCGGCATGGCGCTGATGTTCGGCACCGCCGGCCTGCCCCACATCCTGATGCGCTTCTTCACCGTGCCCAGCGCCAAGGAAGCCCGCAAGTCCGTGATGTGGGCCACCGGCTGGATCGGCTATTTCTACCTGCTGACCTTCATCATCGGCTTCGGCGCCATCACCTTCGTGCTGATCAACCCGCAATTCCTCGACGCCAAGGGTGGCCTGCTCGGTGGCAACAACATGGCGGCCGTGCACCTGGCCAACGCGGTGGGCGGCAATGTGTTCCTCGGCTTCATCTCGGCCGTGGCCTTCGCCACCATCCTCGCCGTGGTGGCTGGCCTTACGCTCTCGGGTGCCTCGGCCGTGTCGCACGACCTCTATGCCACCGTGCTGAAGAAAGGCAAGGCCGATTCGGCCGCCGAGCTGCGCGTGTCCAAGATCACCACGGTCTGCCTGGGCGTGGTCGCGGTGGTGCTGGGCATCGCCTTTGAAAAGCAGAACATCGCCTTCATGGTCTCGCTGGCCTTCGCCATCGCAGCCTCGGCCAATTTCCCCGTGCTCTTCATGAGCGTGTTGTGGAAGGACTGCACCACCAAGGGCGCGGTCATTGGCGGTTTCCTCGGCCTGGTGTCCTCGGTGGGCCTCACCGTCGTCTCACCCTCGGTGTGGGAAGCCACGCTGGGCAACCCCAAAGGGTCGGCGCTGTTCCCCTACACCTCGCCGGCGCTGTTCTCCATGGCGATCGGTTTCGCAGGCATCTGGCTGTTCTCGGTGCTGGACAAGAGCCAGCGCGCGCGAGTGGACCGCGCCGGTTTCCTGGCGCAGCAGGTGCGCTCGGAAACGGGCATCGGCGCCGCCACGGCCAGCGCTCACTGAAGCTCCGCCGAAGCACGGTTTCTTCTGTGGCCACCCGGGGCAACCCGGGTGGCCACATTTCATTACAAGTTGCCATTGCCGGCCTCCGGCGCAGCGTCCAGAATTCGTCACGGATTTCACATCCAGACACCCGCCACCGGGAGGGACGCCATGGTCACCAAGGCAAGCGCCAGCGCTCACAAGAGGCCACAGGCCCAGGCCCTGCACATCGGCATCAACGAAGTCAGTGCCGCTCACTACGCGGGCTGGACCGGCCCGCTCGCGGCCTGCGAGTTCGATGCCCACGACATGGCGGCGATCTCGAAGTCCCGGGGCATGAAGAGCACCCTGCTCATCACCAGGAAGGCCACGCGCGCCCATGTGCTGGCAGCCCTGCGCAAGGCGGCCAAGTCGCTCGACAGAGGCGACCTGTTCTTCATGAGTTTCTCGGGCCACGGCGGCCAGGTGCCCGACGTGAGCGGCGAAGAGCCCGACAAGCTGGATGAGACCTGGTGCCTGTTCGACGGCCAGCTGATCGATGACGAGCTGTACTTTGAACTGAGCCGCTTCAAGGCCGGCGTGCGCATCCTGGTGCTGTCCGACAGCTGCCACAGCGGCACCGTCGTGCGCGCCCCTCGCCCGGCACCAGGCACCCCCGAACAGCGCCCGCGCATCATGCCGCGCTCGGTTGGCCTGCGCGTGTACGCCGAACACCAGGCGTTCTATGACCAGTTGCAACGCGACGTGGCCAAGGCCGCTGGCGGCAAGGTCGAAGACCCCGACACGGCCCTGGCCAACGTGGCCGTGAGCGACCGCCTGACCGCGATCGTCAATGACTTCCAACCCGCCGTGATCCTGATCTCGGGCTGCCAGGACAACCAGTTCTCGATGGACGGCAACCACAACGGCGCCTTCACCGAGCAGGTCCTCAGCGTCTGGAACAGCGGGGGCTTCAAGGGCACCTACGCGACTTTTCAAGCGCGCGTGCGCGCAGGCCTTCCCCCCACGCAATCGCCCAACCTGTTCACGTTGGGGCCGGCGGCAGCGTTTCTGAAACAGGCGCCGTTCGCCGTCTGAACCGCGCGTGCACGCCTTACAGGTGTCAGAGGACACAGGAGGGACTCATGCCGGGCATCCAGAACCACCGCCTCACCGGGTCTGAGGTGGGCTTTCGTCCCGCACCCAAAGTCGGCGGGGCCAACCTCGAAGCCTGGGCGTGCAAGGACTGCGCGACCCGCCCGACTGCCGCCCGCACAACCCCGCCGAAAAAGGTGCCCGCATGAACACCGATTCACCTGCCACAGCCATCACGTTCGTCGTGCGCGGTCAGCCGCAACCGCTGGCCACGGCCACTCGGGGCGCTGGCTTGGACAGTGCCATGTCATCCTCCTTC
>Ga0067045_1029978_pt1 | contig 17292 bp, 12 predicted proteins | sample TerdegcTABiofilm_FD_59184 | JGI IMG/M metagenome (GOLD analysis project Ga0067045, IMG submission 59184) | Combined Assembly of (Gp0054472, Gp0054536) Wastewater bioreactor microbial communities from Singapore -Terephthalate degrading...
GAACTTAACACCCCCTTCTACTCCACCCCTGTGTTTATCGTCGGGGAGATCGTCCTCTCGGGAAACCGGGAGATCGACAGCCAGCTCGGCCTTGTTATCAAGGATGGAATCAAGTACACACCCCTTAAGGAATTCGAGGAGGAGGAGGTAAAATTCGATCCGGAAGGGATATTTCTCCTTATTCCCATATTCCTTGCAGGGCTTCTGGACGGCGTTAACCCCTGTGCCTTCAGCACCCTTATCTTTCTTGTGGCAGCCATGACCCTGGCAGGAAAGAAACGGAAGGAGGTCCTGGTAATATCCCTCTTTTTTACGCTCTCTGTATTTGTCTCCTATTTTCTAATAGGAGCAGGAATGTTTGCAGTTTTAAGGAGGGCTCAATCCTTTCCGCTCCTTTCCGCTGTAATCCGTTATATTCTAGCCCTGGTGCTTTTCCTCTTTGCCCTGCTCAGCATTATCGATTACTTTAAAATCCGCCGGGGCGAGGCTGGAAAAATGATTCTTCAGCTTCCTAAAAGGATGAAACGGGCGGTGCACTCCTCCATCCGCGGCGGGCTCCGTTCCGGCATTATAGCCTTAAGCGCCCTGGCCATGGGATTTCTCGTCAGCCTTTTTGAATTGGGGTGCACAGGCCAGATTTATCTTCCCACCATTGCCTATATGGTGCAGACCGGGTCAAAGATAAAGGGGTATGTCTCCCTTTTTATCTACAACCTGGGTTTTATCCTGCCCCTGGTTGCGGTCTTTATCCTTACCTATCAGGGTTTGGGTTCGGAAAGGCTGGGAGCCTTTTTCCGCAAGCATTTAGGTTCGGTTAAGCTTGCCACGGCAGCCCTTTTCCTGGGGCTCGGGCTCCTAACCCTGCTTCTCCGATAAATCCTTAAGGTGAAATAATTTCTGATAAATTAAGGAAATAACTCGCCTGAAGCATTGACAAAAGCTCCCAGATGTTTTACAAACATCATCACTGTTTAATTATAAACAGAACAAACTTAGGCTGTTTTGTATAGACAGCACAGGGGGATATCTCTATGAACCGGGTTCTAAAGAGCAACCCTAATCTAATCAACACGGGGCTATCCATGACATGACCAGGATAGCGGAAAGGAGTTAACAGGAAATGAGAAACAATGTATCGTCTTCTTACTTTTCGCCAAAGCTTGAATTAAGAAGCTGCGAAAAGAAGGGTGGTCTCGGGGTCTTTGCAAAGGAATCTATTGCAAAGGACGAGATTCTCTGTGTCTGGGGCGGCATGGTAATGACGGAAGAGCAAACAAACAGTGTTACGGAATACAGAATTCGTCACGCTCTCCAGATTGAGGAAGACCTGTACATGGTTCCTCTGAAAGATGGGGATCCTGCGGATTACGTTAATCATTCATGTAATCCGAATGCAGGCATTAGCGGGCAGATCTGCCTGCTGGCTATGCGGGCCATAGAAGCCGGAGAGGAGGTATGCTTCGACTATGCTATGACCGATTCAAGCGACTACGATGAATTTGAATGTCGCTGTGGGTCTCCCTGCTGCAGAGGGAGAGTAACGGGTAATGACTGGAAAATTCCCGAACTGCAGTTGAAATACGAAGGCTACTTTATATCCTATTTGCAGCGCAGAATAGACAATCTTAATGGGATAGAAAGAAGAGCCTTAAAACTCCTTTCCCAGAAAACAGCCTGATCAAACCAGTAAATGAGTTGGGAAATCCTGCCGCTTTATGATTTACCTCATAAAGCGGTTTTTTTATTCACCATCCTCTCCTATTGCCTCTACAGGACAGGAATCGAGAGCTGCTTTCGAGGCTTCCTCCTCCTCCTGCCCGGAAGGCTGCTTATAAACATAGGCCTGATCCTCTTTATTCATCTTAAAGACGCCTGGTTCGGTTTCCACACAGAGATTGCATCCGATACAGTTGTTATCCACATAGTACCGGCCCGCAACATTCCCGCTTACCTTGTTGTTTTTATCTGCCATATTGACCCCTTCAATCATATAATAATCATTATATTCAAAGCCGTCCATAAAAAAGGGGACTCCCCGGATACCGGAGAATCCCCCTAGAAATCAAATAGCAGTTCTTTCAAATATACTCAGCTTTTTTTAGATAAAACCTCTTTAACCTTGGCAATCAGTTTTTCCGGTTCCACCGGTTTCTCGAACATCCCCTTGGCAGGCCATTGCTCTCCAAGGATGTGCTGGAACTGATCCGGTCCTTCGTTCCTTACCTTGTCCAGGAATCCGGTTAAAAAGATTATAGGTATGCCCTGATACTTTGGTGTATCTCTCAATTTATAGGCAAGATCGAATCCCTCTGTATCCGTGGTCATCATTACATCCAGAAGTATAAGATCCGGTACCTCTTTGTCCAAGGCAGCGAGTGCCTCTGTCCCATTGGCAGCAGTTTCTACTGAATAATTCTGCCCTTCCAGGATCATTTTCACCGATTCCCGGATATCGTGATCATCATCCACCACAAGTATTTTGCTGTTTTTTGCCATTGTATTCCCCCTCTTTAGTTATTCGCCCCTGGCCACATAATGGGTGTGCAAGAGCTCATGGGACTTGTGTCCCAGCGGCTTAATAAGGAATGTCTCGTACAGTTTCTTTACACTAGGATTCTCATGGGATTGTCGGTATTTCTGGACCTTGCCGTCGTCCTTGTACAAAGCAGAAGCCCTGAGCGTCCTCTTCTCGTTGCTTGCAGGAAGGGGTTGTCCGCCACCGCCCACACAGCCTCCGGGACAGGCCATAACCTCTATAAAGTGATAATTCGCCTTACCGGCAGAGATGGCATCCATAAGCTTTCGGGCATTCCCAAGGCCGTGGGCTACCGCAACCTTTACTTCCAGATCACCTACCATCAGTGCTGCCTCCTTAACCCCTTCCAGTCCCCGTACAGGGACAACATCCAGGCTGGGCATATCCTTTCCTGTAACAACAGCATAAACTGTTCTTACGGCAGCCTCCATTACTCCACCGGTGGCTCCGAAGATTGTTCCTGCTCCCGTGTACTCTCCCATGGGTGCATCAAACTCTTCGTCCTTAAGGTTTACAAAATCGATACCCGCCTCGCGGATCATCCTTGCAAGTTCCCGGGTGGTAAGCACCGCATCCACATCTTGGTAGCCGGAGGAGAACATCTCCGGTCTTGTGCATTCAAATTTCTTGGCTGTACAGGGCATTATGGAGACCACAAAAATCTTGGAGGGATCTATCTTTTCAAATTGGGCGTAGTAGGTCTTTGCCAGGGCTCCGAACATCTGCTGGGGCGACTTGCAGGTACTCAAGTTGGGCAAAAGATTGGGATAGAAGTGTTCAATGAATTTTATCCAGCCGGGGCTGCAGGAGGTAATCATTGGCAGGGTTCCGCCGTTATTAACCCTGTGCAGGAGCTCGCTCCCTTCCTCAAGAATCGTAAGGTCGGCGGTAAAGTTCGTATCAAAGACACGGTCAAACCCCAGCCTTCTTAAGGCTGCTATCATCTTTCCGGTTACAAGGGAACCAGCGGGCATGCCGAACTCCTCGCCCAGCTGTGCACGGATCGCCGGTGCCTCTTGAACTATTACATGCTTATCAGGATCCATAAGGGCTGCCCAAACCTTATCTACATCGTCCTTTTCCACGATTGCAGCGGTGGGACAAACCACGGCACATTGACCGCAGTAGGTGCAGACCGCATCGGTTAAAAGGGCGTTCATGGCAGGCACAACCTTGGATTCAAAGCCCCGTCCTTCCGGTGTAAGCAGGTGAACCGCCTGAACCTCGGCGCAGGCCACCACACAACGTTGACAATTTATACATTTTGCCGGATCCCTTACCAGAGAAGGGGAGGATTCGTCCAGAAGCCGGTTGCTGAAATCGGTCCTCGGAAGCCTGATCTCCCTGACACCTACAAACTGGGCCACGGTCTGCAGTTCACAGTTGCCGTTCTTTACACAGATATTGCATTCATCGGGATGATCGGAAAGCAGAAATTCCACTACCGTCTTTCTTGCGGATCTGACCCTCTCCGAATTAGTTGTAACCTTCATTCCCGGCGCCACTGGATATACGCAGGAGGCTACCAGGGTTTTACTCCTGTCCACCTCCACAAGACATACCCTACAGGCTCCGGGGGTATGATGCAGTTCCTTGTTGGCGCACAGGGTAGGAATTACCACCCCAACCTTCTGGGCTGCATCTAGAATTGTTGTGCCCTCCGGTACTTCCACCGGAAAGCCGTCTATAGTTAATGATACCATATCGCTGCTCCTTCCTCCTGCCTTAGGTTATCTTGCGGCCTGGAAAAACTCTTTTGCCAGGGTATTCCAATTATTCAAAATCTCTTTACTGTCCAGAGAGATGCCTTTAAGCATCTTTTTGGCCGAAAGCTTTTCCACCTCTCCGTCCATCCATCTTTGGGCAGTAATCCCGTTCAAAAAGCCCTTCGGTTCTGCTGCAGGCTTTATTACAGCTATCCATCCCCGATGATAGGGCGAGTAATTAACCAGTTCCGGTACAGCCGCAAGTTGGGGGTTTATCCGGAGAACCTGGCCGTGGATCGGCAGATCAAGGGAGAGTTTCTTTCCACCGCCTTTAAGGACTATCTTTCCATCCGAAAAGTCAACCTCCTCTAAAGCTGGCATCAGAGAGGCCACAAAGTGGTCGACTCCGATCATATACACACCGTTTATTCCCCTGATCCAGGTATGGTTTGTACTGTAGCTGTTTTTAGGTTCCAGAATAAAGGGACCACTTCTCATCTGGCTCTGCTGTTCCTGTTTTTTCGCTTTTAAGGCAGGATGGATCCCCTGGAGGTTCTCCACCATCTGATCGTAGGGACAGGTAGCGCAGTCAATGTTTGCCGGACAGGTTTTACTGGAAACCACTCCCATAAGCATATACCGGCAGGTTCTTTCCGTTCCCACCTTTCTGCGGAGACCCTCCGCATTGATCGACTCCATCTGCATTTTCCCGGTGGGGCAGACAAAGGTGCAAAGACCGCAGGCTACGCAGGATTCAGGGTGATACCCGAAGGGCGTATCCACAACCCTGGCTACACCGCGGCCGGCAAAGGTAAGAGCCTCGGCGCCTACCACATCCCTGCAGGCTCTTACACAAAGTCCGCAGAGGATACAATCGTCCGGTTTCTCCGTTTCAAAACGGGTTTTAGCAGTTCCCCATTTCTTTGCAAAATCCTTAAGCTCCTTTACCTCTGGACATTTGGCCAGAAGAAGCTCAAGAATTATCTTTCTTCCCTTTAATACCTGCGGGGTATCGGTCTTTACCACAAGGCCTTCCGCTACGGGGTAGGTGCAGGAGGCCTGCAGTTTTGTCCTTCCGCCGTCTGTTACCTCTACAGTACAGACCCTGCAGGCTCCGTAGGGGTGCATCCCCTCCTGGTAACAGAGGTGAGGTATCTCGATTCCTGCCGATTTTGCTGCCTCCAGCAGGGTTGTTCCTTCCGGAACCTTTATCTTTTTTCCGTCAATGGTTAGCGTTACCATAGTTACTCCCTTATAATGGCGCCGAAATTACATACCTCATAACAGGCGGCGCATTTGATACACGTGGAGAGGTCGATTTTATGCGGCTTCTTTTTCTCTCCCGAGATCGAATTGCTTGGACACACGGATACACACAGGGTACAGCCTGTACACTTCTCTGCATCTATTCTGTAGGTTACAAGGTTTTTGCAGACTCCGGCGGGACACCGGTGATCCTTTATGTGACTTTCGTACTCCTTGCGGAAGTATCTTAGGGTTGTAAGAACCGGGTTGGGGGCTGTCTGGCCTAAACCGCAGAGGGAGAAATCCTTTACCGCCTGGGCGGTCTCTTCAAGCAAAGCCAGATCCTTTTCGGTTCCCTTTCCCTCGCAGATCCTGTTAAGGATATCCAGCATCTTAGAGATTCCTTCCCGGCAGGGTGTACACTTCCCGCAGGATTCCTCCTTAAGGAAGTCGAGGAAGTAGCGGGCCACATCCACCATACAGGTTTCTTCATCCATCACTATCATACCGCCGGAACCCATAATGGTTCCTGCGGAATTGAGCTGTTCATAGTCCACAGGCAGGTCGAGAAGATTCTCCGGCAGACATCCACCGGAGGGACCTCCGGTCTGAACAGCCTTGAATTTCTTTCCGTTTAATACCCCGCCTCCGATCTCAAACACAGTCTCCCTTAGGGTAAGCCCCATGGGAACCTCTATAAGCCCGGTATTGGAAATCTTTCCTACCAAGGAGAAGACCTTTGTGCCTTTGCTCGTCTTGGTACCAAGGGAATTGAAGGACTCTGCTCCATTCTGGATTATGTAAGGGACATTGGCCCAGGTTTCCACATTGTTTATATTGGTAGGCTTTCCCCAAAGTCCCGATTGGGCGGGAAAGGGAGGTCTCTGGCTCGGTTCCCCCGGCTGACCCATAACCGAGGCAATCAGAGCTGTCTCTTCTCCGCAGACAAAGGCTCCTCCACCCCGGACTATCCGCAGGTCAAAGCTGAACTTGCTCCCGGCAATGTTCTTTCCAAGAAGCCCCGCAGCCCTTGCGTCGGAGAGGGCTTTTTCCAGCTTTTCAATAGCCTGGGGATATTCATCCCGGACATAAACCACTCCCTGGCTGGCTCCCATGGCATAGGCGCCTAAAAGCATCCCTTCCAGGACCGAATGGGGATCGCCCTCGAGGATCGACCGGTCCATGTAGGCCCCAGGATCTCCCTCGTCGGCATTGCAGATTATAAATTTTTCCTTTTCCGGCTGCTTTGCGGTGATCTCCCACTTTACTCCCGTGGGAAAACCCGCCCCGCCCCGGCCCCGAAGGCCGGCTTTTTTTACCGTATCAATAACCTCCTGGGGTTTCATGGAGGTGAGGGCCTTTAGCAAAGCCTTGTACCCTCCCCGGGCTGCATATTCCGCAATGCTGTCCGGATTTATAAACCCGCAGTTTCTAAGGGCAATCTTTTTCTGTTTCTTGAAGAACCCTAGTTCTTCATAGGATGGTACTGCTCCCTTCCCGCTCTCCCCGGAGATCCTGGGAGTGCCGTTCAGGGTGCAGAGGGTGTCTTTTGCAGGGAGATTGCCCGCCTTCAGCGCCTTGGCGATTTCCGCTGCTCCCTGGGCTGTGACCTTCTTAAGGATTACGGTACCCTGTTTGGGCAGAGAGACCGAAACCAGGGGCTCTACTTGGCAGAATCCGAGACACCCGGTTTTTGTCACCTCGAAGGACTGATCCTGGGCCTCGTGGAGCAGAGCCTTGTAAACCTCTTCCGCTCCGGCGGCGATTCCGCAGCTGGCCATTCCTACCATCACCTTTGGTTTAAGGGATTCCAGGGTTTCCCGGCCAAGCTTTGCCAGGGCTTCCAGGTCGGCGGCTTTCTTAACCGATTGAACTGTTTTGACTGTTGTTTCCATTCTTAAACCCTTCCTTTAGGTGTAATCCCTTAGAATTTTCGGTACCTTGTTCTGGGTTACCCTTCCATAGATATTCTCATCAACCTTAACCACCGGAGCCAGACTGCAGCATCCAAGACACCGCACGGTCTCCAGGGTGAACTTCCTGTCCGCCGTGGTTTCTCCTGCCTTGACCTCCAGATCCCTCTCCAGTTTATCCAGAACCTGATGTCCTCCCCGGATATGGCAGGCCGTGCCCATGCAGACACAGACCTTATGCTTTCCCGTGGGAACCAAGCTGAAGGATCGGTAAAAGGTTCCCAAAGACTGCATCTTGGCCATTGAGACCCCGGTCCGCTCGGATATCCGCAGCATGGCCGGGTAGGGAAGGTATCCCGCCTCTTTCTGCACAGACTGCAGAATTGAAATGAGGGATGCGGGATCGTAATTATGATCAAGCAGTATGCTATCAACCTTATCCATTGTAATTTCCATGGTGTGCTCCTTTTCCTCAATCCAGGTCGCAGCGCAGGCATCGCTTTGCCTCGGTCTGCGCCTCCGCCAGAGTGTAGGTCTTTACCACTTCCTGGAAGGAAGTCTTCCTCTCTGCGGGTTTCACTCTCGCCTCTTCCTGCCTGCCGGCTTCCGGCAGAACCTCTTCGCTCTTGTAGGCTTCTACCCTTCTTCTCGGTTTTGCCAGTTTGAACCAGGTTTGTGCAGGCAGATTTTTAAGGGAACGATGTATCGCCATTGCTGCCTTTTGCCCGGCGGCTATAGCCTCAATTACTGTTGCTCCGGCGGTAACCACGTCTCCGGCGGCAAACACCCCTTCGATACCAGTCTCAAGGGTAACGGGATCCACCAGGATATTATCCAGAATCCCCAGTCTTATGCCGGTATTATTCTTCAGTACCTCTGTATCCGGTTTCTGACCAAGAGCAGAGATTACCGCGGTACAGTCCACGGTAAAGTCGGAGCCCTCCACTTCCACGGTCCGTTTTCTTCCCGTGTTGTCCGATATTCCGGTGATGGTCTTTTTGCACCGAACACCGGCTACAGCTCCGTTTTTCTTGATTACCTCCGCCGGCATACAATTGTAAAGGATCTTTCCGCCTTCCGCAGTAAAGTCCTTAAGTTCCTCCTCTTCTACGGGCAAGGCTTCTTTTCCGCGGCTGTACAGAAGAACCGCCTCCTTTGCCCCCAGGCGCAGCGCTGTTCTTGCGCTGTCCCAGGCCAGGTGGCCCGATCCGAGAACCACCACCTTTCCAGCAAACTCTTTTGCCTTTCCCTTTTTGGCATCCAGGAGGAGTTTTATCCCCTCTACAAGATCGCTTTTTGCTGGAGTCACGGCAAGATTCGGCTGGAAACTCTTCCCTGCTCCCAGGGCAAGAAGTATCGCCGTATAGCCTTCCTTCTTAAGGGATTCCAGGGTTATATCCTTACCCAGAGTGGTTCCGGTTTTCATTTCAAAGAGAGGTGTAAGACGGTTTATCTCCCTTTCCACGATGGCGGAGGGAAGCCGAAAGTCCGGCACTCCATGCCTGAGCATGCCTCCCGGCTGCTTCTGGGAGTCGTAAACCGTTACAGAGTATCCCATCTTGGCAAGATCCGCAGCGGCGGTAAGTCCGGTGGGGCCTGCCCCTATTACAGCGATTCTCTCCTTCTCTGTTGCAGGAACCTTGGCGGCTGTTTTTGGAAGCACGCTCATCACCTGATCCGCTACAAAGCGCTTAAGAGCCCGGATTCCCACAGCCTTATCCGTTTCAACCCGAACGCAGTTGCTCTCGCAGGGCCTCGGACAGATTCTGCCGCATACAGAGGGGAAGGGATTGTCCTCGTGGATAACCTCCAGGGCTTCCTCCAGCCGGCCCCAGGCTATAAGGGCATTGTAGCTTGGAACGTCCATGCCGATCGGGCAGGTTCTCTGGCAGGGAGCCGGAGAGATCCTCTTACAGACATTGCTGGAACAGTAGGTTTTTATGTGATCCTGATACTCATTCCGGAAGTACCGGATTGTAGAGAGTACTGGGTTCGGAGCAGTCTGTCCTAATCCACAGAGGGCCGTATCCTTGATCTCCTTTGCCAGGGCTTCCAGAAGTTCAATATCCCCCTCCTGTCCTTCGCCGCGGCAGAGGCGCTCCAGAATCTGGAGCATTCTTTTTGTTCCCACTCTGCAGGGGGAACATTTACCACAGGATTCATCCTGACAGAAATCCATAAAATAGCGGGCCATATCCACCATACAGGTGTCTTCATCCATTACTATAAGCCCGCCGGAGCCCATGATCGCTCCAACCTTGCTTATGGCCTCGTAATCCGTGGGAGTATCCAGATATTCCGGAGGAATACATCCCCCCGAAGGACCTCCCAGCTGGGCAGCCTTGAATCTCTTGTTCTGCGCTATGCCACCGCCGATTTCGTAGATTATCTGGCGCAGGGTTGTTCCCATGGGGACTTCCACCAGGCCGATATTGTTTACCTTTCCTGTTAAAGCGAAAACCTTTGTTCCCTTGGAGGATTCGGTCCCCATGGAGGAGAAGGCAGAGGAGCCCTTAAGGATGATCTGGGGCACCGCAGCATAGGTTTCTACATTGTTCAGAATTGTGGGTTTCTTCCATAAACCGGAGACTGCAGGGAAAGGCGGTCTCGGTCTCGGCATACCTCTTCTTCCCTCTATGGAAGCCATAAGGGCTGTCTCTTCCCCGCACACAAAGGCGCCGGCGCCCTGATAAACCTCTATATCAAAATCGTAACCGCTACCGAGGATATTCTTGCCTAGAATACCATGTTCCCGGCATTGCTTAATTGCCAGATTGAGTCTCTTTACAGCCAAAGGATATTCTGCCCTACAGTAGATGTATCCCTGATGGGCTCCTATCGCCTTGGCAGCTATAATCATGCCTTCTATAACTGCATGGGGGTCTCCCTCCATAACGCTTCTGTCCATAAAAGCGCCTGGATCCCCCTCGTCGGCATTACATAAAACATATTTAACATCATTCTTAGAGGCCGCAGCAAACTCCCACTTTATACCGGTGGGGAACCCGCCGCCCCCCCGTCCTCTCAGGCCGGAGAGTTTAACCTCCGATAGGATCTCCTTCTGCTCCATCTCATTCAGAGCCTTGGCAGCTCCCTGGTATCCTCCTCTCCAGATGTAATCGGTAAGAACTTCCGGATCAATAATTCCGCGGTTCCGCAGGACCCAGGATTTCTGCCGGGCGAAAAAGGGAACCTTGGAGATGTGGGGGATCTGGGACCAGGGGGAATTCTCCTTTGGCGGAGTTTCATTTACCGCCATTCCCCGGGCAAGGGCCTTTTCCTTTACCGCCTTTCCCCCAAGGAGATGTTCCTTAAAGATTTTCCGCATTGTATCGGCATCCACCTGGGCATAGATAACTGGTTCTGAGCCGAGGGTTTCTACAGTTACCAGGGGCTCCTGGCTGCAAAGACCAATACAACCGGAGGTATACACAAAGGTATCCTTTTTCTTTTCCTTTTTAATCTCCTCCATAAGTGCGTCGTAGACCGACTGGGCTCCGGAGGCAAGACCACAGGTACCCATATGCACCGCCACCCTGGCGGTGTACCCTCCCTTACGAAGCTCCTTTTCCTTATTTACCTGGGAAGCGATCTCTAAAAGATCCGTTTGTTTAAGTGCTTTTGGGATCATAGTTTCCTCATCCTGTCGACCTATCGGCCGTTATAGTATTTGTTAAGAATCTCCGGTATCTGGGATTCCTTAACCTGTTTATGTGTATCCTCATCCACGGTCATTACAGGCGCCAAACCGCAGGCCCCAAGACAACGGATAACCTCTATGCTGAATTCCCTGTCGGGAGTACACTCCCCCGCCTTTATTCCCAGTTCATGCTCAAGTTTTTCCAGATTGCGCTTTGCTCCCCGGACATGACAGGCTGTGCCTAAACAGCACTTAACCTGGTGCTTTCCCCTCGGTTTCATGGTAAAAAAGGAGTAGAAGGTAACGACACCGTAAACCTGGCTTAAGGGTATTCCAAGGCCTTTGGAAACCCTTCTCTGCACAACCTCCGGCAGATACCCTGTAACGCCCTGAACCTCCTCCAACGCAGGAATCAAGGCCCCATCCCTTCCCTTGTACTTTTGTATAATCTCGTCCACCTTGGCCCACTCTTCTGCAGTAAAAACCTCCGCAGGAGCCTGTATTGTCTGTTCCATTGCAGCTACCTCCCTTTAGGTATTTCCAATTTAAACGAAAGGCTGGAACACCATTTCGTAGAAATTTATTTTAATATAATGAACAGAACATTATTATGATACCTGATTCAAGATATGCGAAATAACATCTTTTTGTCAAGCCTAAAGTGTATTTATTGTTATGTCATATATCATATTTAATACTAAAAGAGTTAATAATAATCATTTTCAATTTTAATTGACACAAAGCATATCTTTATTTAAGTTTTTTATTACATTAAGAATAGTAAATATCTATTTTTTGGGCAGAAAAGGGGTGTTCCAGGCTTGAGAAGGGGATTAATAACTGATAATCAAAAAAAACCGATGCTTTTCAGGGCTGAGAAAAGGGTATCTTCACTGTCTCGCCTGTGGTCTCGTCTTTAAGGAGGATAAACCCGCGCTCCCGGTTCGCGGATGTCACAGATTCCAGCTTTTTTCTGTACTCCCTTATAGCAGCCTCTAATACCTGCTGATTCTGGGCTTTTATCTTATCTGCCTCCGCAGCATACAAGGCCCGCCGGCGGTTATTCTCCTCCACTGCCTCGGGTATGGGGATCCTTTTTTCAATAGCACTTCCGGCCACTCCTGGAATCATTGCATAGACAAAGCCAACCGCGGCTCCTGTACCGGTCCACCCAAGAACAGGTCTCCAGAAGCCCAGATCATCCTCTGCCCGCTCTATCACTGCTGTGGCAATGAGAATCTCCTTTATAACCCCAATGGTAACCGGCAGAACAGCAGCAAGCCCGGAAAAAACCAGAGGTATACGCCACCATCCATCATCGAGGCGGTACTCTGTTGTTTGTGTATAATCTATTAAAAGGTCCGGTCTTGCAGGCATAGGCTTTATTCCAGGAACAGAGGAAGGATTTTTCTCCGGATCCACAGGAAGAGGAATAGGGAAATAGGGTTTAAGGGTATAATTATGGTTAAGCTGGAAGATCTGAGAAAAACTGGCCAGGGTGGTGATGCCCTTTGAATCGGCAATACCAACCTGAAGAGACAGCTTCGCTGCCGGAAGGATCAGGGTTGCGGAAGAATTAAAGGATCCTAGAGATTTTCCGCTCCCAAAAAGAGACAATCCTTCCGGGGTGTAGGTTTGGTCCCTTAGTAGACGCAGAAAGGCCGCCTTCGGATCCAGGGTTAAGGAGATGGTCTTTACAGATTCATTGGCTCCCAGGGTAAAGTCCATCTCCTTGCTGTACTCTACATTATCGGTTTTAACCATACGAACCGTATAACGTCCGTGTAAAAGCCCCTTCTGGGTAAGAGGAGTTTTACCCAAATATCTTTCTGTTCCCTCCGCTCCTTTAACATAAACAGAAGCTCCACTGGGGGAGGAGTTAAAGGAAACAGCCCTATCCAGGGGTTTCAGTATTATTCCAAGATTATCATCCTTAAAAACCCATAATTTCCCGGAATAGTTGCTGTATCCTTCGGCAGTAATTTGAATTGAGTGCTCCCCATAGGGCAGTTCTAGAGAGAGAGGAGATAAACCGGCCTCCTTGCCGTCGATAAACACCCGGGATCCTTCCACAGAAGCATCAAGATTTAAAAAATAGGTAGCACTAACATTCATTATTGAGGGGGGACCGAAATCGGCCATAATTTCTACAGGCCTCTCGGGATAAATCCATAATTCCGCTTCCAGAGGTGCGGTGTTGGCTGCCCGGACCCGTATTTTTGTGAGACCCACAGGAACATTGTATTCCGAATTGGTAAACCCGGGATTGGGAGTGCTTCCATTGATTTCGACCGCCAAACGGGCAGGCCTGCTTCTAACCGTAACCTTGCCTGAGGAACCTACCACCACAGAACGGGTTGTATCTGTTAAGGATCGTCCGGAAACCGAATAAGGTCGAAGCTCCCTAGTATACACAAGGATATCCTTTTCGGGAATAGTAACCTTTTCCTCCTGGGAGGCAAACCCCTCCTTTTCGATCCTTACCGTGTGGAGACCTGGCTTTAGGGTGTGATATAAATAGATCATGCCATATTGTTCCTTTGTGGCTCCTACAAAAAGATCATCTATATATACCTTTACTTCCGGGATATTTGTTTGAACCTGGATTCCTGATTCCTGCGCTGAAATAAAGGAGATAATAAAAAAGAAAAGAACTAGTGCAAGATAAAACCGGCGGGAAAGAGCGTTGCCCATACTGTTACCTCACTTATTAAAATAGAGCAGGATGAGTATATATTTGAGAAATCCTTGCGTCAAGCAAAAAAAATGGAGCCGGCAAACTGGCACCGGCTCCTGGTTATTATAATATTATTTTACCTTACTCTTTTATGCTTTCTATTTTTCAAAGTGCTGGGCAATCTTGCCCAAAAGATACTCCGGTGTAACCGGCTTATCGATAATTTCATCCACCTTAAGCCATTTTTTTGTATCGGGAAGGGAGGAATCAAAGGTAAAGCCGATCTTTTTTGAGGCTCCAGTCTGAATGATTATGGGTATGTTCTCATACCCCGGCAGGTCTCTCACCTTTTTCCCCAGAATAAAACCAGTATCGAAATGCTCCATCATAAGATCGGAAAGGATAAGATCAGGTTTTATTGTCTGGAGCCTGGAAAGAGCCTCCTCCATACTGTAAGCCACTTCCACCTCGTAACCGCTGTCCTCCAACAGCAGCTTCTGGCTCCCCGCCAGGTCTTTGTCATCATCCACTATAAGAATTGTTGCCACTTTGTTCTCCTTGTTCAGCCTACGACTTCTTTGACCGTTCGAAATACCGGGTATGCAGCAGTTTATGAGAAAGATGAGAACCCGGTTCCTGTAAATACTCCTTGTAGAGTTCCTGTATCTTCGGATTTTTATAGGAGAGCCTGATCGATCTCTGGGTATCAAGATTATAGATCGCCTTAATCCTCTCCTTTATAACATCACTGTCATACTGATGAATCTGCCCGCCGCCGCCGACGCAGCCTCCGGGACAGGTCATTACCTCGATAAAATGGTATTCCGCCTCTCCCTTCTTGATCCTTTCGATTAGTTTTCTTATATTCTCCAGCCTGTTGACCACTGCTACCTTCAGGGTTATACCATCTATCTCGACCTGGGATTCCTTTACACCCTCAAATCCCCTAAGGTCTTCAAATTCGATCTCTGGAAGATCCCTGCCGGTTATAAGATTATATCCTGTTCTTAGGGCGGATTCCATAACCCCGCCGGAGGCAGCGAAGATATCCCCGGAACCGGAGGTGGTTCCAAGGATCTCGTCAAAGGGCTGATCGGGAAGATCCTTGAAGGAGATTCCGAACCTTTGAATAAGTTTTGCCAGTTCCCGGGTTGTAAGAACCGCATCAATATCCGGGCCTGCTCCATTGGCGAATTCCGGCCTTACAGCCTCGTACTTCTTGGCAGTACAGGGCATGATGGATACAACGAAGAGATCCTCCGGATTTATTCCCATCTTATGGGCATAGTACTTTTTAATTAGAGAACCCATCATCTGCTGAGGAGACTTGCAGGAGGAGATGTTTTCCAGATACTCGGGATAATTGTGTTCTGCGAACTTAACCCATCCCGGACAGCAGGAGGTGAACATCGGGAAGGGGCCTCCCTTCTTGACCCGCTCTACCAGTTCCGTTCCCTCTTCCATAATGGTAAGGTCGGCGGTAAAATCTGTATCAAAAACCTTCTGAAAGCCGATCCTCCGGAGGGCAGAGGCAACCTTGTAGGTCACATTGCTCCCAGAAGGAAGGTTGAAGAACTCACCCAAAGAAACCCTTATGGCTGGAGCCATCTGGGCAACCATATACTTTTTGCCCCTCTGCAGGGTACCTATAACCCTTTCCAGGGAGGATACCTCGTGCAGGGCTCCTGTAGGACAGGCAAGAACACACTGTCCGCAGTTTACACACCCCGTTTCCGCCAGATCGTGATTAAAGGCCGGCAGAACCATAGTATCGAATCCCCGTTTAGTAAAATCTATGGCCGAAACTCCCTGAATCTCTTCGCAGATCCTTACGCACCTCCCACAGAGGATACATTTATCCGTATCCCGCACAATGGCAGGGGAGGAGAAGTCGGTGTAATAATGTCTTTTCTTGCCGGAATAGGGAACATTCTCAATATTGTACTGACTGGCAAGATCCTGCAGCTCACAGCTCTGATTTCTTGTACAGGTAAGACAGGTAAAGGGATGGCTTGCCAGGAGAAGCTCAACAATGGTCTTCCTGGCATTCAGTACCTTTGGGCTGCTGGTGGAAACCTTCATTCCAGTCTCTGCAGGATAGGCGCAGGAAGGGATAAAACCTGGTCTTCCCTCTACCTCTACAATACAGATCCTGCAGGCGCCGGTTGGGGAAAGCTCTTTAATATGGCAAAGGGTGGGGATCTTTATGCCAGCCTTTTTAGCTGCATCCAGGATTGTTGCACCCTGCTCCACCTCTACAATTACTCCATCAATGGTTAATGAAATCATCTATTATTCCTCCTTCAACTTACCTTAACGGCGTTGAACTTACAAACATCGTAACAACTTCCGCAGCGTACGCATCGTTCGTCAATTATATAATGGGCCTTTTTTCTTTCCCCCAGAATTGCTTCCGTAGGACACTTAGCAGAACAAAGGGTGCAACCCTTGCAGAGATTTGTATCAATCCTGTAGGTCAGTAGTCCTTTACACTGCTTGGCAGGACATTTCCTGTCATAAATATGGGCTTCGTACTCCTCCCGGAAATACTTTAAAGTGGAGAGTACAGGATTGGGAGCGGTTTGACCCAGCCCGCACAAGGAGGTTTCCTTTATAACACCGGCAAGATTCTCCATATTCATGATCATATTAAAACGTAGCAGGTTCTGTTCTTCCGTCATCTTCCTGTAAGGAGTGGTAATACTCTCCAGGATCTCATAAAGCCTCTGGGTACCTTCCCGACAGGGAATACACTTTCCGCAGGATTCCTTGGTGGTAAAGGCAAGAAAGAACTTAGCCACATCCACCATACAGGTTTCACTGTCCATAACCACAAGACCGCCGGACCCCATCATGGCCCCAATCTGTTTCAGGGATTCATAATCAATCTGGGTATCAAGATACTGTTCCGGTATACAGCCGCCAGAGGGTCCTCCGCTTTGAACAGCTTTGAACTTTTTGCCCCCAGCAATACCGCCACCTATATCAAAAATAATCTCTCTTAGGGTGGTGCCCATGGGAACCTCCACAAGGCCGGTGTTGCTCACTTTTCCGGTTAAGGCAAAGACCTTGGTTCCCTTGGAGGTGCCGGTTCCGAGGGAAGCTAGATCCTCCCATCCCTCCCTTAGAATGTGGGGAACATTGGTAAAGGTTTCCACATTGTTTATTACAGTAGGACATCCGAATAAGCCGGATTTTGCAGGAAAGGGGGGTTTTGGCCGGGCCATCCCGCGCTTTCCTTCAACAGAGTTCATTAAAGCCGTCTCTTCGCCGCAGACAAAGGCTCCAGCCCCTTTCTTGATCCGTAATTTAAAGGTAAACCCGCCAGATATAGGTTTTTCCAGCAATCCTTCCTTTTTCAAGGTTTCTATAGCATGGGATAGGCGTTGTATAGCAATGGGATACTCTGCCCGGCAATAGATAACTCCTTCATCTGCACCTATGGCATAACCTGCGATCATCATTCCCTCGATGAGAGAGAAAGGATCCCCCTCCATCAGGGATCGGTCCATAAAGGCACCCGGATCGCCTTCGTCGGCATTGCAGATAACATACTTTTTGTCTGCCTCGTTAAC
>Ga0067045_1004161_pt1 | contig 17289 bp, 15 predicted proteins | sample TerdegcTABiofilm_FD_59184 | JGI IMG/M metagenome (GOLD analysis project Ga0067045, IMG submission 59184) | Combined Assembly of (Gp0054472, Gp0054536) Wastewater bioreactor microbial communities from Singapore -Terephthalate degrading...
AAATCGTGGGCACCAACGAGAAGGCGGTCGTTAAGTACATGTTCGGGCTGGACTACATCCGGCTCATCGCGCCGTAAGGAGCGGCCGACACTGCGTGCTGAGCCGCGTCGCGCGCCCCTGCCTTTCGCACGCAGGGGCGCAGCTTCCCCTCAGCCCACAGACGACTGTTCGTCCTCGCCGCCCGCCGGACGAACCAGCAGTTCCACGTCCCCGCTCGGGCTCGCCTCGGCTGGCCGGAGAAGCGTGTCCTCGGCACGATGGGGGTTCTCCGCCGGGCGCAGGAGCTCCGTACGCTCCTTGGCACGCTCGGCAGCCTCTCGCAGCGCCGGCAGTTCCTCCTCGGAGATGCGCCGCCCTTCGGCGGCCTTTCGACCCACGCCGATAGTGCGTGTGAGACGCTCGGCCAGTCGCTCGCCCTGACGATCCTGCAGCACTGCCAGGGAGCGCAGGGCCGTGCGCACGAACGCCGGGGGGAAGATGCTCGCCTGTAACCAGCCGTAATGGTTGGCGCAACTGGTCAGGATTGACCGCAGCCCGGCCAGATCGCCGTCGTCCCGCAGCTTGTCCCGATCGGCGGGCGTTACGGCATCCAGAATGCGCTGCATGGCGGCCACGCAGGCGTGCAGCGTCGGCAGCAGCCACAGCGCCCCCGCCCATACGTTGCCGCGCACCATATCCGCCAGAGGGCGAATCGAGCGGATATCGGCGTGGGCCGACGCGCTCGCGATCTCCCTGCTGCGGCGGCGTCCGTAGGCGCGGAGCCCCAGGTAGCCGCCTCCGAACACGCCCCCAAGGTAGCCGATCATGCCCACGAGACCAGCCAGATCGTCGCTGGTGAACGGGCGAAGGGCTGCAAACACAATGGCCCACAGGCCAATCCCCGCCAGAACGCCGGGAAAGAACGCTATGCTCGCCCCGAATCTGGCCTTCCAGTAGGAGTTCCTCGAAAGGCGCGTCAGGGCGGCCAGCGCGTCGCCGGCGAGACGCTCGTCGCCGGCGGAAAGGGCGTTCGCATCCGGGGCCGTAGCTTGTTCGAGTCGCATATCCTGAGTACCGCCTTCGCGAACCGGAGGTTTCACGGCGCCGAATCCTGTGTGCCTCTGCTGCTCACTCTGTGACGGCATTCACGGGACATGGAGTCTGTGGGCCTGATGAGCGTGTATCGGCGCCGGCGCTATCATAATACTCTGCGCGTGATTTCACAAAGTATCGACAGAAACCTTGCTTTTTTGGCTGAGCCGTGATAGGATACTCTGGCAGCGCCGCCGACGACTGGCGCAGCAAGGAGGGCTGCGATGACGAAGACCAAACCTTCTCCCGCTTCATCGCTCAACGATCTCTTGACTCGGCACCCGCTGTTCACGGACTTTCCGCGCCCGCATCTTGAGGCGATCGCCGATACGGCGTCGGAGGTAGAGGTGCACGCGGGCCAGACCATCTTTCGCGAGGGCGACGAGGCCGATCGCTTCTACCTCATCATCGAAGGCTCGGTGGTCCTGGAGGCCTTCAGCCTGCACTATGGGGCGGTGGCCGTACAGAGTCTCGCGGGAGGCGACGTCTTCGGGTGGTCGGTACTGGTGCCGCCCCATCGCTGGCGGCTCGATGCGAGGGCAACGACGGACTCGCGCCTGATTACGCTGGATGGCCCGAGCCTCCGCGCCAAGTGCGAGACGAACCCCGAACTCGGCTATGAGTTGCTCAAGCGCTTCGCCATGCTCCTTGATCAGCGGCTCTATGCCGTGCGACGGCAGCTCCTCGAACGTCAGGCTCGAACGTGGTGATCTCCGGAGGCTGAGGCCGCCATGGGCCATCGTCTGACCACATGCACGTTCTGCGGCGCAGGGTGCGGACTGTACCTTGAGACGTCGCGCGGGCGTGTGGTCGGAGCGTATCCCAGCGTGTCCCACCCGACCAATCGAGGCCGAATCTGCCTGCGCGGCTGGCATGTGCACGAAGTGGCCGGGTCACCCGATCGGCTCGATCGGCCCATGATTCGGCGGGATCGGAAGCCGGGAGATCCGCCCGCGCGCACCGATGACTTCAGCCCCGTCTCATGGGACGAGGCGGTGGCATTCATCGCCGAGCGCTTGCGCGCCGTTCGGGACCGGTATGGTCCCGACTCGCTGGCGTTTCTCAACTCGCCTCGATGCGGCAACGAGGAGAGCTATCTCCTTCAGAAGCTCGCCCGAGCTGTCATCGGCACAAACAACGTGGATCATGGCACGGGCGTCTACTGCAACAACTCGATCAACGTTCTGCTCGACATGCTCGGCGCGCCGGCCACCACGGGCTCCATCGGCGATCTGGCGCTCAGCGATGTCATCGTGGTGGACGGCATTGATCTCGGCCGACAGATCCCCACCGTAGGCGGTGTTGTCCTCCGGTCCAAGCTCAACGGCGCGAAACTGATTGTGATTGACGCGCGCCGCCACCGACTGGCGGAGAGCGCCGACATCTTCCTTCATATCCGGCCCGGCACCGAGACGACGCTCTACGGCGCCATGGCCAAGGTTCTGCTTGACCGTGGGCTTGTGCGGCGGCCTTTTGTGCGCGACCGATGCTCGGGCTTCGAGGAGCTGGCTCGATCCGCGCTGCTCTACGACGTGGCGAGATCTGCGGAGGAGTGCGGCGTCGAGGCCGACCTCATCGAGCGGGCCGCCGTCGCCTTCGGAGAGGCCGGCGCCGCGGCGTTGCTCTACTCGACGGGCATCGAGGCGCGGAGCGCCGAGACCATCCGCGCGGCCGTCAACCTCGCGCTCATGGCCGGCCACATTGGCCGACCTGGAGCCGGCATCTACGCGCTGACGGAGCACAACAATCTCCAGGGCGTGTGCGACATGGGGATGCTGCCCGATCGCCTGCCCGGATACGGCCCTGTCGAGGATCCGGAAGCCCGAGAGCGATGCGAGCGCCTGTGGGACGTCCGTCTGCCTGACCGTCGAGGCCTCAAAGCCCGGCAGGTGCTGCATCGTGACGGGCATGACGTCCACGCCATCTGGCTGTGTCGCTACGACCCGGCGCGGACGGCGTTCGAAGGCGATGCGGAAGCGACGCTCCGACAATGCGATTTCGTGGTCGCCCAGCACCTCTTCATGACCGAGACTGCCGCCTATGCCGATGTGGTGCTGCCCACGACGGCGTTCGGCGAGGAGCAGGTGTCCTTCACGAGCGCCGACCGACGAATCCAGCTCGCACGCAAGGTGACCGACGGTCCGGGCGACACCGAACCGGCCTGGCATCAGATTGTGCGCGTTGCCCGCGCCCTGGGAGCCGACTGGAACTATGCAGGCTCGGCGGATGTGATGGCAGAGATCGGGCGTGCTGTGCCCGAATACGCCGCTGCATCGCACGAAAACCTGACTCGCGAGTATGGCAGGCAGTGGCCCTGCACCCACGACCGACCGCTGGGTACGCAAACCCTCTTCGTCGAGAACGATGACGGTACCGGCGTGACTGCCAACCGCAACAGGCGATTCGCCATGAAGCCCTTCCCGCCGCCATCTCAATCGATGCGAAATCCCGACTACCCCCTGACGCTTGTCTTTGGCAACTCGAGCTACTACTGGCACCAGAACGTGCTCATCCAGCACAGCGAGACCCTGAAGCGTGAGTATCGCATTCTGCTGCTTGACTACCCGCAGGGGTTTGTCGAGGTCAACACGAGCGATGCAGCCGATCTAGGCGTGCGCGACGGGGAGACCATCAGGCTGTGCTCGGGTGTCGGGTGCGTCGAGGTGGCGGCACGCGTCACGCCTGAGGTGCGCAGCGGGGCCGTTTTCGTCCCGTTCTTCGTTCGGGCGGTGCAGGAGAAGATACGCGGCCACGTGCGTAACGGGGGTCCCTACGTGGCAGTCCGTATCGAGAGGCTCGCACCATGAGAGCCCGCCTCGTCGCCCGAGATGATGTCCTGCGCATCGTGGACCTGTTGCGCGCCCGAGGCTACGACGTCGTCGCGCCGTTCATGGGGCGTGGCCGTGACACCTGGTTCGACCTCGTGACCGACGACAATCGGTCGGCGGTTGCGCTTCATGTCCCGAACCCCTACTATCCGCCCAAGCGCTACGTGCTGCCTCACATCGAGCGGCTCATGGTGCTCCGCAACGTGAACGGACGCTTTGAGGCCGAGGCTCAGCCCGAGACTCAGCGGCTGGCGGTCTTCGGCATACGATCGTGCGACCTTGCGGGCATCAAACATCTGGATCGGTTCTACCTTGGCCGCGAGTATCGCGACGTATACTACGAAAGTCTGCGTCGGGGGATGTTCCTGGTGAACATGGCCTGCACGGACCCGGAACAGGACATCGGCCCCGACTGCTTCTGCGTCTGCGCCGACACGGGGCCTGCAGCCCGAGACGGCTTCGATCTGCAGCTTGTGGACCTCGGCGACTCGTTCATGGCCGTGGCGGGCACGCCGCAGGGCGAAGAGCTGTTCTCCGAGCCGATCTTCGCTCGAGCCCATGAGTCGGACCTTGCGCGACGTCGTGACGTGCTGGCCCAGGCGCGCAGGAGCTTCCGTGCCAACACGAGCTGGTTCACGGCGGCGGTGCGAGCCGTCTCGACGGATTCCATCCCTGAGAAGACCTGGGAGGAGATAGGCAACAGGTGCCTCGAATGCGGCGGGTGCACGTTCGTCTGTCCGGCGTGCACCTGCTTCACCGTCACCGATCGCGCCATCGGCCCCGACACCTACGAGCGCGTCCGCGTCTGGGACTCGTGCGCGCTCAACGGTTTCACCCGCATGGCCGGCGGCTTCAACCCGCGCAGGGCCGTGCACGATCGACGCAACCGGCGCTTCTTCCGCAAGCTCTCGCACTACTTCGTGCAGCGCGAGCTAAGCGTCGCATGCGTCGGGTGCGGACGTTGCGCGGCCGTATGCCATGGCGACATCGGCATGCCGTCGGTCGTCGAGATGATCCGTCGCTCGCTGGCCGAGGCATCCCAGTCGCAGGTCGCCAAACCTCAGGGGCCTATGAGGGCCTACCGATGACCGGACTCGATGCCAACGTCTATCTGCCGCGGCCCGCAATCCTCGATCGTGTCGAGGACGAGATTGCCGACGTGCGGAGCTTCTACTGGCACTTCGAGGACCCTGCCGACGATGAGCGTTTCGCAGGCTTCCTCCCGGGTCAGTTCGCGCAGGTGTCTGTCATCGGAGCAGGCGAGTTCCCGGCCTCGCTGCCTCCTAGCCCAACCGAGCGCGAGCGGTTCTTCACCGTCCGCAAGGTCGGCAGCGTCACAGACGCCTTGCACGCCCTGAAGCCCGGCGATGGATTCGGCGTGCGCGGACCCTACGGAAACGGCTTCCCGATGGACGCCTATGAGGGCATGGACCTCGTGTTCGTCGCGGGAGGCATCGGGATCATCCCGCTGCGCTCGTGCATCGTGTACGCCATGCATCATCGGCAGAGGTACGGGCGCATTCAGGTCTTCTACGGCGCGCGGACGCCGCGAGAGCTCATGTACCGCACTGCCATGGATGCCTGGGCTGCGGCCGAGGGCGTGGAGTGCTACCGCACCGTGGACCGTGCGGACGAAACGTGGGACGGACCGGTGGGCGTGGTTGGCAGCTTGTTCAAACTGCCGGGCGTTACGGTGCCTGTTGGCAATACGGTCGCGTTCGTGTGCGGGCCGCCGATCATGTTCCGCTTCGTCATCAAGGACCTGCTGGCCATGGGGTTGCCTGAGGGGAGGATTGTCTCGACGCTTGAGCGCTACATGAAGTGCGGGGTGGGCAAGTGCGGCCATTGCTGCATCGGCGTCGCCTACGTATGCGTGGACGGGCCGGTGTTCACCTACGAACAGATCAGGAAGCTCGGTGAAGACATCTAGCGCCATACGCGACTGCTGCTGCGGCAGGACGTTGCTCATGGGACTCGGGAACCCCATGTTCGGCGATGACGGCTGCGGCGTGCGACTCGCCGAGATCGTCGCGCAGCGCGTCGCATCGAGCTCCTCGATGCTGTCGGTCGTCATCGCGGGCGTATCGCCGGAGCGGCACCTCGCCACATCCTGTGCGCATGACACGGTTGTCTTCGCCGATGCCGTCGAGTGCGGGCAGACCCCGGGGACGGTCATCCTCATGGCGGGCGACCAGATCGTGGCGCGCTATCCTCAGGTCTCTACGCACAAGCTCAGCCTCGGGCTGCTTGCGAAGCGCCTTGCCGATGCGGGCGTGAAGACATGGCTGCTTGGCATACAGCCGGGCTCCATGGCTCCGGGCGCGGCGCTCACGCGTGAGGTTGCCGCATCGGTGGACTCGTTGGCCCGTGTGCTGGCCGATGCCGCGCGCGAGGCGGACGCATGACAGCCGAACGTCTCATAGTGGCAGCGATCGCCGTTGCGGTAGCAGGCGCGCTGATTACGCCGCTCGCCTCCCGATGCAAGACCACGGCAGGCTGGATAGCGTTTCTTGTCACGCTGGTCAGCGCCGGATTGGCGCTTTCCGCCGTGGCGATGGTCCTCATCGAAGGGCCTTCCGTCCATCCGAAAGCCTTCTGGGCCATGCCGCGCCTCGGGTTCGACTTGCGCCTCCACGTGGACGGTCTGTCGGCCATCTTCGTCGCCCTGACGGCGCTGATCTCGGTACCCGCGGCCATGCACTCGGTGCGTTACATGCATCACTATGCCGACTACGGCGTGGCCCATTACTACCCCTTCGTGCTGCTGTTCCTTGCGGCGATGTACGGCCTCGTCAGCACCACCGACATGATGTGGTTCTTCTTCATCTTCTGGCAGCTCATGACGATTCCGGGCTACCTGCTGATCCGCTACGAGTACCGGAGCAAGGCCAGCGCGCGCGCCGGGATGCGCTATCTGGTCATGATGCAGATCGCTTGCGTCGCGACGATGATCGGTGCGGAAATGCTGGCGGTGGCCGGATCGCGTGTCGGGGATGCGCCCGGGCTGAAGTACGACTTCGCCACGGTCAGCGCGAATCTTCCGCTGGTTCTAGCGCAGAAGCCCGCCCTGGCCGCCACCGCATTCGGGCTGTTCCTCGTCGGTTTCGGCATAAAAATGGGAATGTGGCCCTTCGGGCATGTCTGGCTGCCCGATGCGCATCCCGCGGCGCCGTCGCCGGTGAGCGCCATGCTGTCCGGCGTGATGATTAAGACCGGGGTCTACGGCCTGCTCCGATACTTCGTCTGGCTCGTTCCCGAAGGCGCGTTGCCCGACTATCCCATGGCGACATGGGGTGCAATCGTGGCGCTCATCGGCACGGTCACTCTGTTGACGGGCACCTATCAGGCTCTGCGGCAGGAGCAATCGAAGCGACTGCTCGCGTTTCACAGCATCGGGCAGGTGGGCTACATTCTGCTGGGGGCAGGAGCGTGCATGGCGCTCCTCGCGTCCGACGGGCCGGGAGCGCGGGAGGCGGCCACCCTCGCGTTTCTGGGAGCCACGCTCCATGTTCTCAACCACGGGGTCTTCAAGGCGCTGCTCTTTCTCAATGCCGGTTCCATGCTGCACGCGACAGGCACGCAGGACCTCAATCGTCTGGGCGGGATGTGGACCTACATGCCCCTGACGGCGCTGACGGCTCTCGTGGCATCGTGCTCGATTGCCGGCGTGCCGCTGTTCAGCGGCTTCGTCAGCAAGTGGACCATCTATGCCGCGGCCATTCAGGGCAACCCCCATGCGCCTTACCTCGCCGTGTGCGGCGCCATCGCCGTGCTGACGAGCGCGCTCACGCTGGCTTCGTTCGTGAAGTTCTTCGGCGTCAGCTTCCTGTCTCGAACGAGCGCATGGGTTGCCGAGCGGGCGCGGGAGCGTCGGGCGCAGAGGCCGACAGGATCGTCGTCTGACCTTGCGGGCAGCCTGGAAGCGCCCGTGAGCATGCTCGTGCCCCAATGGTTCCTCGCTGTGCTCTGCGTAGGAGTAGGCGTCGCTCCGGCCGCAGGTCTGTCGTTTGTAACGCGAGCCCTCGCGGTGAGCCACGATGGTCTGGGGGCGATCCTGGGTCGCGCGTCGGGGGTGCAGGCATCCGCGACGCTGGGAGTGGCGACAGCAAGCGGGCAGGCCGCGTTCGTTCCCGCAGTGATCGCCGGGGCCATGGGTGTGATCATGGCGCTGGTGTGGGGAGTTTCGCGGATGGGCGCATCCCGGCGACGCGCCGGCTCCCCGTGGCTGTGCGGCTATGCCGACGAAGCCGACAGCAACCGCTACTCCGCTCACGGCTTCTACGGCGAAGTGAAGGGACTGCTCACTGCGGGCAGAAAGTCCGAGGCCGCACGGAGGGGAGGCGCCGATGGGCCCACGTGAGATTCTGAACGGGCTCAGGGCGGCCCACGGCGAGGGGATTCAACGCGCGGACATCCCGAGCGACACGCGGCTGTATCTCTTTGTGGACCGCGGGGCGTTGCCCTCGATCTGCAGGACCGTGTTCCGCGACCTTGACGCTCGGTATGTCATCAGCATCGGCGCCGATGATCGTCCCTACTCGGGCAGCTTCATGGTAGCCCATGACTTCGCATTCGATCGCGACCACGTGCTGTGCAGCATCCTCGCCGACGTCCCCGCGGATGACCCGACCGTTCCGAGCATCACCCCCGACGTGCCGGCAGCAAGCTGGGCCGAGCGCGAGATCCGGGACCTTGTGGGCATTGAGCCGGTAGGGCATCGCTATCTCAAGCGGCTTGTGTTGCCCGACGGCTGGCCCGAGGGCGTCCATCCGCTGCGGAAAGACTTCGCGTGGGACACCGTGCCGGAGGACTACGACGAGGACCGGCCTTTCCGCTTCGACGATCCTCCCGAGGGATGTACCGTGGTGCCGTTCGGCCCATTTCATCCGACGCTCGACGAGCCTGCGCACTTCCGGCTCTACGTCGAGGGCGAAATGGTCCGCGGTTGCGAGTACCGGGGCTTCATGGCGCATCGGGGCATCGAGAAGCTCGCCGAGTCCGTCCTGGGCTACAACGACATCCCGTTCATGGCGGAACGCATCTGCGGCATCTGCGGCTGCGTGCACAGCGTGGCCTACTGTCAGGCCGTCGAGAGCGCCGTCGGCATCAAGCCGCCGCCTCGCGCCGAGCTGATCCGCACCGTCATGCTGGAAATCGAGCGACTCCACAGTCACCTGCTGTGGGTCGGCCTTGCGTGTCATATCGTCGGGTTCGACACGCTGTTCATGCAGAGCTTCCGAATCCGTGAGCCGCTCATGTGGATCGCCGAACGGATCTGCGGCAACCGCAAGACCTATGGACTCTGTTTGGTGGGAGGCGTGCGCCACGACATCACGCCCGAGATTGCCGACGAGTTGAGAGGGGTGCTCGGCACGCTCACATCCGAATGGAGGGATGTGGTCAAGGCTGTGTCGCGCGACCGCAACATCCAGAGCCGCACCGAGGGGATAGGGGTGGCCGACCCGGCTCTCGTGAAGGAGATGGGAATCATCGGGCCGGTGGCCCGGGCGGCGGGCGTTGCCATGGACGTGCGCAAGGATCACCCCTATGCCGCCTATGACCGTGTGCACTTCCGCGTTATCACGGCATCCGGTTGCGACGTGTGGTCCCGTGTGTTGGTCCGCATGGAAGAGGTCTTCGAGTCCGTCGGGATCATCCAGCAGTGCCTGGATCATCTCGAACCGGGACCGCTCCAATCACCGCTCGACGACACGCTTCCCGTCGGACGAATCGGCCTGTCATCGGTGGAGGCGCCCCGAGGCGAAAGCCATCACTTCCTCATCACCGGCGAGAACAACCGACCGCGCCGGTGGCGCGTGCGAGCGCCAACCTATCAGAACCTTCAGGGCGTCCCCTCAATGATACGAGACCAGCGTCTCGCAGACATGACGATCGCCCTCGGGAGCATTGACCCCTGTTTCTCGTGCACCGACCGTCTCGAGACCGTGGAGATAGCGACGGGGAAGCTGCAGATGTGGTCACCGGAGGAGATCGCGACCCTGGCGTCGCCAGCGCCTGGAGTCTCGACTCCGGAGGTTCATCGCCGATGAGCGACTGGGGGCTTGCGCTGCGTCAGGTGGGTATCGCTGCTGTCAATGTACTGTGCGTGATCCTCGCGGCTCCGCTGGCGGAGGGGCTGCTGCGCAAGGTGACGGCGCGCATTCAGTCGCGGCAGGGTCCTCCCATCATCCAGCCGTACCTTGACCTGATGAAGCTCCTCGGCAAAGAGGACGTCGAAAGCGGCGAGACCCCCGTGATGCAGCGCCTCGCGGCGCTTCTGGCTCCGGCCGCCGTCCTGACGGCGGCGTGCATGACCCCCATGGGCCTGCGGGCTCCGCTTGGGCCATGGACCGATGTCGTGGTGCTCGTCTATGTGATCACGCTGTGCGGGATCAGCACCTTGCTCGCCGGGCTGTCGGCGGGCTCAACCTACTCGCTTCTCGGCGTCAGCCGCGAGATGATGGCGATGATGGCGCTGGAACCCATTCTGGCGGTCATGCTGATCGCCGGCTCGCTCCAGGTCGGGTCCCTGCGCCTCGACGATGTGCTGAGCGGGTCGGTGTACGGTTCCGGAGGCTTCGCCTGGTCGGGCCTCATCCTCCTGTGCGTCATGGCGCTGGCGTTTCAGGCGATGGTCCAGCGAATGCCATACGACACCTCCGAGGCGGAGACTGAGCTCATGGAAGGGCCCATCGCCGAGTACTCCGGCCCCAAGCTCGCGATGTTCAAGTTCGCTCAGATGGCGAAGTTGGTGGTCTATGGCGGGATCGCGGTAGGCCTGTTCGTGCCATGGGGCTCAGACGGGCCGCTATGGCTGGCCTGGCCGGTCTTCTGGCTCAAGCTCGTGGCGTTGATCATCGTGGTGACGCTGATCGCGGCGACGCATGCCCGTGTGCGGATAGATCAGGCCGTGCGGCGCTATGGAGCGCTGTTGGCCGTCGCTCTGGTCGCCCTTGTGCTGGCAGGAATGGGGAAGTAGAGGCGAGGGGCAAGAGGCAAGAGGCAAGAGGCGAGAGGGATGGTGCGGACTATGGCATGGAGGAGCAGGGGATGTCGCTAGGCGCCAAGCTGGGCGAAGCGCTCGTCTGTCTGCGTGCCGGCAGGGTGACGCTGCCCTATCCTGCCGCGCCGCGACCCACTCCTGAGGGTTTCCGGGGCCGGCCTATCTTCGATGCCGATCGCTGCATCGGCTGCGCCGGTTGCGCCAACAACTGCCCGGCGCGCGAAATCCTCGTCGTGGACCTCTGTCAGGAAGTGCGGATCCTCCAGTATCTGGGCCGCCGATGCACCTACTGCGGGCGCTGCGCGGAGGTCTGTCCGGAGCAGGCCATCACCATGAGTCGCGATTTCGAGACGGCCTCGCCGAGAATATCGGACTTGCGCCAGCGTCTCGAGATCTTCATGGGCGCCTGTCAGCGATGCGGTCGCTGCTTCCCCGAACGCTCGCCGCTCGAGTCCCTGAAACTGAAAGGCTACCGCTTTGATGACATTGAAAGCGAGCGATGGGTCTACCGATCCGCCGCCTTTCTCGATGGCCATCCTCTCGTGGAGGACGTTCCGATTGATCTCGACTGATTGGTGATCGAGGAAGGTCGCGCCGACTTCCAGGGACAGACGATAGGGGCAATGGGCGATGCTGAGTGATCTCTGCAAGAAGCTCTTCGGCCGGTCGCTGTGGGTCTACCATGCCAACAGCGGCGGCTGCAACGGGTGCGATATCGAGGTGCTCAACGTTCTGACGCCCTACTACGATGCCGAGCGTTTCGGCATCAAGCTCGTGGGCTCGCCGCGCCATGCCGACGTGATGCTCTGTCAGGGCCCCGCCATGCGTTCGACCGCTAAGGCGCTCCGTCGGGCCTACGACGCCATGCCGGCTCCCAAGCTCGTCTTCGCCATCGGGTCATGCGCATGCGGCGGCGGGATATGGTTCGACAGCTATCCCGTCATCGGTCCGGTGGAGAAGGTGGTGCCCGTGGACTTCTACATTCCCGGATGCCCGCCTCGCCCTGAAGCGATCATCTATGGAGTCGCCGTGGCGCTCGGCCTGGTGGATGTCAAAGTGACGCCTATCACCGTCCGCCAGCTCGAGTTTCCCTTCCCGCGCTACCATCCCGAAGACCTGGAGGGCTCCGCCGAGATGGTGGTCTACCGCAATCTACAGAAGGTCTGACCGCCCCGACTGGCTCAGGGGCTGACGGCCTTGGGCCGCGGCATCGCTGCCCGGGTCTCTGCACGCCACCGGAGCATTTTCGCATGCAGGTCTCGCACGCGGTCCGGCATCTTCTCCGCCAGATTGACCCGCTCCCGCAGGTCGCTGCGCAGGTTGTACAGCTCCAGTCGGCCGTCCTCGAAGAACTCCAGGAGCTTCCAGTCGCCCTCGATGATGCTGCCGCCGGGTGTTGATCGCCACCTGCCCGGATGACGCCCCTCGAGATAGCCGGGGAGGTGCTGGTAGATGCATCGCCGGGCGAGACGCCTGCCCGGATCGCGGAAAAGAGGCACGAGACTGACGCCGTCCGCCGGTTGGCCCTCTCGTATGCTCGGCGGCACACCCGCCAGTTCCAGCAGAGTCGGCATGAGGTCCACATGGATCGTCGGCTCCTGGCACGTGCGACCCTTTGGCGTCACGCCGGGCCAGCGGACGATGAACGGCGTTCGTGTGCCGCCCTCGTACAGCATGCCCTTTCCGCCTCGCAGGGGAGCATTGTCGGTGATCCCCCTGTAGCCGAGCTCGCCGTAACCGCCCACCCCGCCGTTGTCGGACGAGAAGATCACCACGGTGTTATCGGCGATACCCAGCGATTCCAGCGTCGCGCATATACGCCCGACGCTGTCGTCAACCGATGCGACCATGGCGGCGTACACGGGATCACGATGACCGCCAGCCGGCTTTTTCGCTCGGAACCGCTCAACGAGCTCCGGCTTGGCCTGGAACGGCGAATGCACGGCGAAATGGGGCAGATAGAGCATGAAGGGGCCTTTCCGATGCCGCTGGATGAAGTCAACGGCGCGATCGGTCAGGAAATCAGCAAGATACTGGCCCTTCGCATACGGCGTCGGCGGATCGGTGGCGAAATCGAAGTGTCTGCTCTCCGTCACGATGGCTTCATCAAAGCCCCTTCGCGAAGGATGAAAGGCGGCGCCCGCGCCGAGGTGCCACTTGCCGAACATGCCTGTCACGTAGCCGGCGGCGCGCAGGCCATCGGCGAAGGTGCGAAACCTCAGCGGCAGGTCGGTGGCATTGACCGGCACCTCCATTCCGCGGTCTGCCGCATCGCCGCGTTCCAGCGACCCCACGGTGTAGATTCCCGTCCGCGGCGCGTAGAGACCGGTCAACAGGGCGGCGCGCGTCGGCGCGCAGTTCGGGCACTGATGGTAGTTGGTCAGCCGCAGACCCTGGCTGGCCAACCGATCTATGGATGGCGTCTCGTAGTACCGCGAGCCCTGGCACCCGAGATCGGTCCAGCCGAGGTCGTCGGCAAGGATGTAGACGATGTTGGGGCGCCGGTTCTGGGCCGCCGCCGGCCGCAGCGTGTTCAAGGCTGCCCAGGCGAGCCCGCCGCCGAGGACCTCTCGGCGTGAGAGGTACCGTTCGGCATTCATGGTTCGTCGGCTGCCTCGTCCGGGATCGCGGGCCTCAGGAGCATGTTCTCCGGCGTTGGAGGCGGTCCGATCGGGCGAATCATGCGGATCGCTTCAACGGGTATCAGCAGCGAGTCCTGCTTGGGTTTGCCCGGATTGCGCGTCAGCTCGATCCATCCGTCGGCTTGCCGCCGCAGCACTCCCCGGTCGGTGCTGCCGGCGTTGTTGTTGTAGTGGACCTCGACGTCGAAGCCAACATAGTCCTCGAGCAGATGCCGGTGACCGACCATGTGCATGGGCGGCCGGCGCAGCGCGCTGACGCCCGCGTCGGGCTCGGACAGGCTCGCTGTGACCCGTCCTACAGGCTTGTCCATCGTATCCTCCTCGCGCGAATGCCTTCCGCAGTGGGGCATGACGACGTGCCACGATTCGGCGTTCGTCTGACATCGTCCTGCCCTGCCCGGAGCGATGAACCGAACCGAACAGGTCGGACGGACGTCATATGGATCGGAGCACGGCTCTCAGCCTGTTGGTTGGGGGTACCATAGAGTCCCGGTGCCGTTCCCTCTCGTTTGTCTCCCCGCGCGCGAAAGCAAGGAGTGTTGGATGTCGAATCGTACGCAGTGCCGGTGGTCCATCCTGACCGGCGTGGCCTTGCTGGCTCTGGCCGTTCCGGCTCTGAGTCAGGATGCCGAGACCGTTCCGTTGCCGTTGAAGCTGCCCCGACCGGTGTTTGCGGGCACGCCCAAGGACATTCCGCCCGGCACGACCGTCGAGAAGCCGTCGGGCAAGCCTCGTCCGATCCCTCAGGTGCCCAAGGGCACGGTGAACCTCGCCCTGAAGAAGAAGGTGACGGCGAGCAAGGCCCCCTTCTCGGGCGAACTCCAGTTGGTGACCGACGGCAACAAGGAGGCCCAGGAAGGCACAGCGCTCGAGCTGCCGCCGCGCTTGCAGTGGGTTCAGATCGACCTCGGCGCCGAATGCGAACTGCACTACATCGTGTTCTGGCATTTCCACATGGAGCCGGTCGTCTACCACGATGTGGTGGTGCAGGTCTCGTCGGATCCCGACTTCATCGAAGGCGTCACGACGCTCTTCAACAATGATCAGGACAACTCGGCGGGCCTCGGCATCGGCAAGGACCGCGAGTACTTCGAGACGAGCGAGGGCAAGCTCGTGGCCGCCAAGGGCATCAAAGCCCGCTATGTGCGCCTCTACAGCCGCGGCAGCACCTACAATGATCCGCTGAACCGCTACACCGAGGTGGAGGTGTACGGACTGCCGGCGAAATGAAGCGAAGGGCCCCGACTATCGGGGCTCTCGCCGTACTCTGCGTCCTCGCGCTGGCGCTGCGTTTGCCCGATCTGGGCAACCGGCCCTTCCACGCCGATGAGTCGGTCCACGCGGTCAAGCTGTGGGAAGCTCGCCAGCGCGGCGGATATATCTACAACCCCGACGAGTTCCACGGTCCCACCCTCTACTATGCCGCGGCGCCATTCCTCGCTGCGCTCGGGCGCAAGTCCATCGGGGACACCGTGGAGGCCGACTACCGCCTGGCGGCCGTAGCGGTTGGCGTGCTGCTGGTAGCCCTTATGGGCCTCTTGTCGGACGGCCTTGGCCGGCGAGCCACGCTTGTCGCCGCCGCGCTGGCGGCCGTTTCGCCCGCCATGGTCTTCTACAGCCGCTACTTCATTCAAGAGATGCTGCTCGCCTGCTTTTCGGTGGGAGCGCTCGGGGCATGGTGGCGTCATGCGCGATCTGGCCATCCTGGTTGGGCGGCTCTAGCAGGCGCGTTTCTGGGCCTCATGTTCGCCAGCAAGGAGACCGCATCGGTCACGTTGGCGGCCTGGCTCGCAGCCTGGGGTGTTGCTTGGTTCTTGCTGCCGAGGAGACCGAGAGATCCGATCCGATGGCGCGACGTCGTGCTGGCCGCTTCCGTCGCGGCGCTGGTGGCCGCCTTCTTGCTCACCGGGTTCGGGCGCAATCTCGGGGCCATTCCCGACTACTTCCGATCCTATGCGCCGTGGTTCGGGCGAGCGCATGGAACGGGAATGCACCGCCACGGATGGGACTACTACCTGAGGATTCTCGTCGGCCTTCGTGCGGGATCGCCGATGGCATGGAGCGAGGCGCTCATACCTCCGCTGGCGTTGGCAGGCCTCTGGGTAGCCGTTGGAGGCTGCCGACGCAGGGCGGAGGCGGCCGCAGCCGCGTCGACTTCGGAGTTTGCGGGCGCCAGGCCCGTATCCGCGGACCGGCCGTATGGTGGTCTGCCCGGGGTACGTGAGCTGCATCTGCGCGTCGCTGTCAGCGCCCTCATCCTGCTGGCCATCTACAGCGTCGTGCCCTACAAGACGCCCTGGTGCATCCTGAGCCCGCTGGCGGGTCTCATCATCCTGGCCGGTCTGGGCGCGGACGCGATCGTGGATCGCGCGGGACGCAGGAGATGGTTGGCATGGACCGCGGCGGCGGTCCTGGCCCTGGGCATGGCGGCCCTCGGCCGTCAGGCCTATGCCGACGCCTATCGACATCAGACCGACCCGGCTAACCCGTACGTGTATGCCCAGACCGTGCACGATGCCGAGGACATCCAGCGCCGGGCAGAGGCGCTGGCGTCGGTCCATCCTGACGGGTACGGCATGGTCATCAAGGTGCTCTGGACCGACGACTACTACTGGCCGATCCCGTGGTACCTGCGGCGATTCCAGAATGTTGGCTACTGGACGTCCATGCCCGACGATCCCGATGCGCCGCTCATCTTCGCAGAACCCTCGTATGACGAGGCGCTGACCGCGAAGCTCGATCCGACGCACATTATGAACGGCTATATCGGACTGCGCCCCCGCGTGGTCACGATGGTGTGGGTGAAGATGGACCTGTGGACCCGGTATGTGGAGCGACTGCAGCGAGAGCGGCAGGAATCCGGCGAGTCCGGCGAGAAACCCTAACAAGCCCGTTTCGTCTCAGACCCGATGAAAGGAACGTCATGTTTCCTCACCGAGCCCGAGTGAGCCGTTGGCAGTAACGCCTTCTCCGCGGCCGCGCGATCCGACGTTCGACATTCTCAAGGGCCTCAGCATCCTCGAGGTGATGACCCATCACCTGCTCGCCGCAGGGATGCGCAAGTTCGCAGTGCAGTTCGATCCCATGTGGTGGACCATGGCGACGCTCTCTCGTATCCTCCACTTCGCGGTGCCCACGTTCCTTCTCGTATCGGCGGTTCTCCTGGCACGCAGCGTGGCCTCCAAGCCAAGACCCGACTGGAAGCGCTTCTTTTCCAGGCGGGTGCAGCGCACCCTCTGGCCATACCTGCTGTGGACCGGAGGGTACATCGCCTTCCGCCTCGTCTGGCTCCGGGATCAAAGCGACGTGACGCCGACAACCATGGCGCTGCCGCTCTCTGGCTCCGTCTCGATTCCCAGCCTGCTCACGCCCGAACGTCTCTTCATCAACGTGTTCTGGGGCAAGGCCTACTATCACATCTACTTCATGGTGGTGCTGCTGCAGTTTTCGCTGCTCTTCCCGCTCCTATTCGCGGCCATGCGACGCTTGAGGATGAGTTTCGGAGGGGCGCTGGCGCTTGGCGCGGTTCTTCAGATCGTCGCGTTCTATATGCAGAGGCATTGGTTCACCGTTCCATTTCCCGCCTCNACGGTNTTCTGGTACTGGATGCCCGTCATAACCGGCATGTGGATCGGCCTGAACTGGCAGGAGTGGGACGGAGTGTGGAAACGCTGGCGATGGGCCATAGCCGCGATTGCGGTCGGGGGTCTGGCCATGTACCTTCCGCCGGCGCTCATGATCTACG
>Ga0067045_1003652_pt1 | contig 17284 bp, 17 predicted proteins | sample TerdegcTABiofilm_FD_59184 | JGI IMG/M metagenome (GOLD analysis project Ga0067045, IMG submission 59184) | Combined Assembly of (Gp0054472, Gp0054536) Wastewater bioreactor microbial communities from Singapore -Terephthalate degrading...
CCCAGTTCGTAGAGGATGGGCGGGCTGATCTCAAACGTCAATGACCGTGTATATTGAATCGTTTTTTCAACAAGATCCTTAATTTCTTCCACGACCTTTATAAGCGTGGTGGAAGACAACGATTTCCGCAGCGCCCCCAGTTCCATCTTGGCGACAGCAAGAGACTGCCCGATATGGTCGTGGATATCTGATGCAATACGCCGCCGCTCCCGCTCCTCGGCTAATGATAATTTTGCCGCAAGGGATCTAAGCTTCATTTCATAGGTTTTAACCTTTATCTCAGCCATTTTTCGCTCGGTGATATCGTGTTTTTCGAAAATCGCTCCTGTTACCCGGCCACCATCATCGAGCAATAGATTACCGGTACTCTCAATCCACAGGTAGTGCCCGCCGGCGTGCCTGAAACGCAGTTCCAACTTGACCTGAGATTTGGTTTTAATAAAGGTTTCAAGTATTGCCGCCGTTCTCTTCAAGTCACTCTTATGTACAAAGTCCAAAACAGACTTCCCAAGCATATCCTCAGGCTCATATCCCAAGAAACTTTTATGTGACGGGCTGACATAACGGTAAATAAACCCGGCGTCAGTCTGAGTGATCATATCCATCATGTTATCGGTTATCCGGCGCAAATTGGCCTCACTTACCCGCAGTGACTCTTCCATCCTTTTGCGTTCGGTGATATCTGCCACAAGGGCCATAGCGCCGGTAATATTCCCGTCATCATCCGTAACGGGCGAAGTCTCCAGGCTCGTATAAACCCTGGCGCCGTCCTTGCGGATAAATATGAAATCAAAATGATCCGTGAAGCCCCGCTTGTTCCGCTCAACATGAGCTCTCATAGCCTCTACCGCACATTCCTCTACAAACGAAAAGACCGGGCGGCCTGTCATTTCCTTTACGGCGTACCCCAACATCTCGGCCATTCTGGGATTCACGAAAGTAGTCCTGCCCCCGGGATCAATTACCCAAATACCTTCCCGCGCCAACTCCACCAGTTGGCGGTACTTCCTTTCGCTTTGCCGCAATTTCTGTTCAGCCCGCTTGCGCTCTCTTCGAACCTCCGCCTCACGCAATTCTCTGTCAATAGCGGGAACAAGCCGCACAAGATTGTTTTTTATAATATAATCGTGCGCGCCGGCTCTCATCGCTTCCACCGCGACTTCTTCGCCAATCTTGCCTGACACTATTATAAACGGTGTCTCAAGCCCTCTTTCTTTAACCAATTTCAACGCGGCCAGCCCGCTGAAGCGCGGCATGACGTAATCCGCGATGATAATATCCCAGGCTTGCCGATCAAGCGCGGAAACCATTGCTTCATGAGTATCAACCCTTTCAAAAACCGGGCCATAGCCTCCGCGCCGCAGCTCACGCAGCAGCAACACAGCGTCGTCTTCCGAGTCTTCAACGAACAAGACGCGAATTGGTATTGTCATCTAGATTTCTCCTTTTTCCGGAGGAGCTTCATTCAGGAGCAGCCAGTACAAGCCAAGTTGGCGCACCGCTTCGGAAAACTCAATAAAATCAACCGGTTTGCGAACATAACTGTTGGCTCCCAGGCTGTAACTTTCTACTATGTCTTTCTGCTCTTTCGAAGTGGTGAGAACCACCACGGGAAGGAGCTTTGTCCGCTCATCGGCGCGCAAACGCTTTAAGACTTCCAGGCCGTCAATTTTTGGCAATTTTAAATCCAGCAGAATAACCTGGGGCATAACGCTAATGTCACGACTTGCATAAACACCTGTCCCCAAAAGGTAATCCAGCGCTTCAACCCCGTCGTGCGCCACCACCACATTTCCTTCTCCTTAAAAAAATCTATTTCACCAACATACAGGGTCAAAACACCGCGTACCGTGTCACCAATACTGAAGGGAAAAGACGCGGCCGCACGGATCCCTGCCGCGTCAAGCTCATCGTGCCAGGGAAACGCGTGCTGGTGTGTCAGGACGTTGTTAATGATGACAGGTAACCCTTCGCGGATGGCAGTGCCGGTGGGACCTCGCCCTCCCGTCCGGTCACCGGCAATAACGTTGACTTTCCTCACGAAATCCTGTGGCTCGCCTGCCCAGGCGACGGGAATCACAGCGTGTGTTTCAGGGTCGTGCAAGCCGATCCAAACCAGCATGAACGCCCCCTTCTCCACGGCAATCCGGCAGACCTCCGCAAAAAGATCTTCCGGTGAGCGGGCCCGGACCATTGCCTGGTTAACCAGGCTCAAAACGGCATACAACCGGTTAAGGTGAAGGATTTCCTCTTCAATCATAAGCCTGTCCTCCCATCCGGTGGGCCAATTATGAGATTTCTTTAGATTTCTTTAAATTTTCGGCAATTCCTGCAAATATTACTTTTGTATGAATATATTTATTATTTAGTTAATTTACAGTGATTTTAATAAAAGTTACATACGGTAAAAAAAAACTAATTGATTTTATTTAATAATTGCGGTAAGAAAGAGAGAAGATAAATTGCGCTTGGCTGATAGGATATTGAGGAACAGGAGCTATTTTTTATGAAAATTACTGTAATTGGCTTAGGAAAAGTGGGGATGGAGATCACCCGGCGACTCTGTGAAGAGGGACACGACATCCTGGTCATTGACAAGGACGAATCAAAATTGTCCAAAATTTACGAAAACAATTTGGATGTTATCACAATGAAAGGAAACGGCTCCAGCGCCAAGATACTGAAGTCTCCAGAGGTGGCTGGAAGTGATCTTCTGGTGGCAGTAACAAACAGTGACGAAATCAATATGATCGCCTGCATGATGGCTAAAAAAATGGACATACCCAGGACGGTCGCCCGGATCAGGGACCCGGACCACGCCCGCGACCTGATCGTCTCCAAGGAGGACATGGGGCTTGACCTGGTGGTAAACCCGGAATACGCCGCGGCCATAGAAATCAGCAGGCTCCTGACAGTAGCCCTGCCGGTTCACACCGAACTCTTCGCTGACGGCAAGATCCTGATGGCAGACATCACGGTGGACGAAACCATGACCGCATTTGTCAACAAGAAGTTGAAAGACGTGGAACTGCCGAGGGCTTGCCTCATCGTAGCCATCTCACGGCGCGGAGAAATGGTCATACCCGGCGGGAAAGATATCATTCTGCCCGGCGATACCATTTACCTGCTCGGTCATTCCGACAGTGTAAACAAGTTTTGTTTGAAGATTAAAAAGAAAAAACAGAAGATGCAAGACGTGATAATCCTGGGGGGCGGGAGAATCTCCTACTACCTGGCGGAAAAACTCAACTCCCTGGGTATCCGGGTAAAAATCATTGAACAGAATCTGGACCGCTGCCGGGATCTGGCCGAGCGCCTGCCCGAAACCCTGGTCCTGCAGGGCGACGGCTCGGACATCGACATCCTGAAGCGGGAAGGAATCAAGGACACTGACGGCTTCGTGGCGATAACCGGTATCGACGAGGAAAATCTCCTGCTCGCCCTTTTAGCCAAACAGATGGGCGCTAAAAGAGTAGTGGCAAAGGTCAGCCGCCCAAGTTACGCCCCGCTGGTGGAAAGGCTGGGGGTGGATGCCGCCATCAGCCCGCGTTTGATCATGGTCAGCGAGATCCTGCGCTTCATCCGGGGCGGTCGTCTTCTCTCCCTGTTCCTCCTCCTGAACGGTCAAGCCGAAGTATTCGAACTAATCGTCCAACCCGGCACCAAAATCGCCGGCAAAGCCTTGAAAAACTCGGGAATGCCCAAGGGAGTGATCATCGGGGCCATCCTGCGCGGTGAAGATGCCATCATACCCGAGGGCAACGACGTGATTTTAGAAAACGACCGCCTGGTGGTATTCGCTCTCGGGCATATCATGCACAATATAGAGTCCCTATTTAACTTGGGAGGATCACCGCTTGAACAGAAACCTTATTATCAGAACCCTGGGACTAGTACTTATATGTGAAGCGGGAGCCATGCTTCCGTCCTTCTTCATTTCCCTGTACTACAGAGAATCAGACATGCTCCCTTTTCTCTATAGTATCCTGCTTCTGGCGGCGCCGGGCTTTTTGCTCGCATTGGTCCGCGTCAAGAATAAAGACGTCGGATACCGCGAGGGATTTGCCATCGCCACCATGGCCTGGTTGGTCACCGCCGCCTGCGGCAGCATTCCTTTTCTCCTGTCCGGCAGCCTGACTACTTTTTACGACGCCTTTTTTGAAACCATGTCAGGCTTTACTACTACCGGCGCCTCGGTTATTTCCGACGTGGAAGCCCTGCCGCACGGTATCCTGTTCTGGCGGAGCCTTACCCATTTCCTGGGCGGCATGGGCACTATCGTGCTCATCCTGGCGCTGATTCCGTCATTAAAGGTCGCCGCTATGCAGCTATATAAGGCTGAGGTGCCCGGCCCCACCAAGAGCAAGGTGCTGCCCCGTATCCTTCAGACCACAAGACAACTCTGGAAGGTTTATGTGCTGATTTCAGCAGCCGAGGTGATTCTTCTCGTCCTGGCCGGAATGCCGCTGTTTGACTCTTTCATCCACACATTCGGCTCTGTGGGCACAGGCGGCTTTTCCTGCAAAAACGCCAGCATAGGCGCTTATAACAGTTTGGCTATTGAGTCTATCATTATCTTTTTCATGATCCTTTGCGGCATGAATTTCGCCTTGCATATCAGCATACTGCGTGGTAATTTTAAAGCTTACTTCTACGACCCTGAGACCAGGCTCTACCTGGGCATCATTGCAATCAGCATCTCGCTCATCACCCTAAACCTGGTTTATACCCTGGGTCATCCACCGGAAGAAGCGATTCGCTCATCCTTTTTTACTGTTTCCTCCATCATCACCACTACAGGCTTTGCCACGGCGGACTTTGATCGCTGGCCGGAATTCAGTAAGATCATCCTGTTATTGCTGATGTTCGTCGGCGGTTGCGCCGGTTCTACCGGCGGCGCCATTAAAAACGTGCGTTTTCTTATCCTCTTTAAGAGTGCCGCCCGGCAGATCCTGAAACTCTTGCACCCTCATGCCGTCGTTCCGGTCCGGCTGGGGCGGGAAGTGGTTCCCGACGAAGTTGTTGAAAACGTTCAGACTTTCTTCTTCCTTTACATGCTCATTTTCGGCGCATCCACCTTATATATCTCTTCTCTAGGCCTCGATCTAGTCACCGCCGCATCCGCCGTTGCGGCCACTCTGGGCAACATTGGACCTGGTCTGGCGCTGGTGGGTCCCATGACCAACTATGCCGCGCTGCCGGATTCCGGCAAGCTGCTGCTTTCATTCTGCATGTTAATCGGAAGGTTAGAAATTTACACAGTTCTGGTCGTTTTCAATATCAGGTTTTGGCGATAATAAAACCTTTACAAGGTAAATAAACAACAACACATTCAAGAGCGACGTGAATATAAGAGCAGGACTAAAAGATACGGAATTTATACCGTTGCCTGTATAAAAGAGAACCGAATGAGTGTTGATATAAACGGTAGAGCTGAATCCGGCGGATAACAGCAGCAGCCTTTTATCCCTGAGGTATATGAAAGCTAAAATTGACAGGGCGACAGCAGGAAATAAATATCTTTCATGCATCCTGGTGGAAAAAGCACGGGAAGAAAGATAATTCCCTGCGGTTTCATCATTACGGCGGCTGCAAATAAGGCAGATGAAAGGCCGGTTTTTTTCTCCGAAAGCATAAACACTGCGGAAACAACAATAAATGTGAAGAATGAATCCACCTGCCCCCAAAAGGTAGAATTTATAAAAACCGCCGGATTGAAGATATAAAACGCGGATAACAGGACGCTGATTTCCAGAGAGAGATATTTTCCGGCCAGCCTGTAAATAAGGTATGACGTGGTAATATCAGCCACAATTGAAGGCAGCTTTAACAGTAATGTGAAATATGGGTTCATCGCCGGGACGCCAGCAATCTTGCCGGTTAAAAATAAAAATGTACATATACAAAGGCGGGTAGTCGCTTGACCTGGAGCTCGAATAAGCGATATAGGCGAATACCGTCTGGACCCAGAATGTAACAGGCGGTTTATCCACCGTAACGTATCCGCCCGGATCAAAAGAAGCGTAGAAAAAGTTGTGCCAGCTCTGCAGCATACTGGTTACGGCTGAAGTATAATAAGCGTTGGAGTACAGATTATTCCAGATGTTGAAAATATTCAAGAAAGCAGATAGTAAGGCAATGCTTATCAGGATTATATCAAAACGTTGACCTTGTTTCGGTCTCATTTTCATGTTCCCCCTTTCATTCATAACGCTTCATTGTCCTTCATACAATAATACGCTCTTTAGCTGAATTATCCCTTAAAAGTAACTGAACATTGATTGAGTAATGACTGAATTTATGCTGAAAAACGTGGGAACAAGGGGGGACAAGGGGGGACAGGGGCAAAACAAAGCAGGAAATAAATTGGGAAGATATCCGGACGCAATAAATTGCTTAACAAACTTTACCAGGATGCACTACAAGTAATTGAAGCAACAGACAAAAAAATGGAGCTAACCCCAAAAAAGCAAGAATTTAAAAGATATACCGGCAGAATAATTACATATTTTGGTTGTCCGGAACAGTCCTGATGAAAGACTAGCGTCCATGAAAAACAGGAGAACGTTTTTCTAAAAAAGCTTTAGCACCTTCTTTAATATCTTCACTCTTACACAATTTCCCCAGTAATTCCGCTTCAAGCGCTAAACCATCACGCAAGGAAAGCTGCGTTCCAAGGTTAACGGCATGCTTAATTGAGCGTATCCCTAATGGTCCTTTAGACTCAATTTTTTTGGTTAGTTTAATTGCTTCATTTAGTACTTGCCCCGCAGGAACCACACGGTTAATCATACCTATACGATAAGCTTCCCCGGCATCAATGATTTTTCCGGTATAAAGCATTTCAAAGGCTATATTTATAGGAAGCATCCGTGATAACCGCTGAGTTCCCCCAAAGCCAGGCATAGCGCCAAGGCTTATTTCGGGAAAACCAAAACGAGCGTTGATGTCGGCTAGACGAATGTCACATGCTAACGCTAACTCGCTTCCACCACCAAGCGCTGCACCGTTAATCGCGGCTATTGTTGGAATTGGCAAGTCAGCGATTTTTTGCATTATCGCCTGTCCCCAGTGCATTGCATTGCGTCCGGAAATCTCATTAAAAGTTAGAAGCATTTTTATATCCAAACCGGCAACAAAAGACTTTTCGCCTGCTCCAGTTATTATGACCGCCATTAGCTTACTGTCTGCCCTTATATGATCAAGAACCTGGTCCAAAGCTGTTAAGGTTTCAGTACTTAGCGCATTTACAGGTGGATTATCAATAGTCAATATAACTGAACTATTAAACCTCTTTAACCTTACCGGCTTATCATTTTCACCAAACATGCAAATCCCTCCCTGTTATTGCATAATGTCTTCCTTAAACTTGAAAACTCTGTTGCTGCAGGTAAATGTAAAGTTCACCGTTCCATGGTAGTGAATTATATTTTCTTTATCCCCCATAGTAACTCCTTCCACATGTTAAATTGATTGATTAAATGACCATAATGCAGCAAGCGTTTTAGGTCTCACTTACGACGATCTCAAATCCGAATTAGTTTCAGGCACAAACTTAAACACAATTGTTACCAGAACAAGGCTTGACTGTGGAGGATTTCCAACAAAAGATGGATGAACTGAACTCTAATAAAGGACAAGCCGGCAGTACTCAAAGTGCAACGCCTCTGCCACCGCCACCGTCCGGAAAACCGACTGAAGAATTCGTGACTGACGCAGCAAGTGCCTTAGGTATCTCATCCGACGATAAGTGGGGACGGTTCTTCCGTCTGTAACAAGTTACAGACGGAAGAACCGTCCCCTTGTCTGCCACACGTATTAATTGATGGTCTTTGTCATTTAATTTATCCCGTAATGAACGAATATACACCTCAACAATGTTTTCCTCTCCTCCAAAATCATAGCCCCATACTTTTTCCAGAATCATCGTTTTACTTAAAACCAACCCGTGATTAAGAACTAAAAAATTAAGGAGTTTATACTCTGTAGGAGACAGCTCCAAAACCGATAAACCATTCTCTCATTCTGACTTCTGACTCCTGAGGAGTTACTATTATATTGCTATTTACGCGCCAGTTTACTTATTTCAACCAAAACTAGAGGTATAACACTTAATCCTAAGACTAGCGCCCAGTCAGAGGGCCGCAGTATGACAGTATCAAATACGCCTCTTAAGAAAGGAGTAAATATTACTATAAACAGTGCTGCAGATGATACCATGAAGGCATATAACAAACTACGGTTTGTGCCGAACCCGATGGTAAAGAGGGACTGCTTCAAACTGCGGACATTAAAAGAATGTACCAGCTGCGACATCGACATGGCTATAAATGCCATGGTGTGGGCTTCTTCCATAGTCCGGCCCCAACTAAGGGCCAGCCAATAGGCAGCCAGTGACAGGAACCCGATTAATATTCCCTGCCAGAGTATTTTAATACCTACCCCCTCGGAGAATAAACCCTCTTTAGGCTTACGGGGAGGCCTATCCATGATTCCTTTTTGAGGAGGTTCTAACCCAAGGGCCAATGCAGGCGGCCCATCAGTAACCAGGTTCAACCACAGGATCTGTATAGGGTTTAGAGGACTCCCCAAACCAAGCAACAAGGCCGTAAAGATTGCCACAATCTCTCCCGTGTTGCAGGAAAGCAGGTAATGAACGGAACTGCGGATATTATTGTAGATGGTCCTTCCTTCCGCCACCGCCCTCACTATGGTTGCAAAATTATCGTCCTGCAGCACCATGTCCGAGGCCTCCTTGGCCACTTCAGTTCCACTAATGCCCATGGCCGCTCCGATGTCGGCCCGTTTAAGAGCAGGGGCATCATTTACACCGTCACCGGTCATGGCCACAACATGCCCGTTATATTTCAATGCTTCAACGATTCGCAATTTGTGTTCGGGAGATACCCTGGCGAAAACAGCAACGCATTTTACTTTTTCTCTTAACTCCTCTTCACTCATTTGTTCCAACCGGTCTCCCGTCAGACTGTGATATCCTGGTTGCAATATATTCAGTTCCCTGGCAATTGCCTCGGCAGTTTCTCGATGATCACCGGTTATCATCACCGTACGGATTCCCGCTCTGCGGCATAACGCCACAGCCTCTTTAGCTTCGGACCGGGGAGGGTCCATAATGGCAAAAGTAGCCAATAAAGGTTAAATCCCGCTCGGCGGTTTCAGGCGAAAGGGCAGAAGGAACTTCGGACCAGCTGCGGGTTGCCAGGGCTAATACACGTTTTCCCTGGGAAGCAAATTGAGAATTAACCACCAGAAGACGTCTACGGTTTTCTTCATCCAGATCGATAGTACCTTCCTGCGTCAACATCCCGGTACAGCGGCCTATAAGCACATCTGGCGCTCCCTTTGTAAAAGAACGGACAACTCCATCCATATCATGGAAGGTTGTCATCATCTTGCGGCTGGAATCAAAAGGTATCTCGGCGAGACGAGGGCTTTTTTTACAGGCCGTATTTCTTGACAAACCAGCTTTGGTTGCAACAACAACCAGCGCTCCCTCGGTTGGGTCCCCGATTACACGAAACCCCTTCTCTGCGCTTTCCAGCTGCGCATCATTGTTCAACAAACCGCCAAGAAGAATTAGTTTCAGGTTTTCTTCGCTTAGAGGTTGAATTTTATGATTATCTTCGTCCAAAAAATTTCCGGCAAGAGCATAACCGAGTCCGGTTATATCAAAAACTTTACCTGCCACAAAAATCCGGGTGACGGTCATTTCATTTTTGGTAAGAGTACCTGTTTTGTCAGAGCAAATTACAGTGGCTGTACCCAGCGTCTCAACCGCCGGAAGCTTCCTGATGATCGCCCGCCGGCGGCTCATCCTGGTCACGCCTAGGGCCAGGACAATTGTGACAACTGCGGGAAGACCTTCGGGGACGGCCGCCACAGCAAGGCTGATCGCCACCATGAACATTTCCAGTAAATCTTCACCGCGCCAAAGTCCGATAAGGAATACAACCGCTACTATAGCTCCTGCGGCAATCCCCAGTATTTTTCCCAGCTTGCTCAACCGCTGCTGCAGAGGAGTGGATTCCGGAGCCGCTTCTTCAAGCAACTGGGCGACTTGACCCAGCTGTGTCTTCATCCCTGTCTCCACAACAACGGCTTTACCACGCCCACTGGTTATGGTAGTGCCCATAAAGAGCATGTTCTTTTGATCACCTGTGGGAACTTGACCTGCATTTATTACATCCGGACTTTTTTCAACCGGCACTGACTCGCCAGTGAGCGCTGATTCGTTGGACCTCAGAGAAACAGCTTCTACCAGCCGTGCATCCGCCGGGACTGAATCACCCGCGTCCAGCAATATTAAATCTCCGGGGACCACCTCCTCCGCGCTGACCTGCAGAACGTTACCGCTCCTTACCACCTTGGCAGATGGTTTTGTCATATCCTTTAAAGCCTTAAGGGCGTGTTCAGCTTTGTTTTCCTGAAATATTCCAATTATGGCGTTAAGAATCACAATAATAAGTATAACAATGGAATCCTCCCACTCGCCGATGATGCCCGAAATGATGGAAGCGGCAATAAGGACCAGCACCAGAATCTCTTTCATCTGGCCGATAAACAGAGATAAAAGGCTGCGGGGTGGCTTTTCCTGAAGAACGTTGGGGCCGAAATTACTTAAACGGTTTGCAGCCTCTTTAATATCCAGTCCCCATTCAGGGTGAGTTCCAAGTTCCCGGCAGGATTCCTGGACATCCAGGGAATACCAATTTTTCTCTTGCATTGTCCCCTCCACTAAGATGCGAAGATATATGAAAGTAATAAAATAAAAGACCTTTGCATGAAATATTGTCATTTCATGCAAAGGTCTTGCTCGGCATTTTATCCGTCAGGCAGCGGGTACTTTAATAACCGTATTGTCGCCGCGCTGATTACGGGCTACTCCCCTTTGCACTTAATAAGTTATCATGGCTGGGATTTGAAGTCAATATTTTATTTATAATCCTGCTTACGGATTTTTAGTATAAGTAGTGTTACCCGGCCAAGCCATGTTTATATCCGTTTGTATTACATGTTCATGTCCAATTTAAGCTTTAATTACCAGCACCGGACATTTGGCATGCTGGACCACATAATTAGAAACACTCCCCAGGAACAGTCTTCCTATCGTGCTGGAATTGTGGGCACCTATCAAAATGAGATCGGCTTTTTCTTTTTCAGCAAATTGCACGATGGATTTACCTGGTTTATCTTGTAAAATAACGGTTTGCACCGGGATACCTTCCTTTTTCACCATTGATGCAGCTTCTTCAAGTTTATTTTCATAGTAGTTGCGTAATTTGCCGCCGATATCTTCCAGCACGGCGGTATCCCCGCCAATGGACATGTTGAAGATGACAACGTCTGGTATTTTTACACTAGTAATGATACTGATTATTGCCCTTCCGTCCCTGGCTAGCTCAATGGCAATTTCTAATGCTTTTTGCGATAACTTACCAACATCATATGCCACAATTAGTTTTTTTTCCATGATTGCCTACTACCTCCTCTTGAAAATAGAAACTATATAATAAAGTCTTTCTTCTTAAAATCTCAAATTCCTGCTAAAATTTTTGAACAATTAAATAATTCTAAAAATTATAAATAAATGCTTTTAATCTTACAAGCATCAAAAAATAGTTAAGAGGCTTCGTGTACAAACATTTATCACGGTCTACCGTCAACCAACCATCCTCATTTGCTAACTACTTATTACGCTAAAGTAAAAACTTATAGTCTCTTTTCCCGCTAATAATGCGCCGGATTTCTACCGTCTCGTTGTCCAGCAGAACATAAAACACCAAGTAACTATCGACTATTAAAATACGATATCCTTGCCGGGTTAGTCTTCGATTTTTCGGTATCGCACCGATCAGTGGGAAGTCCTCAAGCTGTAAAATGCTCTGCTCGATGTTTTCAGCCAGTTTAAGTGCGGCAGCAGGATTGTCATTTGCGATATAAACAACAATTTTGGTCAGATCCTGCTCTGCCGCCTCGGTGATACTAATTAGATGTTTTGGCATGGACACGGCTCCTCAAGTCTGCCATAACATCGCGGAATGGGCGGCGTTTTTCGGCACGGCTTTGTTCTTCGGCCTCGTCCAGCTTGTCATAAAGGTCTAATAGGGCTTGCTGTTCCTCAAAAAGCTGTTGGCTCATGATGACTAAATGACCGTTGCCGTTCTTGGTGATAAAAACCGGCTTTTGCTCTTTTATGCAAATTTCCTCAATCTCAGGGGTCTTATTCCGTAAATCTGAAACAGGACGAATTACTGGCATATCGCTTACCTCACGATTAACATTGTATCATTATTATATCACAATTTTGATAAAAGCAATAATGACTTTCTTCATTTGGCAATAACTTTATCACTACCATCTTTTTTGACCAGCTTTTTCCCTTCAAAGTAAAATTCGAAATCAAGACACCTGATACGACTCTGTTTTGTTTGAGAACCTGTTCGTTTCCTTTCCCGGATACTTTACTTTCCATGTCCGGGTAAAGATCCTTACCATCAAAAGTAGCCTGGGCATTATATATGGCAGACTGGAGTAATTTAATATCCCGCATTCCAGGGACTCCTGTAGATTATCTTTTTATGTAGTTCCAGGATATAATCAATAGACAGCCATTTCATTCAGCTAACCTCTTAAACGCATTAAAGTTCTTTTCAAAGATTTCATCGGCAATTTTATCAAGTATTTGTTCTTCAGTCCTTTGACTCTCATACTCTTCAAAATCGATAATCAGATACCGGGGTTTGTTATTTTTCATTACAATGACTTTTTTCTTTTCATCAACCAGGCGCGCAACTTTAGAAAAATTTTGGTTAGCTTCTGAGATACTTACGATGCAGTCAGAACTAACATTCATAGAAAACACCTTCCCATTTAATTCTTACACATATTATACACCATTTAGGATTTATTTATCATAAAATTTATCCTATGCAACTGAACAAAATCGCGAAAACGGCAAAGGGGTCATCGCTGCTAAAGGCGATAACCCCTTGATTTATTAGCAATATGGCGGAGAGACAGGGATTCGAACCCTGGAGACCGCTCATCACGGTCTACTCGATTTCGAGTCGAGCGCCTTCGACCAGCTCGGCCATCTCTCCGGATACTTACTTTTCCCTTAATTCCCTAAAGAAACGCTGGATAATAGCCCGGCATTCTTCCTCCAGGACTCCTGCTAAAACTTCAACATGGTGGTTAAATCGTGACTGTCTTACCACATCAATTACCGAATCTACCGAACCCGCTCTTGGATCAGCTACACCATAAACCAGCATCCTCACCCTGAATTGTACCAATGCTCCGGCACACATAGGGCATGGTTCGAGAGTCGAGTAAATAATAGAGCCGTTCAACCGCCAGTCGCCAAGGTATCTTGCCGCCTCTCTTAGCGCCAGCATTTCCGCATGAGCGGAACTGTCTTTTAAGGTCTCACGCAGGTTATGACCCCGCCCGATAATTTCACCGTCAAATACAACAACTGCGCCAACCGGCACCTCACCCAAGGCATAAGCTGCTTCAGCTTCTACTATGGCTTCACGCATGTAGCCGGCGTGATCCAACGGCACCTGCTCCTTCAAAAACTATTATAATTTTTCTATCTGTAACAACACCGCCATTATAGCATAGTGTACGGCTATTGACAACAACAGGCACTATTATAATAGCACTATTATAACTACGTATATGTTAGTTCATTTAAATTTAATATTGAATCATTTAATAAAATATGGTAAAATGTTATTGCGTAAGGAGGGATTTTTATGGATAGCGACGCGGTCGGTACCGTAAAAGCTTATTTAGGTACGAAGCAAGTCAAGCTACAACAGGATGTACAGGTGAATATCCTGCGTCAGATTATGAAACAAGAAAAGCAGGCTGCTCAGGACCTATTAGAGACTATGCCTCCGACTTTGCCGAATCCTCCCCACTTGGGTAATAATTTGGATATATACGTTTAATAAACGGCAAGACATAATTGCCGTTTATCTATTAACCTCTCTCACCCCGATTAACTTCAAGCCATTTAACCCTAAAGAATGTTTTCACAACTCACCACTATTACTTGCTGCCTGCGGCAAGCAGTTCCCGGCGTTTGTTTTTTGGTACGACAATCTAATATAGGGAATGCAAAAAAAGTATAATAAAGTTATAATTATATTAATTGAAAATTATGTTAACGGAGGTAAGATAGTTAGCATGATTGCGGGGAAAGAGGCAATTATCGTTAAACAAGAAGTCTGGTTACAAGCGCCACTTCAGCCATCCTTTGCGGCCATAATCAACGAGGTGGAAGAAGATATCTTCTGGACAAACCTACCCAGGGGAGAAGGCCAGGTTTTATTGTTGCTTGAAAAACAAAAAGTAAAGATAGGTATATCCTTGGCAAAGGGATTTTATAGCGCTGAATCTTATGTGGCGGCAATGGGTGAGGACTACAATAAATTTTATGGTTTTGCCATCCCGGAAAAATTCACCAAGGCACAAGAAAGGCAATTCATACGTGTGCCTTATGCGACAAATGCATTGTTTATCGCCGGTAATCTCGTTGCCCAGACCGCTTTAGTAAATTTTTCAGCAGGCGGCGTAATGGTTTATCTGGTCCCGGAGCTTGAGAAAATTCTAAATTCCGGTAAAACGATGACTATATGCGTAAATATTGATAACATTCCACTTCAACTGCCGGTAATTTTTGCATGGAGAAAAAGCTACGATAATATTCCATTCGCCGGCTTCGAGTTTCAAAATTTGACTACTTCTTTACAAGATACCATTGCCGGTTTGGCAATTAAATATTCCAGAAATAAATAATAACTCCCACGCGCAGTAATACTCATCCGGGTGGTCGCCAGGGGGGCAAAATATCATACGGTCTCACTTGACAATATTATCCGCGCGTCAACGACCACGCACCGATCAGGATAGGCTAACACCGGATTGAAATCCAGCTCGCCAATCTCCGGCGTTTCCACAAGCAAATTACCGGCATGTACAATGAGATCGGCTAATGCCTCAATATTGCATGGTTCGTTCTGACGTACACCTTGCAGGATCCTAAAGATCTTCGTATCCTTGATTTGCCTTAATGCCTCTTCCTTGTCGAGTCGCGCCAACCTGAAGGACACATCTTGCAACACTTCAATCAAAATTCCCCCTGCCCCGAACATAACAACCGGCCCAAACTGTGGATCCCTTAAACCGCCTACCGCTACTTCCACACCTTTGGGCATTGCCTTTTGTACAAGCACTCCGTTTATCTCAGCCGCCGGAACCCTGTTACGCACATTGTCAAGCATGGTGTCATACGCATTTATAAATTGCTCTTCCGATTGAATACCGGTAACAATACCACCCGCGTCTGTTTTATGAATTATTTGTGGAGATACTACCTTGATTACCACCGGGAAGCCTATAGATTTGGCGGCGTCTATTCCATCTTTCACATTTGAGACATATTTGAATTGTGGATAAGTTATCCCATACTCATCACAAACATGGTAAGCTTCCGGTTCTAACAAGTGACTTCTCCCTGCATCCAAAACATCTTTTACTAACTTTTTATAACCCATTATTCGACCCACCTTTCATAAATATATTAAATCTACTTAAAAAGGCTTTCTTTGTGAACTTCCTCCATTCACTATACTGTACCATGTTCGCCATAACGGAAGCCGCCACATCAGGAAATTCCATAGTTGGAATACCACCACGCTCGAAGAGACGTCTTAATTCAGCAACATTGGATCCGAATGTAAAAACGCAGAGTAAAGGCTTCCGCTCTTCTTCGGGGAAGAAATTATACGCTTTCAGGAAGCTCTCGACAAGCTTCTCATCGCCTAAAAAAGGTGGTGGAGTATTCAGATAGATCAACCCGTCCACACCTTCATCCGCAAGTATTGTTTTAACAATCTCTTCATGCATCTCTTTAGTTACAGATGCCGTCATATCCACATACCCCTGAGGCTCGCCAACAACAGCGGTAGGGGCGAGTATTTTTCGTAAATGCGCTTTGGTGTTGTCAGACAGGCGGGCCATTTCCACAACACCGGTCGCCAGCAAAGCGTCTATGCAAATCGTTCCTGGCCCGCCGATAACAGTGAGAACACATATCCTGTTTCCCCGGGGCAACGGCTGCTTGCCCATAGCACAGACAGTATAATAGAATTCCGCGATAGTAGTGGCTCGAATAATTCCAGCCTGGCGGAATGCTCCGTCATAAATCTTGTCGTTGCCGGCAACTGCACCCGTGTGACTGCGCGCCGCCCCGGATCCAAACGCGGTTCGTCCACTTTTAAATGCCACTACCGGTTTCGTTTGCGATACCTTTTGGGCCACTTCCACAAAGCGTCTTCCCTGTCTAATTCCTTCCATGTACAAGGCTATAACTTTGGTGTTTTCGTCTTCGCCAAGAAATTCCAGCGCTTCATCCACACCCACATCGGCCATATTACCTACCGTGAAGAATTTGCTAAGGCCGATAAGTTCCATATCCTTGGCCCACGTGAGAAACGAGGCGGCGATCGCACTACTTTGGGAAACGACAGAAACCCCGCCTTTAAGATACGGCGGTACATCAAACGTAGTATTAACACCGCTGTATTGATCAGCGATTCCCAGGCAATTGGGTCCAATTACCCGTATACCGCGGGCCTGCAAAGGTTCCAGCATAGCCTTCTCTTTTGCCAGGCCCTTTGCCGAACCGCCTTCGCTAAATCCGCCGGAGACAACCACTATACCGGCTATGTCTCCTTTTTCGTCCCTTCGACGGGCTATTTCTTGCGCAATTTTAACACATTCATCCGCGCCGACAATCAATACCACTAAGTCCAACCGGCCGGGGATATCCATGATGTTCTTATAACACTTGAGACCTTCGATTGCTGTTTGCGTAGGATTAACTGGATAAATTTGCCCGTCGAAGTCCATAGCTTTAGCGTACCGAATGACTTGGTTGCCTGGTTTATCTCGATTGGGTGACGCTCCGACAATAGCCATACTCTTGGCGTTGAACAGTCCATTTAGACTACCTTTAGGAACCTGGCTGGTAACACTCATTATCGTTCCCCCTATCTCAATTTTTTGGAGTCATTCTTTAAATAACTCCATTTATCAGCCTTTTTGAAAAAATTTATCCTAGGTGATCTACCCACTTACCGCCCCCTGCTTACCCTATCATGTCTCCCTGGGTCTTTTGCCCTTACATTCCTTCGTTCAGCATAATGGGGACGGGTGGGGCACCGTTACTTGTTTACAGGGTCATGCCCTA
>Ga0067045_1004190_pt1 | contig 17284 bp, 13 predicted proteins | sample TerdegcTABiofilm_FD_59184 | JGI IMG/M metagenome (GOLD analysis project Ga0067045, IMG submission 59184) | Combined Assembly of (Gp0054472, Gp0054536) Wastewater bioreactor microbial communities from Singapore -Terephthalate degrading...
AAGAGCAGCAAGTCCGCGCGGGCCTTCGCGGCGATCATCGCTGCGAGCAGGTCGTTCTCGACGAAAGTTACACCCTCCACGGACACCGAGTCGTTCTCGTTGATGACGGGTACCACGCAGCGGCGCAGGAGGGTTTCGAGGGTGTTGCTCAGATGGACATACCGGTGCCGGTCGCGCATGTCGTCCTGGGTCATGAGGATCTGCGCGGTGAGAAGGCCGTGGGCCCCGAAGGCCTCCATGTAGTTGCGCATGAGTTCGGGCTGGCCGACAGCAGCCGCAGCCTGACGCAGGCTGATGTCCTCGCTGGTCTTCTTCACACCGAGGGCCCTGCGGCCGAGATGCACGGCCCCGGAGGTGACCAGGACCACCTGAACATTGCGTTCATGCAGGCGGGCCACCTGGCGGGCCAGGCGGTCCAGGAACTCCAGGTCAAGCCCCGGCCCGGTGCCGGTGACCACTCGCGTCCCGATCTTGATGACGATTCGCCGGGCATCTTTCAGTTGCCGGCGGGTCTGGCTGCTGTCCATGTTTCTCGCGCTCCGGCAGGGACGCGGGCGAGACGCCCGCGCCGCGCGGCAGTTTGCCTAGTCTTCCGGCAGGGACGCAGGCGAGACGCCCGCGCCGCGCGGGCCATTGCCTGCTCCGGGTTACCTGGTGTCTCTGAGCCGCACGGTCTGCATGGCCTTGTCCGCGGAGTCCCGGCACTGGCCGGTCCCGCGAACCACGTACTTGTAGATGGTCAACTCGCGCACGCCAACGGGCCCCCGAGCGTGAATCTTGTCGGTTGATATCCCGATCTCGGCGCCCAGACCAAACTGCCCGCCGTCGGTGAAGCGGGTCGACACATTGTGGTACACCGCCGCGGAATCCACCGCCGCCAGGAAGCGGTCGGCGTTGGCCTGGTTGTCGGTGATGATGCACTCAGTCAGCCCGCTGGTATGCTCTTCGATCTCCATGATGGCCTCTTCCATACTGTCCACGAGCTTTACGGAGAGGATCAGTTCCAGGTACTCCGTGTCGAAGTCCTCATCGGTGGCGGGGAGGATGCCATCCATGAGCGCGCAGGTGCGCGGGCAGCCCCGCAGCTCCACCCCGGCGGCTTTCAGATCTTCAAGGATCGCCTTCGCGGCGGCCTCATTGGCGCTGTGGATGTACAGGTTCTCCGCCGCATTGCACACGCCCGGCCGCTGCACCTTGGAGTTGTGCACCACGTTGACCGCGAGATCGATGTCGCAGGTCTCGTCCACGTAGATCTGGGTCATGCCGCGGTCGTGCTTGAGCACGGGCACCGTTGCGTTCTCAGTGACCGCCTGGATCAGCCCGTGACCGCCCCGGGGGATGATGAGGCTCAGATACTGGTCGCAGCGGCTCATCTCGCGCACTGCTTCGCGATCGGTGACCTTGACGATCTCCACGCAGCTCTGGGGCAGGCCCACCGCGGCGCAGGCGTCGCGGAGGACTTCGGCAAGCGCCACGTTGGAGTTGATGGCTTCCGAACCGCCGCGCAGGAGCACGGTATTGCCCGCCTTGATGCACAGACAGGTGGAATCCACGGTCACGTTCGGCCGCGACTCGTAGATGATGCCGACAACGCCCATGGGCACGGCGACCTTCTGGATGAGCATGCCGTTAGGACGCTCCCACTGGTCGAGGATTTCGCCCACCGGGTCCTCGAGGCCCGCGATCTCCTCGCACGCCATGGCCATATCTTCAATGCGCTCTTCGGTGAGCTTCAGGCGGTCCAGCATGGCGGAGGACAGGCCGCGCTTCTCACCGTTCTCCATGTCGATGGCGTTGGCGCGGATGATCGCGGCGTGCTTGGCCCGCAGGAGCTCGGCCATCTTGTGGAGGGCCTGGTTCTTGAGTTCGGGCGATGCCGTGCGCAGGACGCGACCGGCTTCCTTCGCACGCCGGGCGCTGTCGTAGACGATGTCATGGATGCTCATCAGGTGCGTCTCCCCTCTTCGGTTCTCAGTGCGAACAGCGCTCTGCGCACGAAAGGCACGCAGGCGAGAGCTATCCCCGCTCCCCAGGCGGCGAGAGTCTCCGTCCGGTTCACGCCCCACAGGGCCAGAACGAAGACGGTGAAAGTGCCGCCGATGATGCTGAATATGGCCACTTCGTAGCCTCGCCGCACCCCGACGTCCAGACGGCTTCCAAGCCAGGCGGCCACGAGGCAGCAGGCCAGTCCCCCGAGCATGGGGAATAGTGCTAGTCGAGGGTCCTCGAATCGTATCGCCGGATCAGTCAGGGCAACGGCCGCGCCGATCTGGCCGCCTGCAATGAGCCCGCAGACGCCATAGCCGAAAGACGTCAGGTAGCCGGCCCGGCCTTCCACGGGCTCGTCGAACGGGTGGCCGCAATGCGGGCAGGTCGAACCGCGCCGCGAGTGGGGGACGGGCACGCCGCAGGACGGGCAGAAATCGTCATTCAGCCTGTTGCCCGACATGGTACATGAGGCCTTTCTGACGCGCAAGGGCTGGAGGGATTGTTCGCCCAGAGGCCCGCGCAATCCTGCACACGGGCCGGCGAGGCCCGGCGAGGTCTATACGATGCGGGTGGCGCTCATCGCCAATCCCCAGTCCGGGCTCAAGCGGGGCCTGAAGGCCGCGGATGTCGCCCTCCGCGTGTTGCGTCAGGGAGGCTGGGCGCCGGAACTGCGCCTCAGCGAAGCACCCGGAGATGCCGCGAGACAGGCCCGCCTTGCGGCGGAGGCAGGCTGCGAGGCGGTGTTCGTCTGCGGCGGCGACGGCTCGCTGTCCGAGGCCGCGAATGGCCTCGCGGGCACGGGCGTCCCCCTGGGCGTCATCCCTGCCGGCACCGGGAACGATTTCGCGCGCACAGCCGGGATCAGCATTGACCCGGAGCAGGCCGCGAAGCAAGCGTTGAACGGGTCCCCGCGTCCGGTTGATCTGCTGGACGTGAACCACGGCGCCCTGTGGTCCATCAATGTGATGGGTATCGGCCTGGACGCCCGGGTCGCGGCGCGCACCAACCGCCGGGTCCGCTGGGTCGGCGGCATGCCCGCGTATCTCATGGCGCTGGCGGCGGAACTTGTGAACTACCGGCTCACCCCGGTGCGCATCCGGGTGGACGGTCAGGACTGGGAGGGCCAAGTGCTCCTGCTGGCTGTGGCCAACGCGATCAGCTATGGGGCCGGGATCCCGATCTCGCCGCTTTCCCACATTGATGACGGGCGGCTGGAAGTGGTCGCAGTGGGGCATGTACCCAGAATCACCATGGTTCCGGCCCTGCTGCAGGTCATGCGAGGCCAGCACTTGTCCCATCCATCGATCCTGCACTGGACCGGCACCGAAGTGAGCGTGGATACGCCCGAACCCACGCCGCTGCTGTCCGACGGCGACCTGAAGGGCGAGACGCCGTTCAGCGCCCGGGTGGCGCGCGGCATCCTGCGGTTCTGGTTGCCGGAAGGCTTCCGGGCGTCACGCACCGAAGCGCCGGAGGGACAATCACCCGAAAAGGAGCCGAAATCATGAACGTCATCGTGATCGTCTGCGACAGCCTGCGTCGAGATCACCTGGGATGCTACGGCAATGACTGGATCCGCACCCCGAACATCGACCGCTTCGCCGCCGAATCCCTAATCTTCGACCAAGCCTTCAGCGAAGGGCTGCCAACACTGCCGGCCCGGACCGCCATGTGGACCGGCCGCTACACCCTCCCCTTCCGGGGCTGGCGCACCTTCGACCACGATGACATTCTCCTCGCTGAATGGCTCTGGGACAAGGGTTTCACTACGAGCCTCATCACCGACGTCTACCACATGCACAAGCCCGGGATGAACTGCGGGCGAGGGTTCGACAGTGTGGAGTTCATCCGCGGGCAGGAGTATGACCCGTGGATTGTGGATCCGTCGATTGATATCACTTCGGGCATGGAGCGGCATTTCAAGCCGTCGGAGCTCACCGATCGCACAGCCTGGTTCCGCGAGCAGTTCATGCAGTACTTGCGGAACATCTCGGGGCGCAGGGGTGAGGAAGACTACTTCATTCCGCGGGTCTTCAACGCCGCCATCCGGTGGCTTGAGCGCATGCAGGGCCGGGACAAGCTGCTCCTGTGGATCGATAGCTTCGACCCTCACGAACCCTGGGACCCGCCCGAGGAGTACTACGCGCGCTACGCCGATCCGGCTTACAGCGGGCAGCGCATCATCGACCCGGTGCCATCTCCTGTGGACGGCTACCTGACGCCCGCGGAACTTGCGGACATCAAAGCGCTCTACGCGGGCGAAGTGGACTTCCTGGACAAGTGGGTCGGCATCTTCCTGGATGCTGCCCGGGCGCTGGGGTACTTCGACAACTCCCTGATCCTCTTCACCACCGACCACGGTGAGCCTTTCGGCGAGCACGGGATCATCCGCAAGGGGCGTCCGTGGAACTACGAGGAACTGGTGCACATCCCCTTCATCCTGCGCATGCCCCACGGAACCGGTTCCGGCGCGCGCAGCGATGCGCTGGTGCAGTCGTGCGACATCGCGCCGACGATTTACGACTTCCTGGGCGTCCCGCACCCGCCCGGCGAGACTGCGCCGTCGATCCTCCCCCTGGCGCAGGGCGAGGCCGAGTGCATACGCCGATATGCCGTTACGGGGCACCACGGACAGTCCTGGACAATCCGCGACCGGGACTGGAGCTTCCATCTGGACATCGCGGACACGGGCAGGCAGGCCATGCAGTGCAGCCCGGATGCGGTGCCAAGGCAGGTCGTGGAGCCTTTCGGGTCGGAGCTGTACAACGTTCACCGCGACCCGGAGGAACAGCAGGAGCTCCTGTCCGAAGACACCGATGTGGCTCATCAGCTGGAGCTTGAGCTGCGTCGGTTCATGGCCGGGCTGAAGTGGGAGCACAAGACACACAAGCTGTTCTGATCGAGGGCAGAGACGCACCGCGCTAGTGCTCTCTGCTATCCATGCCCGTTGCTGAAACATAGCCTGGCGCCAGCCTTGCACCCGTGGGATGTGCCCGTCGTCAAGGGCACAGGGCCCCACAGGTGCCGTGCGACAACGTCTTGCCCGTGCAGGACGTATCGAGTGCGGGGCCCTGCCCGCTGGACGACGCGGGCATCCCGCACCTGATGCGCAGGGCGGCGCCGATGCGAAGGCGGCGGGTGCGCCGGAACAGCGTCCGCCGATCTCACAGCCGTGGGATGTGCCCGTCGTCAAGGGCACAGGGCCCCACGGGTGCCGTGCGACAACGTCTTGCCCGTGCAGGACGTATCGAGTGCGGGGCCCTGCCCGCTGGACGACGCGGGCATCCCGCACCTGATGCGCAGGGCGGCGCGGCTAACCGCTAACCGTCCGCAATTGGCGCGGGTCCCAGATCGTGCTACAATTGCTTCACGGGCTACCCGCAGGCAGCCTCCTCCCCCTTGCGACCGCCGACAAGACCCGGTCGGCAACCAGCCCGACCCGACGGAGGATTCCGATGTCCGGCTCGTCCCGACGCACAGCCGCCCAGCGCCAAGAACCGCCCCCCGATGTCCATGGGCCCGCCTATGATGGGGTGGCAGTGGTCCTGGCCCGAATTGTGCCCTTCCGACTGCACGGCGCTGCCCGGCCGGTTGAGCAACTCCGGCAGGCCATCCGAAACGCATTTGGCGTGAATGACCGCGACATCCTGCGCTACGCCTGCATGGGCCGGCAGGACATGCTTTATCTTGTTCGCACCCGTCGCCTTGAGCATGTCGGGCGCATCTGGCGTCCCCGCGGCGTACGCAAGCTCGATATCCAGTATGGCTACATGCCCGCGGAACGCGCCCGGGAGCTGTTCGAGAACGCCCCTACACACCCGCCGCTGGTTCTGATGATGTACGGCAAGTTGGATGACCGGTACCTCGCGGATCTACCAGACCCCCGCAAGTTGTGGGACCTGCCGCTGCTGCAGTTCAGTAAAGACCGGTTCGCCATACGCACTCTGGGCTGGAACGATGTGCTCCTGATGCGGTTCAGTGACCGTCTGTCAGACCTGCAGGCGCTGGCGCGAGAGACCTGGGAGACCGCGCCGCCGGACTCGGACGACCCTCACGCGCGGCTCTTCGTGCGCACCTACAGCGTCGTTGGGTTCAGGCACGGCAGGGGAGCCGGCACCTCGGCCCTGCGCAAGGTGGCGGCGGACGACATGGTCCGGGCGCCCCGCATCGAGACCCGCATTCGCCCTGGCTGGACCGACGCCATCTGCGAGAGTGTGTACCGCATACTGCCTGCGACAGGGGCACTCCCTGAGTTTCTCAACGAGCTCGGGCACGAGGACGGGACCATCTGCTTCCGGAGTGCCTCTGAGCCTGGCATTCCGAAAGTGAACGCCAGACAGTTCCTGCAGACATACTACAACGAGTTCCTGCCCGCGGTGTCGGGATACGTGCACTCAACCCAATTGTGCATCGGCGAATTCGAGCGCGAGACCGGCGCCTGCGCCTGGGACCCAGATCGGCCCACCCGGGGCCACACGGATTTCCGCTATCTCAGCTTGGACGCCGTGTCTGACCGCCTTGTGGAAAGCCTGCGCAACAGCATCACTGCCTCCAGCGTGGATTCGCTGCACGCCTTCTACGAGGCCTGCGACTGGAGTATGGAGAACGAGGCCCTCCGCACCACTTTCGGCGACCTGTACTGGCATCTGCGCTGGCTTCTTGCGGAGCGCTGGGCGTTGCAGGCCGACCGGCCGGGGCTTACGCCCGGGGAAGCCGCGAGCGCACTGGGGGACTTCGCCGAGAGCCTTGGGCCTGAGCTGCGGCTCCTGGGCGACAGCTTTTCGCAGCGCCTGAACGGTGCGTACTACGGGATTATGGGCTACCAGGCCGAGCATATGTTCTCCCACACCATGAGCCTGCACAAGATCGTGGTGGGTCTGTGGGCCTTGCATACGGTGGCGCTCAAGCGTCTGAGCTCTTATGCGCGCGACCCGCGGGAGTTCACCCCGCGCGGGTGCTGGATCGTCAGTCACGGCGAGCGGCCCATGGTCGGCGGCGAACCCAGCGGCCCCTCTCAGCCGCCGCAGTCCGCGGCATGTAAGGTGGCCCAGATCCCGTCACAGGGAGTGGTTGCGCTGGAAACCATCGCCACCGAGACAGCCCACGAGATCGGCCACATGCTGATTCATGAGTACATCGGCATGGACCTGATCTCCACGGCGGCCGTCGGGCCGGACGTAGTCTTTTCGCGCGGGAACTTCCTGGCTTTCTACCAGGCCGCCTTCGAGGAGTTCGGGCGCCTGAACCAGGAGGCGCAGCGGCTGACGGTTACCGAGATCGCCCGGCGGTGTATTGCCAGCGGGGACAGTGAGGGCGCCGAGGACGCTCTGCAGGAGGCGTACGACGGGGCGGTGGAGAGCTTCCGGGACGAGTACCGGCAGGCGCTGGACTGGCACCATGCGGCGGCGCTGGTGTCCGAAGTGGCGGCGGATACCGTGGCAATCTCCCAGTTCGTTGGCGAGCAGTTCGACGTCTACGCGTCCCGTATCCTGCGCCACGTTCCGTTCCTGAACGCCTCCATGGCCGTGCCCGCGCTGCAGCGCGCGTACCTGCAGTTCTGCCTGTTCGGGATGCCGGACGAGCTCGGTCTCCTGCTGCCCTATGACCGCCGCGTCGACCCGGTAGAGGGGGAAACCACCGCGAGGACCTGGGCGCGCAGCATGCACGAGTCCCAGCCGCGCCACTACCTGTCGGACGAGGGACGCTGGAACCAGTTCGCGCGGCGCCTCGAGGAGATTGCGGCTTCCGAAGAAGCGCTCCAGGCGCCTGGCGCGGCGCAGCTGAAGGCCGCGCAACAGCGGTTCATCGACCTCGGTCCCGCGTCAATCGTGATAGCGGCTTTGCTAGAAGAGACAATGCTCCAGGCTTGGGCCGTGGCACGCTCGGTGGATGCGGAGAACTCGGGGGATGACGGCCTGTATACTCAGGCCAGGGACGCTTTCCGGGGCCTTGTGCGGGCTGCAGTGATGGCGGAAGAGGAGCGCTTCGACACACGCGTCGACAACTACGAGCGCCTGTGGCACGTGGCCACGAAGCTGCTCACCAGTGTCTATGAACCGGACCGGGCGGGGACGGTGGAGTTCGCGGAGATGGAGGGCTCGCCCTGGAGCCCGGTGTTTGAGAGGGTCGCCCGGGCAAGACGGGATTGAAGCCGGTCCCTCGAAACAGGCTGCACGAAGCAAAACGCCCCCGCGCATGCCGGGGGTGTTTTCGTTAGGAGTCGCGTCTGTCAGTTGCTGCGGTGTCGCTCAGTGATGATCGGCCTCGCCGGGACCGCGAAGGACGTGAAGCCCGCCATAGGCGCGATGAACTGTGCCTTCTCGGGATTACGGTTCGCTCCGGAGTTGCCCTGTTCCAGGATCTTCCTGACGCCCTCTTCGGCTCGGCGAAGCAATTCTGCGCGACTGGGCACGAACATTCCTCCTCAGTCGGACCACGTCATCAACCTGATAGTACATCAGCCCGCTCTGCAGAGTCAACAGCAGGGTCTGACGGGGTTGAGCTAGTAACATACATGGGTTACAGCGGTCAGGGAGGGTGGCGGCGTCCCCTAGCTATTTGGACGGCTGGGGGGGCGTCACGCCCGCCTGCGAAGACGCGGCTGCGCTCAGGTCCGCCGTGTGACGAGGGCCCTGAGCGCAACCTGTTCAGACTGTCCCGTCGCTGTTTCGCGACTCTGCCGTCGTCTAGTCGTTCTCGATGGACCAGTTTCGGGCGGGCATGCCATCCGGCTTGGACCACTTCACGTGCCCGTCGTAGAACAGGAAGTTGGAGCCGTCGTTGTGGCGCATGCTGGGCGCGAAGCCATCGTTTGCCCAGGGCACAGCCGCGGTCGGTCCGGGCCAGGCGATGTAACGGGGTCCGGGGCGATTGCAGCTGTCGGATTCCTGCATGTTCACGGTCTCGGCCGGCAGCGGGATGTTCGCCTCCGGAATGCTCCAGGGCTGCATGTTGTGGCCGGCGCTGTTGTTGAAGTAACCAAGTTGGCGACCGTAGCTGTAGACTCGAATATTCCCGGGAGCGGTTCCGGCGTAGCGGACAGTCACGGCCTGGCTGGGACACCAGAAGACCTGCCAGTTCTTGATGTAGGGCATGGCGACTTCGGCGAAGGAGTACCAAACGGTGACAGCGGCGGTGTTGTTCGGGTCCTGCAGCGGCACACCCGGAGGTCCGACGTAGCGGCACATGGGCGTAACGTTGTCATAGTCCGACATGTACATGGCGAAAGCGATGCCCATCTGCTTCATGTTGCTCTGGCATGAGGCCTGACGGGCCTTCTCACGGGCTCTGGCGAAAACGGGGAAAAGAATCGCGGCGAGGATCGCAATGATCGCAATCACGACGAGCAACTCAATCAGCGTGAACCCCTTGCGCATGCAGTATATCCTCCGGGTCTGAAATGGTTACGACTCGACATTTTGATAGTACTCGGACGCATCAGAACTGTCAATCAGATATGGGGCTTGGCGCGACGCCCACCGGGACCTCGCAGGAGTCCCCATGTCAAGCGGGGAATAGACTGTGGACAATCTCACCTCAAGGATCAGTCCGGAGGTGTTCCCGTCGTGGACAATTGCCGGCAGACTGTCCTGTGCGTGCTGGTTCTGCTCATCGGTGCCAGCGCGTTCGCCCAGACCGACCGACCGCGCAAGAGGATGATCGAAGCCCTCACCGCTATCGACGTCAGTGCGGGTGTGGAGGATATCGAGTACCGCGCGAGTCTCCCCTGGATGATCTCGCAGGTGCTCGTCTACAGTGGCGTGAAGACCAACTACGCCGATTTCTGTGCGGTGAGCGGCTGGTCGGCGGAATTCCACTACGCCCATGACAAGGTGTGGCTGGCGTACCTGTCTCTGGACAAGCTCCCGGCGGGCAGATGCTTCATCCGGGGCATCGAGAACTACGGCAAGCGCCTGACCCTGTTCTCGTGGCCGGAGGTGAGTGACGAGAACGATCGCCTGCTCGCAGCCCGTGCAGCCTGGGAGTTCATCGTCACCAATATCGGCGCGGGGATCCCGGTCCTCACCGACTATATCGACGGCGGCGTGCTCTACGGATACGACGAGACGCTGGAGGATCCGGCGGTCTATTTCAGCACAAATGGCCCAGGATTCGGCGCGATTCACCGGTCGAAGTTTAACGAGATCTTCCTGAAAGAACTCCACGGGTTGGGAGTCATCGAGGACGACGAACCCGGCCCGGATCCGAAGGCGCTGCTCGTGGGGGTCCTTGCGAACCTGCTGATCCGGGCTTACGAGGCGGAAAGTGACGGAGCCCCCGCGGGCATTGCAGCCATGCAGGACTTGGCTGTGGACCTGCTGGACCCCACGACCACCTGGTCGCCGCAGGATTGCTGGTTGTGCTTCCCCCTCAGCGAGCAGACCGAAACCCGCCTGTGTACGGCCGTCTACTTGCGGCGCAACGCGTCCCTGCTGGGCCCGGCAATCGAGCCCCATATCCTGGCGGCGGCGGACCGCTACGAAGAGGCCTTCGGAGCCTGGCGCAAGCGCTGGGAAGCCTCGTGGCTGACCAACGGAGCGAAGGACGACCGGTCGTGCGCGGAGATGATCAACGACACCGGCCGGCGCGAGGCCATCGCCGGGCATGTATACCGGGCTCTTGGGGCTGAACTGCTGGCGCTGTCGGAAGTGCAGAAGGCTATCGACGCCTTGGAAGCGCCCGCACCGTGAGGTCCGGCGAGCCGTGTGAAACCGGGAGTCCAAAGGCGGCCGGGCCGGCATGAGTTTCCTGCACCCGGCGGCTCTGTGGGGACTGCTGGCGGCCGGTGTGCCGCTGCTCATTCACTTGTGGGGCCGACGGAAACCCCGGCGGGTCCCATTCCCTTCACTGCGCCTGCTCAAAGCGGGCGAACGCCGTCAGCGCAGTTTCTCGCGCATCCGCGAACTGCTTCTCCTCATCCTGCGTATGCTTCTGATCTGCCTGATCGCCCTGGCGCTGTCGGGGCCCACGGTTGAGACGCGGGCGCACCACGTCTTTCCGGACTCCGCAGCAAGCCCGGCACTGGTGCTGGACGTCTCGGCCAGCATGGGGTGCAAGGTGGGTGACGAGACGGTGATCTCCCGGGGCATCCGGGCGGCTGCGATGATCCTGGACAGCCTGCCCGATGCCGCATCTGCCGAGGTGCTGGCGCTGGGAACGGGGCTCGAGACAGTCCAATCGGAGGAGCTCCCACGAATCCGGGAGCGAGTTGTGAGGGCCGAGGTGCTGCGATCGCTCGCCGAATCAGGCTCCGAACGCATCTGGGGGCCGGACGCCCGCGTGTTCCTCATCACCGACCTGCAGGCGACGTCCTTCGGCGGCGCGCTCCCTGACGCGTTGCCCCGGCCGCCGGTGATCGTGGATGTTGGCCATCCGAAGGCCGCGAACCGGTACTTCCGCACGGTGCGCACCGTGACCCCTTGTCCGCTCAGGGGACGGCCGCTGGAACTGCGCGCGGAGTTGGGGGAGTCGGGCCAAGTGGCGCTGGATGGACCCGCGAGGGTAGCCGCATCTTTGGCCGGGAACGCAGTGCCAGGGCAGACGGGAGGTTTCCGGAAGGGACGTGCGACAGTCGGTCTTCGAGCGACGCCGCAAAACGGCGGCCCTGGGGTCTGGGCGCTGGAACTCCCCGGCGACTGCCTGGATGCGGACAACACGTTCCGCCTTGTCGAACCCGTCCGGGAGCGTCTCGACGTCGCTGTCATCACCGGCGAGGCGGACCCGTCGCTGGTTGCGACGGCGCTCAATCCCGGTGGGGATGCGGAAACCCACATTCGGGTCCGGTCCCTGCGCTGGGGGCAGATCACCGGCGAACTGCCGGCGGCAGATGTGTACCTGGCCGCCGATGTGCCCGGCGACTCGCGCGCCCGGTTGCTGGAGAGCGCCGTGCGGCGCGGGAAGGGCGTCCTGCTCTTCGCGGGCAGGACAGGGAGCGTTTCAGCGGGGATGCTGAACCGGATGATGGGAGCGGAAGTGACCCTTGGTCGGACCGTCGCGGCGCCGGGGAACCAGTCATGGACGCTGGCGGACGTGGAGACCCACGCCGGGCCACTGCGGCCCTTCGCGAACCCGAGGGCCGGCAATCTGCTGGCGTTCAGTTTCAGCCGGCGCCGGGAGCTGACGGCGGCGGAGGATGCGCGGGTTGTGGCGTGGTTCTCGGACGGCAGCCCTGCGATCATCGGATCCCAGGACCCCGGGCGTAACTGCATCCTGGTGAACACCAGCATTGACGGTTCCTGGACCAACGCGCCCTTCCAGCCGGCATTTGTGCCCTTCATTCACCACCTGTGCTATCATCTTGCCGGACCGGTGCGCCGGACCTGGCCCAATGGCTGGGCCGGCGAGGCAATGCGGATCACTCTGCCCGAGGGCGCTGACGGCGAATGCACTGTCACTGGGCCCGACGGTCAGACCGAGACACTGAAGCCGAAGCGCGGAGGGTGGGAGTACACGCCTGCGACTGCGGGCGTGTATGAGGCGACGTGGAACGCGGGTGGCCGGCGGGTGCGCGAGAAGTTCGCGGCCAACATCAACCCACTTGAGTCTGACCTGGGTCGCATTTCCGAGGCCGAACTGCGCCGCCGGCTGAAGTCTCCCGGGGCCCGGGTGATCCGGCTGGAGGACCTGGGGGATTATCTGTCCGGGAGTGCTTCGCGCCGGGCGGGCCTTGGATTTCCGCTGCTCTTGCTGGCCCTGATTGCGCTGGCGGCGGACACTGTCCTGAGCGCCCGGCCCTCCGGCAGTCTCGATGAGGAAGGACGAAGCCCTTGAGCCATCCGCCTGTGACCTACGTGGCCGTGAACCTCGCGGCAATCCGCCACAACATTCAGCAGGTCCGGGCAAAGCTCTCGCTCGGCGCGATGCTCTGTGCGGTGGTGAAGGCCAACGCCTACGGGCACGGGTCCGTGGAAGTCGCCCGTTGCTGCGCGGAGTCGGGCGCCCGGTGGGTCGCAGTGAGTAATGTGAGTGAAGGAGTGTCCTTGCGCGAGGCGGGGATCGCCCTGCCGATTCTCGTTTTCCTGCCGCCGGCGCAGGACGAGCTTGCGGCGCTGGTGGAGCACGACCTCACAGCCACCGTCACATCCACCAAGGGCGCGATGGCGCTCATGCGCGAAGCCGACCGGCAGGGCAAGACCGCGCGCGCCCACCTGTACGAGGACATGGGCCTGTCGCGCATGGGGCCGTCCGAGCCGGTGCTGGAGATTCTTGCGGCAACCGAGCCCTGGCCGTCCCTGCGCATTGAGGGCCTCTACAGCCACTTCGGGCCTCCAGGTTCGGGGATGAACGTCGATGAGGTGGAGTGGATGCGCGAGGGCGCAAGCCTGAAGCTGTACGCGTCCGCATTGGCCGATTCCTGGCGCGAGATCACCGGCGAGCAACCCATCTTCCACGTGGCCGCGAGTTCTGTCTTCCTGGAGCACCCCGAGCATCATTTCCAGATGGCGCGCATCGGGACGCTCCTGTATGGGCAGTACCCCGGACACATCCCGGCAGCGAAGCGCGACCTTGACCTGCGAGACACCTTCGAACTGCGCAGCCGGGTCGTGTCGGTGCACACGGTGCGCAAGGGCTCGAAGATCGGATACGGTGGGGATTTCGTGGCCCCCCGGGAGATGCGGCTGGGGACGGTGCCAGTAGGCCTCACCCACGGCCTGGGAATGATTCCCGAATCTGTGACCGAAACGCTCCGGGCCTGCGCCAAGGCCTTCCTGCGCCGAATAGCGGCTAAGTCAGGGCGAGAATCCTTGTTGCCCAGGGCGCGTATCGGTGACAAGAGCGCGGCGCTGGTAGGGCGCATCTCCATGGACCAGTGCTGCGTGGACCTTACGGATCTGCCCGAGGCAGACGTGGAGACTGAGGTCGTGCTTCCGGTGCGCAGAACGGCGGTGCCGGCCTCGGTTCCACGGGTTTACCTGGGCGACTCTGAGCCGGAACCGAACGCGCGTTGACATCGCCGCAGGCGACGCATATACTCGGTCCACAACCAACGGCCCATCGGGCCGGAATGCCAGCAGCACAAGGGGAGCCTGGACTGCTCAATGGCTGACCACGAGCGCGTCCGCCTCACCAAAATGGCCTCCGCGGCCGGGTGAGCAGCGAAACTTGAGCCAGAGGCGCTCTCGCAGGTCCTGCGAGGGTTGGACCCCTTCCTCGACCCCAACCTCATTGTCGGCCTGGGAACCAGCGACGATGCGGCCGTGTATCGTATTGCCCCGGATCAGGCAGTCATCGTGACCGTGGACTATTTCACGCCGATCCACGACGACCCGCGCACTTTTGGCAGGATCGCGGCTACCAACAGTCTCAGCGACGTCTACGCCATGGGCGGCAAGCCCTTCCTGGCCATCAATGTCTGCGGCTTCCCTGCTTGCAGCATGCCGCTGGAACTGATGAACGAGGTGCTCCAGGGCGGCCGGTCCACGGCCGCCGAAGCGGGCATCGCGGTGGCGGGCGGGCATACCATAGACAGCCCCGAGCCCTTCTACGGCATGTGCGTTCTGGGCATTGTGCACCCCGACCGGGTCATCACCAACAGCGCGGCGCGCGAAGGCGATGCGGTGATTCTCACCAAGCCGCTGGGCACGGGAGTCATCATGTCCGCGATGATGTTCGACGCCGCGACAGAAGAGGCGGTAGACCGTGCCGCTGCTTCAATGACCACGCTCAATCGGCGAGCGGCGGAGATCATGTTGGACTGCGGCGCACATGCAGCCACCGATGTCACCGGGTTCGGGCTTGTGGGCCACGGGCACGAGATGGCGCAGGGCAGCGGGCTGGAGATGCATGTGGAACTAGCCGCCGTCCCGATGTTCGACGAAGCGCTGGAGTACGCAGGCCAGTGGATCGTCACTGGTGGTGGCCAGCGGAACCGGGAGTACTACGGCCAGTGGGTGGATTTCGGCCCGGCGGGCGACGAGCAGATCGCGGTGCTGTGCGACCCGCAGACCTCAGGAGGACTGTTGATCAGCCTGCCGCCCGATGCGGCACGTAACGCGGTTGAGCAGATGCGGGCGGAAGGACTGCCCGCGGCGATTATTGGGGCCATGCAGCCGGGCGAACCGGGGCGAATCGTCTTCCGCTGAGCCAGTGAGTGTTGTATGATACGGGTGCTGCAGACGTCGGGGGCGGATGGTGCCTGGTGGTGCTCGCGGGCTTCAAACCCGTTGCGGGGCATTGAGAGATGTCCTGGGTGAGTTCGATTCTCACACGCCCTCGCCAATGATGGAACGCACGAAAGTGTCACGAGGCCCGCTTTTGGCCGCGCGCAGACCCGTGACCTGGGCCCCCGCCCCTTGCCCGGTGGCGGCCCCGTCTCCCCTACCCTACCCCAGTTCCACCGCCCGCATGTTCTCCGCCAGCATGTCCGGAGTCATGTTGTAAATGGCGTCATGCAGGGCCGCTTTGAAGCTCCCCGGGCCCTTGGCGTCTTTCGCCGCGACCTCGGCCGCATAGCCCAGGTGCGCCAAGGCCCCCGCGGCGGCCAGTACGTAGTCGCTTTCCACCGCTGCATAGGCCGCGACCATCGCGGTTGAACTACAGCCGGTTCCGGTCAGGGTGGTTAGCCAGCGATCTCCATTCTCGACGCCCAGGGTGCGGCTGCCGTCGGTGATCAGGTCGCGGGCGCCGGTCATCGCCACGGTAGCTCCCCAAGCGTTGGCCGCGAGTTTCGCCACGGCCACCGGATCATCCAGCGTTCCGACACTCTCCACTCCGCGCACTTCCCCACCCGCGCCGATGAGGGCCGCGATTTCACCCGGGTTGCCGCGCACGATGTCGGGGCCGACATCGCGGATGATGAGCAGGTCCGTGTCGGTGCGATAGCTGGTTGCACCCGCGCCCACGGGGTCGAGCACCACGGGGATTCCCCGCAGTCGGGCATGCTTGCCCGCGGTGATCATCGCGTCGATCCACGGGCGTTCCAGGGTGCCTGTGTTGAGCACCAGCGCACCGGCTAGGCTGACCATCTCCTCCATTTCCTCCGGTGCGTGGGCCATGACAGGCAAGGCGCCCACCTGGAGGGTCACGTTGGCGGTATCGTTCATCACCACGAAGTTGGTGATCTGGTGGACCAGCGGCTTCTGTTCGCGTAGCCTGCGCAGAATATCCCCGGCCCGCGTCTGGATGCTGTCTGAACTCACGTCACTCACTCCCTGCCTGTTTCGGCAAGGCTTGCCCGCACTATCTCGACGAGTTCGCGGGCAGCCTGCTCGGGGTCACTGGCGGCCATGATCGCCCGGACCACCGCGACACCGTCGGCGCCGGCCCGGATCACTTCGGCGGCATTGCGGTGGTCGATGCCACCAATGGCCACCACCGGAACGGGCGAGTCCGCATAGCGCTCCCGCAGTCCTTCCGGGCCTATCGGCGGTCGGATGTCACTCTTCGTGGGGGTGCCGAAGACCGCATTGGAGCCCACATAGTCGGCGCCGTCGGCCACGGCCCGCTCCAGTTCGGAGCGGTCGTGGGCAGTCACGCCGAGGATTTTGTCCGGCCCGATGAGCTTGCGGACCAAGCCGGCGGGGACGTCCTCCTGCCCGACATGCACCCCATCAGCATCCACGGCAAGGGCGACGTCCACGCGGTCGTTGATGAGCAGCGGCACTCCTGCCGGACGCGTGACTGCCAGGCATTCCAGGGCCTCAGCCACGATATCCCGGGCGCAGAGGTCCTTCTCGCGGATCTGCACCACTGTTACGCCGCCGGCTACTGCTGCCGCGACCACGTCCGCGAGCCTGCGGCCGGAAAGCAGCGCCCTGTCCGTGACGAGGTACACGGAGTAGTCTGCGCGACGATCGGTCTGAGCTATCTGGTCCTTGATCATGCGGCCACTATACCACGGTCCGGTGGCGCGGCAAAACCCCCGTCGGGTGCGCTCCCCGCAAGCAGGTATGGACGCAGGTCACGGGTGTCATCGCCGCAAAGCGACCGTCCGCGGTCGCCATGACCGGCCCCGTGACATCCTTCGCGATCCGTGGGGCCCCGTGCTCTGGACTGCGAGCGCATCCCATGGCTGGTTTGGAGTGCGTTTCCCCTACCTTCGGCGAATACCCCGAACCCCCGAGCCCCGTTTTGACAACCTCCCGGCGCGGGTCTATAATCGGACCGCTGTAGAGAGCCGACCCAACCTCGAGGTGTCGGCCATTTTTTCCTGCCAGGGGAGCCGTACGCATGCGCAAGGTTCAGCGCGCTCTCATCAGCGTAAGCGACAAGACGGGTGTTGTTGAGTTTGCCACCGCCCTCGTGGACCTGGGCGTGGAGATCCTGTCCACCGGCGGAACCCGGCGGAAGCTTGAGG
>Ga0067045_1029980_pt1 | contig 17281 bp, 14 predicted proteins | sample TerdegcTABiofilm_FD_59184 | JGI IMG/M metagenome (GOLD analysis project Ga0067045, IMG submission 59184) | Combined Assembly of (Gp0054472, Gp0054536) Wastewater bioreactor microbial communities from Singapore -Terephthalate degrading...
CTCGGCGGCGCCATGCAGGCCGCTGGCGACGCGCCGCTTGCCCCGCCGGTTTACACCGAGCTGCTCAAGCCCGCCGCGCCACCGCCGGCGGCGCCGCCGCTGCGCACGCCGCCCCCTGCACCACGGCCGGCCCCGGTACGCGCGGCGCCTGCGGCCGTTGCGCCGGTTGCCGTCGCCTCCGCCGCAGCCGCGCTGGCGGCCAGCGCGCCGTCCGCTCCTGCCGCGCCCGCGTCCAACGCCGTCGCGGCCGGCGGCAGCGCCCCCGACCTGCCTGCGGCTGCGCCCACCCCGCCGGCAAGCACGACCGCCGCTGCCAGCGCGCCGTCCGCTGCGGCGTCTGCCGCCGAGCCCGCGCCCGCGCCCGGCGACGGCTGGCCGCCCTCCACCCGGCTGAGCTACACCATCAGCGGCAACTGGCGTGGCAGGCTGCACGGCAGCGGTGCGCTGGTGTGGACGGTGGACGGCGACCGCTACGAGGCCACGCTGTCGGGCAGCGCCCTCATCAGTTTTGCCTACCGCAGCACCGGGCGCATCGACGGCGGCTGGCTCGCACCGCAGCTGTACACCGAGCGCGTGTTCACGCGCGAGAAGTCGGTGCGCTTTGACCGGGCCGACGGCACGGTGCATTTCAGCGCCAGCCCGCAGGTGGTGCCGCTGCAGCCGCACGTGCAGGACAGCGCCAGTCTGTTCCTGCAAATCGCCCATCGCCTGACCACCCAGCCCGCCGCGTTCCACCCCGGGGCGACGCTGACCTTTGCCGTGGCGCGGCCCAGCGGCATGACCGACTGGTCGTTCACCGTCGAGGGCACCGACACCGTGACCACGGGCGCGGGGACGCTGGCGTGCTGGCATCTGGTGCGGCGCTCGACGCAGCCCAACGAAATCGGCGCGCAGATCTGGCTGGCGCCGCAGCTGCAAAACCTGCCGGTGCAGATCCTGCTGCAGCAGTCGGCCGACAGCGATCTGCTGTTCACCCTGGACCGCGCCGAGCAGGCGGCAGGCGCCTCGCCGCGCTGACGGCGCTGCCGCGCCTGCCGCGCGCTCAGTGCGGCGGCAGATGCGGCACCATCCAGGTCAGCACGTGCTGCTGCAGATACACCAGCACGCCGAGCAGGAAGGTGAGGAACACGCTGTGTTTGAACGTGCGGGCGAACACCACGCCCTCCCTGCCCTTGAGCTCGGTGGTGGACACGCCGGTGGCGATGTTCTGCGGCGAAATCATTTTGCCCATCACCCCGCCGGACGAGTTGGTCGCCGCCATGAGCACCGGGTCGAACCCGAGCTGGCGCGCCGCCACCACCTGCAGATTGCCGAACAGCGCGTTCCCCGAGGTATCGCTGCCCGACAGGAACACCGCCACCCAGCCGAGGAAGGCCGACACCAGCGGGAACAGCGCGCCGACTGCGGCCACGCCCAGACCGAGGGTGTAGCTCATGCCCGAATAATTGAGCAAAAACGCCAGGCCGACGATCATGCAGACGGTGAGCACGGCAATGCGCACCTGCACCCAGGCATCACGCATCGCGGCGAAAAACGCCCGCGCCGGCAGCCGCACCAGCACCGCGGTCACCACCGCCGACAGCAGAATCGCCGTTCCCGTGCCCAGCGGCTGGAAGTCCCACAGCGCGACGTAGGGCTTGTTGTACAGCGTGATGAACACCTGCTTGTCCAGCCCCGGCCACAGCACCTTGGCCTCGCCGATGGTGAACACCTTGGCGTACACCCAAAAAATCACCACGGCGGTGATCACCACCCAGGGCAGCCAGCCGCCATACCCCACGCGCGGCTGGCCTGCAGCGCGCACCGGGCGGGCGATGGCGAATTCGGCGTCGGGTGCGGGCGACCAGACCTTGAGAAACGCCACGGTGAGGATGAGCGAGACCATCGACGCCAGCACGTCGGTGAGCTGATAGCTGATGAAGTTCGACGACGCGAACTGCGCCAGCGCAAAACTCCCGCCGGCCACGCACAACGCCGGCCACAGGGCGCGGATCGAACGCCAGCCGCCGTACAGCGCAATGACGTAAAACGGCAGCAGGAAGGCGAAAAACGGCAATTGCCGCCCGACCATCGCCGCCAGCGGCTCCGCTGGCATGTTGGTGACCGCGCCGAGCACGGTCAGCGGCACGCCCAGGGCGCCGAACGCCACCGGCGCGGTGTTGAAAATCAGGGTGAACGTCAGCGCCTCCAGCGCCGGAAACCCCAGGCCGATGAGCAGCGCGCTGGTGATCGCCACCGGCGTGCCAAATCCGGCAATGCCTTCGAGCAGACAGCCGAACGAGAACGCCACCACCAGCAGCACCAGCCGCCGGTCGTTGGGCAGATGTTCGAGCATCCACAGCCGGAACTGCTCGAAGCGACCGGACTTGACGGCCACGTTGTACAGCACCAGCGCGCCATACACGATCCACATCACCGGCAGCAGCGCAAACACCACGCCGAAGGCCACGGCATTGAGCGCCAGCCCCAGCGGCAACTGCCACACCGTGGTGGCGATGATCAGCCCGGCGATCAGCCCGACGGCCGAGGCCTGCCAGGCCGGACGGCGCAACACGCCGAGCATCAGCAGCACGATGGCAATCGGAATGGCCGCCACCAGAAACGACGGCAACAACGCCCCGGCCACCGGGGTCAAGAGTTGATGGAACATACGAGTCTCCGTCCCAGCCGGATCACGCCGGACTGTTGTGCAATGGTTGTCGAATCGCGCCGCGGCGACGCCGGCGAAGCGCCCGAAGGCAGCAGCGGGCCGCAGCGCGGCAAGCCTATTGAGCCGCGGCTTGGCAGGCAAGCGGTCTGCAGCGGATTTTTACGTCTGGTTGCAAATCGTGCATGGCAGTCAACACTGCCTGTCCGCCGCCGCGGGCAATGCTGCGGATAGACCCGGATTGACGCCTGCGCAGGTCAACGCCGCGGCAAGGATCCACGTTTCATTCTCACCACAGCCGCACCGACGTCGAAATCAGGCTTGATTTTTGCTTTGCCGTCCTCATCTCCCGAACATCCAGTGGAGGTACACCATGCAAACCATGATCTACGATTCTGATGCGTTCTGCGTCCTGCAGCTCGACTGGTCGGACACGGCATCCACACCCGGCGGGGCCGGCGAGTTTGCCCGCGGCGGGTATGAAATCGTCGACAAGTTCGCCCGCAAGGAAATTTTCCTCGGCGGCCATGCGGCAGAGGGGTTCCGCAACAGCGTGCAGCAGCTCATCGCGCAGGAGCCCAGCAGCGAAGAAATCGACGATTTCCTCGACCGGTATTCGGCATTGTCGCGGCAATCGCTGCACGCGCACTGACAGCGACGGGGCGGCGCGAAGGTCAAGGCGCCGCATCCAGCGGCCGCGCGTGGGTTTCGCGCGCCAGCACGACGCACAGCAGCGACACCGCGATCCACGCCAGCAACACGCCATTGGCCGCCTGGAACGCGGCGCCGTCGTACTGCCGCACACCGGCGACCAGCCGGCCCGTCCAGAACGCATCGAGCACCCAGCCCAACAGCGGCAACTGCACCAGCGTGCCCGTCATCACCCCGGTGTTGTGCACCCCCGCAGCCGTTCCGGCCAGCCGCTGCGGCACCGACTCCTTCGCCCAGGCAAACCCGACCACCATGCTGCCCGAACCGACCGAGGCCAGCAGCAGCGCCGCCAGCAGCAGCACCCAGGGCGCCTGCGGCCAGAACACCAGCACAGCGAACCCGGCGAGCATCATGCCGCCGCCGACGGCGTAGGGCGGCTTGCGCCGGCGCAGCGCATCGGTCACCCGGCCCCACAGCACACCGCCGACGGAAAACGCCACCAGCATCAACGCCACCACCCACGACGCCTGCGCCGCAGGCATGTGTCGCTGCTGCACCAGAAACGGCATGCCCCACAGCGTGGTGAAGGTGAGAAAGGCACCGCAAACCCCGCCGGGAGCGAGGAATAGCAGCGCCGTGTTGCGGTACGTCCAAACCGCGACCAGCCCCTGCCCCACTTCGCGCAGCGACGGCGCGCGGCGCGGCGGCAGATAGCCCTGCAGGCCCAGGTCTTCCGGGCGGTTGCGGATGAACGACCAGGCCAGCAGCGACAGCACGAGACACAGCACCCCCACCGCAGCGAGCACCCAGCGCCAGCCGAAGGCGTGCGCCAGCAGCAGCAACGGCGCCTGCGCCAGCACCGCGCCCAGCGTGCCCAGCGCCAGCGACAGACCGGACATGGTGCCGAAAACCCGCGGGGCGAACCAGGCAGCGGACAATTCGAGCAGCGACACCCAGGCCACGCCGTGGCCCAGGCCGATCAACGCCCGCGCCACCGCGGCCGATTCAAAACTTCCCGCCAGCGCGAACAGCAGCGCCCCACCGCCAGTGACCGCCTGGCCGAACACGATCAGCATTTTCGGCCCGAAGCGGTCGTTGGCGATGCCCGTCGGGATCTGCGACGCGGCGTAGAAATAGAAATAGAACGAGGCCAGATTGCCCAACTGCGCCGCGCTGAGATGAAAGTCGCGCATCAGCTCGGCATTGAGCACCCCGGGGGTCACGCGCAGGAAAAACCCCACCAGATAGGCCGCGGCGGCGATGCCCCAGAACGACAGCGCCAGACGCAAGGGGGGGAGAGGCAAAGCCTTCGACATATGGGCGGGCAAGAGGAGCACAGCGGCGCTCTTGCCCGCTGCCGCGGCCAGCGCTGGCAGGGGTGCAAAGGGCGAAAAAGTGCTCAAAAAACGCGGTGAAATTCCATTTTATTGTGTTGAATCAAAACCTTGGGTTTTGATATTCATAGACTGCAAATCATGAATATCGTCGAACCGTCCCCAACGACTGCGTCGAACCTGCTTGCTGCGGCGTCGCTGCCCCGGCTTGCCCGCCTGGAGCGGATGGCCGGAGGCGACGTGGTGCGCATCCTCAAGGCATTGGCGCACCGGGAACGCCTGGCCATTTTGTGCCTGCTGATGGACGGCGAGCGCTGCGTGCGCGAGCTCGAACACGAAGTCGGCATGCGCCAGGCGGCGTTGTCGCAGCAACTGGCCAAATTACGCGCAGAAAACATCGTCGAGGCCACGCGCCGCGGCCGCTTCGTGCACTACCACATCAAAAGCCAGCAGGTGCTCAACGTCGTGCGCGCGCTCTGCCCGGCCGAGGAAGGCTGACGCGGCTCCTTTTGGCTCCCCCGTCCCTTCGGCTCCCTTCGGCTCCCTTCGGCACCGTCTGTTCTGGCATCCCGCGGCGCCTGCTTCGGCGTTGTCGTCCTCTGCCTGCCGGGCCGTGTCCTGCTGCGGCCCGGCGTTCACCACGTGCCGTGCAGTCCCCAGTAGATGATGAACACCAGCACCAGGGTGCTCAGCGCCCAACCCCAGGGCGGCAGCAGATTCCACACCCGGTCGAGCACGCCGGCGCCGGCGTCTACCGGCATCTGCCCGCGCATGACCTGATCGAAACGGGAAAAAAACGTCTCGGTCAGGCTCTGCACCGTGCTGTCCATGGCGGACTGGCCGAGCTGCCCGATGGCGCCGCCGACCTCCGCATTGGCCTGGTAGTTCATCTGCGTGCCGCCGTCCGGCGTGGGCTGCAGCGCCACCAGCGCACGGCCCAGGCCGAATCCGGCGCTGCCGGCGTTGCCTTCGAAGCGCAGCACGTAGCTGTGCGGCGGGTTGGGGTCTTCGAGGGTGAGGGTGCTGCTGAAGCGGGTTTTGAAGCCGCCTACCGACAGCACCTGCACGATTTCGAAATGCCCGGCGCCGGTGGCGGTGATCGACTCACAGCCGGGAATGCATGCCTTGAGCACCTCGGGATCGTTGAGCGCTTCCCAGGTTTTTTCCGGGCTGGTCGGCAAGAGCCATTTGCCTTTCACGTCCATTTCGTGGCCTCCGTGTCGTCAGACCGTCTGCGCGGCGCCGTGCGCGCCGCTTGGCAGGCAAGCGTGTATATCAAGCCAGACTTATATTTCGGCGGCATGGGCAGAAGCAAGCTGCAGCGCAGCAAAATCGGGAAACTCCTGATCGGGAGTTCACCGATGCGGCGGGGCGGCGGCGCGCGGGTCTACACTGCGCCATTCAGCTGCTGCGGGACCAGGTTTTATGCAAATCACCGTGCTCGACGACTACCAGGATGCGGTGCGCAAACTCGACTGTGCGCAACATCTTGCCGGTCATGACCTCAAAATTTTCAACAACACCGTCAAAGGCGTCGGTCAACTCAGCGTGCGGCTGCGCGACGCGCAGGCGGTGGTGCTGATCCGCGAGCGCACCGCGCTGTCGCGCCAATTGCTCGAAAAATGTCCCAAACTGCAGCTCGTGGTGCAGACCGGGCGCATCGGGCCGCATGTGGACGTGCAGGCCTGCACCGATCTGGGCATTGCCGTGGCGCAAGGGCAGACCGACCCGGCGGTCACTGCCGAGCTCACCTGGGCGCTGGTGCTGGCGGCTGCCCGGCGTCTGCCGCAATACATCGCCAGCCTCAAGCATGGCGCATGGCAGCAGGCCGGGTTGAAATCGCAGTCGATGCCGCCGAATTTCGGCCTAGGACAACGGCTGGCGGGAAAAACCCTGGGCATCTGGGGCTATGGCCGCATCGGCCAGCAGGTGGCCCGCTACGCGCAGGCCTTCGACATGCGGGTGCAGGTCTGGGGCAGCGAGGCGTCGCGTGCCCGCGCCGTCGAACATGGCTTTGCCGCGGCACCGTCGCGTGAAGCCCTGTTCGCCACCAGCGACGTGCTCAGCCTGCATCTGCGCCTGAGCGAGTCCACGCGTCACCTCATCACCCTGGCCGATCTGTCGCTGATGCGCCCGACATCGATCCTGGTCAACACCGCGCGGCCCGAACTGCTCGTTCCCGACGCGCTGGTGGCCGCGCTCAACCGCGGCCGCCCGGGGCTGGCCGCGGTCGATGTGTTCGAAGCCGAGCCCATCCTCCAGGGCCATCCGCTGCTGCGGCTGGAAAACGCGATTTGCACCCCGCACATCGGCTTTGTCGAGCTGCAGCACTATGAATACCTGTTTTCGCAGGCGTTCGACACCGTGCGCAAATTCGCCGCCGGTGATTTGAGCGATGTGATCAACGCCCAGGGTCTGTCGCTGCGCCGCGTCTGAACCCGCCCCGGTGGCCGGCGCCGCTGCGCCGCCGCCGTCACTTGCCGATACAGAAACTGGAAAAAATCGCGCCGAGCAGATCGTCTGCGGTGTACTCGCCGGTGATGCTCATGAGCGCACGGTGTGCCAGACGCAGCTCTTCGGCCAGCAGGTCCAGCGGCGCCTGCGCGTCGCGGGCGAGCAACTCGACGGCGGTGGCCACGTGCTGCGCGGTCTGTTCCAGCGCCTGCACATGCCGCTGGCGGGCGATGAACACGCCCTCTCCCCCCGGCTGCGCCCCGGCCAGACGCAGCAAGGCCTGGCGTAGCGCCGGCAGGCCGTCGCCGCGCGCCGCGGAAATCCACACCACCTCCCCCGGCGCCAACCCCCACAGCGACCACGCGCGGTCCAGCTCGGCCCGTGCCGTAGTCAGGTCGACCTGGTCGCTTTTGTTGGCCACGTGCAGCAGCGGCACGCCACCAGGCAGCGCGCGGCCGATGTCGGCTTCGGCCTGCACATACCCGGGGTCGAGCAGGCGGGTGAGATCGTGCAGGAACATCACGACGTCGGCTTTGGCGATGGCGTCCCAGCTGCGCTGCACACCGATGCGTTCGACCACGTCGGCGCTGTCGCGCAAACCCGCGGTATCGACGATGTGCAGCGGCACGCCGTCGATCTGGATCGACTGGCTGACCTTGTCGCGCGTCGTGCCGGCGATCGGCGTGACGATCGCCAGCTCCGCCCCGGCCAGCGCGTTGAGCAGTGAGCTCTTGCCGACGTTGGGCTGACCGGCGAGCACCACATTGAGCCCTTCGCGCAGCAGCGCCCCCTGCCGCGTTTTCGCCTGCACCTGCTGCAACGTCTGCTGCAGCTGTCGCAGCCGCTGCAGGGCCTGTGACTGGCGCAAAAAGTCGATATCCTCCTCGGGAAAGTCGAGCGTGGCCTCGACGAGCATGCGCAGTTCGACGAGCTGTGCGGCCAGCGTGTGCACCGCCTGGGAGAGTTCGCCAGCCAGTGCGCGCGTGGCGCTGCGGGCCGCGGCTTCGGTGCTGGCGTCGATCAGGTCGGCAACGCTTTCGGCCTGCGCCAGATCGAGCTTGCCGTTGAGAAACGCGCGGCGGGTGAATTCCCCCGGCTGCGCCAGGCGCAGCCCGCTGTCACGGCCGAGTTCGAGCAGTCTGGCCAGCAGCAGCTGCAGCACCACCGGGCCGCCGTGGATCTGCAGTTCGAGCACATCCTCGCCGGTGTACGAATGCGGCGCGGGAAAGAACAGCGCCAGTCCCTGGTCGATGACCGCACCGCGCGCATCGGTCAACGGCAGGTAGGTGGCGTGGCGCGGCACCAGCTCGCGGCCGCAGACCGCCAGCATCAGCTCACGCAGCGAGCGACCCGAAGCGCGCACGATGCCCACTGCACCACGCCCGGGCGGCGTGGCGATGGCGACGATCGGGTCGGCGTCCAGCGCCAGAGGATTCATCGTGCCACGCCGCAGCGCCTCAGCCGCAGGTCATTTTGCCGGAGCGTCGGCGAGCACGGCCACGCCCATTTTTTTGTTGATGAACCATTGCTGCGCGATCGACGTGGTGTTGTTGGTCAGCCAGTACAACACCAGGCCGGCGGGGAAGAAAAAGAACATGATGGAAAACGCTGCCGGCATGATCCACATCAGCTTGGCCTGCATCGGATCGGGCGGCGTCGGGTTGAGCTTGACCTGCAAAAAGGAGGTTGCGGTCATGATCGCCGGCAGGATGTAGTACGGGTCCTTGGCTGACAGGTCGTGAATCCACAGGATCCACGGCGCGCCGCGCAGCTCGACGCTGGACAGCAGCACCCAGTACAGCGCGATGAACACCGGAATCTGGATGACGATGGGCAGACAGCCGCCCAGCGGGTTGATTTTTTCCTTGCGGTAGAGCTCGACCATCGCCTGGTTCATTTTCACCTGGTCGTCTTTGTACTGCTCGCGCAAGGCGTTGATGCGCGGGGCCACCGCCTTCATCCGCGCCATGCTCTTGTAGCTGGCGGCGGTGAGCGGGAAAAACGCCAGCTTGATCAGCAGGGTGAGCACGATGATCGACCATCCCCAGTTCTGCACGACTTTGTGGATGACTTCGAGCAGCCAGAAAATCGGCTTGGCCAAAAGGGTCACCCAGCCGTAGTCCTTGACCAGTTCGAGCCCCGGAGCGAGCGCCGCCAGCGTACTCTCCAGCTCGGGGCCGACGAACAGTTTGGCATCGGTGGTGATGCTTTTGCCCGGAGCGATCTGCGGCAGCGGCTGGATCACGCCGACGGCGTACAGGTTGTCGCCGAGCTTGCGCGCGTACAGATCGCGCGGACCGTCGTACGGCTGCGGCACCCAGGCCGAAACGAAGTAATGCTGGATCATCGCCACCCAGCCGCTGTCGGCCTTTTTCGGCGTTTCGTTGACCTTCAAATCCTTGAATTCGAACTTCTGGAATTTGTTCGCGTTGTCGTAGTACGCCGGGCCGGTGTAGGTGTGATAGAAGTGCGATTCGTCGCCCGGCGGCGTGTTGCCGTCACGCACGATCTGCAGATACAGCTGCGGGCTGACCGGCGCCGTGCCCGTATTGGTGATGGTGTTTTGCACATTCACCACATAGCTGTCGCGGGTGAAGGTGTAAGTGCGCTGCAGCCGCACCCCGCCCAGATCGGGCGACACCAGCGTGACCTGCAAGGCTTTGCCCGTACCCAGGTCGCGCGGCCCCGGCAGGACGGTCATCTCGGTTTCGTGGTTGGGGAAATCGCCGCCGATCAACCCGGACTGCGCCATGTATTTGTTGTTCGCCGTGTCGTCGAACAACACCACGTGCTTGCCCGGCTCGGTGCGGCTTTCGTACTTGAGCAGCTTGGCGTACACCAGATTGCCGCCGCGGGAGGAAATTTTTACCTCCATCAAGTCGGTGCGGATGGTCACCAGCTGCGCGGCCGGTTGGCTCGTCGTGGCCGTTGTCGGGGCCGACGCTGCCGTCCCGGGAGGCACCGCGGCGCTCGACACCGCCTGCGGCACGGCGGGGGCGGCAGCGCTGGCGGTGTGCGCCGGATGCGCCGGTGGCGTGCCGAACAGATCCGTCTCGCCGTTGTAGCGCAGCCAGGAGTTGTACAGAAAAATCATCGACATGGTGAAAACCACCCAGAGGACCGATCGGCGGAGATCCATACGCAAATCCTGTTGTTGTGATGCAAAAACGCCCGGACAGCTCAGGGCTGGGAAGACTGCGGCGGGGCGGCTGGCCGGCTGGCGTCTGCCCCGGCCGTCTGCCACGGTGAAGACCCGCTATTGTGCACGGCCGGCGGTGACGGCTGCGCGGCAGCGGCTGTCGCTTCCCTGTCGGCTGGAGCTTCCTGCACGACGTCGCGGTGCCGCCAGGGTGCCCAGGTGAAACGCGCCGGCACCGGATCATGCCCGCCTTCGCACCAGGGATGGCAGCGCAAAATCCGCGCCGCTCCCAGATACGTCCCGGCGGCGGCGCCATGCCGCTCCAGCGCCTCGATGGTGTACACCGAACACGACGGGTAGAAACGGCACTGCCCACCCACCCAGGGGCTGAGCAGCAGGCGGTACAGACGCACCAGGCCGATCAGCAGCCGCTTCATCACTTCTCCTGCGCCACGAAGTCGACCGTGCGGTCGATCCAGTCCTGCAGCAAAGCGTTCACCACCTGCCTGACGTAGGCGAGCAGCGCAGGCGAGCGCGCGCTGCGGAAGTCCGCGGGGAGTTTGCGCGTCAAACGCAGCATCAGCACCGGTGCGCGCATCACCGCCGAGACCGGCAGCTGCAGTTGTCGCAGGCTTTGGCGCATCACCCGTTTGATCAGGTTGCGCCGCACCGCGGCTTTGCACAATTTTTTCGGGATGACCAGACCCAGCCAGCAGGTCTGCGCCACAGCGTCAGGCCTGCCCCACCCGGCAGGCGCCGGACGGTAGTGCAGGCGAAACTCCGCGCGTTGCACGAAGCGGGCGGCAAAACAGGCGGCAAACGCATCGGGTTGCCGCAACATGGCCAGTTGCATGGTGCGACCTCGTCGGCGCTATCCGTCGGTCACCAGCACAGCGGGCCGGCGCAGCCACGCTCACGCCGCAACCGGCAGGCTGCCCGCCCGCTGGCCGCGAGCAAGGCAAACATCGAAAAACAGCCCGCCCCAGCCTCAGACCGCCAGGCGTTTGCGCCCTTTGGCACGGCGGGCATTGATCACGGCGCGGCCACCGCGGGTTTTCATCCGCACGAGAAAGCCGTGGGTGCGCTGCCGGCGGGTTTTGGAAGGTTGATAAGTCCGCTTCATGACATTGACCTCAATAAAACAGCTAAATTCTGGATAAACCGCAAAACAGCCTACTTTTCGACCGTTTTCAACGAGAACCGCCGGCACCGCAAACTGCAGCCAAACCACCAGCAGTCAAAAGAAAAAGCCCTCTATTGCACTCAATAACCCTGCCGTTGTCAATTTTTTCGGCAAAGACCCTGCATGGTTGCAGGTTCTGCGCCGCCAACGACCGACAGACCACGGCGCAGCCGGCCGGCCATCGCATGGGGCACCACACCGCAGCACAAACTGTGGATAACTTCGGCGGTAGAGTTAAACTGAACGACCCGCGCGCCGCGGCCAAACGCCCCGCAGCTCCTGCCGAAGCGGACGGTTCCGGCTGTCTGCGCCCTTCGCGCCGCGCTGCCGCATGCGCCCGTGCAGATCGACAACCCTTTGATTTTTCATTGAATTTTTGCATGACTCACGAACAATCCTGGCAGCAATGCTGTGCCCTGCTGGCCACAGTCATTCCCGAACAACAATTTGCTGCGTGGATCAAACCGCTGTCTGCTCCGACCTGGAGCGACGATGGCCAAACGGCCACGTTGAGCGTGCCCAACCGTTTCAAGCTCGACTGGCTGCGCTCGCAGTACGCCGCGCGCATCACCGAATCGCTCAGCGCCGTGGTCGGCCGACCGGTGCAACTCGATTTCATGGTGCAAAAGACACCTCCGCGCGCTGCCGTGCACCACAGCAGTGCGACCGACCGGGCGCAGCCAAGCCGCCCACCGTCAGCCCTCCCCCCCGTTGCCGGCGGCGATGACGATGAAGACAACGCCGCAACGGCCGCGGCTTCGCTGCCTGCGGCTGCGCGCGACGCGGTTGAAGCCGATGCGCTCGAACGGTCGCGGCTCAATCCGCTGCTGAGCTTCGACACCCTGGTGACCGGCAAGGCAAACCAGCTGGCCCGGGCGGCAGCCATCCAGGTGGCGGAGAACCCGGGCCGCTCGTACAACCCGCTATTCATCTACGGCGGTGTCGGACTGGGCAAAACCCATCTGATGCACGCCGTGGGCAACGCCTTGCTCGCCCAGCAGCCCGGCGCACGCATCCGCTACCTGCAGGCCGAGCAGTTCGTCAGCGAGGTGGTGCGTGCCTACCAGCGCAAGGCCTTCGAGGATTTCAAGCGCTATTACCACTCGCTGGACCTGCTGCTCATCGACGACGTGCAGTTCTTTGCCGGTAAGGACAAGACGCAGGAGGAGTTTTTCTACGCCTTCGAGGCGCTGATCACCAAGCGCTCGCAAATCATCCTCACCAGCGACACCTACCCCAAGGAGTTGCGTGAAATGGATCAACGCCTGGTGTCGCGCTTCGACTCGGGGTTGACCGTGGCCATCGAGCCTCCCGAGCTGGAAATGCGCGTGGCGATTCTGCTGCGCAAGGCCGACGCCGAGCACATGCCCCTGCCCGAGGAAGTGGCGTTTTTTGTCGCCAAGAACGTGCGCTCCAACGTGCGCGAACTCGAAGGCGCGCTGCGCAAAATCCTGGCCTACGCCCGCTTCAGCGGCCAGGACGTGTCGATCGGTCTGGCCAAGGAGGCGCTCAAAGACCTGCTTTCCCTACAGAACAGGCAAGTTTCTGTTGAGAACATACAAAAAACCGTCGCTGATTTTTACAAAATCAAGGTTGCTGACATGTATTCCAAAAAACGCCCGGCAAGCATCGCCCGGCCGCGGCAAATCGCCATGTACCTGGCCAAGGAGCTGACACACAAAAGCCTGCCGGAAATCGGTGAGCTGTTCGGCGGACGCGATCACACCACCGTACTGCACGCCGTGCGCAAGATCAGCATGGAGCGCACCAAATTGCAGGAACTCAACCAGCAACTCCACGTTCTGGAGCAAACCCTCAAGGCCTAGGCGCTGATGGCCGGCGCTCGCTGCGATCCAGCCTGCAGCATCGTCGGCGTTGACATCTCCGGCGGTGTACGGCCAGATTGAACAAATCTCGGGACGGACTGTGGACAAAATCTGCACAATCGACGCAGGATGGAGCCGGGCCAAAACTTGTTCTTCGCCATCCTTTTTTACCAGCCGGCTTATCCACACCCTTCGATCCAGCGGCAAGCCGCATGAATACTGCATTTCCTCGCTTGTCCACAGACAGATCGACCCTTCTATTACCAGTCCTATTCTGACAAAGGAAAACCAAGAATGAACAGATTGACTTCCAGCCGTGATGATCTGCTCAAGCTGCTCAGTCAGGGTGCGGGTATCGTCGAACGCCGGCAAACCTTGCCCATCCTGGCCAATGTGCTCATCGGACACGATGAACACGGGGTGATGTTCACCACCAGCGATATGGAAGTTCAAATCCGTGTGCATGCGGCAGGCAGCGTGCAGGCCCAGCTGCAAAATGGTGCGGTCACGGTGAACATGCGCAAGCTGCTCGACATCCTGCGCGCCGCTCCCGCGGGCGACGTCACCCTGGACTGGGCCGACGGCAAAATGACCATCCGGGCAGGGAAAAGCCGCTTCAGTCTGCAAACCCTGCCTGCGGAAGACTTTCCCCTGGTGCGTCCTGCGGCCGATTTCAGCGATCAACACATTCGCCTGCAGCAAAAACAACTGAAATATCTGCTCGGCCTGACACATTTCTCCATGGCGCAGCATGACATCCGCTATTACCTCAATGGCATGTTGTGGGTGGCTGACGGCCAGCATCTGCATCTGGTCGCCACCGACGGTCACCGCATGACCCTGGCATCGGCGGCGCTGCAAACGGCCGTGGAGCGACGCGACATCATCCTGCCGCGCAAAACGGTGCTGGAAGTCATGCGGCTGCTCAGCGACAATGACGACGCGGTGATCGACATCGCGCTGGCGAGCAACCAGGTGCGCTTGGACATGGGGGGCCTGGAATTCACCAGCAAGCTGATCGAAGGCAAGTTCCCCGACTACCAGCGCGTGGTCCCCAAAGGCCATCGCAATCTGCTGCTGGTGGACCGCAGCGTGCTGCAGGCCGCACTGCAGCGGGTGGCGATTCTGACCAACGACAAGTTCAAGGGCGTCCGGGTCAACCTCGAACCCGGGCTGCTGCGGCTGACGTCGATCAACGCCGAGCAGGAGGAGGCGCAGGAAGAAATCGATGTCGATTACAGCGCAGAGCCGATCGAAATCGGCTTCAACATCGCCTACCTCATCGACGCGTTGGCGAACATGCCGGGCGAGCGTGTGCGCATCGAACTGCAGGATGGCAACAGCAGCGCCCTGCTCACCATGCCCGACGAGCCGAATTACAAATACGTCGTCATGCCCATGCGCATCTGATTCCGCAGCCGCCTCCCCGCTCCCATCGATCGGCGGCCAACTGCTTCCAATAGCCGCCAACTCGCAGCCAGAAGTGTCGATTTCCATGAAGTCTCATGGAACATGTTTTTGAAAGTCTGTGATGAACGAACCCAAGCACGACAGCTACAGCGAAAATTCCATTCAAATCCTGGAGGGGCTCGAAGCCGTGCGCAAACGTCCGGGGATGTACATCGGCGACACCTCCGACGGCACGGGCTTGCATCATCTGGTGTTCGAAGTCGTCGACAACTCGATCGACGAGGCGCTGGCCGGGTTCTGCGACGAAATCACCGTCACCATCCACGCCGACAACTCGATCAGCGTGGCCGACAACGGGCGCGGCATCCCCACCGGGGTGAAAATGGACGACAAGCACGAGCCCAAGCGCAGCGCGGCGGAAATCGCGCTGACCGAACTGCACGCCGGTGGCAAGTTCAATCAAAACAGCTACAAGGTGTCGGGCGGGCTGCACGGCGTGGGAGTGAGTTGCGTCAACGCGCTGTCACAGTGGCTACGGCTGGTGGTGCGTCGCGACGGCCTGGTCCACACCCTGGAGTTCGCCCGCGGTGTGCTGCAGAACCCGCAGATCCGCGTAATCGATGGCGTGGAAGTGTCGGTCGCCCCGGTGACGGGCAAAACCGACAAACGCGGCACCGAAGTGCATTTCCTGCCCGACGCGGAAATTTTCACCACCGTCGATTTTCACTACGAGGTTCTCGCCAAGCGGCTACGTGAGCTGTCGTTTCTCAACCACGGGGTGAACATCCGACTGATCGACGAACGCCAGGGCAAGGAGGAAAACTTCGCGTTTTCCGGCGGGGTCAAGGGGTTTGTCGAATACATCAACCGCGGCAAGACGGTGTTGCATCCGACCATTTTTTACGCCCAGGCGGAAAAGGCCTCCGAAATCGGTACGACCATCAGTGTCGAAGTGGCGATGCAATGGAACGACGGCTATGCCGAAAACGTGCAGTGCTTCACCAACAACATCCCGCAGCGCGACGGCGGCACCCATCTCACCGGTCTGCGCGCGGCGATGACCCGGGTGATCAACAAGTACATCGAAGACAACGAGCTGGCGAAAAAGGCCAAGGTCGAGATCACCGGTGACGACATGCGCGAAGGCCTGACCTGCGTGCTGTCGGTCAAGGTGCCCGACCCCAAGTTCAGCAGCCAGACCAAGGACAAGCTGGTCAGCAGCGAGGTGCGCGGCCCGGTGGAAGACCTGGTGGCCAAGGCGCTGACCGACTACCTGCTGGAGAACCCCAACGACGCCAAGATCATCTGCGGCAAGATCATCGACGCCGCGCGGGCGCGCGAAGCCGCGCGCAAGGCGCGGGAAATGACCCGGCGCAAAGGCGTGATGGACGGTCTCGGCCTGCCCGGCAAGCTGGCCGACTGTCAGGAAAAAGACCCGGCGCTGTGCGAGCTGTACCTGGTCGAGGGCGATTCGGCCGGCGGCAGCGCCAAGCAGGGGCGCGACCGCAAGTTCCAGGCCATCCTGCCGCTGCGCGGCAAGATCCTCAACGTGGAAAAAGCGCGGTTCGAAAAGCTGCTGACCAGCAACGAAATCCTCACGCTGATCACGGCGATGGGCACGAGCATCGGCAAGGACGATTTCAACATCGACAAGCTGCGCTACCACCGCATCATCATCATGACCGATGCCGACGTCGACGGCGCGCACATCCGCACCCTGCTGCTGACCTTTTTCTTCCGCCAGATGCCCGAAATCGTCGAGCGCGGCCACATCTACATCGCCCAGCCGCCGCTGTACAAGGTCAAGCACGGCAAGGACGAGCAATACCTGAAGGACGGTGCCGAGCTTGATGCCTATTTGCTGCGCGTGGCGCTCAAGGACGCGCTGATCGAACGCCCCGGCCAGTCGGCGCTGAGCGGAGAAACCCTGGAGCAGCTCGCCCGCCAGCACATGCTCGCCGAGGCGGTGATCGCCCGCCTGAGCGCGTTCATGGACGAACAGGCGCTGCGGGCGATCGTCGATGGCGTGACCATCGACCTGGATCATGCGGCGCAGGCCAGCGCCGATGCGCTAGCGGCGTATCTTGTGCAGCACACCGAACATGGCGAGCCGCCACAGGTGTTTGCCGAAACCGACGCGCGCAGCGACAAGCCCTATCTGCGCATCGTGCGCCGCCACCACGGCAACCTCAAATCGACGGTGCTGCATGCCGACTTTGTCCACGGCGCCGACTACGCCGTGCTGTCGCAAGCGGCGCAGACGTTCCACGGTTTGTTGCCGTCGGGATCCATCGTCCGTCGCGGCCAGGGGGATCACGCCAGGGAGAAGGTGGCCGAGGATTTTCGTGACGCCATGACCTGGCTGCTTCGTCAGGCCGAAACCGCGGTGTCACGCCAGCGCTACAAAGGGCTGGGTGAAATGAACCCGGAACAGCTCTGGGAGACCACCATGGACCCGGCGGTGCGCCGACTGCTGCGCGTGCAGATCGACGATGCCATCGAGGCCGACCGCGTCTTCACCATGTTGATGGGCGACGACGTCGAGCCGCGCCGCGACTTCATCGAGTCCAACGCGTTGCGCGCCGCCAACCTCGACGTTTGACCGGCGGGCCAGCGTGGCACGCCGGCTGGCCGTCA
>Ga0067045_1029982_pt1 | contig 17277 bp, 18 predicted proteins | sample TerdegcTABiofilm_FD_59184 | JGI IMG/M metagenome (GOLD analysis project Ga0067045, IMG submission 59184) | Combined Assembly of (Gp0054472, Gp0054536) Wastewater bioreactor microbial communities from Singapore -Terephthalate degrading...
CTGGAAGAAGCTCTCCGCCTCCCAGCAGGACGCGGTCCTCCGGGCTGCCCGGGAAGCGGCCCAGTTCGAGCGGGACTTCAACAACTCCAGCGAGACCCAGTGGATGAAGGACCTGACGGCCAAGGGAATGGTCATCAGCACCCCGGACCTCAAGCCCTTCCTGGACGCCGTAAAACCCGTCTATGACGCCTACGGGGACAAGTTCGGCAAGGATTTGATCAACTCCATCCTGGCCGTGAAGTAAGGGGCGGTCATGTCTTCCGCTGCCGAGCGGGGGGGGGCGCAAGCCCCCTTCCTGCATGTCCTGAGCGACGCGGTCAACCTCTGGAGCGAGCGCTTTCTCTTCGTGCTGATGCTGGCCATGGTGGGGGTCACCACCGCCCAGGTGGTTTTTCGGTTCTTCTTCAAAGCCCTGACGTGGTCCGAGGAGCTCTCCTGCTTTCTCCTGGTCCTGGCCTCCCTGGTGGGATCCGCGGTTGCCTTCAAGAAGGGCAGCCACATCGCCGTGACCTTCGCGGTTGAGAGGCTTCCGAGGCCGGCCCGAAAGGTCCTGGCGACGCTCGTATACCTTCTAGGCCTGGGCTTCTTCTCGGTCGTGGCGTACTACGGAGCTCTGCTCATGAAGTCCGAGGCCGGGCAGACGACCCCGGCCCTGCAGATCTCCATGAAATGGATCTATTTGATGTACCCCGTCACCGGCGCGGCCACGGCATTGCACCTTCTGGACGGCATGTCCAGGGTATGGACGGGAGGCGAGCCATGATGGGCTGGGTCATCTTCGGTTCCTTCTTTCTCCTGATGCTGATCGGGGTGCCCATCGGCCTGGCCATCGGTCTGGCCTCCCTGGTCGTCTTCCTGGCCAGCGGCTTCCCCCTCCAGATGGTCCCCCAGACCCTCCTGGAGGGCAACAACTCCTTCGCCCTGGTGGCGGTGCCCTTCTTCATCCTGGCCGGGGACCTGTTGGCCAAGGGCGGGATCTCCGAGCGCATCGTCTCCTTCGCGGAGGCCTCCCTGGGCAAGCGCCGGGGAGGGCTGTCCATCGTGTCCGTCCTGGCCTCCATGTTCATCGCCGCCATCTCCGGTTCCGGGGCCGCGACCACCGCGGCCGTGGGATCCGCCCTCCTGCCGGATCTCAAGGAGAAGAAGTACGATGTGGACTTCTCCGCGGCCCTGATCGCGTCGGCGGGCACCATCGGCGTGGTCATCCCCCCCAGCGTGCCCATGGTCCTGTACGCGGTGATCGCCGGGGAGTCGGTGGCCAAGCTCTTCATGGGCGGGTTCATCCCGGGTGTCCTGATGGGCGGGGGCCTGATCGCCTACGCCTTGTGGGTCGCGAACCGGAGGAGGTACCCGGAGGGACTGGTCGTCCCGGGCCGGGAAAAACTGCGCCGCTTCGTGTCCGCCACCTGGGGGCTCATGACCCCGGTCCTGATCCTGGGAGGGATCTTTTCCGGGGTGTTCACCCCCTCCGAAGCCGCGGCCGTCGCGGTGGTCTACACCATCCTGGTGGCCGCCTTCGTCTACAAGGCCCTGACCTGGAAGAAATTCTACCAGCTGGTCGTGGGCGCCGGGGTGACCTCGGCCCTGGTCATGTTCATCATCGCCACCGCCAAGCTCTTCGGCTGGGGCCTGGCGTTCTACCAGATTCCCCAGGCCGTGGCGGGGGCCATCCTGGGCCTGGCGGGGAGTAGCGCCTTCCTGATCTACCTCATGATCGGGATCGTGATCCTTCTGGCGGGGATGTTTATGGAGACCGCCTCGGCCCTGATCATCCTGACCCCAATTTTCCTGCCCGCGGTCCAGGCCCTGGGGGGCAACCTGATCCACTTCGGTATCCTGATGGTGGTGGGCCTGGCGATCGGCATGGCGACCCCTCCCGTGGCCATTAACATCTACGTGGCCAGTGCCATCACGGGACTGCCTATGGGCAGGATCACCAAGCCCATCCTTCCCATGGTGCTGATCCTGATCGGCGTTTTCTTCCTGTGCACGTACGTCCCGGACCTGGTGCTGGCTTTGCCGCGCCTGTTCATGAAATCCGTCTGAGAATCCCCCGGCCGGCGGGAGCGACGAAGTCCGGTGTCCCGCCCCGCCGCCTCCGGATTCCGCGAAAGGAACGAAGAGAATGAGAAGCGATTCCGCCAAGAAAGGCATCGAGAGGGCGCCCCACCGGTCCCTCATGAAGGCGTCGGGCTACACGGACTGGGAGATCGAGCGGCCCTGGATCGGGGTGGTGAACGCCTACAACGCCATCATCCCCGGCCATGTCCACCTGAAGCGCCTGGCCGAGGCCGTCAAGGCCGGGGTCTACGCGGCGGGGGGCCTGCCCCTCGAGTTCCCCGTCATCGGGGTCTGCGACGGCATCGCCATGAACCACGAGGGGATGAAGTACTCCCTGCCCAGCCGGGAGCTCATCATGGACTCCATCGAGGTCATGGCCCAGGGGCACGCCCTGGACGCCCTGGTGATGGTGACCAACTGCGACAAGATCATCCCCGGCATGGCCATGGCGGCGGCCCGGCTGAACATCCCCTCCATCGTCCTCTCCGGCGGGCCCATGCTGGCGGGGATCCGGAACGGGAAGGACATCGACCTGAACACGGTCTTCGAGACCGTGGGCAAGGTCATGGCGGGCAAGGCCGACGAGGCGGAGCTCCGGGAGGTGGAGAACGCGGCCTGCCCGGGCTGCGGCTCCTGCGCGGGGATGTTCACCGCCAACACCATGAACTGCATGATGGAGGGCCTGGGACTCGGCCTTCCGGGGAACGGCACCATCCCCGCGGTCTACGCCGAGCGGGACCGCCTGGCCAAGGACGCGGGCGTGGCGATCATGAAGCTGGTGGAGAAGGGCCTCCGGCCCCGGGACATCCTGACCCGGAAGGCCTTCGAGAACGCCGTGGCCCTGGACCTGGCCCTGGGGGGCTCCACGAACACCGCTCTGCACCTGCCGGCCATCGCCTGGGCCGCGGGCCTGGACCTCCCCGTGGAGATCTTCAACGAGATCGGCGCCCGGGTGCCCCACCTCTGCTCCCTGTCCCCCGCGGGCCCCTACCACATCCAGGACCTGTACAAGGCCGGCGGAGTCCAGGCGGTCCTGAAGCGCCTCCTGGACGCGGGCCTGGTCGACGGATCCTGCAGGACCGTCACGGGCACGACCCAGGCGGAGAACCTGGCGGGAGCCCGGGTCCGGGACGAGGAGGTCATCCGACCCGTCGACCGGCCCTACCACGCCCAGGGCGGCCTGGCCTGCCTCAAGGGCAACCTGGCCCCGGACGGGTCCATCGTCAAGCAGGCGGCGGTCCTTCCGGAGATGATGGTCCACTCCGGCCCGGCCCGGGTCTTCGACAACGAGGCGGACGCCTTCGCGGCCATCAAGGCCCGGAAGATCAAGGACGGGGACGTAGTGGTGATCCGCTACGAGGGTCCCAAGGGCGGCCCCGGCATGCGGGAGATGCTCTCCCCGACCTCGGCCCTGGCGGGCATGGGGCTGGACCGGACGGTGGCCCTGATCACGGACGGACGCTTCAGCGGAGCCTCCCGGGGCGCGGCCATCGGCCACGTCTCCCCGGAAGCCGCCGCGGGCGGCCCCATCGCGCTTGTGGAAGAAGGGGACATCATCTCCATCGATATCCCCGCCAAGAAGCTGGAGCTAAAGGTGGACTCCGCGGAGTTGGAGCGAAGGCGGGCGGCTTGGAAGCCCTACGTCCAGACCGTGGACAGCCTTTTCCTGAATCGGTACCGCAAATCCGTCACATCGGGGGTGCGGGGAGCGGTCCTGGAGTAAGTGCGGGAGCGGCCCTTCCGCTCCCGGGGCGCCGACGCCGAAGGGCTTCGGCGCTTCCCGGGAACCTCTCTAGCGCGCGTATACCGCATCCGGGCCTCCAATTGTCCTGTCCCGGAGGTTATGGTAGGATGCGGTCCCCACGAAGACAGGAGACCACGCCTTGCCCAGCTCCCGTCCCGCCTATTCCCGCCTTGCCCGGCTGAAGCGCCGGGCGGCCCGGCTGAAGCGCCGGGCGGCCCGGCTAAAGCGCCAGATCTGGTCGGTGTTCCTGGCCTGGAAGGATCCCGCCACTCCGCTCTCGGCCAAGGCGGTCATAGCCCTGACCATAGCCTACGCCGCCAGCCCCATCGACCTCATCCCCGACTTCATCCCCCTTCTGGGACAGCTGGACGACCTTCTCATCGTCCCGGCCCTCATCGTCCTGGCCCTGCGGATGATCCCCCCCGAGGTGGCGGCGCGCTGCCGACGGGAAGCCTGGAAGCACCTTGCTGCGGGGGACCGGGTCCGGACTCCCGCGGCTTGGATCGCCGCGGCCGTCTTCGCCGTCCTCTGGTTCCTTCTCGTCCTCTGGCTTGTGGGCATCTTCCTCTAGCGGACGCGGTCCGGATTGCGCGGGGTCTCCGATCGGTATATCATTTCCCCCGGACGCGGATTCGCGGCCGAGCCGCCGCAACCCGAGGAGGACGCATGAACGGGTATCTCGGCAAGGTGCTCCTGGTCGACCTGACGACGGGAACCTGGGAGTCCCAGGAAATTCCGGACTCCGTCTACGAGAATCTCCTCTCCGGGGTCGGATTGGGGGCGTACTACCTGTACCGGCACATACCCGCCGGGGCGGACCCCCTGGGGCCGGACAACATCCTGGGCTTCACCTCGGGGCTTCTCACCGGGACGGGTTCCTTCATGACCGGCCGCTGGATGGCGGTCTGCAAGTCTCCCCTCACCGGGGGCTGGGGGGACTCCAACTGCGGGGGGACCCTGGCTCCCGCCATAAAGCAGTGCGGGTACGACGCGATATTCTTCCGGGGCGTATCCCCGAGGCCGGTCTACGTCTATATCGACAACAAGGGTCCCCGGATCCTGGACGCCTCGGCCTACTGGGGCCTGGACGCCCTGGAGGCGGAGGACGCCCTGATCCGGGACCTGGCCGCCGAGGGCGGCGGCAAGAAAAAGCCCGAGGTGGCGGTGATCGGTCCCGGCGGGGAACGGCTTTCCCGGATCGCCGGAATCTCCAACGACCGGGGCCGCTACGCCGCGAGGTCCGGGGTCGGGGCCGTGATGGGCTCCAAGCGCTTGAAAGCCCTGGTCCTGGCGGGCACCCGGTCCGTGCGACCCGCGGATCCCGAGGGGATGAAGCGTCTCTCCGCCTCCTTCGCCTCCACGGTGCGCAAGGCCAATCTTCCCGGTTTTTTCACCGGCGCCGTCTTCCCGATCATGGGCGGCTTGATGGGAGGACTTCCGAACGCCGTACCCCTGGACGGGATGCTTTCGGCCATGATGTTCAAGAAGTTCGGGACCTCGATGAACAACACCTACGGCCTGGCCAACGGGGACTCCCCGGTGAAGAACTGGGGGGGCTCGGTCAAGGACTTTCCGGGATACCGGGCCTTGAACCCGGACCGCCTCCGCCGCCGGGAGCTCCGGAAATACCATTGCTATTCCTGCATCCTGGGCTGCGGCGGGGTCTGCGACATCCGGGACCTGTCCGGAGGGAAATGGGATCACACCCACAAGCCCGAGTACGAGACCTGCATGGCCTTCGGGGGCCTGGTCCTGAACGAGGACCTGGACGCCGTCTTCCGGATCAACGAGAGACTCAACCGCGCGGGGTTGGACACGATCTCTGTCGGCGGGGCGGTCGCCTTCGCGGTGGAATGTTTCGAGAGCGGGATCCTGACCCTCGAGGACACGGGGGGCCTGGAGCTCCGCTGGGGCAACGCCCGGGCGATCGAGACCCTGGTGGACAGGATCTGCGAGCGCCAAGGCATAGGAGACGTTCTCGCGGACGGGGTCAAGCTCGCGGCCCTGCGGATCGGCAAGGGTTCGGAGCGCTTTGCCGTGCACGCCGGGGGGCAGGAACTTCCCATGCACGACCCGAAGGTGGACCCCATGATGGGGGTGACCTACAGCGCGGATCCCACCCCGGGGCGGCACACCACCAGCGGAAACCTCTACTACTCCCAATCCTCCCTCTGGAATTACGTCTCCTGGGCGCCCCGGGTCCGGATCCATCCCAAGTCCCAGGACTTCGAACCTACCGAGACGGAGGCCCTCCGGAACGTGGCCATGACGGCCTTCAAGATGCTGGTGGACGGGACGGGATCCTGTTACTACGCCATGCTCATGGGAGTCCAGCACTTCCCGATCTTCGAGTACCTGAACGCCGCCACGGGCTGGAACCGTACGCCCGACGAGTACATGGAGACGGGAAAGCGGATGCAGACCCTCCGCCAGGCCTTCAACGCCAAGCACGGAGTCGATGTCCGTGGGTTCCGCATGCACGACCGCGCTTCGGGGATCCCCCCGCTCTCGGAGGGGCCCAACAAGGGAGTCTCCCTGCGCATCGACGAGATGATCCGGCAGTACCGCAGGGCCTGGGGCTGGGACGAGGAGACGGGCCTCCCGACCCGGGAGACCTTTGAAGCCCTCGGCCTTTCCTCCTTGCCGGGTCTGGAGTATTGATATGGCCAAGAAGTTTCCGACCTTCGACTACGGCCTTTGTATGGCCTGCGGGATCTGCGTGCAAGCCTGCCCCTTCTCCTGCCTGGAGCTTCGGCGGACGGGCCTGGATGCCTATCGGAAGGCGTACCCGGAGCTCGCGAGGCGGGAGGACTGCACCAGCTGCGGCATCTGCGCCTTCTCCTGTCCCGTGGATGCAGTCCGGATGGCGGAATGAAGATTCGGGTCTATCCCCCGGCCAACGCGGATCCGGTTGCCCTGGACGAACGGGGGTACATGGAACTGCCCGAGGGCGCCCGGCTTCGGGATCTCCATCGAGCCTTGGGGATTCCGCCCTTGGCGCGGCCCTTCCTGCTCTGTGCCGTGAACTACAAAATTTCCGGCCCCCGGCGAGCCTTGAAGGACGGGGACACGGTAAGCTATTTCGCGATGGTCCGGGGAGGGTAGGAACGCCGGGCTCGCCGAGCCCGGCGTTGTTCCACGCTAGTCCTTGACCTCAACGACCGGAGCGTCCGGGGCGTTCTTCTTGACGCTCTCGATGCCGTTCATGCAGGAATCCTTGGTTTCGTAGGCCTCGCTGGTGGCGATGATCTGACCGTTCCCCGCCTTGAGCCGGAACCGGTACTTGTCCTTCTTGTCCTTGAACCATTCGAATTTTCCGGTCATGGGATCCTCCTTGCCGCGGTATGAAACGCTGCTCCTTGATTGTACCCTGCCCTCCGCGGGGGCGCAAGGAAGGATCGGCGGATGTCCGTGTCACTCGCGGGGGTTCGAGAGGCCGGAAGGCCGACCTCTCGGTCCCCTTCGCACGCGCCCGGCGTCGTAGGCCCGGATGATCGCGTCCAGGGTCCTCCGGCAGGTGTCGTCCCTCCACTCGGACATCCGGGCGGCCAGGTCCGCAGGCAGATCGCTCACGTCGCCTTCCGCGTAGGCGGAGCTGAAGACGGAAAATCCCACGGTGAAGGCCAGGAGGGACTGCCACAGCTCCACCGCGTCCTCCGGCTCGAAGCCCTGACGGATTAGGTAGACTAGGCCGCTGTCCGGATCCGATTCGACCCGGCGTCCCGCCAGGGACATGAGGTTCGGGTGGGCGGCCAGGACCCGCCGGTACTCCAGGAAGATCGCCCGGAGAAGCTCCCTCCAGTCCTCCGGGATCGGATCGGGCAGGCGCATCTCCGACCGCATGCGCACAACCATGCCGTCCAGGAGGGCGGACTTGTTCGGCAGATGGTGGTAGAGCGAGGCCGCCTCCACCCCCGCTTCCCGGGCGAGCCTGCGCATGCTCAGGGCCTCCAGCCCTTCCGCGTCGGCGATCGCCAGCGCCAGGTCGAACAGCTCCGCCCTGGAAAGAGGTCCCTCCCGAGCCGGCGCGTTTCTCATGGAGCCTCCTTGGGGGCTTGACCCTAACGATGTTAGGCAGTAGTCTGCGGTTACCCTAACGATGTTAGGGAATCCAGTACAGAAGGTATACCGGATGGAAGATTTCCGCAAGAGCTACGGTTCCCTCTACGCCGCCGCGTCCGCGGCGACCCTGATCATGCTCGTCATCATCCCGATCCAGATCCTGGTCTATGCCCGGACGCCCGCGCCCGGTTCCGTGGAGGATTGGTTCGAGCTCTTAGCGACGAACCCCCTGGTGGGCTTCTTCCATGCCGATGTTTTCATGCTGGTGGATAACCTCCTGATCGCGGTGATCTACCTGGGGTTCTACCATGTCCTCAAGGAACGGCACAAAGGCATCCTCCAGGCGGCGCTCCTGCTCGGCTTCATCGGAATCGCATCCTACGTAGCATCGAACAAAACCTTCGAGGTACAAGCCCTTTCAAGGGAGTTCGCCCCGGCGACCGTTATGGAGGCGCGCGGGGTCCTGCTGGCCGCCGGCAGGGCCCTGACGGCGGAGTGGCAAGGAACCGCGTACGACGTGTACTACGTCTTGAACGGGATCACCCTGCTCGTCGTAGGCGCCCTCATGATGCGGGACCGGACCTTCGGCCGGACGACGGCTCTGTGGGGACTGTCCTCGGGTTTCCTAATGACCGTCCCCCCGACGGCGGGGGAAATCGGCCTGGTGTTCTCTCTGCTTTCCCTGGTCCCCTGGTATATTTTTTCGATCCGCTTCGGCCTCGTCATTTTTAAAATAGCGCGAGGCAAAGTCGAACCCCGATGATCTACAACGTTCCTTAAACGTACAGCCTCTCGAACAGGGCCCGGATCTCCGCGGACTCCCGCAGGATGTTCAGGGTAAGGTCCGAGTGGCCCTTGGCGTAGCCGTTCCCGACGATCAGCTCGATGTCCTTGCCGACCCCTTCCGCCCCCAGGGCCGCCTTGGTGAAGGAGGTGGCCATGGAGAAGAAGTAGATGAGCCCCTGGCCCTTGGTGATCAGGATGGAGGTCATCTCGGTGTTCGGGACGTTCACATTGTTGATGGTGACGTCGCAGCCCCGGGGCCCGGTGATCGCCAGGACCTTGTGGTACACGTCGATGGCATTCGTGGCGTCCGCGACGATCACGTCCGTGGCCAGGCGCATGTCCGCGATGCGTCGGGCGTTTTCCTTGGAGTATTCCACGACGATGACCTTGCCGTAGGGCCCCACGTTCTTCATGGCCTGGTAGCAGCAGAGGACTCCGGACTTGCCGCCCCCGCCGATGATGCAGACCGTGTCTCCCTCCTTGACCAGGCGGTCCACCTGGGCGGGGGCGCCCGCCACGTCCAGGACCGCCAGGGCCAATTTTTCGGGAAGGTCCGTCGGCATATGGGCGTAGATACCGCTTTCGAAGAGGATCGCCCGGGCCTCGACGTCCACCTGGTCGCTCCCCGGATCCAGGCGTAGAATCCTGTCGATCGCCAGTGGCGTCAGGGACAGGGAGACCAGGGTGGCGATCCGGTCCCCGACCGCCAGCTTCTTGTCCGGAAAGGCCGGACCGATCTCCCGGACGGTCCCGACGAGCATTCCCCCGGAGCCGGTCACCGGATTCTGCATCTTTCCCCGCTCTCGGACGATGCCCAGGATCATGTCCTTCATGCGATCCGCGTCGCCCCCGCAGGCCGACCGGATCTGGGTGTAGCTGGCGGAGTCGATGTTCAGGGTCCCGACGTCGATCAGCACCTCGTTGTCGTAGATCTCCATGGAATTGTCGAGCTTCAAGGCCGGCTGGGGGAGGATCCCCTTGGGTTCGAGCACCCGGTGGCTGCCGTAGCGGCATCCCATTCCTCTGGACATGTCGAGGCCTCCTTCTGGATTCCCGGATACTAGCACCCGCGGAAGGCCGAGGCAATCCGTCCGGTCCGCACGCGGCCGGGGCACGCTGGAAACGGTCCTTCGGGGCGGTGTATCCTTCCTTAGCGCGAAAGCCCGGCGTATGCGTCCCGGTTCCGTGGAGGGAGGTAGACTTGATAGGTGACGAGGGTTCCGCCCGAGAACCCGTCGCGGGATCCCGGCGGACTCCCGGAGAAGGAAGCATCCTTGCGGTCGCCGCCGCGACCCGTTTTTTGCAATGGGGAGCCCTGGGACTCATCCTCCCGGTTTCGAACCTCTTCCGCCTGTCCAAGGGCCTGTCCCTGGGGGAGCTGGGATTCAGCGCGGCCTTCGTGTCCGCGGTGGTCATCGTCCTGGAGCTGCCCACGGGCATCCTTGCGGACCGGGTCGGCCGAAGACGCGTCTACCTTGCCTCCCTGGCCTTTTTCGCCCTTTCCTGTCTGACCCTGCTGGCATCCCGGGGCTTTTTGTCCGTGACCGCGGGCTTCGCCCTGTACGGCGTCTCCCGGGCCCTTTCCTCGGGATCCCTGGAAGCCCTCCTGATCGATCGCTACATGGAACGGGAAGGGGAGGCCAGGCTCCATCGCCTGATCGCGGCGACCAACGCCGCGGACACGTCCGGGCTTGCCCTGGGTTCCCTGGCGGGAGGCCTCCTTCCCATGGGTTGGTCGGCCCTGGCCCCGAATGCGGGCCGGTACGACGGAAACCTGATCGTCATGCTGGCTCTGACCGCGGTACTGGCCGGCATCGTCCTTCGGACCGTGCCCGAGGAAACCCCGCGCAGGGAAGGACGGGAGAGCATCGGAGGATTTCTCTCCGGCTCCCTCCGGGCGATCACGGGGAGCCGCGAGTTGACCCTGATCCTGGCCACTATGATCGCCTGGGGCTTCGCCTTCAGCGCCGTGGAGACCTACTGGCAGCCCAGGCTGGCGGACATCCTGGGTTCCGTCGAATCCTCCTGGATTTTCGGGGTCGTCTCCACGGGGTATTTCCTGGCGGCTCTCCTGGGAAGCCTGGCCGCCCCCCTTGCCCTGGAACGGATGAAGGTGTCGCCGTATCTCGTTTTATTTCTTCTGCGGCTTTTGACCTCGACATTCATCGTGGTGTTGGCCTTCCAGGGCTCGCCGGCCGGATTCGCCGCCTTTTACCTGGCCATGTTTTTCTGGAACGGGATGGCCAACCCGCCGGAGGGCACGGTGCTAAACCTGCGGATCCCCGGGGAGAGAAGAGCGTCCCTTCTGTCCGCGGTCTCCCTTCTGGTTCAGCTGGGGGGCCTGGGGGGAGCCGCGGTCTTCGGAGCCCTGGTCGCGCCTCTGGGGATCCCCGGGATCTGGCTTGTCGGGGCGGCTGTGTTCGCGGCCTCGGCTCCGCTCTATCTGGCGGCACGACGAGCTGAAAAGGCCGGTGTCCGGCTCTAGGAATACTCGGGAAACCCGAAACCCTTGGAGGGCCGGAGGTCCGGGGGTGCCGTGTGCGGGCGGTAGACCCCCGCTTCCGCGCGGGCCGCGGTTCCGCGGGTGCCGATCAGGCCAGCGCCTTCGGAAGGTCCGCCGCCCAGGCGCGGACGGCCTCCGGATCCACCCGGTCCGCCGGCAGGTTCCGGGGCACTCCGAAGATGAGACGGGCGACACCGGGCAAGGAGGAGCCCACCCGGCCGGAGAAGATGGCCGAGGTCCGGGCCCCCGCGGTCTCGGCCGCGGACCGCACGCTCTTCTCGATGGCCCGGTTCCAGTTCCCCCGGGCGGCCCCGTGCATGTAGGACACCGCGAACAGGGCGACGGGACGGGCACGGAGTTCGGCCCCGTGGGCCTCCACGAAGGCCGCCGCCTCGGGGACCAGGCGCATGCCGTTGATGGGCGCCCCCAGGATCACCCGGTCATATCCGGACAGGTCCCCGGCTTCGGACATCGGCAGGGTCCGGGCCTCGACCCCCGCGGCCTTCAGGGTTTTCTCGATCACCAGGGCGATCTCCCGGGTGGTCCCGGTCTTGGTGACGTAGGCGATCAAGACCTTTTTCACGATCAGCCTCCTTGCCGTGCGACGCGGCCCCTCCCGGCGGAATCGAAGGAGGTGAAATCCCCCGCAACAAGGATCTTCTTGTCCGCCTGTACGCCGATGGTTCTGACGAGCCTGGCGGGGCCTCCGCCCGGATCGAAGGCCGGATCCGCGGCGCCCTCCCGTCAGATCGTCAATAGTGGTTCCCGGTTCTTGAGGATCTCCGTCAGGGGGACGCCCCAGTACACTACCTCCACCCCCATCTCCGTGAGCTTCCCGGTGACGCCGAACTGGTCCGCGCAGGCCTTGCACGCCGACACCTGGACGCCCACCTGGAGGAGTTCCCGGAGCTTCAGCTGGACCACCTCGGATTCCGCGGCCAGCTTGGCGGTGGAGCCCCAGATGACCACGGTCACCGCGTCCCACCAGCCCTTGGTCTTGGAATTCCGGGCGTACATGGCGACCATCTTGTCGAAGGTGCCGACGTCCGCGTTGGTCCAGAGGATTGTCAATTTGTCCATCCATTCCTCCCTTCCTAAGTTCTATCCCATGCGGGTGCGGCTGTCCAGGCGTTCCGGGCATGCCGGCCGACGCGAGAACCGCCTTGCCCCCGCCGTCCCGGGCGTGTAGTATGGTCCCAGCCCCCCGGAACGCTCCAGCGCCTTCCGGGAAGGGGTCCGGAAAGGAGTGTCCATGGCCCTCGAACGAACCTTCACGATGCTGAAACCCGGGGTTCTTTCTCGCCGCATAGCCGGGGAGATCCTGACGCGGATCGAGAGAAAGGGTCTTACGATCCGGGCGCTCAAGATGATGAAGATCGACCGGGAACTCGCGGAAACCCATTACGCGGAGCATAGGGGCAAAGACTTCTTCACCTCCCTGGTGGACTACATCACCTCCGGTCCCGTGGTGGCCATGGTTCTGGAGGGGGACGGGGCGATCGCGATGCTCCGGAGACTCTGCGGGCCCACCAAGGCCGAGGAGGCCGCCCCCGGGACGATCCGGGGGGATTACGGGATGCACACGAGCCTGAACATCATCCACGCCTCGGACTCCCCGGAGAGCGCGGCCCGGGAGACCGCCCTCTTCTTCAAGCCCGAGGAGATCCTGGATTGGGAGGACGGAAACCATGGCTGGATCTGAAGCCCTGCCCCGCTGGAACCTCGATCCGATCTACACGGGCTTCGACGACCCGGCGTACCGGAAGGACAAGGAGGAGCTCGGTCGCCTCTCGGAGGCCCTGCTGGACCACCTGAGGTCCGCGCCCCCGGGGGCGGGCTTCCCGGCCTGGCTGCGGGATGCCCTGCGCCTGGAAACCGAGGCGGGAGCCCTTGCGGAGACCCTGGGCTCCTACGCCTACACCCGCTACTCCACGGCAACCACGGACGCCCGGGCTCTCGCGGAACTGAACAAGCTCGAGGAGATGGGCCTCCCTCTCAAGCGGGCGGGCGTACTCTTCCGAAACGTCCTGGCGGCGCGGAGGGCGGAGGTGGAAGCCCTGGTCGCCTCGGACCCCCGGATCGCGGAGTACGCCTTCCACCTCCGGGAGGAGATCCTCTGGGCTTCCCGACAGATGTCCCCGGAGCTGGAGGATCTGGCGGAGGATTTGAACCGGGCGGGCGGGGACGCCTGGGGCCGCCTGCAGGACCAGGTGTCCTCCACGGCTTCCGTGGTCTGGGACGAGGCTACCGGCGAGCGGAAGACCACGGTCCAGCTTCGGGCCCTGGCCACGGATCCCGATCGGGCGGTTCGGGAAAAGGCCTGGAACCTGGAACTCAAGGCCTGGGAGCAGATGAAGCTCCCCCTGGCCGCGGCCCTGAACGGGGTCAAGGGCTTTGCCGTCACCCTGAACAAACGCCGAGGCTGGTCCGACCCCCTTGAAAAATCCGTCGAACAGTGCCGCATTACCCGAGCGACCCTGGATGCCCTGATCTCCGCCATGGAGGAGAGCCTGCCCCTCTGGAGGCGTTACCTGAAGATCAAGGCCAAGTATCTGGGAGTGCCCGCCTGCGCCTTCTACGACATCTTCGCCCCCGTGGGGGCGGCCACGGATCCCTGGACCTTCGAGCGGGCCCGGGACTTCATCGTTGAGAAGTTCGGAGCCTTTTCCAAGGACATGGGCGATTTCGCGGCTCGGGCCTTCCGGGAGGGCTGGATCGACGCGGAACCCCGGGAGGGCAAGGTCGGGGGCGCCTACTGCATCTCCTTCCCCGACCGGAAAGTCTCCCGGGTGCTGTGCAACTTCGACGGGAGCTTCGGGGAGGTCTCCACCATCGCCCATGAGCTGGGCCACGCCTACCACCACGAGGTGATCAAGGACGTGCCTTACCCCCTGGCCCGGTACCCCATGACCCTCGCGGAGACGGCCAGCATCTTCGCGGAGACCGTGGTCTTCGAGGAGGCGGTCAAGGACGTTCCGCCGGACCAGAGGGCGGGGCTCCTGGAAAACAACCTCCAGAACGGCTGCCAGATCCTGGTGGACATCCTCTCCCGGTTCTACTTCGAGAAAAGCGTCTTCGCCCGCCGCCCCGCCTCGGAGCTCGGGGCCGAGGAACTGTGCAACCTTATGCGGGAGGCCCAGGAGGCGACGTACGGGGATGGGCTGGACAAGGAGCGTCGGCATCCCTACATGTGGGCGGTCAAGAGCCACTACTACTCGCCGGACCTCTCGTTCTACAATTTCCCCTACGCCTTCGGCCTCCTGTTCGGCCTGGGCCTGTACGAAACCTACCGTCGACAGGGACCTTCCTTCGCGGAAACCTACCGGGAGATCCTGTTGCAGACCGGCCGGATGAGCGCCGTGGACCTGACCCGCCGGGCCGGCTTCGACATCGAGGGCCGGGAGTTCTGGCTTGGGGGCATCGAGGTGTTCAATCGGCAGGTGGACGAGTTCGAGAGGCTGTACCGGGGGTAGGAAGGGGAACGACGCGAGGGGCGGACGTGTCGATCCGGGGAGGATCGGCCGAGGCTCCCGCCCCCCGCCCGCGGTCAACCCCTCACCGCCGGGCCTTCTCCAGGGCCCGGACCGCCTTGGCCCGGGACTTCCAGACCGCCCGGGCGGCCGCCTCGGCGACAGGGTCGCCCCGGCGCTCCAGGTACTCGACCTCCCGGCGGAGCTTCCGCCAGCTTTCCAGGCGCTCGGCGGCCAGGTCCCCGGACTCCACCGCGGCCCGGACCGCGCAGCCGGGCTCCCCGTCGTGGGAGCAGTCCCGGAAACGGCAGGCTGCCGCGAAGGCTTCGATGTCCGAGAAGGAGGAGTCCACGGCCTGGACGTCCGCCCAGAGCTGGATCTCCCGGAGCCCCGGGGTGTCGATGACCAGGGCGCCCGAGGGCAGGCGGAAGAGGGTCCGGGTCGTGGTGGTGTGGCGGCCCCGGTGGTCGTCGGCGCGCACGTCCTGGACCCTCTGAAGCTCCGAGCCGGCCAGGGCGTTGAGCAGGGTGCTCTTGCCCGCACCGGAGGAACCCAGGAGGACCGCGGTCTTCCCCGGTGCCAGGTAGGGTTCGAGGCCCTCGAGGCCCCAGCCCTCCCGGGCGCAGAGCGCTACCACCGGCGCCCCGGGGGCGGCTTCCACGGCCTGGGCGAGCAGGTCTTCCAGGTCCTCCGCCAGGTCCGCCTTGGTGATCACCAGGACGGGCTGGGCGCCGGACTCCCAGGCCAAGGTAAGATAGCGCTCGGCCCGGCGGGGATTCCAATCCTTCCCCGCGGCTCCGACGATGAATGCGTAATCCACATTGGCGGCGATCACCTGCTCGTCGATCCGGTCCCGCTCGGTCTCCCCGGGACGTTTCCGGGAGAACTTCGACCTGCGGGGCAGGACCGCATGGATGACCGCGGCGCCGGGGCCGGGCCTGCGGACCAGGACCCAGTCCCCCGTGGCGGGCAGGTCCGCCTGGGCCGCGGCCTCGTGGAGAAGGCGTCCGGAGACGGCGGCTTCCAGCTCTTCCGGGCCGGAGGCCCCGGCGGCCAGCACCGTCCAGGCGCCGCGCCGGGTTTCCAGGACCCGGGCGGGTTCCAGCCCTTCGGATTCCAGGGTACGGGCGGCCTCGGCGAAACCCTCGTTCCAACCGTAGGCCTTGAGTATCTCTTCACGTTCAAGATGCATGATGGGTGTGTTCCCTCTCGAGTCGGGGCGGCTCCCGGGCCTTCGGCGCGGGACGTCCGTTCTGCGCGACCCGGAGAAACGGGACGCGCGGTGCCACTCGACCTCGGCTCGGGCCGGATCGAGACTGTATCCATGGTTCTATACCGAGTCGTGAAGGAGAGGCGGGAGCTTGCGCGGCTGGTTATGGGAACCGGCGCCTTATGGGCGCGGTCGGCGAGCGGTGCTTATCCGCGATCTCCCCGGAGCACGGCCTCGGCGGCGAGTACAAGGGCCTTTTCCACAGAAACCTCCGGCGGATCGGGATTCGGGGCGCCAGGCGTCCCGGCGGGGGCGGTCAGGTTCGCGCGAACGGGAAGAAGTATAGCGGAGGCGAGAGGGGAGTGTAAAGGGCGGACATTGGACGGTGGACAGGAAGATCATCCTTCCGTTCACCCTTCACCGGTCACGGCTCGCCGAACAACCACGTCGACAGGTAGCGCTCCCCCGAGGACGGAAAGATCACCACGATCGTCTTACCCGCGCTTTCCGGTCTGCGGGCAACCTGGAGGGCTGCCCAGAGGGAGGCGCCCGAGGAGATGCCGACTAGGATGCCTTCTTCCCGGGCCAGGCGCCGGGCTTCCGTCCCCGCGTCCTCAGCCCGCACCCGGATCACCTCGTCCACGACCGACGGATCGTAGTTCGCTGGAACGAAGCCCGCGCCGATCCCCTGGAGCTTGTGGGGTCCCGGGGCACCACCCGAAAGAACCGGAGAGTCCGCGGGTTCCACCGCCACGGCCTTGAAGGAAGGCTTGCGCTGCTTGATGACCGAGGAGATTCCGGAGACGGTCCCCCCGGTTCCGACGCCGGCCACCAGGATGTCCGCGGCGCCGTCCGTGTCCCTCCAGATCTCCTCGGCGGTGGTCTTCCGGTGGATCTCGGGGTTCGCGGGGTTCTCGAACTGCATGGGCATGAAAGCCCCCGGGGTGGACTCCAGGATCTCCCGGGCCTTGGCGATGGCTCCCTTCATCCCCTTGGAGCCCTCGGTCAGGACGAGCTCGGCTCCATAGGCGGCCAAGAGCTTTCGGCGTTCGACGCTCATCGTCTCCGGCATGGTCAGGATGATGCGGTAACCCTTGGCCGCCGCGACCGCGGCCAGGGCGATGCCGGTGTTGCCCGAGGTGGGTTCCACGATGACCGAGCCCTTCTTGAGGGCGCCGCTCTTCTCGGCGGCTTCGATCATCGCGAGTCCGATCCGGTCCTTCACGCTGAAAAAGGGGTTGAAGAACTCGAGTTTTGCCAGGAGGACGGCTCCCTCCGCGGCTCCATCCGCCTTGATCCGCACGAGGGGGGTATTTCCTACGAGATCGAGAATGCTGTCGACGTAGCTCATCGGCTCCTCCGTCCGGGCCGAAACCCGAACTATAAATATACGGAGGAAGGGCGGCGCCGGACAAATCCCGGATAGCTCAGTACGGCGCGC
>Ga0067045_1029983_pt1 | contig 17268 bp, 16 predicted proteins | sample TerdegcTABiofilm_FD_59184 | JGI IMG/M metagenome (GOLD analysis project Ga0067045, IMG submission 59184) | Combined Assembly of (Gp0054472, Gp0054536) Wastewater bioreactor microbial communities from Singapore -Terephthalate degrading...
GGAGCGGCGACGTGCCCGTCCTCGACGCGGCGAAGGAGTACTTCATGCCCTACCGCTCGCCCCAGGCGAAGGGGCTGCCCGCGGGCTACATCGACAAGACCGAGCGCTGGACGAGCACCAACACCCGCATCATGATCATCATGGTCAACAAGTCGCTCGTGAAGCACGCTGAGATACCCTGGGCCTGGAAGGGCCTCCTGGATCCGAGGTCGAAGGGCAAGGTCGTCATGGCCAACCCCGAGAAATCGGGGTCAGCCTACGCCCAGGTCTACGGGATCTGGAAGCTCTATGACTGGGACGGCATCAGGAAGCTCATCGCCAACGCCAAGGTGCTCGGCAGCTCGAGCCTGATCTACAAGGGCGTGGCCGCCGGCGAGTACCCCGTGGGGATCACCATGGAATACGCAACCCACCGCTACATCGCGGGCGGCGACAAGAATGTTGCCATCGTCTACCCCGCAGACGGGGCCTTCCTCGCCCCCGAGGCGGCGGCGATCGTCAAGAGCGCCCCGCACCCCCGATCGTCCCGACGTCATGACCCGGCAGGGCCGCCATGCGGCAGGGCCGCGGGCGGGGGGACCGGACAGGGCTTCGAGACGAAGGAGGGGAAACGGGAGGGGCTACTTCACCTCGAGAACGCAGTTCTCGCCGCCGTACTGGTTCCAGCAACGGGTCGTGCAGCAGGGGTCGTCGGTCCATATGCCGTCGACGACGAAGCGGTACTCGTACCGGCCGGCAGGGAGATAGAAGGTTGTCTTCCAGTTGCCGGCCGCCCCTCTCTTGAGGGGTCGGGAGGAAGGGTCCCACGCGTTGAAGGTCCCGGCCACCGCCACCTCTCGGGCGTGGGGGGCGTGGATGGAGAAGGTGACCCGCTTCCTGACCGTCCCGGGGCCCGGCGCGCCGCTTTTGTTTCCACGGGTGCGTGCCATCGCTGACCTCCTTTCCCAAACCATGATAGTGGCCACCGCCGAAAACTTCAACCGTTTTTGAAAACGGAGCCGGCGGCCTGGTCTGCGCGGGCTGAAATTACGGGTTGCCGGGGCAGGGGAAAAAGGGTAGAGGATGCCCATGGCCGCGTTCGCGCATGGCCGGGTTGCGGCGGCCGAAAGGAGGGACCCATGACCGAACAGACGCGAAAGAACGTGGAGGCGGCCTTTGTCGGCGAGGCGAAGGCATACTTCCGGCTCCTGGCCTTTGCCGGGAAGGCCGAGGAGGAGGGGTACCCGCAGGTCGCCAGGCTGTTTCGCGCCGTCGCCTCCGCCGAGGCCGTCCACGCGCAGAGCCATTTCGAGCTTCTGGAAAAGGTCCATTCGACCGAGGATAACCTGAAGCTGTCCTTCGAGAAGGAAACCTTCGTCAACGAAGTCGCTTACCCGGCATTCCTGAAGCAGGCCTGGGCCGACGAGGACAAGCTTTCCGTATGGTACTTCACGAAGGCCCGCAACGCCGAGGAGCGCCACGCCCATCTCTACAAACTGGCCCTCGCAGACATGGTGAGCGACAAGGAGACGAAGTACTTCGTATGCTCCTACTGCGGATGGATCGAGACGGCGGCACGGCCCGAGAGGTGCCCAAACTGCGGCAGGGCCCCGGAGCTGTACAGGGAGATTTCCTGACAGGCGGGGTCGAGTCCCCGGGCGTTTTGCCGATGGGAAGCGGGAAGGAGGCCCGGGGATTGCAGAGGGCCCTGGCGAGGCCTGCATTGCACAAGCGCATATGTCAGATTTGTTTATTGATTTGACGAGACAGATCGGATAGACGAGACGGACGAAATAGACCAGTTTCCCGGAGGTTTTATGTCGAGCGATCGTTGGGTGATGAAAGGGCTCATGTTTTTCACGCTGTTCTTCTTCCTGTGTTTCCTGATTCCCGATGAGGTCTTCGCACGGGCGGGCGGCGGCCGCTCCTCGTCGGGGAGCCGCGGCTCGAAAACCTATTCGGCCCCTGCGAGCCCGTCGTCCCCCTCGCCGTCGCGGTCGGTCACGTCGCCCGCGCCGCAGCCCCTGCAGCAGCCGAGCATGTGGAGAAGCATTGCCGGCGGCGTCATGGGCGGGCTCATCGGCGGGATGCTCTTCCGCAGCCTGGGGTTTGCCGGCGACGGCACGTCAGGGGGCGGGATCGGCCTGATGGACATCGTCCTGATCGGCGCAATCCTCTACTTCATCTACCGGTTCATGAGGAAGCGCCGCGAGCAGGAGGCCCCGGTGGGCGCCTACGCCCAGAGCGGCTCCGCGGGAACCGCAACCCCGGGCTACACGCCTCCGATGGGCGGCCCCGCGGCCGAGAACAGCGATGTGGAGCGCGGGATCTCGCACGTCCGCCAGATGGACGCGGGCTTCGACGAAAAGGACTTCACCGACGCCTGCATGGATGTTTTCTTCCGGGTGCAGGGCGCCTGGGCCAACCGCGACATGACGACGGTGAGGGACGTTCTGACCGACGAGATGCACGGGATTCTGTCGGAGGACGCCCGGAAGCTGAAGGCCGAGAGGAAGATCAACCGGCTGGACAACATCGCCGTGCGATCCGTGGACATCACGGAAGCCTGGCAGGAGTCGGGACAGGACTACATCACGGTGAAGTTCTACGCCAACCTGCTGGACTACACGATCGACGAGTCGACCGGGGAGGTGCTCTCCGGAAGCCGGACGGAGCCCGTGAAGTTCGAGGAGTACTGGACGTTCACGCGTCCCGTCGGGAGGAACGCCTGGAAGCTCTCCGCCATCCAGCAGCCGCAGTGACAGGGTTCAGGCAAGAAAAACGAGGCCCTCGCCGTTTCGGCAAGGGCCCTCACTGTACCCTTTCCCCTGTTTTCAGTGCGTTTGCTTGATGTTGGCACGGGCCCAGTCGATGAGCTCCTGGATCGTCGTGCCCATGGGGAAGAACTGCACGATGCCGACCTCTTTCAATTTCGGGATGTCGTCGTAGCTGAGAAAGCCGCCCGCCGTCACGCCGATGTCGCGCGCCCCCGCCTTGTCCAGCAGCTGCATCACCCGTCGGATGTCGTCGATCCTGGCGCCGGGAAGCGTCGTGATCCCGATGTGGTCCACGTCCTCCTGGATGGCCGAGGCCACGATGGCCTCCGGCGTCTGGGTTTCGGTGTAGATGATCTCGAAGCCCGACTCCCGGAAGGCCAGGGCGAGTTTCACCAGGGCGTTCTCGTATCCCTCCCCGAACTTGGCCATGAGGATCCTGACCCGCTTCTCGTCCTGCATCTGCCCCTCCCTGAGGCCGCGGCGGAAAAGCCGCCCGGCGGAGTCCCGCTCCCCGGGCCGTTTTGACCGTGCCTGCTGGTCTTATAGAAAACCGCCCCGAAGGTGTCAAGCAAATTGCGGCACGCGGCCCCGTTTCCCCGGCTGCGGCAGGGCACAAGAGGATTGACTTTCCCCCCTCCTCGGCTTATAGCTTTTCTCTATTTTCCGCCGAACCGGTTCCCGACACCCATTTTGCATGCCTTCTCCCCGGAAGGTGCCGCCGGCGCCCGCATGAGTTTCCGGAGGGCGCCGGCGGCACCGGAAAGGCCGTGCGGGGCTGACCCTCATGATCACGGACAGCATCTACCTGAGCGAACTCCTGGACCGTCCCCTCCTGGACAAGAAGGGGGACGCCATCGGGAAGATCCGGGACCTCAGCGTCGCGCCCGGTGACCCCTTCCCCTGCGTGGAGGGGCTCTACGTCAAGACCTCCCGGGGGACGGCCTATGTCTCCATGAAGGAGATCAACGTCCTGAACAAGCGGGTGGTCACGATCCGGGGCGATGCGGGCGCCATAGCCTATGCAGAGCCCCGCGAGAAGGAGATCCTCATCGCGAAGCACATCCTGGACAAGCAGATCGTCGACGTCAACGGCGTGAAGGTCGTCCGTGTCAACGACGTGCAGCTCGGCCAGGTCAACGACCACTTCGGGGTGCTGGCCATCGACGTGGGCTTCGGGGGCCTCCTGCGGCGGCTCGGCTTCGGGAAGGCGAAAAAGGGCACCCTCATCCCCTGGCGCTGCGTGACGACGCTCGAGCCCGGACTCGACCGGCTCACGCTCACGATGACCCGCAAGAGTCTCTCCGAGATGCATCCCGTCGACATGGCGGAGATCCTCTCCCAGGTCTCGATGCAGGAGAGGACGGCACTGCTCAGCACGCTAGACGAAGAGACGGCGGGCGACGTCATCGGCGAGCTCGACGAGCAGACGGCGGCCAGGATCATCAGCGAGATGGAACCGGAAAAGGCCGCCGACGTGCTCGAGCACATGGACCCCGACGAGGCGGCCGACGTCCTGGGCGACCTGCCCGAGAAGAAGGCCGTGGAACTCCTCAACCGCATGGAGAAGGAAGAGGCCGAGGAGGTCCGGGAACTCCTCGAGCACGACGAGGACACGGCGGGCGGCCTCATGACGACGGAATACATCTGTTTCCCGCCGGACATGACGGCCGAGGAGGTCATGAAGGAACTGCGGCTCGTGGCGCCCGACATCGAGATGATCTACTACCTCTACGTCGTCGACCGCGAGGAGCACCTGCTCGGCGTGCTCTCGCTGAAGGATCTGATCCTCGCCCAGCCGAAGGCGCCGCTGGCGAGCATCATGGTGACGAGCCCCAAGACGGTCCTGGCCCGCGACGACGAGAAGGTGGTGGCCGAGATGGTCTCGCGCTACAACCTCTACGCGATTCCCGTCGTGGACGAGGAGAAGCACCTGCTCGGCATCATCACCGTCGACGACGTGGTGGACATGCTTCTGCCCACGCCGCTGAGGAGGAAACGCTAGGTCATGCCCGGTGGGATCAAGGGGATCAACAGGACGAAGATCCTGTTTTTTTTGAGTATCATCGGCCCGGGGATCATCACGGCCAACGTCGACAATGACGCAGGCGGGATCGCCACGTACTCGGTGGCCGGGGCACAGTTCGGATACACCCTCCTATGGTCGCTGATCCCGATGCTCGTGCTGCTCTTCATGATCCAGGAGATGGTGGCGCGCCTGGGGGTCGTGACGGGCAAAGGGCTCTCCGATCTCATCCGGGAGCAGTACGGTGTCAAGGTCACCTTTTTCACCATGCTGGCGCTGCTCCTCACCAACTTCGGCAACATCACGGCGGAATTCGCCGGGCTGGCGGCCAGTCTCGAGATCTTCGGCGTGAGCCGGTACATCTCCGTGCCCCTGGGGGCGGCGGCGGTCTGGTACCTGGTGGTCTGGGGGAATTACCGGGTCGTCGAAAAGGTGTTCCTCTTCGCCTGCACGGTCTATCTTGCCTACATCATCTCCGGCTTCATGGCGAATCCTCCCTGGGAAGAAGTCATGACGGCCATGGTGGTCCCGACGTTCCGTGTCGAAGAAGCGTACATCTTCATGCTCGTCGGGGTCATCGGGACGACGATTGCACCCTGGATGCAGTTCTACCAGCAGGCCTCCATCGTGGAAAAGGAGATCCATGTCAAGGACTACCGCTACGTCCGGCTGGATGTCATCGTGGGCTGCGTCTTTGCCGTCGTCGTCGTTTTCTTCATCATGGTGGCCTGCGCGGCAACCCTCCACGCAAACGGCATCCGGGTCACGTCGGCCGAAGACGCCGCGGTGGCCCTGGCGCCGCTGGCCGGGAGGCACGCCAGCATCCTCTTTGCCGTCGGCCTGGCCAATGCCTCGCTCTTTGCCGCCTCCATTCTGCCTCTCAGCACGGCGTACAGCATATGCGAGGGCATGGGATGGGAGGCGGGCGTGAGTAAGAATTTCAGGGATGCCCCCCAGTTCATGGGCCTCTACACGGGGCTCATCGTTCTCGGTGCCGCTTTCATCCTGATCCCCGGGGCCCCCCTGATCTGGATCATGCTCGTCTCCCAGGTCATCAACGGGATCCTGCTGCCCTTTGTCCTGATCTTCATTCTCCTGCTCGTCAACGACGGGGAACTCATGGGCCGTTACGTCAACGGACGGATTTACAACGGGGTGTCGTGGCTGGCCGTGGTCGTCCTCATCGGGTTGAGTATGACCCTGATCTACCTCGCCATCACCCAGGGGATCATCGGCTGATAACGGTCTTTCCGGCCCCTCCCGTCTTTCCGTGCTTTCGGGTACGGACCTTTTCGCTTCCCTATTCGGCCTGACGGAGATATTAATAAAGGCGGTTCATGGGCCGGCCGTTTCTGCAACCGGGCTCCGGGGAGTCATCGCCGCGTCGGCGGAAATCCAGGTGACTACGCGATTCCGGGTCCGGTCCGACATGCCAAGATTCATCGTCGTCAAAGGCCGTGAACCCGATTTTTGGACCCCCTGAATCAGATCGTGCAAATGCAGCGGGATAACAAACTTCTCCTCATCCTGGCCTTCAATACGACCCTGATGATCCTGGAGATCGTGGGCGGAATCCTCAGCAACAGCCTCGCCCTGCTGAGCGACGCGGGGCACATGCTGACGGACTCGCTCGCCGTCTTCCTGAGCTACCTCGCCATTCGCTGGGGCCGCAGGCCCGCCACCCATCGCCGGACCTTCGGGTACCACCGGGCCGAGATCCTCGTGGCCCTGGCCAACGGGGTGGCGCTCCTCGCCGTTGCCGGCTACATCTTCTACGAGGCGGTCCTGCGGTTCTTCCATCCGCAGGAGGTCAAGACCGGCATCCTCCTCGTCGTCGCGACGATCGGCCTCGCGGGGAACCTCTTCGGTCTTTTCATCCTGAAAGGGGAGAGCCACGAAAACCTCAATCTCCGCAGCGCCTTCTTACACATCCTGGCCGACGCGCTTTCCTCCGTGGGCGTCATCATCGGCGGCGTGATCATCCGGCTGACCGGGTGGTATCTGGTCGATTCCCTCATTGGGGTGCTCATCGGGGGCATCGTGCTGCGCGGTGCCGTCGATCTCGTTTTCGAGTCCGGGGAAATCCTGCTGGAGGCGGCCCCGCGCGATATCGACATGACGGAGCTGAAGGGGGAGATGGAGAAGGTCCCGGGAGTCAGGGGGGTGCACGACATCCACGTCTGGACGATCGGCTCGGGCCGGAGGGCCCTGAGCGCACACCTGATGACGGACGACATCACGACCCGCGAGGGGCAGGAAATCGCCTGCCGCGTCCGCGCCGTGCTGGCCGAGACGTTTTCCATCACCCACACGACGCTGGAGATGGAATGCGACAGCTGCCTGAGCCAGAGCTGCGAGTACGTTCCGAAAAAGGGGGGCCTGAGCGTCTGACGCGGCCCGCCGCCCTTGTCACGCGGGGCAGAGCATCTCCGCGCAGGCGCTGACGGTCGGGACATCCCCCGCGAAGGCCGTCCGCATGTCCTTCCGGATGTTTTTGATGAGCCCGGTGAGGACCTTCCTGGGTCCTACCTCCACGATCGTGTCGATTCCCATTTGCGCCATCCGCTCGATCGTTTCCTGCCAGCGGACCGGCGAGACGATCTGCCCTGCCAGCAGCTCCGCCGCATTGTCCCGGCAGTAGAGAAGGACGGGATCGCAGTTCGGCACGACGGGGCTCCGGAAGGGCTTGAAGGCCGCCCGTTCCAGGTCTTTTCGAAACCGCACGGCGGCCTGCGCCAGCAGGCGGCAATGGCAGGGCACGCTGATCGGCAGCCTCACCACGAGCCTCGCCCCGATCTCCTTTGCCCGTTCCATCAGCCGCTCCACGGCGCGGGCATGGCCGGAGGCGACGGCCTGGTTCGGCGCATTGATGTTCGCCAGGTCGACGGGCTCCCCTTCCCGGGAGGCGTCCTCGACGAGGGCCTTCATCTGCTCAAGCGTGAGGCCGACGACGGCCGCCATGGCCCCGAGACCCGGGGGCACCGCTTCCTCGTGGAGCTGTGCCCGCGACCGGACAAGCGTCAGGACTTCCTCGAGGCCCAGGGAGCCGGCGGCATAGATGGCGCTGTACTCGCCGAGGCTGTGACCCGCGATCGCCGCCGGGTCCAGGCCGCAGCGGTTGCGTAGCGCCTCGTAGGCCGCGATCTCGAAGACGAGAACGGCAAGCTGGGTGTTGACGGTCCGGTCGAGGCGGTCCTTCGGGCCGTGGAGGCAGAGGGAGAGGAGGTCATCGCCAAGGATCGCGCAGGCCCGGTCGAAAACGCTGCGGAACGCTGCGTCCTGCTCGCACAGGTCCGCCCCCATGCCCACGAACTGGGACCCCTGTCCCGGGAAGACGAGACCGATCTTGCCCATCTCTTCTCTCCTTTATGCCTGCGGGGACTTCTCGCCGGCGGTGATGCTATCCGAAACAACCGTGACACGCTGCGAAGTTAGGAAGTGATGAAGAGCGGAAGAGTGGCGTGGAAGGAAGATTGTTTCCTTCGTCTTTCCGCTCTTCCTCGCTTCTGCTCTTCCGATCTTCGCTTCCACATCGCCCGACATGAAGGCAAGGCTACCGCTGCTCGCTGCATGGACCGCTACGCTTCCATGACATAGCTTCCCGGCGCCCTCTCGAGAGGCGGGTGCCGCGGGGTCCCCATCGCTGGCGGATCGCCGGGCGTAAGACTCCGGGCGGCGAGCCACTGTGTCCAGTCCTCCCACCAGGAGCCGCGCCTCTCCTGCTGGCGGCTAAGCCACGGCTCCGGGTCCGCCTCGCCCCGGGCCTCGCCGGCCCAGTATTTCCTTCTGGACATCTCCGACGGGGGGTTCACGATGCCCGTGATGTGCCCCTCGCTGGAAAGGACGTAGCGGACCGGGCCCGCGACCTTGTCGCAGACCTTGAACGTGCCCTTCCACGGGCAGATGTGGTCGATCTGCGCCCCCACCGCATAGAGGGGCTGCGTGATCCGCTCCAGGTCGATGGGCCGATCCCCGAGGGTCAGGGCGTCTTTTCGGACGAGCCGGTTGTTCAGGTAGAACTCGCGAAGGTAGAACGAGCCCATCGCGGCCGGCAGCCGCGTGCCGTCGCTGTTCCAGAACAGCAGGTCCGACTTGGGCGGGGGCATGCCGCAGAGGAGGCTGTTGGTGAAGTTGCGCCAGATCAGGCTGTCCGAACCCAGGAGGCGGAAGGCCAGCTCGATGGTTTTTTCGCTCAGGTACCCCTGGGCCTTCATGGTCGCCTCGAGCCACTCGACGGACTGACGGGTCACGAAAAACCCGATGTCGCCGGGCTCCGAGAAATCCACCAGCGTTGAGAACAGGGACCAGTCGACCACGGGGAAGGGATGCGCCCCCCCGGGCGGCTCCCGGTTGAGCCAGGCCATGAGGGCCGAAAGGGCCGTCCCCCCGATGCAGTATCCCGACGCATGGACCGGCGCACCGCCACAGACGGTGCTTGCGACCCGGATCGCCTGCAGGGCGCCGCGCAGCATGTAGTCGTCGAAGGTGACGTCGCGCATGCCGGCGTCCGGGTTTTTCCAGCTGATCATGAAGACGGTGAACCCCCTGTCGCGCATATAACGGACAAAGCTCATCGGCGCCGTCAGATCGAAGATGTAGAATTTGTTGATCCAGGGCTGGATGAACACCACGGGGACGGGGTAGGTCGTGCGGGTGGCCGGCTCGTACTGGATCAGCTCCATCAGGTCGTTGCGGAAGATGACTGCGCCGGGGGTCGCGGCGATGTCCCGGCCGACCCGGAAGGCACGGGTATCGGCCATCCGCATCAGGGGGTGGCCGTCGAGGAGATCCTCGGCGTAGGCCTGCAGCCCCCGGGCAAGACTCTCCCCGTTTGATTCCAGGAACCGTTTGACGGCGGAGAAGTTCGTCCAGAAGTAATTCGAGGGCGACAGGCCGTTGATGACCTGCCGGGTCCAGAAGAGCACCCGTTCCCGCTGCCTGCCCTCGAGGCCCGGCGACTGCACGACCAGGTCACGGATCCAGTCCTGGCAGATGGCGTGGTGCCGCCGGGCCAGCCGCCCCACAGACCTGAGCGCGTCGAGGAAGTCGGGCTGCCCGGGTTCCTCCCCCGGTTCCGGTTTTCCGATGTGCTGGAAATCCTTCAACTCTTCCAGGGTTGCCTCCTGGAGCTGCAGGGCCAGCTGCGCCTGCCTGCGCGCCAGCTCCAGCGGCCGCTCCCTCCAGGACTGCTGCACGTCCTGCAGCGCAGAGAGGATATTGAAAGGGTCCATGCCGCGATCCTCCGCAAGGGGCGAATCAGTTGTTCTTGACGTACCGCCCGATGTACTCGATCAGTTCCCCGAGGGTCATGTCCTCGGTCAACATGTCCAGAGACACTTTCAGGGGGAAGCGCTCCTCGAGGAACACCTGCAGGTTGACGGCCGCCATGGAGTCGTAATCGGGGATGTCGCCCAGGCGCATCTGCGGCGTGATCGGGATCTTCCCGACATCGGGGAACAGGTCCATGATGCCGCCCTTGATGGTGGTCAGGATCGTCTCGTTCATGTCTTCTCCTCTCTTTCTCCGGGATGATCAGATGCGGATCAGGTTCGCCCCCCAGGAGAGCCCTCCCCCGAAGGTGGCGATCACCACGAGATCCCCGGGGGCCAGGTCCCCCCGGGAGACGGCCTCGTCGAGCGCGATGAGCACCGACGCGCTCGCCGTGTTGCCGTAGCGGTCGAGGTTGACGAAGAACCTCTCCCGCGGGATGCCGAGCCGATCGGCGATCCCGTGAAGGATGTTGATGTTGGCCTGATGACAGATGAAGCGCTTCACCTCCCCCGGCGCCGCGCCGGCTTCCTCGAGAAGCCTGCGGATGACCTTCGGACCCTTGTCCATGGTGAAGGCGAAGACCTCCTCACCTTTCATGCGGAAATAGGCCGAGCGCGGGCCGGGCATCTTCTCGAAGGGGAGCATGGTCCCGCCCCCGGGGACGCAGATCGTATCGCATCGGCTGCCGTCGGTGCCGAGACAGGAGTGCAGGACCCCCTGCGGGCCGCCGTTCGCCGCCTGGAACAGGACGGCGCCCGCACCGTCCCCGAAGAAGGGGTACGTCGAGAAGTCTCTGGGGCTGAGGATCTTGGAGTACATCTCGGAGGCGATGAGGAGGATCGTCCTGAACGCCCCCGATCGGATGAGGGAGTCGACGACGGCGATGCCGAAGGAGCCGCCGGAGCAGACGGAGTTGATGTCGAAGGCAAAGGCGTTGGCCGCCCCCAGTTTGTGCTGGACCCGCGTGGCCGTGGCCGGCTGCATGCGGTCGGGCGAGGAGGTGGACAGGACGATTCCCTCGAGGTTCTCCGGCCGGAAATCGATCTTTTGCAGGCAGGTCCGCGCCGCTGCGACGGCCAGGTCCGACGTGCATTGATCCTCGGCTGCGTGCCTGCGGCTCTGCACGCCCGTCTTTTCCGCGATCAGCCTGCGGGCTTCTGGCGAAAACTGGGAGAGGTCCTCGTTGGAAAGGATCCGGTCGGGAAGGAAACTGCCGGTGGAAAGGATGTAAGCCCGTTGCATCTCTGTGTCCTCCGAGATGTCGGTCTACATGTTTGTCCTCCCGTTGCTTCGACGCGCGGTTTCATTCCGTTCGGCTTAACGGCCGTAAAGACAAAATGACTCAACATTCGTGCCTTACGTTGTTCTCCCGGATGGATGCTTTTTCGTGTGTCGTAAGTGTGGGCGAGATGAAGTACAACAAAAAAGAGAATCCGGGCAGCAGGTATGCAGGATAGTTGCGAAACAGAGGAAAGTCAAGGACTCAGGGACCGGGCCGGCATCGCAGTTCCCGCAGTCCTCGGCATTCACTGTATCTGCTTGTCCGTCCAGAATTCGAACTGTTCGCCGCGGTCGTTGACGAGGACCGACGTCACCGCGCCGAAGCGGAGCCCGACCCGCTTTCCCTCGAACTCGTAGCCCCAGGGGCACCAGCCCTTCTTGGCGTCGAGGACCCACTTCTCCCCGTTAGCGCGCTCCACGACGAGCTCGCCCGTGTGCAGATCTTCCACCAGGAGAGCTTCTTCAAGGCCCTGATCGTTTTCCATCGGTTCATGCTCCTGACGGTTTTCGTTGACGGGGCGGCCGCCTTCCGTTAAACGAAAATACGGAGGTGGTCAAGATGAAATCCGACCGCGACAGGATGTGCGAGAACTGCGCGTTCCACAGCCCCCGGACCGATACGGAGCCGGAGAAGTGCTGGCGCTTTGCCCGCTTTGTGGAGCACGTGCTGAACGACCGGACGAGGGACTGTGAGTATTTTGCGGCAGCCGAGTCATTGATTGGGCCGGTGACCGGTGGCGCACCCTTCGGATTGCCGTGTGCTCATTTGCAGACTTCGTGTTCGCGAAGAGCGGAAGTGAGGAAGATAGGATAAGAGAAAAGAAAAAATTCTTCCTCTCCGAGTTTCCTAGCTTCATAACTTCCTAACTTCCTCCCCTGGCGCGGCCGGTTCACACGCCCGTCCCCGCAGGTTGAAGAAGAGCTTAAGCCCCTTCCTGACCGGTTCGGAAAAGATCTTCGTGGAGAGGAATGCCCCGGCCACGCGCTTGTTGATCTCCGCCAGCGTCGGGTAGGGGTGCACGGCCGAGGCGAGGGTGGAGAGACCCGTCCTGCCGTTGAATACGGCGACCCACTCCGCGAGGAGATCCCCCGCCCTCGGACCCAGGATCTGGACGCCCACAGGTTTTTCCCTCTCGTCGAGAAGCATCTTGATCTTGCCCGCCGCCTCCCCCTCGGCGAGGCCCCGGTCGTTTTCGCGGAACTCCTCGACCCACAGGCTGCAGCGGATGCCCGCTTCCCTCGCCGCCTTCTCGTTGAGGCCGATGCCGGCCAGCTCCGGGTCCGTGTAGGTGCACCAGGGCATGGTCGCGTAGTCCGCCTTGCGGGGGAGGCGGAATACGGCATTGGCGACCACGACCCCCCCCTCGTACCCCGCCGCGTGGGTGAAGGGGTATGTGCCCGTCACGTCGCCTGCGCCCCAGATGTGCCTCTGCGTCGTCCGAAGTCGATCGTCGAGCTTGAGGCCCCTGCGGTCGAAGTCGACCCCGATCCCTTCGAGACCCAGGCCGTTCAGGTTCGGCCCGCGCCCCGCCGCCACGAGGATCGCCTCGGCGCGCAGGATCTCCACCGTCTCGCCGACCCTCACCGCGATCTCCCGCGCGGTACCCCGGTCTTCCGCCCTCAGCACGACGGCTCCGAGCAGGAAGCGGACCCCCTCGGCGCGGAGGACCTCCATGACGGCCCCGGCCATGTCCGCATCCTCTTTCGGCAGGATGGCGCCTCCCATCTCCACGATCGTGACGGACGTGCCCAGGCGGTTGAAGGCCTGCCCCATCTCGATGCCGACGGGACCCCCGCCGATGATGATAATCGAGGCGGGGAGCCGCTCGAGGGAGAAGATCTCCCGGTTCGTGAGGAAGGGGGTCCTGTCGAGGCCCGGGATGGGCGGGACCGTTGCCGAGGAGCCCGTTGCGATGACCCAGGACGCCGCCGAACGGGGAAGCCCGTCGAGGCTCACGGTGTGCTCGTCGGCAAAGGCGGGGCTTCCGAACTCCACGCGGGCGCCCAGCCCGCAGAAGCGTTCCGTCGAGTCGTGCCGCTGGATCGCGGCGATCACGGAGCGGATCCGGTCCGCGACCCGGGCAAAGTCGACGGGCGGCACGTCCGCCTCCGGGAGCCCGTAGGCCTTCGCGTTCTTCATCTGGTGGTAGACCCTGGCCGTCTTGATCAGCGTCTTGCTCGGGACACAGCCGAAGTGGAGGCAGTCGCCGCCGAGTTTGCCCTCCTTTTCGATCAGCAGGGTCTTCGCCCCGAGCCGGGCCGCCCCCGCCGCGACGGTAAGCCCCGCCGAGCCGCCGCCGATGATGCCGATGTCGAAGTCGTATGCAGGCATGAATGCCTCCTGGAATGTTGGAATGCCGGAATCATGGAGTGCAGCAAGATCGGAAGGATGGAGTCTTGGAATCGTGGAATGATGGGCAGTGAAAAAGAATCATCTGGATCGATTCACATTATACCCAAGATTCCATCGTTCCATCACTCCACAACCCCCATCATTTATAGACTTCGATAAACCCCACGTAGGCGACCGACGCCTCCTTCGTGTTGTCCGAATCGTTCATGATCCCGATCGTCGCCCGGGCCGGCGGATCGGCCCCGAAGGCCCGGCGGTAGTCCTCGAGGACGTTTCGCTCCTCCACGATCCACCGGCCCAGGTTTCTCGCTCCCCTCTGCAGGACGATCATTTTCGCATCCGCCGCGTAGACGTTGGCCAGGATGCCCCCTTCATCCTCCCGGTTGGCCCAGATGTAGTTGAGCGCGCTGTGGGGAGGGTATTCCCCGTAGAGCGCCTTGAGCAGGCCGTACTTGGCCCGCTCGATGACCGATGCCTTTTCCGGGTCGTATTCGAACAGGACGTAGATTCGCAGCGGGTAATCGTCGCCCTCCCGCGTGCGGGCGTTGCCCTTTTTGTAGACGTTGTCCACCCTCCACTTCCAGCGGAGACGGGGGTAATCGTACACGCTGTAAGGGCTGCGATACACGACGGCAGAGGCGGATGCCTGACTTTCCGCCCGCAGAACGGACTCCTGCCCCAGGGTCTCGACCGTGTATCGCGTGTGTTCCCGAATCTTCGGGAACGTGACCGGGCGCCAGTTCGCCAGATCGTTGAACTCCTCGCGCAGGAAGACCGGCCCCTGCGCGGCCGCGGTCGCCGGCAGGAGTGCAGTCGCGATCATCAGCAGCAGGAGCGGCCCGAAGGGTCTCATTACGGCGCCTCCCCGTTCCTCGGTGTCAGTAGCCTTGCGGCATCCCGATCCAGCATCCACCGGAGTTCGCCGCGCGCGGGCCGGATGGCCTGCGCGGGAAGCGTTTCGGGCCGGAAGGGCCCCTCAAGAACGTCGCGGACGGCGGCGGCCTTGCCCTTGCCCGATACGACGAAGGCGGCCAGCCGCGCGGCGTTGATCGCGGGCGGGGTCAGGGTGATCCGCCATCCCTTGTGCGCATCCACGTACTGGGCCGACACCCGGCGCGACGATTCCCGGATCGCGGGGCTCCCGGGGAAGAGGGAGGCCGTGTGACCGTCTTCCCCCAGCCCGAGAAGGACCAGGTCAAAGGCGGGGCAGGGTTCCCCGCAGGGTCCGAAGAATTCGCGCAACAGCCCCTCGTACAGGGTTGCCGCCTCCACGGGGTCCATTTCGCCGCGCATCCGGTGGACGTTTTCCGGGGGGATGGGCACGTGATCGAGAAGCCGCTCGCGGGCGAGTCGGTAGTTGCTCTCCCCGTGCTCGGGGGGCACGCACCGCTCGTCCCCCCAGAACAGGTGCACCCGATCCCACGGGATCCCGGTTGTGAAGGGGGCCTTCGCCAGAAGGCTGTAGAACGCCTCCGGCGTCCTGCCGCCGCTGAGCGCCGCCGTGAACCGGCCACGCGCTGAGACCGCCCCGCTTGCCCTTTCGGTGAACAATGCGGCCGCCGCCCGGGCCAGATCCCCGGGGGAGGCGTGGATCTCGACGGTTGTCATGGCGCGTCACCCCCGGCCGCAGCTGTAGTGCCAGGCAGCCCCCTGCCGCTCCAGCAGGGCGCAGGCTGCGTCCGGCCCCCAGCTTCCGGCTCGATAGAGAGCGGGCGGCCGGGCCGCCGGGCTCTCCAGCGCCGCGATCAGCGGGTCGAGGATCGTCCACGCCCACTCGATCTCGTCGCGTCTCGCGAACAGCAATGCGTCGCCCTGGACGGCGTCCACGAGAAGCCTCTCGTAGGCGTCCGGGACGACGGACTCCCCGAAACGCTCGCTGTAGCGGAATACCATGACGGCCGGCGCCGATCGCATGGACGTCCCCGGCACCTTGGTTTCGAACCCGAGGTGCACGCCCTCGTCGGGCGCGATGCAGATGGTGATGTGGTTCGGAGAGAGGTCGCAGTTCTCCGGGAACAGCAGGTGGGGCACCGCCTTGAACTGCAGGTAGATCTCCGAGGCCCTCCGGGCGAGTCTCTTTCCCGTGCGAAGGTAGACGGGAACGCCCTGCCAGCGCCAGTTGTCGATATAGAGTTTCAGGGCCACGAATGTGGGGGTCCGCGAGCGTCGCGCCACATCGGCCTCATTCCGGTAGCCGCGGTATTGCCCCGTGACGCAGTCCTCGATTCTCGGGCAGCGCACGGCCTGGAGCACCTTGACCTTCTCGTCCCGCAGCGCGCGGGCGCTGTAGGCGGACGGCGGCTCCATCGTCATGAGCGTCAGGAGCTGCAGGAGGTGGTTCTGCACCATGTCGCGGACGACACCCGCGCGGTCGTAGTAGGCGCCTCGGGTCCCCACGCCGGCGTCCTCGGCCACCAGGATCTGCATGTGGTCGACGAAATTGCGGTTCCACAGGGGCTCGAAGACGGCGTTGGCGAACCGCAGGGTCAGGATGTTCTGGACCGTTTCCTTCCCGAGGTAGTGGTCGATCCGGAAGATCTGGCCCTCGGTGAACACGGCGTAAAGGTCGTCGTTGAGCCGCCGCGCGCTCTCGAGGTCCGTGCCGAAGGGTTTCTCGACGACGACGCGCCGCCATCCGTTGCCCCGGTTGAGTCCCGACCGGCCGAGCTGCCCGGCGATCACGGGAAAGAGTTGCGGCGGGGTCGCGAGGTAGAAGAGGACGTTGCCCCGGGTGCGGGCGGCCCTGCCGGGGGCGGCCAGATGGCGGGCCAGGGCCGCATAGGTTTCCCCGTCCTCGAAGCGGCCGCGGAGGTAGGTCACGCGCTTTGCGAAGCGCGGCCACCGGGCGCAGATTTCCTCGCCGCCGGGCTTGTGGCGCGAGTATGCCATAACGCCTTCGTAGAGGCGGTCGCGGAGGGCGCCGTCGCTCAGGTCCGTCAGGGCGAGGCCGGAGATGTCGGTGTCCGGGTGCAGGAGGCCTTCGCAGGAGAGGCTGTGCAGGGCCGGCACGAGCTTGCGGGCCGTCAGGTCGCCCGAGGCGCCGAAGATGACGATCGTGCAGGGATCCGCCGGGACTTTCGGTTCGCTCATGTCATTCTCGGGGCGGCCTTTTTTTCTTCACGGGGTGCCCGCCGAACCTGTTCCGCATGGCGGCCAGCAGCTTCGCCGCGTAGCTCTCGTCCTGGCGGCTCACGAAGCGCATCATGAGCGCCAACGTGATGACCGGGGCGGGGACGTCCGCCTCGATCGCCTCGAAGACCGTCCAGCGGCCCTCGCCGGAGTCGGCAACCCACCCCTCGATCCCGTCCAGTTCGGGGTCTCCGGCGAGGCTTTCGGCGACCAGATCCAGGAGGCGGGAACGGATCACGCTTCCGGAGCTCCAGATTTCGGCCACCCGGTGCAGGTCGAGCTCGAACTCCTTCCGGGCCTGGAGGATTTCGAACCCTTCTGCGTAGGCCTGCATGAGGCCGTACTCGATGCCGTTGTGAACCATCTTGACGAAGTGGCCGGCCCCTGCCGGTCCCACGTGCCCCCAGCCCCTCCCCGGGGAGGGCGCCAGCGTCTCGAAAACGGGACGCAGGCGC
>Ga0067045_1003654_pt1 | contig 17267 bp, 17 predicted proteins | sample TerdegcTABiofilm_FD_59184 | JGI IMG/M metagenome (GOLD analysis project Ga0067045, IMG submission 59184) | Combined Assembly of (Gp0054472, Gp0054536) Wastewater bioreactor microbial communities from Singapore -Terephthalate degrading...
GACGGGCTGGTGCTGAAAGTTAATTCCCTGTCTGTGCAGGAAAAGCTGGGGGCGACCATGAAAAGCCCGCGCTGGGCCATTGCCTATAAATTCCCGCCGGAGCAGGCGGTTACCAGGGTAAAAAATATTTTTGTCCGGGTGGGGCGGACCGGNGCGCTTACACCCACGGCNGAGCTGGAACCGGTGCGNCTGGCCGGNACCACTGTGAGCAGGGCTACTTTGCACAATGAAGATAATATTAACGAAAANGATATTCGCATTGGCGATCTGGTTCTTGTCCAAAAAGCAGGTGATATCATTCCTGAAATAGTGGCTGCCCTGCCGGCGGAAAGGACGGGTGAGGAAAAAATATGGTCGATGCCCCGGGAGTGCCCGGCCTGCGGGTCAAAAGTTGTGCGCGCTACGGGTGAGGCGGTGGCGCGCTGCACTGGAATGGCCTGCCCGGAGCGGTTGTGGGAACAGGTGGTTCATTTTGCCTCCCGGAATGCCATGGATATAACCGGGCTCGGGCCGGCGGTTATAGCCCAGCTGCTTTCGGCAGGCCTGATTGCCGACCCGGCGGACCTCTATAGTCTGCGCTATGAAGACCTGGCACCTTTGGAGCGTCTTGGCCGGAAGTCGATCCAGAATCTCCTGGGGGCAATTGAGGCAAGTAAGAGCGCATCGCTGGCCAGGTTGATCTTTGCCCTTGGGATACGCCACGTTGGTGAGCGGGCGGCAAAAATTCTGGCCGAACATTATCACTCTTTGGAACGGTTGATGTCCGCCGCTCAAGAAGATCTGGTAGACATTCCAGAAATAGGGCCCAAGATCGCCGCCAGCATAGTTGCCTTTTTTTCCAACGAACAGAACAGGAAGGTGATTGACAAGCTGGTTAAAGCGGGTGTCAACACCATTGCTGGAGAGGAAGGCCAGGTGGCCGGCGGACCTCTAAAGGGGAAGGTTTTCGTGCTTACCGGCGCTTTGAAAGATTACAGCCGGCAGCAGGCGCAGGAGTTGGTCGAAAGCCTGGGGGGCAGGGTTTCATCAAGCGTAAGCCGGAATACGGATTTTGTCGTTGCAGGTGAAAACCCTGGCTCGAAATATGACAAAGCGCTCTCTCTGGGCGTGAAGATATTGGGAGAAAGCGAATTTAAAGAACTAACCGGCCGTAAATAAAATTTCAGGGTAGCTCTTTTTAATTTGCCGTTTTTCCATTTTTAATTCCTGATAATTGGCAAATTATCAATTTTGTGCAAACCTGTGGGTCCATTTGACATTATGTTAAGGCTCATGTTTGGGAGGGTTCCCGGGAGCCGTTTGAGGTTTCCCGGCTTTTTCCTTTGTTTTGCCGAGTAAAAATGAAAAGGGAAGTGCAACGATTATAAATAAAGTCGCAACCAGAAAGGTGTCGTCAATGGCACGAACCATGGACTCCCTTGCCACTATTCCCCCCAAAACAGCGATAGCCATGTTCTTGGCGTCAGGGCCTAACCCGGCGTTTGCCAGAAAAGCCTGGATCGTTCCTATGTAGTAAGAAGCGGCGGAATCAATAGATACCGATTCCGACAGTATGGTATAATGGAAGGCCTGCCGGTTTTGCATGATTGCCGTAAGGATCGCTATGCCAAAGGATGCCGAAACCTGCCGGATTACGTTGTTAAGGGCCGAGGCACGGGCGATAAGGCTGGTCGGAACTGTGTTCATGCCTGCTGTAGTTATGGGCATCATAGCCAGGCCCATGCCGATGGATCTGAAAGTTGTGTTAAAAATTATAGTGGCGTTATTGGTAGACAGGTTAATTTTACTTAAATTCCATGTCCCCCAGGCGGTTATTGCAAGCCCGGTTAAAGAAAGGGCCTTCGCTCCGAAACGATCGAACAGCAAGCCGCTAATCGGCATCATCACAGCTGTCGTCAGGGCTGAAGGCATTAGCAGTAGACCGGTCTGGTATGGCGTAAGGAGCAATAGGTTCTGGGTGAAAAGGGGTATCAGGAACACCCCGCCGAAGAGTCCAATTGTAATCAGGCTGCCGGTGAAAACACTTATAGAAAAAATAGCGTTCTTAAAAAGCCTCAAATTAAGCATGGGCTGCTCGTGATTAAGTTCCACTATAACGAAAAGGAGCAGGGAAAAGAACGAAACGATAAAAAGGGTGACGATATAGAATGACGACCAGCCTTTGCTCTGCCCCTGGCTCAAAGCGAGGAGCAGGCTAAAGCAGCCGATGGCAGATAAAGCAAATCCCCAGGCGTCAAGTTTCGTGTCCTTGCGGAGAGGGCTTTCAGGAAGCAGCAGGTAGCCAAGCAGGATTCCCGCAATTCCTACAGGAATGTTCATAGTAAAAAGGAAACGCCAGCTGAAATGGTCGATCACATACCCGCCCAGCGTCGGGCCGATTGCCGGGGCGCATACAGCCGCCATTCCCCAGACGCCAAGGGCCATGCCGATTTTTTCCCTGGGAACAATGCCGTAGACGATAGCCATGCTCACAGGCATTACTGCGCCGCCGCCGATGCCCTGGATAACCCTGGCCGCTATCAATGTTCCGTTGCTCCAGGCAAGGCTGCACATTACGGAACCAAATACGAAGACAGCCATTGAAACCAGGTAAATTCTTTTTGTGCCAAGCCGGTCGCTGATGAATCCGGTAACCGGGATAACCACGCCAGAGACCATCGTGTATGCCGTCAGCACCCACTGAATATCGTCGGCCGCCACCCCGAAAATAGCCATGAGTTTTGGCAGGGCCACGTTTATGGAACTGTTGTTGAGAATTGCTGTAAAAGCGCCGATAACCACTACCAGTAGCGGCAGCCAGAATGAGTCCTTTTTATCGGGGTTTTTATCTTCAAACAAAAAATCCCATCCTTATTTTTTACTGGCTATACAATTAATTTACTAGTATAGTAATTATTAATTATATTAAATATTATCATGCGGCACCAATTTTGTCCATCAGGGATTTTTGTAAAAAGAAGGCCGTTATTAGAGCAAATATCTACTGATGCCTGTAAAATAATTTTTGTATTTAATTCATTCCCATGGTGATTTTTATGGCTGTTCATGAGAAACAGACGATAACCGTTTTGCTGCATATTGCTTTTAAGAAGATAAGGAAATATTTTTACGAAATTGCCGATTCTTACGGTTTGGTGCCGGCCCAACTGGCCGCCCTGAGAAGGCTTTGGGAAAACGACGGAATGAAAAACACCGAGCTTGGTGAAGAGCTTTCTTTAAAAACAAGCACTGTCACAACACTCATAGACCGCATGGAAAGGGACGGCTTAGTATGTCGCATCCGCAACAAAGAGGACCGCAGGGTTGTAAACATCTGGCTTACTGAAAAAGGCAAAGAACTAAAGGAAAAAGTTCCAGATGTAGAAAACCTTATTGTGGAAAAGATGAAGCGGCATTTTAGCGCAGAAGAGTTGAGGGAGTTCGAGAGGTTGCTTAGAAAATTTTTAGAAACACTGACTATAAAGGAGTTTTGAATTTAATAAGGGGGCGATTGTATGGTTACTGTTAAAGATTTAATGAACAGGGACGTTTATTTTATTAGGGACAGGGATAAAGTAATAGACCTTTTAACGCTTTTCGAACAAAAAAAATAACCGGTGCCCCAGTAGTCGATAATTATAACAGACTGGTAGGCATTATCACTGTAGGTGATATCCTGGGTAGAATTTACAAGCCTCTGCCTCTGTTTGACGTTATGTATTACGTTGCTGTTTTGGATACCGACGCCATTGTTAAAGGGGAAATATATGATGTTCTGGAAAAACCTGTTTCCGAACTGATGACCAGAAAGGTGGTAACTGTTAACGAAGATACCGGCTTTGCCGATATAGTAAGGCTTTTGAGCCACCACAAATTTAAAAAATTGCCGGTGGTAGACGGTAATAAGCTCATCGGAGTAATCAACCGCGGTGAAATTGTCAGATATTTTATATATAAATACCTGGATAAAAACAGGAAAGCAACCCCCGGACAATCAGGATGATCATTGACTCGCAAGGTCAATAAACTTTTTCATGCGTCAGCTCTGCTAAATATAGCCTGAACTTGCGCTGATATTAACTATATTGGTATAATGTTGTAAGTTTAATTGCAGGTTTAATTGAAAGAAGGTGAAATCTTGATTACAGGAAAAGACGTTGATCATGTTGCCCTTTTAAGCCGGTTGGAATTAACCGATAAGGAAAGGGAGATGTTTACCAGGCAACTTAATGACATTTTAGAGCATTTCCAATCTCTGGAGCGCCTTGATACTAAGGATGTCCAGCCCACAGCACATGTCTTGCCCTTGCAGAATGTTTACCGGGAAGATCGGGTGGGGCGCCATATTCCTCGTGAAGACGCCCTGGCTAACTGCCCTAACCGGGATGAGGGCTACTTTAAGGTGCCCAAAATAGTTTAGTTCTCTGGAGGTGATTGTAGTTGCAGATTTTTCGGCTCACAGCCCATGAACTGCATGGCCTTTTAACCAGAAAGGAAATATCGGCGGAAGAGTTGAATAATGCCGTTTTTGACCGCATAGAAGCCGTGGAAGATAAAGTTGGGGCATATGTTACCAGAACGAAGGAACTTGCGCTTAACCGTGCCCGTGAGGTGGACAGGCAAATCCAGGCCGGCGAAAAAATCGGCCCGCTTTCCGGTATCCCTGTCGCTGTAAAGGATAATATATGCACGGAGGGCGTCCGCACCACCGCGAGCTCAAAAATTCTTTATAATTTTATTCCGCCTTACAGCGCCACTGTGGTNAAAAAACTNGAAGCCGCCGGAGCGACGATTGTGGGTAAAACGAATTTGGACGAGTTTGCCATGGGTTCTTCCACCGAGAACTCTGCCTTTTTTCCCACCAGGAACCCGTGGGATACCGCGAGGGTGCCCGGTGGTTCCAGCGGAGGCTCGGCTGCTGCGGTTTCTGCAGGGGAGGCTGTTTGCGCCCTGGGTTCGGATACGGGTGGGTCCATTCGCCAGCCTGCTTCTTTTTGCGGTGTAGTTGGCTTAAAGCCCACTTACGGGGCGGTATCCCGTTACGGTTTAATCGCGTTTGCCTCGTCTTTGGACCAGATCGGGCCTTTTGCCAGGGATGTGACTGATTGTGCCCTGATGCTTGAGGTAATCTGCGGGCATGACCCAAAAGATTCCACGTCAGCAAACTTTGAGGTGCCGCATTATACTGACTTTTTGATTAACGATGTCAGCGGTTTGAAAATAGGGGTTCCTGAAGAATACATGGCTGAAGGGATCAGCCCGGAAGTGCGCCGTGCTGTGGAGAAAGCAATGTCTCTGCTGGAATCCCTGGGAGCAGTGGTAGAGTACACCAGCCTTCCTCATGCTGAGTATGCCTTGCCGACTTACTATATAATCGCACCGGCTGAAGCCAGCTCCAACCTGGCCCGCTACGATGGCGTGCGGTACGGATTCCGGGCAGTGGAAGCTGAAGATGTGGTTGATATGTTCATGAAGACCCGGAGTCAGGGTTTCGGATCTGAGGTCAAGCGGCGTATTATGCTGGGCACATACGCCCTTTCGGCAGGTTATTACGATGCTTACTACCTGAAGGCTCTGAAAGTACGGACATTGATCAAGCAAGACTTTGACCGTGCTTTTGAAAAATACGATGTATTGCTGTCGCCTACATCCCCTACCCCGGCTTTCTGCTTCGGAGAAAAGGTTGACGATCCGCTTCAGATGTATCTTTCAGATATCTGTACCATATCGGTCAACCTGGCCGGGATTCCAGGAATATCTCTGCCCTGTGGTTTTGTTGACGGGATGCCGGTTGGACTGCAGTTGATGGGCAGGCACTTTGACGAAGGGATATTGCTCAGGGTGGCCTACACTTTTGAGCAAAATACCGGCTACCACAAGGAGTTTCCAAAGTTATAACTGATATGTTGTCCCGTATTGCTTCAATACCTGGCGTTTGACGTCCGACTTACTGATTTGGGAGGGTTAAGATTTGCCCCAGTATGAAACAGTTATCGGTTTGGAAGTCCATGTTGAGCTTAAAACTGACTCCAAGATATTCTGTGACTCTACCACCGAATTCGGCGGCGAGCCTAATACCCATGTCTGCCCGGTTTGTTTGGGGCTGCCGGGAGTGCTTCCGGTTGTCAACAAAAAAGTAGTTGAGTATGCCATCCGTGCTGCTCTGGCACTTAACTGCCGGATAGCGAGCTACTCCAAGTTTGACCGGAAAAACTATTATTACCCTGATATGCCAAAGAATTATCAAATATCCCAGTATGATTTGCCGATTGCCGAGCACGGCCATCTCATTATAGAAATAAACGGGGAAAAGAAGAAAATCGGAATCACCCGCCTGCATATGGAAGAGGACACCGGCAAACTGGTGCACCAGGGTACTATTACCACCACGCCCTTTTCTCTAGTGGATTATAACCGGGCCGGAGTACCGCTAATAGAGATTGTTTCGGAGCCTGACCTGCGCTCACCGGAAGAAGCATATGAATACCTCAATAAGTTAAAAGCAATTATCCAATATACCGGGGTTTCCGACTGTAAAATGGAAGAGGGCAGCTTGCGCTGCGACGCCAACGTTTCAGTACGTCCTACCGGTAGCAGGGAGTTCGGCACTAAGACTGAAATAAAAAATATGAACTCCTTTAAAGCTTTGCAGAAAGCGTTAACTTACGAGGTAGAACGGCAAATTAAGATTTTGGAGGAAGGGGGACGCATAGTTCAAGAAACCCGTACCTGGGACGAAGGGAAGGGCGTAACCCTTTCCATGCGCAGCAAGGAATACGCGCATGATTACCGTTACTTACCGGATCCGGACCTGGTCCCGATGGTGATCGACCCTGAGTGGGTTGAAGATATTAGACGATCTCTTCCCGAGCTGCCTGACGAACGTAAGGAGCGTTATGTGCGGGAGTTCGGCCTGCCTGCTTACGATGCCATGGTGCTTACAAATACCAGGGAAATGGCTGATTACTTCGAAGACTGCGTAGCTGCCTATTCCAACCCAAAAACAGTAAGCAACTGGGTAATGGGCGATCTATCGCGGCTGCTTAACGCAAATAACATGGACATAACCATCTGTCCGATCAAACCGCAACAACTGGCCGCCATGCTGCAACTTATAGATAAAGGAACCATCAGCGGTAAAATTGCCAAAACTGTTTTTGAGGAAATGTTTATTACTGGTAAAGACGCTGAGATTATCGTAAAAGAAAAAGGCTTGGTACAGATCAGTGATGAGGGCGCCGTAGCATCTATGGTTGATGAGGTTATAGCTAAAAATCAAAAGTCTGTTGAGGATTACAAGGCTGGTAAGGACCGGGCTTTGGGCTTCCTGGTAGGTCAGGTGATGAAGGCCTCCAGGGGTAAGGCCAATCCTGAGCTGGTAAACAGACTGTTGAAAGAGCGCTTGGGCTAAATTATCAAAGAAAACACAATGACTCCTGCTGTATCTCTAGCAGGAGTCATTAATTCTAACAAAAAGTATGCTCATATTTTTGTTGACATGAACTAAGCTTTTGCCGGTGGCTTCAGCATAAGTACCAGTACCAGGCTGACAAAGCAAAGCACGCCGGAAATAACTAACGGCATAACGCTTAACTGGCCGGCTACAGGGCTTTTCATCAGGTCGTACAGCATCGGACCGAGAACCGCAGCGATACCATAAGCCATAAATACTGTGCCGTAGTTCATACCCAGGTATTTAGTGCCGTAGTAATCGGCAGTGAGGGATGGATAAACTGCCAGGAAACCGCCAAAGCAGAAGCCTACCAGGGACACCCCGATTAGAATGGCAGTCCCGGTGAGAGCCTTTAAGCCGATCATGGTAATGCCGCAAACCGCAAAAATTATCAACAAAGTTTTTGTGCGGCCGAGCTTGTCGGAAACTGTGCCCCAGATCAGCCGGCCGGCGGCATTGAATACAGAAACAGTCATCACGGCAGATGCTGCCAAGGCTTCGCTCAACCCCTGTACTTTCGCGATGGGCAGCGCGTTGGCGATTATCATCAGGCCGGCGGCACTGCCAAACAGATAAGAGATCCAGATCAAATAGAACTGAGGTGTCTTAAACATGTCGCCGGTTGAGAAATCTGCTCCGCCCGCTTTTCCTGTGGTCTGTACCGGCGGTTCCCAGCCGGCAGGTTTATAGCCGGGCGGGGGGTTCTTTAATAACTGGGCGCCAATGATAACACAAATACCAAAAATAATACCAAGATAAGCAAACGTATTTAAAACACCCTGCGAGGCAATCAGGCTTTTGGCTACCGGGGTAAAGATCAAAGCTCCACCGCCAAATCCGGCCACGGCCAGGCCGGTGATTAAGCCTTTCTTATCAGGAAACCACTTGACGCAAGTTGCGAGCGGGCAAACATATCCGGCACCGATACCAAGGCCGCCGATTACCCCAAACGTGAGGTAAAGCCAGCCGAGAGATGTCGTTTTACTTGCCAATAAGAGCCCTATTCCCAGTAACAGGCCGCCTGTGGTGGCCACCCACCTGGGACCGATTTTGTCCTGCAGTTTACCGAAAATTACTGTGCCAATGGCAAAAACAAGAATAATGATTGAAAAAGTCAAATTGGTAGCTGCAGCATCCCATTGAAATTTTGTCATTAAAGGACCTTTAAATACGCTCCAGATATATACTGCTCCTAGAGCCAGTTGAATTAATAAGGCGCCGACCACCACGAGCCAGCGGTTCATAACTTTTTCCGGCAAATTCCTTCCTCCTTTTTAATCTCTGGTGAGTTAACCGTATAAGTAAGTGGTTATTAAATATTTAAATATTTACAAATTAATAACTATAATTTCCTAAAGATTTACCAGCTCAACCTGCCATTTTTCGTTCACCCACAACCCGATGCACTGCACTTCATTATGCCAGGTACGAACAATTTTAAGGGCAGATTCTAACTGTTCCAATTGTATTTCTTTTGGAACTGGATTGCCCGCACAATCATAATGAGCTACAATAGCAATTAACTTTGAGCCGTGCGCTTCTACAGAAATTTTTACCCTGTGTTGGATTGAAGTTGCTTCGGCCAGGTTTTCAGCTAATATTTTTACCGGGCCGGGTTCAGTAATTGTATCAACGAAATCAAGATGATAATGTTTTTTCAGGTATTCATTCACGGGTAGCTGTGTTCTACCGTCCATACAGTTGATAACGGTACCGAAAATTCCGTGCGCCATACTTCCCCCCCTCCGATAATATAATGTTTTATATCATATAATGTTTTATATTATATCTTTGCATTTGCCCCCCTTCCTCAGGAATTATAATTGTGGTTTTTTTCATAAGCTAGTTATGTTATAGTATACATCCCTTTTTTTATAATGGCAAGGTTTTCGAATAGAACGATAGCTATAATTTCCGGTTGGAATGCTTTAGGAAAATATAATTTAAAATTTTGTGAGAATCCATATGACACCCTTATTATGTAATAAGTATTAGCAGCCTCTGGTAATGTAGCTGGTATTTTAGCCATGTATACAATATAAGGGCTATTTTCGCTTTTAAGTTACATAAATTTATGGTACTATTCATTTAGATTGTTTTCCAGGGATGACGAAAGTTTCTTAATTAAAATCTTATAAAAGTTGTCAGTTGTTTAATTAAGGAGTGGATATGCGCATGCATGAAAGAAAGATTTTTGTCGTAGATACTACCTTGAGAGACGGGGAGCAGACTGCCGGGGTAGTTTTTGCAAACCGGGAAAAGGTCCGGATTGCGAAGTTTCTTGATGAACTGGGTGTCGATCAGATTGAAGCCGGGATTCCAGCCATGGGAGGAGATGAAAAAGAAGCTATTACTGCCATCTGCAGGGCTGGGTTAAAGGCGAGCATCATGGGTTGGAACCGGCCCGTGCTTAAAGATATAGAAGCATCTATTGAGTGTGGTGTGGATGCTGTGGCAATATCAATTTCCACCTCAGATATTCATATCAAACACAAGCTAAAAACTACCAGGGAGTGGGTTCTTGAGCAAATGGTCAATGCCACTCAATTTGCAAAAAAAGAGGGGATGGAGATATCGGTCAATGCTGAGGACGCATCCCGCAGCGATATGGGTTTTTTGATTCAGTTTGCTAGGGCTGCCAGGGAAGCTGGGGCCAACCGTCTGCGTTACTGCGATACCGTCGGGATTATGGATCCCTTTACGATTTATGACCGGATTAAACAAATTAGAGATGCTGTTGATATCGACATTGAAATGCACACCCACAATGACTTCGGAATGGCAACTGCCAACACTCTGGCTGGTGTAAAGGCCGGCGCCAACTATGTCGGCGTGACTATTTTGGGCCTGGGCGAGAGGGCCGGCAACGCTGCTCTGGAAGAAGTAGTGATGGCTTTAAAGCACCTCTTTAATATTGACCTTAATTTTAAAACAGAAATGTTTGTCGAGGTGGCGGAATATGTGTCCCGTGCTTCCGGCAGGAAAATGCCCGCCTGGAAGGCCATTGTCGGGTCCAATATGTTCGCGCATGAGTCCGGCATCCACGCCGACGGCACTTTGAAGCATCCCAAGACTTATGAAGCTTTTACTCCTGAAGAAGTCGGCCTGGAACGCCAGATTGTGATTGGCAAACACTCCGGTTCGGCTTCGTTGCGGGCTAAATTCGCGGAGTACGGAATAACCCTGACTGAACACCAGGCTCAGGAACTGCTGCCCAGTGTCCGTTCCCATGCGGTTTCACTGAAGCGGCCGCTTTTTGACAAGGAACTGGTTTATTTGTACGAAGACTTTTTCGGAAAGAGGGATTAGACTTGGGCCAAACGATTATTGAGAAGATCCTTTCCAGTCATTGCGGCCAGACAGCCTGCGCCAACGAGATTGTGGTGGCACAGGTCGATTATGTGATGGGCCAGGACGGTACCGCTCCTCTGGCCATTAATGCTTTTATCGAGATGGGCGGTAAGGAAGTCTTTGACCGGGAGAAAGTGGCATTTGTCATTGACCACAGCGCTCCTAGCCCGAATGAAGGAGTTTCCGCCCTGCACAAGTTAATGAGGGAATTTACCAGGGAAAAAGGTTTCCGTCTTTATGATATTGGTGAGGGCGTGTGTCACCAGCTTGTACCCGAGAGCGGGGAAGTGGGACCGGGCAGTCTGGTTATCGGCGCCGACTCTCATACATGTACTTACGGAGCGCTGAACGCTTTTTCCACCGGTGTCGGTTCCACCGACCTGGCCGGCGGCTTGATCTCCGGCAAAATGTGGTTTAAAGTCCCGGAGACTGTTAAATTTGTCTGCAACGGGACACTACCACCCGGTGTGTTTTCCAAGGACTTGATCCTTTATTTAATCGGGGACGTTACTGCTGACGGTGCTACCTACATGGCTGCCGAATATGTCGGTGAAGCCATCACCGCCCTGTCCCAGGAGGCCCGTTTTACTATTGCCAATATGGCTATTGAGATGGGGGCCAAGGCCGGCCTGATGGAAGCGGACGAAAAAACCTTCGCATGGTTGAGCCGGTTTACTAAGAGGAAATTTACCCCGGTTACTGCCGACCGGGATGCGGTGTATACTAAGATACTGGAATACGATGTGTCGAATCTTGAGCCCCAGGTGGCCAGGCCTCATAAAGTGGACAATGTTGTTCCGGTTAGCGAGGTTGCGGGAAAACCCATTCAGCAGGCGGTGCTGGGTACATGCACCAACGGCCGGCTGGAAGACTTGCGTATTGCTGCCGGTATCCTCGCTAACCGCAAAATCCACCGGGATGTTCGCCTGATTGTGGCGCCCGCCTCCCGCCGGGTCTTTTTGGATGCAATGGCGGAAGGGATTATCCAAACCCTGGTCGAGTCCGGCGCGGCTGTAGTTACTCCTGGTTGCGGGCCTTGTGTAGGTACTCATAATGGTGTGCCTTCCGACGGCGAAACGGTTATTTCTACCGCCAACCGCAACTTTAAGGGAAGGATGGGCAACTCCAGCGCCGAGATTTTCCTCGCTTCCCCTGCCACAGTGGCAGCCAGTGCCTTAACCGGTAAGATTACTGATCCGCGGGAATTTTTTGTTTAATTGAAGAATATTTACTAAAGTAGGTGTTTTTTATGCAATTAAACGGTAAAGCTCACAAATTCGGCAATGATGTAAATACCGACTATATTATTTCAGGCAAATACAAGTTTAAAACTCTTGATATGAAAGAGTTGGCCAAACATGTTATGGAAGATCTGGATCCGGAGTTTTATGGGAAAATAAAAGCAGGTGACTTTATTGCCGGCGGTACCAATTTCGGCTGTGGTTCTTCCCGGGAGCAGGCCCCCCTGGCAATTAAATATGCGAATATAAGTGCGGTACTCGCCAAGTCTTTCGCCCGTATTTTTTACCGGAATGCCATCAATACCGGCCTTCCTGTGGTGGAGTGCGACACTGACCTGATTGATCAGGGGGATGAACTGAACGTAGACCTAGCAGCCGGAATAATCACAAATAAAACTAAAGGTGTGACCATCCCTGTCAAACCGTTGCCGAGAGTGATGATTAAGATTTTAAATGACGGTGGCCTGGTTCCCCATTTCAAGAAATTCGGCGGGTTTAATTTCGACTGAAAATCACTTAACATGGAGCGGCCTCAATTCAAACCAGGTGGGTTAAGTCCACCTGGTTACAGATTATCGACAAATCTATTATTGTAAAATCCATGGGTGTTGAAACCAGCTGCTCCTTTACGGAGCGTCGCCAGTGAACCAGGCGATGCTGAGGACTCGAAATTGGATGAGCGGACAGGATGTCCGCGAAAGCCTGAACCGCAACAGGATGTGAGTTGAAGGCGGTTCAATTTCGACCGAAGCGAGCCGTAGGTTCACTCGACGCGGAGCAGAGGAGCCAGGCGGTTTCAACACCCATGGACTTCTTCTAAAGTATGACCAGGTGGTTTAAGTTCACTTGGTTTTTTCTTTTCCCATTATTTTTCAAATAACGATTTTTAGCTTGTATAAAAATTTGCAAGGAAACCATACTAACAATGAAAAATTTTCCGAGGAGTTGATTATAGTGGCCAACCCGAGCAGGTTCGGAGACGGTGAGACACGGCTGAAAGCTATGCACGAAGCTGACTACCCCGGTGGTGTTGTGGTAGATCCGACCCCGATTACCGCCGGCCAGGAGGTAACAATCTTTTATAACGGCTTGCTGGGCAGGGAAGGAAACGGGCAGGTATACCTGCACTACGGCTATGGCAGCAAAGATAAATGGCGTGATATTACTGATGTTCGAATGGAACGTACCGGTTGGGGATGGGTAAGTAGCGTCACTGTTCCAGATTTCGAAGACAGGTTTCATTTCTGCTTTAGAGACAGCGCAAGCAATTGGGATAACAATAACGGGGCCAACTGGAACTTTCAGATTCACAACGGGAGTCAGCATTACTAGCAGCACCAATCCCTACCAGAAAACCCGGTAGGGATTTTTGGTTTTTTATTTTTGGGAATGATTGCGAAATAACAAGCCGGGGAGGTTTAAAGCTATTGAGAGTATTGATGTTATCCTGGGAGTACCCGCCCAAAAGCGTAGGAGGGCTGGCCCAGCACGTATACGATTTGACTAATGCCCTCTCAGAAAACGGAGTGGATGTCCACCTGATTACCTCGGGAGGCCAGGGAGCGCCCATTTTTGAAAGAGTACATGGGGTGAAGGTCTACCGGGTTGAGCCGTATCAAGTATCATCGCCTGATTTTGTCACCTGGGTCGCCCAATTTAATGTTGCCTTGCTGGAGCGGGCTATTTCTCTGCTTAACGAACTGGGCGAGGTCCACGTCCTGCACGCGCACGATTGGCTGGTGGCTTATGCTGCACGGGCGCTCAAGCATGCCTTAAAGATACCTCTGCTGGTTACCATCCATGCTACGGAATACGGCCGGAACAATGGTTTACATAATGATACCCAAAGGCATATCAGCGATGTCGAGTGGTGGCTAACCTATGAAGCCTGGCGGGTAATTTGTTGCAGCCACTATATGGAAGGCGAATTAAGGCAAGTTTTTCAGGTCCCGCAGGATAAAATCACGGTCATTCCAAATGGAGTCGATCCTGCCGGCTTCAAGAACCTTGAAAGCAATGCACGGCGCGGTGATTATGCTGCCCCGGATGAAAAAATCGTCTTTTATGTAGGGAGACTGGTGAGGGAAAAAGGGGTTCAAGTTTTACTTGACGCCGCGCCTGAGATCCTGTCACACCACCCCCAGACTAAGTTTATTATTGCCGGCAAAGGCCCCTTTATGGATTTTCTAAAAAAGCAAGCGATGATGCTTGGTATCGCCAACAGGGTGTACTTTACAGGATATATAAATGATTCAGTCAGGAACAACTTATACAGCTGGGCTGATGTGGCTGTTTTCCCCAGCTTGTACGAACCTTTCGGGATTGTGGCCCTGGAGGCGATGGCAGCCCGCACGCCGGTGGTGGTTGCCGACAGCGGCGGACTTGGCGAAATTGTTAACCACGGCGTGGACGGGCTCAAAGCCTATACGGGCGACAGCCACTCACTGGCCCAGAATATTCTTGCTATCTTAAAACAGCCTCAATTGGGTATTAAGTTAAAAGAAAACGCTTATAAACGTATCCTGAATGAATTTAACTGGAATAAGATCGCCTGGCAAACAGCCTCAGTTTACCAAAAGGTGTGGGAAGCGCACCGGAGTACTTCCTGGGCGGCTAACCGTCAGGACAGGATATTTAACCGGGTAAGCCGTATGCTGGCAAGGTATTCCTAAACTAGATACCATGCTGTTAGTACGGCATATTTTTTAGGACAGTAAAACGGAGGGTTCTTTATGAAGGCTATCATTATGGCAGGCGGTGAGGGATCACGTCTCAGACCCCTTACCTGCGGCAGGCCCAAGCCAATGGTACCGGTTTTAAACCGGCCGGTTATGTCGTATATTATTGAGCTGTTAAAAGAGCACGGTATTACTGATATTGGTGTGACTCTGCAATATCAGCCGGAAATAATCCGGGATTATTTTGCCAACGGGGCAGAATATGGAGTTAATTTGCAATATTTTGTGGAGGAAGTTCCTCTGGGTACAGCAGGTAGTGTAAAAAATGCGTCTGATTTCCTCGATGAAACTTTTATGGTGATTAGTGGGGATGCGTTAACCGACCTGGCACTGTCCCGTGCGGTAGAGTTTCATAAGCAACAAGGTTCAATAGCGACTCTTGTGCTTACAAGGGTGGACTGCCCGCTGGAATATGGGGTAGTAATAACCGATAAAAACGGAAGAATAACTCAATTTTTAGAAAAGCCAGGCTGGAGTGAAGTTTTCAGCGATACGGTCAATACCGGGATTTATGTGCTTGAGCCAGAGGTATTGGATTATTTTAACCCCGGCCAGAAATTTGATTTCAGTCAAGACTTGTTCCCCCTGTTGTTAAAGAATCGAAAGCCTTTGTTCGGCTTGGTCCTATCCGGTTACTGGTGTGATATAGGCACGCTAAAAACAGAGATAGCTTATATCCGAAAGGCCCCGCGCCGCAAGGCGAGCGGGGCTTTTTTTGCGTTCCGGGCGGGGTAGGGCCGGGCGATGGCCGGGCGCGCCTACAAAATCACTGGAAAAGGCCGGGCATAGGGTTCCGCAAGGAACCCTTATTTCATGCGGGTCTCCGCAACTATGCTGACCAATCGACAGACCAGAGGCGGACCAAAAGGCAGACCGAACAGAGGAACGATCAGGCCAGGAACGGCAAGGGTCCGGGGTGTTCGGGAAGAAGTGAGTGAGGCCCCGCGCGGGGAGATGCGCGGGGTTTTTTGCGCCCGGGGAGGCCGGGCTAGGCCCGGGCGCTGGGGTGGGGCGGGGTTGCCCTGGGTTGGCGAAAATAAGCCCGCGAGGCCGGGAAAGGCTTCGCGGGCTTTGTAATACACGGATTAACTTTCCTTAGTCTGATTGTTTTGATTAAATTGATTATCTTTAAGAAGATTAATAAAAGCATTTATAAAAATATAAAGAATGTCTTTATCTAAAGTTATACGTGACGCATCTATAGTTTTACATAATTCATAAAAAGTAGTAAGTAGACGGGCTTCCGCTGGTGGGAAAAAGAAAGCAAAAAACCAAAGACTATTTTCTTTTAACTGGTTTTGAAATATTTTAAATGCTTCAATTAAACCCATCTCAAAACCCTTATGAAACCCCGTATCTTCCGCTACGGTGGATAAATTATAAATATTGTCAGGTAATTTTTGGTTTTTATCTTTGAATTCTTGTTCTAAAAACATTAATTCACTGTTTTTATCACACCATCTTAACGATGCATTAATTACCTCAGCACGAATAGGCGGCGGAAGAAATATCCACTCATATTCTATGCCTAAAGATGTAAAAGCAGAAAACCAATCATGTTTTTCAGGAAAAACATTAGGATGATCAGGGATAATATCTCGAAATGGGTCATCTGAAGGATATTTAGCCATTTCTTCATCTATTCCCTCTAACGATTCTTTAGTTATTCCTTCTTGCACCACCTTAAGTACATCGTTAAATTTTTGGTTATTTTTTTCCAATTCTAAATCCGCTGGTATTGTTCTTCCAGCTACAACAAAAATCTGAGGTGCTTCCAGGGCAATTGCGAGTTTTCGCAAGATTTTTACAGAAGGTACAACTTGGTTAGTTTCTATCCGTGACAAATGTGCATGGTTAATGCCTACTCTTTGGGCTAAGTCACGGAGGGTATACCCTCTTCCTTTCCTGAGCCAGCGGATAAATGAACCAATTTCTTTTTCTTCTTTTTCTTTCATTAAAGTACACCACTTTTTAATTTTTTTGATTTTTATACTAAAAGTATAACCGATGGTGACAATAAAGTAAACATAAAAATGTAATAAAAATTTTTGTTGATTTTCTCTTGACAATCCGGTTTTGGTGATCAATAATATAACATATAAAAAACATAGGTTAGCTTTAGGACAACATAAGCAAAAAAGGGGGATACCATGAACCGGCGATAAGAACGTAAAGGTAGGCCCGGCGGACCTGTAAGTTGCTGGGAAAGTGGACGGTATATGGATATAGTACCTGGACAGGGCTAGATTCTATATATTGGAAACTTTTGGTACATATCATGAGGTAAGACGTGAGTCAAGCCAGGGCAAAAAAAATGAAATATAGCGCAGGAAGGATTGCGCCCCCTTTAGCTGCGTTGTACATATTTATTTCTAAAAAGCCCAGCGGTAAAATGTCAAGCCCCTATTTCGAGAAAACTGGAAAAAATTTTGGCCCTGAAATCTAAAAAAGACAACAATAAACCATCCCAGATATTTTAACTGGCAATATCTGGGTAATGGGAAG
>Ga0067045_1029986_pt1 | contig 17250 bp, 9 predicted proteins | sample TerdegcTABiofilm_FD_59184 | JGI IMG/M metagenome (GOLD analysis project Ga0067045, IMG submission 59184) | Combined Assembly of (Gp0054472, Gp0054536) Wastewater bioreactor microbial communities from Singapore -Terephthalate degrading...
TATACTCCTGCCACTGATCCCAATCCAACCGGAAGAAGCGCTGCTGTCATAGATTCGATTGTTCCTCAAGAGGGATATCTAAAAGATATTGTGCACATCTATGGAAAAGGATTTGATCCTAATCCTATAAACAATTTTATTGCCTTTGGAACGTCGGTAGCCAAATGTCTTTCAGCATCCGCTACGTTACTGGAAGTAGTTGCTCCCAATATTAATGATCAAACAGTCGATGTAAAGGTGGCAGTGAAGGGATCAGAATTCTGGAGTAATGCCGTTCAATTTACCTTCTATAATACTCTGGAAGTGATAGATGAGGAAATTGTTTGGCCAAACGGTGTGGCCGTGGATAACAATGGAAATGTGTACATTGGTTCAGCAGCGGATGAAATCATTTATCAGATTACTCCAGATGGAACGAAATCGGAATTTGCTTATGTGCCTGTCAGTGGTTCAATAGAATTTGGTCCAGAGAATTATCTCTATGTCTGCCTCCAGAACGAAGGAAAAATTGTTAGAATTTCTCCCGATGGTAGCACCGTCGAGGATGTAGTTGAAGTTGAATCGCCGATTGATTTTGACTGGGACGCCAGTGGCAATATGTACATCGTTTCTAACTGGGTTGGCATTTCCCGATTAGACAGCGGAGGTAATCTGGAAGAAGTCGCCAGTGTGGATAACCCGAAGTGTCTACGGGTTTTCGAAAATATGCTGGTGGTCTCAGATATCTGGAATGGAAATATCTTGCGATACGATATTACTGCGACAGGTCTGGAAAATGAAACAGTCATCTTCACCAATGAGGATTCACCACCCCTGGGAATAGAATTCGATATTGAAGGAAAATTATATTTCTCTCAAGCCTGGGATCAAAGTTTATATGCCATGGAACCAGAAGAGGGTGCAGAGGTCGAAGTATTATATGAGGATCAACTCATGACTCCCATGCACTACCTGACATTCTATGGTAAGAAACTGTATATTGTATACCCAGGTTGGGGGGATGTGGGTACGACCATGAGCGCTTACATTGGAGTAGAACAGGCTCCCAATTACGGTCGCCCATAGTGAATGTAATCAATGAAGGCCATATGTTTATCACGACGGGGATAACATATGGCCTTTAATAAAATGGTAAGAAAATATGCGAATAGCGGGTGTACTATTAGTGGGAATCTTTTTCCACAATCTCATGTTATCTCCACTCTTCTCTCAGAGCAAAGGTGGTCGATGGCAATTCGAGAATAACGGATTTGATACCGCCAATTGGGATAACCATAGCGATGATGGTACACTGCAAAATGGAGCTATTTACCTGACTCAATCTACACCACCGGAGGGTTCCGCCTACCTATTTTTAGACACCGCTCAAAATTACAATTATTTTAAGATTCCAGACCATAACGATCTGGATTTTGACAATGAAAATATTGGGATCTCGGCCTGGATCTGCCCTTTGGTTATCAATGATGTTCATTTTATTGTCAATAAAGGCCGACAGGATTCAAATCCCAAGACCACCAACTATGCTTTAAGGATTTCTCTGGAAAAAAAATTGGAGTTCTTAATAAGAGATGCCAATAACCAGGCTCAGAAAATTGCTTCCAGTTTTACAATTCCAGAGAATCAATGGACATTCGTGGCTGCTTATTATGATTATTCCCAGAGTAAAGTGTACATGTGGAACGATCCGAATTCGTCCCCGGTAGATACTCTCGCTTTCTCTCAGAACTTTTTTTCCAATAATGATCCTCTGTCAATAGGGGGTTGGTATAATGCGATTCCCGCGACTCCAGTGGTGAAAGAATTTGAGGGGGGAATTGATGATGTCAGAATTAGTGGTAGCCTGGAAGATATTTTACCACCCACAACTTCTATCGATTTAAAGTCTCATATTGAACATCAAGAGAATAGTATTCTCACTCAGGTTTTTCCCAATCCAGTAAATCTTCATCAAAATAAAATCACTATTTCAGTTCGATTTCTGGTCAACCCCACCGGTCCGGTTTATGTGAAAATTTATAATATTTTGGGGCAAATGATTTTTCAATCTGAAGTGCTGAATTCTGTAACCGGCACTACTGTGAATTGGAATTTGCAGGATGCAGGTGGAAACAAAATCAATACCGGCGTTTATTTTATCCATATCGACGCGCCTCAATTTAGTAAGGTAAGCAAATTGGTAATTGTTAAATAGGATTGCTGTAACTTTTGAAAGAAATCTTTTCACATTACTTCTAATTTAGAATCATAATTCCCTGACATCAATGGATGGTTGTCAATTTATCATATAGCCTGGAGTGGAGTAGAATGCGTAGGGTTTTGATTGTTCTTCTGTTTTTCATTTCTGGTTTGACCGGGTTGTTATATGAAATTGTCTGGATCCGAATTTTCGGTCTTATCTTCGGCAATACCACTCTAGCTATCAGCACCGTCCTATCGGCTTATATGTTGGGTCTGGCTTGGGGAAGTTTCCAACTGGGTAAATTTGCAGATCGATTTAAGAACCATCTCAAAGCATATGCATTGCTGGAGCTGGGAGTAGGTCTGACCGCCCTATTGGTCCCTCTTTCTCGGGGAGGTTTAGAATCACTGTATACTTTATTATTTCCTCTTCTCAGTAATAAAAACTTCATCTTCAATCTGATAAAATTTGCCATGTCTTTTCTGGTCATGCTACCCGCTACTTTTCTCATGGGAGGTACCCTGCCAGTAGTCAGTCATTTGCTCGTTGAAGAACAAGAAAAATTAGGCCGAGGAATTGGAATTTTATATGGCTTCAATACCATTGGAGCCGTTGCTGGTACATTCTTCACTGGCTTTTATCTCATTAGAATGGTAGGAGTGAATCAAACCCTGCTATTTGCTTTTTTCTTAAACGTGATAGTTGCCAGCATTGCCTTTTTATACTCGATTGTCTCACCAAAAAAGGTTGTGATTGAACGGGAAGAACCTACTCTGCCGCTGCTCTATTTTAAGCAACCGCATATCAGAATTATTTTGGTAATCATGGCCCTTTCTGGCTTTACCGCCCTGGCTTATGAAGTCATCTGGACACGCTTATTGGTCTTTTTATTAACGAATTCGGTATATGCTTTTTCGATTATGTTGACTACTTTTTTGTTAGGACTGGCGCTGGGATCATTTTGGGGAGGGAAGTTGGCCGATCGAATTAAAAATTTGACCGCATTTTTAGGATGGATTGAAATCGGAATTGGTGTCACGGCCTTAGTGGTTGCATTCCTTTTTACTTATTTGCCTACCTTGCATCGTTTGATTGTAGAGGTCCATCCAAGTACATCCTGGAGTTACTGGAATGGCATTCGCTTCCTGGAAGCATTTGTTGTGATGTTTTTACCTACTTTATTGTTAGGAATCAGTTTTCCGGTCGCCGTTAAAATTGTGGTACCTCAGCTATCACGTCTGGGCACCGGGGTCGGTAGAGTATATTTTTTTAATACCCTCGGATCGGTATTTGGGTCATTTCTCAGCGGATTTGTTTTCATTGTATTCCTTGGAACCGCTGTAACTACTTTTATGATGATTGCCATAAATCTGATAATTGGAATTTATGTTCTTTTATACAATAAAACTTTTTTCCATTTTTCCCGAAATGTGGGTTATATCGTTTTATCTTTTTTGGTTATCGCGGTTGTTGTTAAAGCTGCCCCAGCTGATTTTTATAAAAGAATCTTTACCACTGTGGAAGCTGAGTACCCCTTGCTTGCTTTTCAGGAGGGATTGGAGGGAACAGTAACCGTACATGAAAACAAATCTCCAATTTTCCCACACCGCCGTATTGACGTCGATGGGTTGAATGTGGCTGGAACCAGCTTTATGTTGAGAACTTTGCAACTCCTGCAGGGTCATCTACCATTTATGATTAAACCAGAGGCCTCGCAGGTCATGCAAATTGGTTTTGGTACTGGTCAGACTTCCGCTGCTGCTTTGAAACATCCAACGGTGAATTTTGAATTGGTAGAAATCTCTCCTGATGTTCTGCAATTAGCACAAACCTATTTTCAAGATTTAAATCAAGGGGTACTTGGTAATCACCGTTTTACATACACCATCATGGATGGTAAGAATTTTGTAAAATATACCCCTAAACGCTATCACATCATCATGAATGATGCGAATTATGCAGTTGCCACTCCCAGTGCCAGTCTATTCACTCGAGACCACTTCACCAACTGTCTTGAAAAATTGTATCCCGATGGTTTGTTATCTACCTGGATGACAACGGATCTTGATCCAGAAGATTTTCGAATCGTGCTTAAAACCTTCCAAACAGTTTTTCCATATACGTTGATGTGGATGGCACCGAACTGTGTTAATAAACAGGTGGTATTGATGGGTTCGGTGACGCCAATTAAACTTGATTTTCAGCACCTGAAAAATACCATGAGTAATTCATCCATTCAAGATGATCTCAAAACAGTAAATATCCATTCCGCCTATGATTTATTGGCCTGTTTATTATTGGATGAGAAAGGAATAGCAGAGATTGCCGCCCAGGCCCCCATCAATTCTGATAATCACCCCATTTTAGAATTTTCTACCAAGGATGTGAGATCTCGAGATTGGTGTGCCTATCAGAATCTGGCGGAAATATTACTGCATCCACCAAATTTAAAAAAACTGGTTACTAACCTGCCTGAAGATTCAACTGAGCGGATGGAAGTTGAAAAAAATATCCAACGTTACTACACCAGTGCCCGCCAATTATTCCTGGGGATGATGCAGTTCTATCAGGGAAACTTCGATCTTTCTTTCCAAACTCTTCTGGAAGGATCGCGCCAGATTCCGGAGAGTAACTTAGCAGCAGAGTTTTTCCGAAGTATGGATATGACACTGGCTCAATTATCCCTCGATTTGCAGAAAGATTCAGATAATCTGGAAAAACAGTTGCGGTTCATTCGCTATAAAATTGCTCAATCTCAGATTGATGCTGCCCGTCAATCATTGAAAAAATTGATGAAAAAATATCCGGAGCAGGGTATTCTCTATTATGAACTGGGAAGATGTTATTTGGCATCTTCTCAGACAGATTCGGCCCAAACGGCCTTCCAAAAATCGGTTCAACTTCATCCGCAAATTTCAGGATCCTGGTATTTCTTAGGAAAATTACTCCGACTGGAAGGAAAAACAAATGAAGCCATTCGTTCGCTGGAACAAGCGATCGCTCTCGATCCCAGAATGTACGAAGCTTATAATGAACTGGGACGGATTTATATGATTCATGGCAGTTATGAGGAAGCAGAACGCACCTTTCGTCAGTCAATGGAAATATTGACATTTCAACCAGAAGTCAGTCTCGATCTGGCAAAGTGTCTAATTCATCTTCAGAAATATCAGGAATCATTGGAACATGCTCAAAAATCTCTCTCCATGGGTTATGAGAATGCGGAAACTTATTTTACATTGGGGAATGCCTATTATTTTTTAGGGAATATCCCTGCTGCCATCCAGGCCTTCTTTAAAGCGACTCAAATTGATTCAACCAATGCAGATTATTATTATAACCTGGGCAACAGTTTTGTTTTACAGAGAAAATTTGAAAACGCGATTTGGGCTTTCAACAAAGCTTTATCACTGAACCCCGACTACCCCGACTACTACAATAACCTGGCCTTAAGTTATCAAGAGCTGGGCAATCTGAAATCAGCCAGAAAGTTTTTAATAGCAGGATTAAAAAAACATCCGGCTTCCAAACTATTACAGGAGAACCTCGAACGGCTCAAAAATTTAGAAAGTAATTAGAAGAAAATAAATAAACAAAAAGGGCAAAAGATGGGAAAATATTTTTTTAGTTCAGCATTGCTAATTGTCATCATCGTATTCATTAGTTGTTCATCAACTCAAAAATTTATATTAAAAGACCCGATGCCTGGAATGTCCCTTCTGGTAGGGGCAGTATTAGTAGAAAATGTGGGAGTGGATGATGTCTATGAAGCGATTACTTCCAAGATCAATGTCATTGTAGTTGGAAAATCAATAGTAGAGGGAAAAGAGGTTGTACAGGGTTATCGGCTGAAAACTGATGAGAAAGGATATTTTGCGTTAGCAAATGTACCACCGGGTTCATATGTGGTAAAAGGTATCGAAGTCGATCTTGGATATGGGACGCGAATGCTATTAACCTCACGGTGGGAAGGGAATACTCAGATTTATTATCCCATTGATACGATGATTGATTATACTGTTAATGCATGGCCACCAGCAATTACTGGAAAATTTATTAATTTAAAGATTCGCTATTTTCATATCGATGCGGCAAACAGAGTATTCGATCAAATTTATAATAGGTTAGAAGATACTCCATTGAATTTAAATAATGTGCGACATACCATGCCCGATCCACTGGAGTATTTTCAAAAGAAGTTTCCTAATAGTGGCTGGTTTTAAAACAACGTTTTAGATAAAAATAGAGGAGGTCATATGAAAACTGTTATGCTAATCGGTAATTTCTTTATGGGTATTTTGTTATTGTTTTTCTTCTCGTGCCAGACAACAGAAAAAAAGCCTGTTGAAAAATCACCGGAAACTTTGCTGTTAAAAGATTATCGCCCAAAATCTATTTATCGCGTTCCCCAAACTCATATTGAAAAAGCTCGCTTCCCGGTAATTGATGTGCATTCCCACCCTTATGCGGATAATCCAGATCAATTAAAGCAATGGGTGGAGAATATGAAAAAAGCCGGCATTCAGAAGACCTTAATTCTTTCTCATGCTCATGGTGCGAAATTCGATTCGATCTATGCCGTCTATTCTCAATACCCTGATTATTTTGAAGTGTGGTGTGGTTTTGATTATACTGGCTATGATCAACCTGGTTTTGGACCGGCGGCAGTTGCTGAACTGGAACGGTGTTATCGAGCCGGTGCACGCGGAGTAGGGGAATTGGGCGATAAAGGGAAAGGTTTATACTACTGTAAACCTCCGGCCTATGGTATGCATATCGACGATCCACGAATGGATCCTTTATTGGAAAAATGTGCTGAGCTGGGAATGCCGGTGAATATCCACGTCGCTGAGCCCTATTGGTTTTATTTATCCATGGATTCGACCAATGACGGATTAATGAATGCCTATCACTGGCGATTGGACAATCAGCCGGGGATTGTAGGGCATAAAGGAATGATTCAAATTTTAGAGCGAGCCGTGAAACGGCATCCCAAAACCACATTTATCGCCTGTCATTTCGCAAATTGTGATTATGATCTCAGCATACTCGGTGATCTTTTTGATCGCTATCCAAATCTCTATGCCGATATCTCAGCCCGTTATGCTGAAACCGCTCCCATTCCCCGCTACGTGCGCAATTTTTATGAAAAATATCAAGATCGGTTACTCTATGGTACCGATATGGGATTTGACATCGATATGTATCAAATCACATTCCGGATCCTGGAAAGCTGGGATGAACATTTTTATGAGATTGAGCAATTTGGTTATCACTGGGCACTCAATGGATTTGGATTGGACGAAAAGGTACTCAAAAAACTGTATCATGACAATGCAATGAAAGTACTCTATAACCCATTAAAAGGAAAAGAATTGTAATTAACCATCCTCAAATTTTATGAAGGTGATCAAAATGAATAAAAATATAGTTTGGCGTGGAATATTTTTTTTACTCATTGGTATTTTCTCTCTGGCACTGGCCCAGGAACCGATAATCTATTTTACCTACAATTTTAATTTTAATCTAAACTTCGCTGAATGTCCGGTAGATAGCACGCCGGTGATGGTAAAGCAAGGCCACCTTCCTTTGCTGGATATATTTGAAAAACATAAGGCCTGGACTGCCGATTTCTTTTTTACTGGTTATACCAGCGATTATCTCCAACAAAATTTTCCGGTAGTTATTGAGCGCGTGAAAAAAGGATTAGCGACAAAAAAATATAGCATTGGGACTTATACCTATACCCATCCGGTGCTTTCCTTAATTCCGTATGATGATGTGGTCGATCAGCTCATTGCCGGCCTGGAAGCTGATCAGCGGGTGTGGGGTTTTAAACCTAAAGGCCTTTTCTTACCCGAAGTGTCCTGGGATGTTTGCCTGCCACAGATTATGCAGAAATTGGGAATCGAGTGGGTCTCGATATACAAAGAAATTGTACCCGCTTATGAGAAGGAATTAGTCTATCCGCCTACTGCCTATGTGGAAGGGATCAACGGTACGGCGGCCAAAGTGGTCCTCTGCACGCATTCCATGGATGCTTACGATAAAGATGTGAATGAATTCAAAATGAAATTAGAGGCACTACATAAAGAATTGAAAAAACGGGGAATTAAAGAATTCCTGGTGGCATTGAAAGATGATGCAGAAGTACTCTACTTTAAATCCATTGAGATGCTCAATGAAAAAGCTGGTCAAAAACGCTATAAATGGGGAGATCCATTACCCGAATTACCCGCCATTCAATGGATGGATGAAAAATTAACGATGGTTGAAAGTTTGCCGTATGCCAGATTCATGACCATGGGCGAATATATTCAGTCGCATCCACCGGTCGAGATGATCTATGCCGAAAATATTAGTGGTCATGCTAATTTTGATACCTGGCTGCGGGGAGAAGGTCGGGAGCGTTTGAATGTGTTAGAAAACCAGGCCCGCGCTGAAATTACCAATGCCTCTTATGTCATTGATCTGGCTGAAAAATTAGGGATGAATGTTGCAAAATCGCGAGAACTTTTAGCGCAGGCTCGTTATCAGTTACGGTTGGCGGAAAATAGTGATGGGCGCGGATTTGTCCCCCATTCATCTCGAAAAATCTTTGTGGCCACTGCTGCCGTAAAGGCGAAAGAATTAGCTCAACAGGCCGCTCAAGCTATTCAACCGAAGTAAAAGGAAGTGGAATTTTTTACAATGTAAAATGTGGTTTTTATAATCGATATGAAAAACCAATTATTTCATTAGATGCGAAAAATTTTTAGGGAGTCTGAAATTAAAATGAAAATCTCAGTTGTCCTTTTTTATGAAAAGTGAGGAGAGTTGAAAAATATAAGTTGAATCAAGAATTTTGACAATCTGATTCAAATAATTTAGATCGCACAAATATTTTTATACATAATCTATCACTCAGGAGAATAAAAGATGAATAAACCGTTCTTCAAGTATTACTTAATCACACTGGTCATTATCACATTTTTTATCTTATTGAATTGCGGGCGACCATTACAACAATATGGAATAGACGATTTTCCAAAAGTGGCTAAAATTGATGCCCATGTTCATATCAACAACGAACATCCTGCTTTTATAGAGCAGGCTCAGCAGGACAATTTCCGGCTGCTCACCATTAATGTGGATTACCCGGATTTTAACCCCATCGCCGAACAACAACAGATTGCAGTTACGCTCTCTCAGAAATATCCACAGACAGTGGCCTTTGTTTCTACTTTTTCCATGAATGGCTGGGATGATCCTTCCTGGGTAGAAAACACAATCGCTCAGATTGATCAAGCCGCAAAACAGGGCGCCGTTGGAGTAAAGGTATGGAAAAATATTGGAATGGATTTTCGGGATAAGAATGGTGAACTGGTCATGATTGATAATCCAAAATTTGATCCTATTTTTTCTTATTTAACGGGTAAAAAAATTCCAGTAGTCGGTCATCAGGGTGAACCCAAAAACTGCTGGTTGCCGGTCGAGGAGATGACCGTAAAAAATGATCAGCACTACTTTAAAAATCACCCTCAATATTATATGTATTTGCACCCGGAAATGCCTTCATATGAAGAGCAGATGGCCGCTCGCGATCGAATGCTGGAAAAGAATAAAGAATTAGTTTTTATGGGAGCGCATTTAGCCAGTTTAGAATGGAGTGTAGATGAAATCGCCAAATTTTTAGATCGATTTCCTAAAGCGGTAGTCGACCTGGCTGCTCGCATGGGACAGGTTCAATATCAGTCCAGTCGGGATCGAGAAAAAGTTCGACAATTTTTTATAAAATATCAGGATCGGGTATTATATGCTACAGATATCACCTTTGAACCGACCGCTCATCCCGACACCTTCCGAACCGAAGTGCATGAACGCTGGTTGCTGGATTGGAAATATTTAGCTAGCAGCGATACCCTGAAAGTTCCAGAACTTGATAATTCTTTTACTGGATTAGCTTTACCGGTGAAAGTTATTGATAAGATTTATTATAAAAATGCCCAAAAAACTTTTCCGACTGCCTGGAAGAAAGAATAAAAAATGTCTAAACCTTTATGGAGGATTCATCTATGAGCAAAAGAATAACTATAGTCAGCGTGATAGCCTCTCTGTTTTTACTTTTAAATTGTACAACGGAACCGCCCCATGCTGTTAAAATTTCTGGTAAATATTTTACCATTTATTTCAATGATCAATTGCACAGTCAGATTCAGGCTGGCTTTGATAAAAAAGTGATTGCCCTTGGTGAGTATGCTCCTTCGGAATTTCTCAAAACTCCCGAAACGGTATTTTCTGATTTCAAATTCACCAGTGTCCAAAAAAATGATGTTCAGGATAATCTGGGGAAAGGGGTGGTCACCGTTATCAAAGGCGACGGAGGGGCTGTGCAAAAAATAGTCGAAGTGACCATTTACGATGATTTTCCAGGTATGGCTGTCTTCAAAGTCAGCTATACCAATCAATCCCCGAATAGTATTGAGATCGAAAGCTGGACGAATAACCACTACAAAATAAAAACTCTTTCTAAAAACCAGAGTGGAATACCGTTTTGGTCATTTCAAAGTGGTTCTTATGAGAGCCGTCCAGATTGGGTACTTCCGTTGAAAACTGGTTTTTCTCAGGAAAATTATATGGGAATGAATGACTCTGATTATGGGGGAGGTACACCAGTAGTGGATGTCTGGCGTCCAGATGTTGGTCTGGGGGTAGGTCATCTGGAAATGGTTCCCAAATTAGTCTCTCTGCCTGTTACCATGCCTGACGATCAGACCGCTACATTGGGCATTGAATGCCGTGTGAGACAGGTTCTTATGCCCAATCAAACTCTCACTACCTATAAGACCTTTGTTCACGTTCATCAAGGTGATTATTTTACCACTCTTACCGAATACCGACGTTTTATGATCAAGCAGGGAATTAAATTCGATAAAGCTCCTGAAACCAGTTATGAACCCATCTGGTGTGCGTGGGGATTTGAAAGGAATTTTACCATGAAGCAGATTTATGATGCGCTCCCCAAAGTGAAAGAGATGGGATACAAATGGGCGGTATTGGATGATGGCTGGCAAACTTCGGAGGGAGACTGGTATTTAGTAAAGAGCAAATTCCCACGGGGAGATGCTGATATGAGAGCCCTGGTGGATAAAATTCATTCCTACGGCTTAGGGGCTCAGTTGTGGTGGGCTCCATTAGCTGTAGATCCTGGCACCGATCTAATTAAAAAACATCCTGATTATTTATTAATGAACGAAGATGGTTCCTATCAGAAAATCAGCTGGTGGGATTCCTATTATTTATGCCCGGCCTATCCACCTGTTCAGGAATACACAAAAAATTTGGTAAAGACTTTTATGGAAACCTGGGGATGGGATGGTCTAAAAATCGATGGGCAACATTTAAATGCTGCTCCACCATGCTATAATCCTGCTCACCACCATGCCCGACCAGAAGAAGCATTTGAAAAAGTGCCTGAATTTTTTAAAGTCATTTATGAAACCGCTATGGCCATTAAACCTAATGCGGTTATTGAGATATGTCCATGTGGGACGGCCTATGCCTTTCATACTATGCCCTACATGAATCAATCGGTAGCTTCCGATCCTACCAGCTCCTGGCAAATTAGATTAAAAGGTAAAACCTTACAGGCTCTGATGGCAGGCTCGGCGGCCTATTTTGGTGACCATGTAGAATTGAGCGATGGTCACAATGATTTTGCTTCTCAACTGGGTGTGGGAGCAGTAGTAGGTACTAAATTTACCTGGCCGGAAGGATCTGCCAGAAGGGCCCGCAATGATCTCACGCCGGAAAAGGAAAAAATCTGGAAAAAGTGGCTCGATCTCTATCTGGAGAAAATGCTGTCCACTGGAAAATATCGAGGCGAATTGTACGACCTTGGTTTCGATCGCCCGGAAACTCATGCGATTCAAAAAGATGGTAAAATGTACTACGCTTTCTATGCTGATTCGTATCAGGGACCGGTACAATTGCGAGGATTAGAGAACCGAAATTATCAGGTAATGGATTATGAGAATAAAGTGAATCTTGGTCAAATTAAAGGTCCAACAGCGAAGATCAATGTAAACTTTACTCATCACCTGCTGGTAGAGGCGATTCCTCAATAGGAATTTTCCTGTTTAAAGTTCACTAACTACAAAATGAAGGAAAATTAGGGGAGAGTTAGAATGATATTTCAGCTCCCCCCTTTGAAACCGAGGCCTATGAGATTAAGATTTCTTAATTATTCACGCATCGCCGGAAATATAACGATATCTGTTTTATGGCTGGTGATATTGAGTTTTAGATGCCAATCACCCGATTCGATTTCGTTCTTTAAATCGAATGGTATCATTCATTTATCTACTTCACAACTGAAAATTCAATTTGATTGGGAATTATACTGGACTGTTCAGTATAACAAAAATGGAGAGTGGCTATCGCTGAATAAATTTGAGGTGAAAGATTCTTTATCACTGCCCTCTCATTACCTTCGAAGTGGTCAAAAAATCATCACTCGATTTCCGCTTGATGAAAAAGGTATAAAATCTGAAGTGATTGACAATGAGTTTGGTCGAGGGAAACGATTTACTCTTAGTGGTTCTTATCGAGATCCCTATGGATTCGCCATTCAAAAAAAGCTCTTCATAGAATTATATGAAGAATTCCCAGACCTGGCAATCACCTACGCTGAATACCAAAATAATTCTTTAAATCAGGATCTAGAATTGAGTGAGGTAATGAATGCCTGTCTACAATTAGATGCCTCACTTCTGGATTCAAATCGGAAATCATATGAACTCTGTGCGTTTTATGGTACAGCGGGGAGACCAATTCCGCTGATCAATGGTTATATCCCTCCGGATGCAAATCTGGAAAACTTTAATGGACGTCCGCTGGAGTTAGAGGGCATAAAAAAAGGAAATGGCGGCCTGCCCTTAATTGATCTGTGGAGCCACGAGATGGGAATAGCTCTGGCGTGTATTGAAAAAAAATGGAAAAATTTGTACCTGCCAATAAAGGTGCAGAGAGATGGAAAAGTTTTCACAGCCGTTCGGGAAATTCCAGGATTAAATCTTGATAAACCTTTCATTCTTCATCCGGGGGAAACCTATCGCTCAATCAAAACATGCGTTGTGGTACATGCGCTTGATTTTTATCATCCGGCGCTTCGATATTCGCAGATCATGCAGCGCCTTGGTGTAGCATTCTGCTCTGAATATACGTCCGATGATTATCTGGCTGCCTGGTGCAGCTGGAATGATTATTGTACGCGAGCGATGGCTTCCAAAAAGGATGTCATGTTAATAAAACCGGTCATGTCGCGATTGAATGAATTGAAAAATCTGGGAATAAATCTGATCATCTTTGATGCAGGTTGGTTCAATAATCAGGGTGATTGGAAACCAAACAATGACCCGGAGGCTTTCCCGGGAGGTGAAGAACAACTGAAAGCAGTGATCAACTACATACATCAGCAGGGTTTTAAAGTGATGCTCTGGATTTCATTTCTCACTGCCGATCCAGGCTCAGAAGTGGCCGATCACCATCCGGAATGGATGATTCAAAAACCAGACGGGAAGAATCATCTGGATCGCTGGAGTGGGAATACCATGTGTCCTTCACTCCCGGAAGTACAGCAGTATCACCGGGAACTCGCCAGACGACTGGTAAGCGAATACGGTGCCGACGCTTTCAAAGTCGATGGGATGTATACCTGCCCGCCTTGTTATAATCCCCTGCATCACCATAGGAATCCTAATGAATCCTGTGAGGATTATTTTAAGGTGTTTCAAGCTTTTTATGAAGAAGCCAAATCGATTAATCCACATGTAACGATCATGGAATGCCCCTGCGGAACCATCTGCAATTTTGCGACTTTGCCCTATATCTCGCAAACCATTGCCGCTGATCCACCGGACTATCTCACTGTGCGTCGCTACATGAGATTATATCGAGCCTTGAAAGGTAATCAATCACCATATAGCAGTGATTATACTAATGTAGAAGAAGGGGTATGGCGCTTACCCACCGCGGTGGGGTCTGGGAGCATTCCTCAACTCTTCTATGGTCGGACTCCAGATAGCAGTACCTTCGCCTTCTATAAAAAATGGATTTCGATTTATAACACTGAGAAGATCAGTCAAAGTGAATATCTGAATCTATACGATATTTTTTATGATCAACCAGAAACGTATGTATTTCGGAAAAAATCTCAGGACGGAGATATCTATTATTATTCATTTTTTGCGGATGATACCAGTTGGAGCGGTCTTGTTACCTTGAGAGGACTGCCAGAAGAGGGGAAGTATGACGTCATCGATTATGTAAATGGCCAGCCGTTAACCTCGATCTCCGGCTATGAACCTCAGATTAATATTTCATTTAATAATTATTTACTTATTAAATGTATGCCACATAAAAATTGAGAGAAGAGAGTCATGAAGATGAATCGCCGAACTTTTCTGAAAAGCAGTGCACTGAGTGCCGTATTGTCGGGCATCGGAATCAGATCCGCCCGCGCATTCATACCAGAGCATAATTGGGAAAATTATGATTTCGGAAACGGCCCGATTGTTAAAGATCGTTTATATCAGGGACCCTTTCCCCAATACCCACCAGGAGAAGTGGTTCCGGGGAGCGATGTGGTAATGGCCACCACCCCTTCGAAAGATATCATTCCTAATTTTGGTCAGGGACTCACCGTTTACGTTTCGGGTGATTACTGGCCGCCACACACCAAGGGAGATCCGTTGGAAAAATATGTGGAAGATCTTATTAAAATTCCCTTCGCGCAAAAGGTATACATACGCTTGAACTGGAGAGATATCCAGAAAAAACCTGGTAAATTGGATTTTCCGGAAGGATGGAAACTTACTTTCGATATAGCGAAGAAATATAATAAAAGAATAGGGTTTCGTATCATGTTGGAAAATCCTGACTTCCCTGAACCCGGAATGCCTGAATTTTTAATGGAAAAAGTGCCTTATGTTAAACTGAAAGGGGAATGGAGAGGTAATCCGGAAAATCCTCGTTATAAAAAAGACCATCGTATGCCCCGCTACGATCATCCGGAGTATCAAAAAGCATTTTATGAATTAAATGAACTCCTGGCCTCAGAGCTTAACGGTAATCCGCAGGTGGAATACATGGATACCATGATGTACGGTTTCTGGGGAGAGGGTCATAGTTGGCCGTATGAAGGAAATCCATTTCCGGATCACGTGACCGCAGAAAAAACTTTCATGAAAATGTTCGAAACCCAGTTGCAATTCTGGACAAAAACTCCTTTAGTGACCAATACACAACCGGATTTCAGCCAGGTAGGAAATTCTGACTTACTGGATCACACTATTCGAACTCACAATTGGCTGAGAACGGATACCATTTTCATTGAGAATACGCAAATTGAGGCTCTGAGCAATCGTCCCGCCTGGGTAGCGGCCATCTGTGAAGTGGGAATGACAACTGTTGATCCTGACCAGCTGAGAATAGATGAAGGCGTAACCTACACGGAAAAGATCATTCATCATGTGATCGATGTTGGAGCCAATTATTGGTCGTTATGGCATTGGCATAACATTGCTGCCCGGCATATCATGGGGTATTACGAAAAATATCCGGAACATATTGAATATATCGCCCGGAAGATTGGCTATCGGGTGAGACCTTCCTGGATTTGGGCTTATGAGCGCGAAGGACACCCTGGTTTGGTAATAGGAATGGTGAACGATGGGATCGCTGGCGTTCCAGGAGTTTTACGCCTCACCGTCTTCAGTGACGATGGAAAGGTAAATGTTAGCGGTTGTCTTGATGCTGGTTATCCCAAACCGCAAGGAGTGCGGCAGGCCATGTTGCCTTTGCCTCAAGGAGTTAAATGGGAAGGATTAAAACTCAAAGCGGAATTAGAAGTAAAGGGTGTGACCTATCCTGTAAAATGGGCCTGTCACCAACAGGTCAATGCTGACGGGTCACTCACTCTGCGAAGAAATTTACGATAATCCAATAATTTCTAAAACGAAAAGGAAAATAAAAATGAGTAAAAATTTATTCCTACTTTTTTTGATTTCTATGCTTACGATTAACGTTCTGAGTTTGAATGCCCAGTCTGTTTCGGGAGAATTCTATCAATGTATCACGCAAGCGCCTTCCTATAGTTATCATCTCTCGGGTCGCACCGATCGCATAAAAGGGTATGTGGTAAAAATTGATAAGGTGGAGGATTTGACAAATCCAGGTTTGGTTTTTTTGGCCAGCGATCTGGAAAAGGGTGAGGGTTATGTGGATATTAATGGATCTCAATTCGATTTACCAGGATTGCTTGGACAATTAAGCGTCCCTGTGGATAAGAGTGAAAAAAATCTGGAAGGAAAGGAAGGATGGTACTCCTATAGCAGTGGAGATGATATTATTGGGAAACTGGTTATCCCGTTTAACCAAAATCTTTTAAAGAATGGATTAAATGACATTACTTTTTACCGTCATCCCCAAAGCAATGGGTTCGAAATTATAGATGCCATCATTCAGAATGTTGAACAGACTTCTCCCGCTTTGCTTGGACAAACCTATCACCTGTTGGCGAGGGGTCGACCGGCGAAAATTCGCGATTTTGACTATGTATATAACTATCGGGGAGAAAAGAAGCGTTTCGAGAAAGATATTCCCGATTGGGCTCGTCGTGGAAAAGTGAATTACTATCGGGCAGGTATTGATTGGGATCATCTGGATCGCATGTTTGAGATGTTCCAGGAGGCTCGTATCAATGTGGTAGCGACCAATGTTCCCGCCGATATCAACAGTGAGGAATATAAACGGGTGAAAGCATTTATCGATCGCTGCCACCAGAATGGGATTCATGTTACCGCCTTTAACTCATTGGGAAATCTGAGCATGCGAGAGGTGCTGTTGAATCCTGAATTGAAAAAATGGATCGCCCAGGATGAATTTGGAGATTATCGCTGGCGTGAAAAAGGTGGTACCTATGCTGCTGATTTGAATAACATTGATTTTCGGCAAAACCGGTTATTGAAAATAGCGGCGGCGCAAATAGATGCGGGTGTCGATGAACTCTACTATGATTGGGCTATAGG
>Ga0067045_1029984_pt1 | contig 17248 bp, 14 predicted proteins | sample TerdegcTABiofilm_FD_59184 | JGI IMG/M metagenome (GOLD analysis project Ga0067045, IMG submission 59184) | Combined Assembly of (Gp0054472, Gp0054536) Wastewater bioreactor microbial communities from Singapore -Terephthalate degrading...
CTACATGCTATGGCACACCAGCATCTATCCGTACCTGAAGAATTATCAGATGCTTAGCTGCCCCAGTGATTCCGTACGCTATGCCGGCAACTACACGGGCGGCGGCTCTTACGGCCTGAACTCGCTCAACAGCGGCCAGGCCCTGGGCTCCATCAACTACCCGGCGGAGTCCATGTTCTTCGCCGAGGCAAATGGCGGCGACTCGTACAATCTGGACGGCGACACCGCGGGCGCGAACGACGAGATGCTGGCCGCTCCCAGGCACAATGACGGGCTGAACAACGCCTTCGTGGACGGCCACGCCAAATGGATGAACGTGAAGAACATCCCGCCGTTCAACACCAGCAGCCGCTACTGGTACGGCCCGTACACCGGCAACAATCCGTAACGGATCGCGCTTCGGACACACGACGAAGAAACACAGGGACCGCCTCCAAGGGCGGTCCCTGTCTGCATTGCGCATTCTGCAATGCCCCGACAGGTCAGTCCCAGAGCTTCACCAGTTCCAGGTTCCTCACTTCCAGCCAGACGTCATTCTTCCGGGTATTGAGGCCCACCATCAGCCCGTGGATGGCGTCGGTGTCCAGCTTGCCGTTGGCGTCGGCCTGGGAGAAGCTGCCCCAAACCAAGTCGGCGAAGGACACGACAACGGTCTTCCACTCGTCAGACGCCGGCCACGGGCCGCCGGTGAGGTAACTGGCTCCTGCGGGCTCCATCACCTGCAGGCGCACGCCGATCTGGTCGTCCCCACCGGTGCGATATTCCAAGCGGATGCCATCATACGCCGAGAAGTCGCGGGGCTGGTCGAAGACTACCCGCGGGTAGCACCAGCGGTCGCCCTCGTGACGGAAGGCCACCTCGAACCGCGCGCCGCCACCCTCCGCGGACTTGATCTCCATGGTCCCATTGCCCGAGATGTTCTTGCCCCAGGCTGACGGGGCATTCAGTTCCAGGCTCCGGGCATCCCGGGGCCGGATGCGGGTGGCGTCGAAGCGGAAATGAGAGACCGACGGAGCGGGGTCGCGGCCCTCAACGATTGCCCGCACCGTCAGTTTCTGGATCTCTCGCCTCGGCTTGCCCGGAATCAGCTTCACGGTGAACACCTGCCGCGCCATGGGGCCGAGCTCGAACGCGGAGCCACCTGCGGGATCGGCAGTCCAGCCTTCGGGCAACTCGAACCGGGCCTGACCGCGGACGTCATTGGTCTCGCTGAGATTGCACAGTTCCACCTGGTAGGTGAAGGGCTCGGCGATCATGTACGCATTGGCACCCTTGTCAAGCGAGTCCAGAACCGCCTGTCCGCGGATCACCAGCGGGTCTGGGCGCGTAGTGGGCATGATGCCGGGCTCGCGCACATCCCCACGCAGGCCGGCGAGCATCTCATCGCCACAGTGCAGGATGTAGACAGGTGACTGACCGGCGGTGAGTGACAGCGTCCCGCCGTCGGTGTGCACCTGCTTCCGCCGACCGAGGAGATCGGCCACGGTCACGCTCCGCATTCCTGTGCTGATCTGCACCGGCGTGTCCTTGTCCGCCCAGACCACGAGAACAGCGCCATCCCCCCGGTCGAAGGCCATACCCCAGACGTTCTGCGCGTCACGCCCAAAGTCGTACCGTCCCAGGTAGCGGGCATCGCCGAGAATATCCACTGCGGCGGCAATGGCGACGAACCCGGGCCTCGGCGAGAGGTCCTTGCGCAGGGCTCCGAACTGCACGCCGTTCTCCAGGTAGTAAGGGTACACGAAAAAGAAGTGCTTGTCGGTGCCGGCTGCGAGGGAAGACGCGAAAGACGGGGCGATGAACCGGGCCTGCCGGGCTTCGGAGTCCGCGTTCAGTTCACCCCCGGGCTCGTTCGCGTCCACGCGGATTCCCGCTTCGGTGAGCCAGATCGGACGGCCATCGCACCTGTAGCGCTCCAGCATCTCCAGGTACCCGTCAAGGGTGGGAGCGTAGCGGTCTGGCGGCGCATAGATATGCCAGTTGAAGATGTCGAAGTAGTCGGCGATGCCCGCCTCGAACAGGTTCTCATCGAAGGCGCAGTATCCCCGGCAGAAGGAGCCCAGAAGCACGGGCAGGTCCGGGTCTCCCGCCTTGAAGCCCAGATAGGCAGCCTTCTGCAGGCCCGCGAAAGTGTCGCCGAGATCGGGCCAGAAACCGATATCCGGCTCGTTCCAGACCTCCCACGCCGCGACAGTGCCCTTGTAATGCTCGGCGGTGCGCTTCGCGAACCGGTACACATCCCGCAGGTCGTGGGGATTGCGGCTTTCGCCGCTGTCTGGCCGGGTCCAACCGGGGCTGTCGTGGAAGATCTGGTAGACCCGCACGCCCTCGGCGGTGAACAGGTCGGCCACCCGGTCGTAGTCGCGCCCACCGGGCTGGTAGTTGACCTTCCCCGATTCGGGTTCCGTTGCGCCCCAGCTGTACCGTTCGCGCACCCAACCCATGCCGATGATCCGCAGCATCTTGGCAAGCTGGTCATGCCGTCCGGCGCCTTCGAGCCAGGCCGTGGCGCCGTCCACATTGAGCCGGGTGTCCGGCGGGTCCTGGGCGGAATGGTCGGTGACCACTCCGAAGGCCAACATCCCCTGTGAGTCCCCTGCCTTGCATGTGATCTCGTAGTACCCGCGATCCAGGTCCGGGATGGTGATGGTCGCAGCGCCATCCACCGGCGCGCAGTTGCCGGAGGCTGCCTGATTACCCTCGAAATCGGTGACGCTCCAGGCGACCTCGGCATCCGCGCCCTTCACAGTGATGACCGCATCTGCTCCGTACGCCAGCAGATTGCCGGGCCGATCAGTGGAGAGCGCCAGGTCCGCGAATGCGGGCATCATCCACACCCCCAGCAGCGTGACGAGTATGAGGCAGGTGGTTGTTCTCATGTGAGTCTCCCTCGATCCGACTTGTCGTTCCTTCCGACTACCCGTTCGCCTGCACATCCTTGAGCAACTCCGCCGTCTGGCGCACGCCCTCCAGCATGAGCCAGGGCGACCCCCAGTGCTCCACGGTGGCAACGCCCTCGTACCCGTCGGCGATCAGCATCTCGAATACCGTCCGGTAGCTGACGTCGGAATCCCACACCGTCTCGATGCTCTTGTGCGGGTTGGGTTTCACGTGCACGTGCCGGACGCGGTCGCGGATCAGCGGGTAGCCTTCATTGAGCGGGTGTTCGCCGAGACGCGTGGCATTGTTGCAGTCCCAGGCGACCATGAGGTTGTCGTTAGGCGTGATGGAGTCGATGATCCGGGCAATCTCGGCGCAGGTTCCTGAGTTCGTGCTGCCCTCGCACTCGAAGCAGAAGAGCACATCCTCCTCGATGGTCTTCCGGGCGATGGGTGCGAGCTTCGTGGAGATCTCGTCGATGATCTCGTCCAGATTCGGGCGCGGCAGGTCCTTGCGCGAGGGCGTCCAGAAGGCGAACCCGCGGATGATGCGGGTGCCGAATACGTGGGCCAGTTCGCACATCCTGTCGAACCACTGCAGGTGCGTCTGGTACTCCTCTTCATTGCCCAGGCTCAGCTTGCCCACGGGCGAGCCGATGATGGCTACCCGCGAGCCGTATTCTGCGAGTATCTCCTGCACTCGCTCAACGTCCTCGTCGGTGCAGGTCTGGACCGCGCGGCCGAAGATATTGCCGCGCAGTTCCACGCTGGAGGCCCCGGCGCGCTTGCACAGGTCGATCTGTTCCTCGAAATCCGGGGAGACTTCATCACAGAAGACGCTGACTTCGATCATGGTTCTTCAGCCTTTCGTATGTCTCGCACTCCTGACGCATCCGCTGACCTCTACTTCGCCGTGAGGTCAGGCCGCACCGGCTCCGGGGCGTAGGGTGCGAACTGGTACGCGAAGAGGTCGGCGTCCCGCAGTTCAAACCGCAGGCGCACCGGCCTGCCCTCCAGAGGGCGCACGTCGCCGCCGCGCTCGCGCCACCGGACCACGTGCCGGAGGGTATCGCAGATGATCTCCGGGCAGTCCTCCAGGCGGTAGCCGTCGATGGGGTTCCCATCCACGTCCTGTATCTCCACGCGGACGCTCCCTGCTGCGGATGTGGCGGCGTTGATGGTGAGATTGCCGCCCTCAAAGATGATGGGTTTCGTGACCGCTTCGCCGCCCGATAGCGGGGCATTGGCCGACACAAACCCGTCCACCCGCAGGCAGTAGCGCCGGATGCTGGTGGATGTGCCCTCCCAGTAACCCTCGGTGGCGTAGATCGACAGCTCATTGGGGGAGTCCGGGATGTCGGCGGCGGTCTCAACCACGCCCCAGAAGGGGTAGTTGTCGCCGTATACCCAGGTATCGCGCTGCCGGGGTCCGGGGCGGATGAAGGCTTCGGTCCAGCGCCTGAAGGTCAGCCCGTCCCGGCTGGACATGAAGACTGTGTCAGACAGTGCCGTGGCATAGCGGGTATGGGCGCGCTCCCGGGCAAGGCGCTCATCCAGACCCGGCAGGTCGAAGACTGAATCGAGCCAGCCACGGTCCACGTAACGGGCCGGGAAGCCGATGAAGATATGGGGCGCGCGGTGATAGGGCTGGATGGTGTTAGTGTACAGGTGCTCCGCCGGCACGCCCGGGTACGAGAGCCACTGGGGCTCCGGGAAGTGGAGGAAATCCTGTGATGTGGAGGTCATGATGTCCCGCACATCGTCCTTGAAGTGCCGGTGGTATTCCCGGTACTCGCCCCGCACCGTGTCCCAGAACGCCAGGTTCTGAGAGTCGAAGGCGCCCTCGGTGATGATCGGCTCGGTACTCATGAGCGAGAAGTGGATGCCGTCGGCGGATTTGAGCGCATACAGGCCGTGGGGCTTGCTGCCCAGGATAATGATCTTGTACTTCTCATCCGGTGGGCAGTCGGGGTTGGCGTCCAGGAAAACCGCGGTATGCGCCGGGTCGCCCCCGATCTCGTTCACGGCCTCGGGCAGCAGGATGATGTTGTTATCCTTCGAGCCGTTGAACTCGAACAGCCCCAGGTTCGGCCGGGTCCAGTGGATCCCGTCGCGGCTCTCGGCATAGCAGAGGGTCCACGGATGCTCCTCAAGAGCCTGCGCCGGTTCCCCGCTCATGCGGTAGTGCCCGCCGTGGTAATACATGCGGTAGACGCCGTCTTCGACGAATAGAGACTGGTAACTGCAGGCATTGCCCTCCCAGGGCCTGTCTGTCTCGAACACAATGTCGCGCCGTTCGGGGCGGTGCAGTTGCAGCCGCGCTCCCCCGGTCATCGCGGAGATAAGCGCGTCGTCCACCATCAGTTCCAGGCGCGAACCGATGTGGACGGGCTCCTGTGCGGACGCCGGCGTGGGCATGAGCATCACCATCGCTCCAATAATGGATATCGCGAGACCGGGCGTTTTCCGGACAACCTTTTCCCGGCTCTATGTGCGTATTGGCCGGGCAATGGACATTTCGCTCCGGAATGTCCGTGACCTGCCCTTCCAGGGCGCGACTCGAAGGCGGGAGGAACGCGGGCTCTGGCCGCCGAACCCCTCCCCCGTGAAAGCGACGTCGCCTCGACCGTTGGAGGTCCGCATGAACCCGCCACTGCCTGCCATTGTGCTCGTCGCGGCAACTCTGATCCTGGTGTCGCTGCGTCCAGCCCATTCCGCCGAGTTCTTCGTTTCACCAACGGGCGATGATGCCAGTCCCGGCACCCAGGCCGCGCCATTCGCCACGATCCAGCGGGCGCAGGAGGCCGTTCGGGCGCTCAAAGCTGGCGGATTGCTGGGGGGGCCGGTCACCGTCTTCCTGCGCGAGGGCACCTGGTTCCTGGACCAGCCCCTCGCATTCACTCCCGAGGATTCCGGCAGCGAGACCTGCCCGATCACCTGGCAAGCCTTTCCGGGTGAGCAGCCGATTGTCAGCGCCGGGAGCCCGGTCACAGGCTGGACGCGGCACGATGACAGACTGTGGGTAGCCGATCTGCCCTGGATTCGAGACCGCGCAGAGCCCCTGACCCAGTTGTTCGTGAATGGCGTCCGGCGCACGCTGGCCCGCACCCCCAATGTGGGTGAGTACTTCTACAGCAGGCGTCTGACACTGACCACGGCCGAATTCCCCGAGTGCCTGGGTCTCACGTTCGCCGCAGATGATCTCGCACCGTGGGAGGAGATGGATCGCCGGCGCGTCTGCCTCTTCCACAATTGGGTGAACTCATACAACCGGGTGGGAAGCGCTGACTGGAACCGCAAGCGCCTCACGTTCGCCCGGCCCGCGGGGATCTTCTTCCTTGGGCCGAGCGTGCGCTACTACCTGGAGGATGCCTTCGAGTATCTGGACGCGCCGGGCGAATGGTTCTGCGACCAGGAAGCGGGCAGGCTCTACTACTACCCCGCCGAGGGCGAAGATATGACGCAGGCCGAGGTGATCGCGCCGCGCCTTGTGCAGACCCTGGCAGCCTTCTCCGGCGAACCCGATCTGGGGCTGTTCGTGGAGCATCTTACCTTTCGCGGAATCTCATTCCAGCACACCGACGCCGACTTGTCCGCCGACTATGCCCACAGCGTTCAGGGCGCCGATACCCAGCGGGGGGCGTTTTTCGGAAGGGGCATGCGCGACTGCACCATCGAGGACTGCGAATTCACGCGCCTCGGCGAACATGCAATCGCCCTGCGCGAGGCCTGCATGGGCAATGTCATCCAGCGCTGCCACATCCACGATATGGGCGGCGGCGGCGTGTACTTGTCTCAGGGCGTGCCGGCGCGGCCCGATGACGCCATGCTCACAGCCCGCAACACGGTGGACAGCAACTTCATTCACGACGGCGGCCACATCTTCCGGGCAGGCTGCGGGGTGTTCCTCGGCGGCAGCGCGAGCTACAACGCCATCACCCACAACGAGATCTGCGACCTGAGCTGGATGGGCGTGCATCTTGGCTGGAGCTGGACAGGTAGGGCCCCCGCATACACTCACCACAACGAGGTTGGCTACAACCATATCCACCATATCGGCAACGGTGTGCTCAATGACATTGGCGGCATCTACACCCTGGGCATCTCCACGGGCACGGTGCTGCATCACAACCTGATCCACGACATCACCCGGTTTGAACGGGGTAAACAGGGCTACGGCGGCTGGGGCATCTACCTGGACGCCGGGAGTTCGGAGATCGTTGTGGAGAAGAACGTGGTCTACGATACCCGGGATGGCGGCCTGCACATCCACAACCACAGCCACCCTTACGGAGACATCATCCGCAACAACGTGTTCGCCTATTCCGCCGAAGGCCAAATGATGCGCAACGCGGATCACGACACGGACCACGGCGTGCATGCCGATATCCAGCGTAACATCGTCTACAATGCCAACCCGCGCATGCTCTGGGGCAGCAACTGGTCTGCCGAGAGCAAGTTCACCGCGGACCACAACTGCTACTGGAGCGAGGCCACCGACAGCCCGGACTTCGACGGGAAGACCTTCGCAGAATGGCAGGCCACCGGAAGGGACGAGCAATCCATCATCGCCGATCCGGGGTTCGTGGACGCGGCAGGCAGGAACTTTGCGCTGCGCCCGGATTCGCCCGCTCTCACCCTCGGGTTCCAGCCCATCGACATGAGCGGAGTTGGCCTGCGCGGGCCCGAGGAGTGGCGCAGGTTGCCTCTGACTGTCACCCACCGGAGCGTGGAAGTTGCGGCGCCTGAAGAGACCAGCGGGGTCTTCGCGGAGGACTTCGAGGACTACGATGTGAACGAAGTGCCGGACGGTGGGGTCGCCCCCGACGGAGAAACCTGCGTGATGGTGACTGACGCAGAGCCGGCTTCCGGCATGCAGTGCGCGGTGTTCACCGACGCCCCCGTGAAAGACGCCTGGAAGCCCCACTGGTATGCGTCGCGGTCGCGGGACCCCGGCGTGGTTCGCTTCTCATGCGCGGTGAAGCTGGACGCGGGGCTGCCCGCAATGCTCGACCTGGAGTTCCGTGACTGGGACATGGGAGCAGGCGTCGGCTACGAGACAGGCCCGTACATCCGGTTCTTCGCCGACGGTTCCGTGAAAGCGGGGAGCGGACCGGACGGGCCGGACTGGATTCCTCTCGGGCAGTTCCCCCTCGGCAACTGGCTGCGAGTAGAGGTCGAGTTCGAAGATGGCCCGGGCAAGCCGAAGACCTACACAGCGCGCATCGGCCCGTGGGATGGGGGACTGCGGACCTTCACGGAACTGCCCTTCCAGGACCTTGGTTTCGAACGCTGCAACTGGGTGGGCTTCGCCGGCACCGGCAACGAACCGGGCAAGTTCTACGTGGATGCGGTGACGGTGGAATAGAGTGAATCCTTGACTTTGGGGGGGCAGGTATGTATACTCGCTTGTGCTGGTTGGGAGGAGTCCCTTCTTTGACGAAGCGCCACTAGCCAGGCGTTTCGTGTCGGAAGAACGACCTTGGTCGCTTTTCCTCGGCGTGTCGCCCGACTAAACGAGGTGCCACCAATTGATACCGCTACTGTGCGCGCTGTGCGCGTCCCTTTGCGTCGGCGCCGCCTTGCTGGCCAGAGCGATAAGGCATCGACTGGGTCGCGTCCGAGTGACGGATTCGGCGATGGATTCGTGGCCGGGCCTGTGCAGGTGGGCGAAGCAGCCCTGGAGAGTTGATTGAGACGCGAGGGTCAGTAACTGACTCTCGCGTTTTTTGCTAACCATGGAGGCATCTGTGGACGGCGCTCTCGAGCAGATTGACCTGATACGCGAGCGGATGGGCGTCGGCTACGCAGAGGCCAGGGATGCGTTGGAGGCCGCGGGAGGGGACGTTATCGGGGCGCTTGCGGCGATCGACCAATCCCAGCGAGAACGTGACGGAACGCGGGAACTGCAGGATGTAATCGGCCGTATGATGGAGGAGGTGAAGAAGGCACTTCTGGATGATGGGGTAATCGAGCGCGTTGATGTGAAGCTCGGTGACGAAACGGTCAAGGCGTTTCCGGTTGCTCTTGCGGGCGCGGGAGCAGCATTGCTGGTGATCATAAGTGCACTGCTCGCGTACCTGAGGCTCGAGATCATCATGGGTAGGCGTGCAGACACTGCTGAACCCGAGACATGACCGAAACAGGCCAAGCTTGAGGTGCAACATGGTAAATGCCGTAGAGTTCTTTCGCGCGGCCGCCCTGCGAAATCGCTATTGCGACCTCACCCCGCTTTCGGACGAAGAACTGGTCAGACGTGCACAGTTGGACGGCGACAAGGAAGCGTGCGAGTACCTTCTTTTCAAGTACAGGAATCTCGTGCGGGCCAAGGTGAAGTCCTATTTCCTGGTGGGTGCCGAGAGGGACGATCTGCTCCAGATCGGTCTCATCGGGCTTTGGGAAGCGATCACTGACTTCAAGGCGGACCGGCACACCTCATTCGCATGCTTCGCGAAGGTCTGCATACAGCGCCAGATGATCTCGGCCATCAAGGCCGCGACACGGCAGAAGCAGGCCCCGCTGAATTCTTCGATCTCACTCGAGGCATCTCCCGGGGATGAGGACGACGACAGGGCCTTGTCTGAGATGCTCACGACGAAGCCTGAGGGCAGCCCGGAGAATGTAGTGCTGGGTCTCGAGGGCGAGAGGCTCCTGCAGCAGACGCTGCGCGATGAGCTGTCTCCCTTCGAGTGGGAGGTCCTCACGGAGTACCGAACAGGGAAATCGTACAAGGAAATGGCTGTGGAACTAGGCTGCAAGATCAAGTCCATCGACAATGCACTGTCCCGGATTCGCCGCAAGCTCCCGCAGGTAGCCCCTGAACACTCGGAGCGGCTAGAGATTCTGGGATAGACTACAATAGAACACGGTGGAAATGGAAACGGCGGCCAGCGATGGCCGCCGTTTCGCTTGCGGCTGATGCGTTTTACTGCCCGGCGTTCTCGACCTTGTCGAGGATTGCCGGATCTCCCGCGGGCTTGTCGGCATTCCGTCCCTTTCGAATGCGCTCCTGCATCGCCTTCAACCTCTCCGGGTCGAGTTTGGGACGGTCACCAATTAGGTTGACCTTGGCGATCTCCTGCAGCCCGTCCACCGTGAACTGGTACAGCGTGCCACCGTAGACCACGAAGACGAAGCCTTCCGCAACAGCGATTGCAGGTGGCGTCTCGCGCTGCATCATGGTCTGCATGTACCGCATGCGCGGGTCCTGTGGGCCACCCATCGGGCCGCCGGGCATGGGTGCCCCGGGCATGAACTGGGGTCCGCCGGGGCCGCCGGGGCCGCCCTGCTGGCGCTGGCCGCGCGGGTTGAGGCCTGGGACCCTGCCCTGCCCGGGCTGGGCGCCGGGCGCGAGGCCGGGCAACGCCTGGGGCGCTGCTCCCGGAGCCGGGGCCGCTCCCGCCGCCGGGAGACCGGGAGGCGGAGGCGGTGGCCCGTCAACGACTTGGGCCCCTGCCTGCGCCGCGAAAAGACCGAGAGCAGTGAGTACCGCGAAAATCACGCCGACGTTCCTGAAGCCGAGCATCTGATTTCCTCCTAGGGTGCCTCCGAGCCCGGTGCGTCCGTCACAGTAGGGCCCGCAGGTAACTTAGATTGTGCGCCGCCGCAGCGCGTGGGTCGTCGGTTGGTGGCGTTTCGAGAACAAGGTCTCCGCGGTAGCCGATGTCCTGCAATGCCTTGACCGACTCCGCTATCTTGACGACTCCTTGCCCGAGAAGTTCACCATCGCGATCTTTGATGTGCACCGCTGCTATCCGCGAGCCCAGCGCGTGTACCTCCTCCGCCGGATCGTGACCGAAGGCGGTGGCGTTGCCGATGTCGTAGTAGACCTGGACCGCGGGAGAGCTGACGGCGTCCACCAGGCGCATCAGGTCCCCCGCGGACTTCCCGTAGCCACGCCCCACGTTCTCCAGCGCAAGCACCACGCCGGCATCCGCGGCGACCGGGGCAAGCGCGGTCATTTCCTCGATCCAGCGATTCGTCCCGTCCTCCGGGCTGACGTCGTCCCCACCGGGGGTCACGGGGACGAGGATCACCGGTGCTTCCAGTTCGGAGGCGTAGCCGCATAGATCAGACAGCAGCGTACGGATCTCGTCCCGCACCGATGCGTCAGGACTGGCGGGACTCATCTGCCAACATGCGCCGGCGCAGAAGGACAGCAGGCCGCCGCCGGTACTCCGGAGCATCTCGCGGACAGCGTCGGGCCCACCCTTCCACAGTGGGGTGTCACGGTACCCGGCGCCGATGTCCAGTTCGATCCCGTCAAAGCCAATCTCGGCTCCCGCCGCGAAAGCCTCCAGCCAGTCCATACGCAGGCATCCGTCACGGATCCCTATTCTCATGTGGATCAGACTCCTGTGTTCGAAAGTTGGGCGCGAGCCCGAGCCATCGCAGACAGCCCGCGCCCGGGTGCAGGGTTCTCCGCAACTGCGCCGGGACCTGCCTGAAGGTGTACGCCCTGCAAGAAACGAACCGGGGCGTCAGTGATCACGCGGCTGTCCGCGACGGCCCGGAGGCGAGTGCGGTGTCCCTACTCATCAAGATGATCCGGCCCAATCTGGATGGCCTGCCTGCCGTGGCCCTGCCCGCGGGCTACCGTCTCGCGACAGCGGAGGAGTTCGACGATCCGGCTGCAATGTGGGCCGAGATCGTGAGCGCGTCCTTCCCGGACACGGTCTGGACCGTCGACTATGTCCATGAGCATTACATGGACAAGGCGCAGTACGACCCGTCGGGGGTTTTCTTCGCCATGGCCGGGGAGGAGGTCGCCAGTACGGCTTTCGCGTGGCGGGACGAGCCGAGGGAGAGCACCTGCGGGCGGGTTCACTGGGTCGCTACTCGTCCCGCCCACCGGCGGCGCGGGCTTGCGTCGTCGGTGGTGGTTGCGGTGCTGCGGTACTTTCGCGACCACGGGTTCGCGAGCGCATTCCTGGAGACTAGCCCGCCGCTGATTCCGGCAATCCGCGCCTACTTCGCGCTGGGGTTCGAGGCCGAACCGCGCAATCAGGCGGAGCGGGTAGCCTGGGAGGAAGTGATGGCGAAGATCCGCGATCTGGGCTGAGCGCGGTCAGCCGGCGCTCTCGGCCTCAGTCTGGTCGCAGTGCTCCTGGGCTTCCCGCAAGCGGCAGATGGGGCAGATGTGCATGGTGGTCGGCTCCCCGCAGATGGGACAGTCGTGACAGGTGTCCTCCTCATCATCGCCAGGCCTCATCACCTTGCGCAGGACCTGCCAGAAAATCATCTTGCCCATAGGCGCGCGCTGCTCCAGGAGATCGAAAACATCCTTGAAGCGATGGGAGTCGGGCACGAAGCGCGGGCACGGCTCTCCGGCAATGGGCAGGCCCGCGAGGCGCACATACTCTTCGCTCGCAGTGTCGGGAACCTGAATCAGGGGCTTTACCTTGAGGGGCGCAAAACCGGTGGGCTGTAGGACGGGCGCAGGGCTGACAGGCCGCCCGGAGAGCACGTTGCGCAGCATGTACTGAAGCTGGTCGTCCAGCGTATGCCCTGTGGCGAGAACGTTCGCGCCGATCCGCAGGGCGACCCGGGGCATTAGCGCCCGGCGCACCGCGCCGCACACCGCACAGACCGGCCAGCCCGCGATGGGGTCGATGCGCACGCCGTGGGAATCGACGCGCTCGACCTCGAGACTCACCCGGCTGCGTGAACACTGCTCGCGGACGATCTCGTGGCAGACGTCGGAGTATTCCCCAATGCCCATGTGAATGTGTATTGCCGAAAGCCGGAAGTTGAGCCGCGCCCGGGTGGCTGCCAGGATGTGCAGCAGACAGGCGCTGTCGGAGCCTGCGGACACAGCGACGGCAACGTGAGCGCGCTTGGGGATCATGCGGAAGCGGCGCACCGTGCCCTCGACGCGGCCCCGTAGGAACTCGGGGAAGCACCGTGGGCACAGGGCCCGGCCCAGTTCGCTGATGCGGATCAGGTCTTCCGTGGCCCCGCAGCGGGTGCAGTCATCGTCGTGGAAGATCATGGCGCGTGGTGTTTGCACGCCGGAGTGTTCCGTCCCAAGAACGTGCATACCTGCACGCAGGGCATCGGTTTCGTGGGATGCGCGCCGGCAGGGGCCGGATACCCGTTCAGCGTGCCATTCGCCGTGAGCGTTGCCCCACAGCCCGCCGAGCGGGCGGCAGCCTATAGCCGGGGCGGAAGCCCCCGGATTACCGCCTCACGTTGCGTCTTGAGCCCCCGAACGGGGGCGACAGGCCGTTACTCGCGCACCGGGTCCGGCCGCCCCTCCGGGGCTCGTGGCCCTTTCCTGGGGCCGGAATCCCCCCAACTTCCGCCGGGGGTTAGAGGCGGACGGCTCCTGTCGGAGCCTGACAGCACACGGCACGGCTTCAACACCACTGGCACCGGGCGCTGGCCACACACGAGGCCTGCACGCCTCTCACAAAACCGATGCTCCTGCGCCTGCACGCTTGTCTGTGCCGGGCTGCTTGACTATACTCGAACTGCCCTCATTCCCACGAAAGGAAGGTCACCCCATGCGCCCGCTGTCCGCGTTGCTTGTGTCACGATGGGGGCCCATTCTGACCGGTGCGCTCATTGGCGTGCTGGCGGCGGTCTTGGTCAAGCTCGGGAATCCCGGCAACATGGGGATCTGCGTGGCGTGCTTCAGCCGAGACATTGCCGGAGCACTTGGGCTGCATCGGGCGGAGGTCGTGCAGTATATCCGACCCGAGATCGTCGGGTTCGTGCTGGGGGCGGTCATCGCGGCACTAGCCTTCGGCGAGTTCCGCCCACGGGCCGGGTCGGCGCCGGTGATCCGGTTCCTTCTCGGGGGGTTCTCGGTGGTGGGCGCGCTGATCTTCCTGGGATGCCCCTGGCGCGCTTATCTGCGCCTGTCGGGAGGCGATCTGAACGCGATCCCCGGCATTCTAGGGCTAATCGGCGGAATCCTGCTGGGCCTGGTGTTCCTGCGCCGGGGTTTCAGCCTGGGGAGGAACCACCCCGTGCCCGCACCGGTGGGATGGGTCATGCCGGTGCTTGCGCTGGGGCAGCTGGCGCTGGTGATGTTCGCGCCGCAGTTCGGAAAAGACGCCGAAGGGAACCCGGTTGGCCCTGTGTTCTTCTCCAAGACCGGGCCGGGGAGCCAGCATGCGCCGCTGCTGATCTCCCTGGCGGTGGGCATTATCGTGGGGTTCCTAGCGCAACGAAGCCGATTCTGCACCGTCGGCGCAATTCGGGACGCTGTCCTGCTGAAGGACAGCCACCTGCTCAACGGCGTGGTCGCGCTGGTCTTCGCCGCACTGGTGGCTAACCTCGCGCTGGGGCAGTTCAAGCTCGGCTTTGAGGACCAGCCGGTAGCCCATGCACAGTCGCTGTGGAACTTCGCGGGAATGGTCCTGTCGGGGCTGGCTTTCACACTGGCGGGGGGGTGCCCAGGCAGGCAGATCTTCCTGTCCGGCGAAGGAGACTCGGACGCCGCGATATTCAGCATCGGCATGGTGGTGGGCGCGGGCTTCGCGCACAATTTCAGCCTGGCATCATCGCCCGCGGGGGCGAGTCCCTTCGCCGCGATGGCCGTCCTGCTGGGCCTTGCTTTCTGCTGCGTTGTCGGTCTCACCATGCGTGAGTAATGATGCCCGCGGGCGACGGTGCGGGTTGAGGAGACGGTCGAGATGGATGAGCGGACAATCGTGGATGCCAGGGGGCTCTCGTGCCCCCAGCCGGCTTTCATGACCAAGAAGGCCCTGGATGAGGCCGGAAGCGGTTGCGTGCAGGTGCTTGTTGACAACGCCGCGTCGCGTGACAACGTGAGCCGGCTTGTGACCAAGACAGGTTGGCGGGTGACGGTCGAAGAGCAGGACGGTGGAGTCTTCTGCCTGATCTGCGAGAAGTAGTCTATCTCGACCATGCGGCGACGGTCTGGCCCCGGCCCGCCTGTGTGCTGGAGGCCATGGCGCTGTACATGGCGGAAGCAGGCAGCCCCGGACGCAGCGGGCACCGGCTGTCCATCAATGCCGGGCGCATGGTTTATGAGGCGCGGGAGGCGGTGGCCGACCTCTTCGGCGCTTCCGACCCTCTGCGGGTCATCTTCACCCGCAATGCCACCGAAGCGCTGAACCTGGCCCTGACGGGCTTATTGGGGCCTGGCGACCGCGTGGTCACCACGGGTGTCGAGCACAACGCGGTAGCTCGGCCGCTTTTCGCCCTGAAGCATCGTGGCGTCAGCTTCGACGTGGCGCCTTGTGACCGGGCCGGAGTGCTTGACCTGGCCGCCCTGAAGGACGCATTGCGGAGCCCGGTCCGAGTGGTGGTGATCAACCACGCCAGCAATGTGTCGGGGGCCCTGGCGCCCCTGGAGTTGATTTCGCCGCTGGTTCATGAGGCCGGCGCGCTTCTTCTGTTGGACGCCGCCCAGACTGCCGGGGCGCTGCCCATCGATGTGGGGGCGCTGGGCATAGACTTGCTCGCCTTCACCGGGCACAAAGGGCTGATGGGCCCCCAGGGAACCGGCGGCCTTGTCATCGGAGAGAGCGCTGATCCGGGGGAGATCGAGCCGCTGACGCGCGGGGGCACGGGCAGCCGCTCGGAACTGGAGGACCAGCCAGACGCGTTGCCCGACCGGTTTGAGAGTGGGACGCTGAACGGAGTGGGGATTGCGGGCCTTGGGGCCTCAGTCCGGAGCATCCTCGAGGTTGGGGTGGACGCCATCCGCGCCCATGACATGGCGCTTACGCAGCGGCTGCTGGAAGGACTCGGCGACATCCGCGGAGTCTGCATTCATGGGCCTTGCGACCCGGAGAGGCAGACGGCCACCGTATCGATCACCTTCGCCGAACATGTGGTGACCGACATCGCGTTCCGGCTCGACGATGAGTTCGGCGTGATGACACGGGCGGGACTGCACTGCGCGCCGTGGGCCCATCGATCCCTTGGGACGCTGCCCGACGGCACGCTCCGGCTTTCGGCCGGGTTCAGCACCACGATCGAGGATGTTGACCGGGCCGTAGAGGCCCTGAAGCAGGTTACGAGCGCATGACCGAGCACGGATTCGTGCTTTTTCACACCACATCCATGGCAATGCGCGCGGACAGGACGCTGCGCAAGGCAGGACTCCCTGCGCGCCTGGTTCCCACCCCTCGGCAGCTCAGCAGCGACTGCGGCATCGCCATCCGGTTCGAGCTACCTGACCAGGAACTGATCCTGGGGGCATTGTCCGATGCAGGCGTGGAGCCGGCGCAAGTCGCACATCTCGAGACGCCGGGGTAAAGCCGGCGACCGCTTGCGTCAGGGCAGCGCGGTCTTGAGGCCAGGGGGGGCGAAGCCGGCTCCCGGGTATTCGACCCGCACGGCAGGGGGCAGCAGCAGTTCGAACGCCTTGAGCCGGGAGACCAGGACAGGCAGTTCGGCCGGCTCCACCGCGTGGAAGTAGATGGTGTGGTCGTAGCAGGTGCCGCGGTGTGGGATTGTCCATGTCGCCGCCACGGGCCAGTCGCGGGGGATCACGGCAAGGTCATAGACCACCGCGACTTTCACGCCTCTCTCCTTCGCTGCCTTTGAGATGAACTCCGCGTCCCAGCGCCCCTGGAGCATGGCTTCGGCCACGTCCGTGCTTGCTAGTCCCCAGACATCGAGAATCGGCCCGTCCACCATGTACGCCACCGCGCCCAGATCATTGACCGCAATCGGGTCAGACCGGTAGTACGCGCCCATGAACCGGGCCATCTGCCACTGCTGCAGGTAGATGCTCCGGCAGGCGCGCGGGGTGTTCTGGTAGAGCACCATTCGCGGGGTCAAGGCGAGGCACGGCACCATAAGAGCGAGGGCGAGGAGAGCAGCGGCAGAGGCGCGGTTCTCCGTGTCCGCGCGCAGGCGGTCGAATGATGCGAGAACCATCGCAGAGACAGGCGGTGCTGCCGACACCAGAGCCAGCGTGATGAGGTAGGCCTCGTAGCGCAGGAACCAGCCTGTTTTCGCCAGCGTCATGTGGAACAAGGCTGAACCGAGAAGCACCAACAGCCAGTCGCCGGCAACGCGGGGGCAACGTGAGCGGCTCGCCGTCCACCACAGAGCGCCAATGGCCGCGATGATTAGCGGCCCGGTGGAAGGCGCATCGCGGAAGTTCACGAGCAGGCGCTGCACATGCAGGTCGATCCACTCGCCAAGGCCGCTCTTTCCCACTCCCTTGACCATGAGCGAATTGGCCAGGAAGGAATGCCCCTGGGACATCTGCCACAAACCGGGCAGCAGCACCGCAAGCCCCGCTCCGCAGACAAGGCCGGCCGCAGCTCGCCAATCGTGTCTCGCGAGTTTGAGCGCCACCAGCACGAAGACCACGAAACCGGATTCCAGCCTTAGGCTGGTCGCCAGCGCGGCCAGGACGCCCAGCGCGACCGGGGATG
>Ga0067045_1029985_pt1 | contig 17246 bp, 14 predicted proteins | sample TerdegcTABiofilm_FD_59184 | JGI IMG/M metagenome (GOLD analysis project Ga0067045, IMG submission 59184) | Combined Assembly of (Gp0054472, Gp0054536) Wastewater bioreactor microbial communities from Singapore -Terephthalate degrading...
ACGCCAGAAAGATAACGTGACCCAGAGCGAAATTTGACAATGTTTTTATGGTGGTTATGTCAATGATAGCCGCTACTATCATTGCTGCAGCTAATCCGGTTGAGATGGCTGAAGCAAGGAACAGGATTGGCATCATGGGAGTATTCCAAAAGGGCACACCATTTACTACTGCAATCAGAACCCCCGTGTACGTTGCAGTTGCTACTGCCATAATGCTTCCTACGTATTCAAGAATTCTGATATATTTTTTTGCTATTTTGCCGATAAAAGTAATCTCATTAAGAGCAGCGGCATAGAGCAAGGCCACAGGAATGAAACCGGAGAGAATTATTACTCCCCAGGCGATCATACTACTGAGGTTCTTGGCCAAATAAACCTGACGCCAGGGTTCCCACAAACCCGCTTCCAGATCCAGAACAAGACAAACCGTTCCTATAGCTACCAAGGGTCCTGCTACGAGTGATCCTGCCTTTGCAAGTGATTTAGACCAATCTGGCGCCAACAAATCACAGTAGACCGCGGCCAAAAAAGCGCCCGAACCCGATCCAGCTAGGAACAAATAAACCACTATCAACCATCCCCACGCGCTTTCTGGCATGATCAGCTCCTTTTGTAATAAATTTTAGGAAGTGTTCCCAAATCTGTTCTTAAAGGCTCGGCTCCACTCTCTGCAATGAACCGAGATATCTCACTATTGGGATCGTCCAAGTCACCAAATATCCTTACCTGAGTAGGGCAAGTGGTGACACAGGCAGGAGTTCCCCCTTCGCGAACCATTTCAATGCAAAATCTGCATTTAACAACTATGCCCTCATGATGAAGTATTATTCTCATCTTGTACGGACAAGCTTCCATGCAGTACTTGCAACCGACGCAAGTCTTTTTGTTTACAAGCACCACGCCCTCAGGTGTTGTATAAGTAGCTCCCGTAGGGCAGACTCTCTGGCATGGAGCGTTTTCGCAATGATTGCACTGGAGTGGAACGTATTCCTTGTCATAGGAAGGGTATTTACCTCGTTCCTTGTCCTTTATCCAGTTGAAGGTTTCCGTGTAATCGAGTCCATTCTGATTTTGACAGGCAACCCTGCAGGAATGGCACCCTATGCATTTTGTGGTATCTATGGCAATTCCATATCGTGGCATTTCAATCTCCAGTAGGGATCTTCCACCATCGTTAAAGGTTTGCTAAACCTTTAAGTCTTACGATCGTGGCGTCGCTGAGGTTATGACTGGGTCCTTTCTACTCTTACAAGGACTTCATTTGCCATCACGTGGCCCAACACCGGATCAAAGTATGTGGGAAGGTAATCATTGTAAGATGTTCCAAAACCGTACGCCCTTTGGAGGTTCTTGGCAAAGACACCATAACCACTTGGAAGGAAAACACAATCCTTGTGAATCCCTTCTGTAACTTTAGCTCTGGCACGACCTTTACCCACTGGAGAAGTTATTGTCATGCATTCTCCATCCTTGATTCCGAGAGCTTTTGCTCGTTCCGGATGAATCCACACACGTGCAATATCGTTTAGGGCTGTAATTTCTTTGAGATATTTCTGGTTGATTGATCGAGCGTGAGTCAAATGGGCCTGTTTCCCATGAATAAGCCTAAATTCATAGGGGTCTTTGGGATTCGGACTTACCAAAGGCTCTTCCCAAACCGGAACTTCAGGAAGATTCAAGTCCTTCAAAATCGAGGAAGCTATTTCAAGCTTTCCACTCGGAGTGACAAATTTAGGTTCTCCAGGTTTCCATTGATCCCCAAGATCAATAACACCCTCCTTCTTGAGTCTCTCCAAGGGTATGTTCAAAGGAGCTAATGCAGCCCTGTTGTATTCCTCGAGGGTAAAATTGAAATACTCTCCGATTCCGCAATGTGGAGCCAATTCTATTAAAATCTGAACCATGGGCTTGGTGTCATAGAGCGGTTTAATGACAGCCTGACGAATAGCGACCTGTTTGGATGTGTAACAATGGTTGGTGTGCACAACGTCATCGCGTTCCAAATAGTAAGACTCGGGAAGAATGTAATGCGCTAGAGAAGCGGTTTCAGAGAGGACGTAGTCGAAACTGACCAAAAGATCGAGTTTGCGATAACCCTCTATCATTCTGGCAGGGTTAGGACAGGTTCTTAAAGGGTTGTTATGGTATACAAAACCAGCCTTAAGTTTTCCAGCAAGAGCGAGTTCTGGAATAGCTTGACTGAGTCCTAACCCAACTGGGGTCAAAGGGTATCGTTCAGGGTCTCCACTCCCATCTGCCATGGGCATGTCAAGTTCGGGAACCTGCGGAAATTTGTCCGCGGCCAATTTCCCCAGTTTGACTTTTGGAGCATTAAACATACCGCCTTTTTGGTTATAATTCCCGAGTAATCCATTTATGCAGCCAACCGCCCTCACTAGCTGAAGGCTGTTTTTATATTGTGTGCCCATTGCTCCATGATAACCACGGTGGATTAGCGAACTTGGAGCAGCTTCCGCCATATCATGGGCCAGTTTGACAATAACTCTCTCGGGAATGGTGGTCTTCTCTGATGCCCATCGTGGAGTGTACTCGTCGATCTTGGAAGCCCATTCTTCAAAGCCTACAGAATATTTTTCGATAAAGTCTTTCTGATACAAATTTTCTTTGATCATCACATGAGCAATGCTCAGAAGAAGGGCCAAATCAGTTCCGGGACGAATTTGTATCCACTGATGTCCCATAGCGGCCATTTCGCTAAACCTGGGATCGACAACAACGTACCTTGCGCCCTTGTCTTTGGCTTTGGCCATGTCTACCAACATTCTTAATTGCAGACCAGCCGCCGGGTTACGACCAATAAAAACAACATGACGGGCATTTTCCAAATCTTGCTCAGGTTTGGCGTAACCGGTGTTTAGCCACCACCCAATATTACGCGGCAGGAAACATGTACTGGCATGGGAGAAGACGTTCGGGGAGCCCAAAGCATTGGCAAACCTCTTGGTGAGAGCCTCGTTCCCCTCGGGGTACTGGACAAGAAACACTGACTCTGCGCCATTCTTGGAAACGATTTCTTTTAGTTTGGCCCCCACCTCTTTGTAAGCCTGTTCCCAAGATATTGGCTCGAACTTATTGGCCCCAACCCTTTTTAATGGAGATTTAATCCGGTCCTTGTTGTAAACATCATGCAGCATAGCATGACCTTTTACGCAAATCCGGCCCTTGTTAAGGCCCGCAATGGGATTACCAGTGGCTTTCCAAATTCGCCCGCCTTTGGTGTAAACATTGATGGCGCACCAATTACCGCAAGCGTCACACAAGGTTGGAGTTACTGTCACTTCGTCGGAAACAGCTTTTTCAGCGGCCCAAGTGTCGAAACTCATATACTGTGATGCGACCAATGAAGCAGAGCCTACTGCTGCGCCGGCGAGAAACTTTCTCCGGGTCATACCAAACTTTTTCATGATCCCTCCACCGAGGTTAATATTCCTAGATATGTTTATATATGTATATTAATATAATGTCAAGAGCTTTTTTGCAATAGCAAATTATTGCAGACAACATTATTGTTCTAGATTACAACTGGATAGCGAGGCTAACGTCAAGTATTAGAAATAACTGTTTTTTAAAAATAGCGTTATCCACACATGATATAGTATTTCTTTTTTAAAATTACTTATTTTTTAAGAAGTATATGGGCTTGAGAAATATAGTCGGTGTTTGCGCGTTCAAAAATTTTCAAATTCTTCGGGATTTTTTCTTGAAGGTTATGACTTAAAATGGTCCCAACCTTGAGGTCTCAGACTTTCGACGGTTCCATCCATTTTGAAGAAATTTTTTTTCAAATCAGACGTGAATTTACCGATAACGTGTACATCGGCCCCAATCTGTTTGAGCGATTCTTTTATGTCAACTAATCCTTCGGATTTGATTGCCGCCAAAAGCGCATAATCCTCACCACCATTTAGCACGAAGTTTATAATTTGGTCTTTATCCTCGCCGAAAGCCTTGACGAGATTGCGTGATATCGGGAGCTGACTTTCGAAGAGTTTGGCACCGACATGTGATTGTTCACAAAGGTGATTCAGGTCGGAACTCAATCCATCGGACACATCTATAAGGGCGTCACACATTCCAGATTGCGCCAGGATTCTTCCTTCCTTGACTAATGGCTTGGGGCATAGGTGAGAGCGTATTAGTTCAATCTCTTCTTGGGTCCAGGTCATTTTGTCTGAAAGGAGTAATTTCAGTCCACCTGATGATTCTCCAAGCGTTCCGATTAGGCATAATATGTCGCCGGGGCAGGCGCCCGATCGAAGCAAGATATCATCCCTATTGACTATTCCGGTCAACGTAATGTTGATCATGAGATCAGATTTAGACTCGCTTGTGTCACCGCCGAGCAAATTCACCTGATGAACCCTGGCGAGGCTCATCATTCCATAGTAAAACCTGTCGAGCCATTCAATCGCTACACGCTCGGGGATGGCTAGGCTTATAAAGGCTTCCCGCGGGATTCCTCCACATGCGGCTATATCCGACAGATTTACGGCTAGGGCTTTTGCGCCCAAATCTTCTGGAGATGTCCAATCAAGTTTAAAATGAGTTCGTTCGATGAGTAAGTCTGTGGTAACAAGCAATAACTGTTCTGGATTGACCTGTATTACAGCGCAATCGTCACCGATACCTTTGAACACTCCTTCAGATCTCACGAGGCAATTGTGGGTTACCCTTTTGATTAGGCCAAATTCTCCAATTTCTCTAAGTTTCATTTTCAAGGTTTTTCTAAATTCGATTTTGAGTCAACTACGATTTTCGTCAAACTTCTTGTAGCAAGTTCTACATCGCCTGCGCTTACAATAGCAGAGACCATCGCTACGACATCGACCCCTGCGCCAACCACTGCCGCTAAATTTGTTTCGCAAATTCCGCCTATTGCTACCAAAGGTTTTCTCGTCATCGATCTTGCGATTCTTATTCCTTCAATTCCCCAAGGCTTGGCAATGTCACTTTTAGTCGAGGTAAAGAAAATAGGACTGAGAGCGAGATAGTCAGCTAGCATGGCCTCTTCAGAGACTATTTGATCTGGTTTTTCTACAGACCATCCAATAATTTTGTCAGGTCCTAAAATATCTCTAGCAATTTTCACTGGAACGTCAGATTGGCCCAAATGGACCCCATCGGCGCCCAAAGCCAATGCTATATCTATCCGATCATTTACAATGAAGGGGATGTCATGTTCTCTGAGCAAATTCTTTATCGAAAGACCCTCTCGGTAGAATGATATGGAATCGAGATTCTTTTCCCTGATCTGAATTACGGATACACCGCCCTTGATTGAAGCCTCGCAAATTTCAAATAAGGCACGTCCCTTAGCCAGTTTTCTGTCTGTAACGAGATATACATTCCAGTCCCTGATGCTTTTCATATAAGTTCAATCCTGGCGTTCATCTCAACTTCGAGAGGTGTAATAGCGCTAATCTGATCCAAAACATTCATCCAGAAAGACCCTGGACCCTTGGCTCCATCGATAGCCCTCTCAGCAACAAGCTTGAAAAAGACAAGTCCCGAAGCCGCAGCTAGCGTGGCGTCTTTTTCGATCGCCAGAAAAGCTCCGACTATAACCGTTGCGGCACAACCTGTTCCAGTGACCTTGGCCATCCATGGGTGACCACCGGAAATTACAAACGATCGATAACCATCAGTCACAATGTCCTTTTCACCTGTCACGGCAATAACTGTGTTTAGGCTTTTGGCCATGTGGGTGGCAGCTCCGATCGCATCATCTACGGAGTGCATTGCGTCCACCCCTCTTGTTTGACCTCCTTGAGGGCTTAAAGACATGATCTCAGAAGCGTTTCCACGAATAACAGTTGGGGGAGCGTATCTAATGAGTTCTTGCGCTGACTGTGTTCTTAACTTGGTAGCTCCTGAGCCAACAGGATCTAAAACGTAAGGTTTTGATAATATTCGCGCTAGTCTAGCGGCTGCATTCATTGATTGTATCCACGGTTTGGATAGTGTGCCCAAGTTGATGACCAGACAATTTGAAATAGCCGAAATGTCCTCCATTTCTTCCATGGCGTGCGCCATTATAGGAGAAGCTCCTAGAGCAAGAAGAACGTTAGCTGTTGAATTCATGACAACAAAGTTGGTAATACTATGGACAACTGGTTTTTTGTGTCTAACCTTCTCGAGCATCTCAGCTGCAAATTTGGCTAATTCAGTCATGTGGCAGATCCTCCTTATCAGGGGCCTTTACTCTCTGATAGGTTAAAGTAAGCTATTGAGCCCTCCGTTCGTCGACACAGAGCGTCGTCTTTCGCCGTCGGTAAGTTTCCAGACGTTGTTGGTAATGATTCCACAAAGGTTTGTATGCTCCGGGAATGTCCCCTTTTGCCCGAAAGCCGTCAATTATTGATTTTGAAATTTCAAGCCTTTCAAGATCAGTCAATTTCTTCTTTGTAGATTTATATTCACTAATTTCATCATACATCACCATAGGGATACATCCAGTAGAGCAGTGTTCGAAACAACTCGATATTCTAGAATAGATGGACGGGAAAGGTTCTTCCTTGATATTCCCAAAAGATATTTCACTTACCTCACAAGGTTGAACATCTCCAGAACCTGACACAAACAAGTATTCAAACCTACACTGACATCCTAGCGCCTCATCTTTTTCTAGCCACGTGGATAAGCCACTCAGAGGGGGGTAATCATTATAGTTGGGATCTTCATACAGCTCACGCTGTAAGCTTGCCAAGACGGGGCTATGGGGATTTACTCCTCGGGACGCTTCTCGTCCGGAGGGCTTTTTCTCCATGACCCTGATTTCTGCGACACCCATTTGGTAGGCCATATCGTAATATTTCTTGAAATTTGCGGGATCTATAAAATCATCAGGAGGCACCAACGATAAACATGTGTAAACCCCTGCCTCTTTGAATGCCTTGACGGCATTCTGAGCATTTTCAAACGCATGGGGGTGTCCTCGTAATTTGTTGTGAATTTCTGGCTCAAAATGATCCAAACTAACCCAGACTCCGAAAAGTCCGTTTTCTTTAAGGTCCCGGGCTCTTTCTGGAGAAACTCCGTAACCGGTAGTAAACATCCACAAACACGTGTCGCGATGAACGCTTTTTACTATTCTCAAAAAACGATCAAATCTATACATGGGCTCTCCGCCATGCAATATGATCATAGGAACTCCAATGTCTTCAATGTCCTTTATCGTCCGAATTATCAATTCTTCTTCAATATCGTCCTTAGATATTCTCCTGGAATTAGTCGAACAGAATGCGCATGAATACGGACACAGATTTGTTGTTGAAATTGAAACAATTCCCGATGGAATGTCTTTTAGATCGAAGTGATTAAGATAATTGGACAAACGTTTGTCGAAAGCGGCTGAAGGGTAAGGGGGAAATGTGCTGTCCAATACCACTTTGTCACCAAAACGAACCATATTTCTATACTTGAGAACCGTCGATTCAAGGAATGACAACTTGATAAAATTGAACAGGGCGTCCCCAACAGTCAAACCATTCCTATTTCTGACCTCTCTGTTGTATCTGTGAGCCAGAAGTTTGCATGCCCGATCAAAAAATTTGTAAAACATCTTATATCTTTCTAGCCCAGAGATATTCATATAATCAGTTCTTATAACTTCCATTTGATTTCCTCGATTATAAATGTAGTTAATTGCCGAGCTTAAGTATTGTTCGTAATGTGTATATTAGCCTTATCCATTTCAGACATCAAAACGTTAGCAGCTTTTTCTAAGTTCTCGTGAGAATGAGTGCTCATTAATGTTAGTCGTAACCTGGCAGATCTCTCGGGTACTGATGGGTAGCGGATACCTTGTATGAAAACACCTTTATCCAAACATTTTCTACTGATGTCCATTGCCTTAAGAGAATCTCCAATTTGAATGGGGATTATGTGGCTCATTTTACTTCGTCTAACAATTGGTTCGGTCAACCTGTGGAACAGATCAATGTTGGAATTGAGCTCGCTCCTCAACCTAGAGCCTTTTTCCGATGCAACTATCTTGATGGCTTCGATCGCTCCAGACATTATTGCCGGTGGTTGGGCCGTAGTATAGATAAGGGAACGAGCTTTATTTATTATCAACTGTATAAGTGACTCGCTACCCGCTACATAAGCTCCAGCTAGCCCCAAAGCCTTGCCTAAAGTTCCCATCTGAATCTCGGGGCAAATCCCAACCTCTGAGCACAAACCTTGTCCTTGCTGGCCTTTGATTCCGGTTGAATGGGCCTCATCAACCATCATGTATGCTCCAAAATTTTGGCATAAATCATTCAGGTCTTTTAGTGGAGCAACGTCTCCGTCCATGGAAAAGATCGACTCAGTAATTAGTATCCTTCTCCTAAATGATCCTTGCTGAAGGCGCTTTCTTGCAACTTCAACGTCCAGATGAGGATAAATTCTAACTGTAGCCTCCGAGAGCCTGCAACCATCAATAATACTTGCATGGTTAAGTTCATCAGACACAATAAGATCGCGTTCGTTGGTTAAAGCTGTTATAATCCCGACGTTGGCTTGATAACCACTACCGAATACTACGGATTTTTCCGTTCCTTTCCAAATTGCAATGTATTCTTCGAGTTCCCGATGCGGTTTAGAGTTGCCAGCAATAAGCCTTGAGGCCGTAGAGCCGTTTCCATTAACAATTGCTGATCGGATAATCGCCTTGAGGATTTGCCTGTCATTGGCTAATCCCAGGTAATTGTTGCTTGAAAAATTCAAGGCCCTTTTGCCGTTGACCACCAGTTCTGGCCCAGGAGGACCATCGATAATTGGCATTGATCTAAGTAGTCCGGCGCGTTCTATTAAGTCGATTTCGTTCTTCCATTCAGAACTGGCGCCAAAATTTTCATTCATTAAATGGACTCCCATCAGACATAAGCAATGTATTTTCTAAATTAAGTAAAATTGTAAGCTCTAATCTAAAAACAAATTCTTGAGTTAACTAGCTTTATGACTTATTCTTATTTGCACGGATCAAAAGTATCCGTGAGAAAATCTTTTGAAGCTACAATTTTTATATATTTTTATATCTCAGAGCATCAAGAGAATAACATGAAAATCAAATTTTGGGGCTGTAGAGGTTCAATAGCGGCTCCTGGACCCGAAACGGTTATTTACGGCGGCAATACAACATGTGTGGAGGTTCTTTCAGACTCCGAAGAGACATCTATCATTGATTGTGGCACCGGCATAAGAAACCTCGGGGACTACCTGCTCAAAGAGGGCAAACAACTAAAAGTCAATCTATTTATGACCCACATCCATTGGGATCATCTTTTGGGATTGCCTTTTTTCGGTCCACTATTCAAGCCAGAATGCCATTTGACGGTCAACGGTTGTAGGCAGTGTTTTGCCGGACTCAAGAGAATATTTAGCAGTGATTACATAGACGGCGCGTGGCCGGTGAGGTACGAAGACTTAAAAGCACGAATAGATCCTCCTGCCGATATTCCAATGTCATCTTATCAGACGGGTGATGTCACGGTCTATTCTCACCCGTTGCAACATCCTCAGGGCGGAATGGGGTTCAAATTTGTCGAGAATGGGAAAGTTTTTGTTTTTTTAACTGACAATGAGTTGTTGGAAAACGGCTGGGTGGGCAGCGCTTTCAAAGATTTCGTAAAGTTTTGCAAGGGAGCTGACATTCTTGTTCATGATGGTCAGTATTTGCCTGAAGAAATCGAAGCGAGAAGAGGTTGGGGGCACTCGGATTTTGAATCCGTGTGTCGTCTTGCTATCCAGGCTGAGGTCAAGAAACTTTTTCTATTCCACCATGATCCGTGGAGGACGGATAAAGGGGTGTCCGAGATCGTTGATAGGTCTTGGGAATTTCTTGATATTCATGGTTATCCAATCGATATCGACGCAGCTCGGGAAGGCGCCACAATCTATCTATAACGGGATTTTTAAGGTCTGCAAATCTCTCAAGTTCTGGAGCCCTTTATCAGGGATCGTAATATCTTTGTTTCTGAACACTTGAGTACGAACGCTGATATGAAATATGCCAGAATTCCTCCCGCAAGCAATCCAGAGAGGATCAATCCATTCCTGCTATTCAACCCCTGACTCCATTCAGCGGAATCTTTAAAAAACCAAAGAATTAAGCCCATCACACATGAGGCTAGTATAGTCTTCATCAGCGAGACGCAAAAATCATGCGTCGGAAAAAATCCTATTCGTCTTACTAGCACTACGAAAAGGATCAGCAGGTTAAAACTTGCTGAAATAGCAGTGGCAAAAGCCAGACCGCCATGGCGTAACGGCCCCATGAGGGCAATTCCAAACAGAAGATTTGTCAGGACTGATCCAATGGAAACCCACAGAGGGGTTTTGGTGTCTTTGAGTGAAAAAAAAGCCTGTGTAACAACCTTGAGTCCTGAGTAAGCCCAAAGGCCCGATGTATAAAAAAGAAGGGCGTATGCGGTTTCCTGAGTGTCTACGTAGGTGAACATACCGCGTTGGAAGAGGATTGAGATTATAGGCTCTCGAAGGATTATTAGTCCAACTGACGCAGGAATTGTCAGAAATGCTATCAAATTTAAAGAAAATGATAGAGATCTCATCAAAGCCTTGTTATCCCCTTGGCCCGCCAATCTTGACATTGACGGAAGTACCGCTGTGCCAAGAGCAATGGCGAAAATTCCAAGGGGGAGTTCCACCAATCTATCTGCATAATATAACCAAGAAACTCCTCCGGCCGGCAGCATAGAAGCCAGTATAGTTCCCACTAGAACATTTACCTGGTATACAGCTCCGCCAATTGCAGCGGGAACAAATAATGCGCCCATCTTTCTGAGCGCAGGATTTGAGAAGTCAAAATTGAGGCTCAGTTTGATGCCCAACTTCGGTAGGAAAGGAAGTTGCAAGAGTAACTGGAAAAAACCAGCCAAAATGACCGCCCACGACAGCGAGTAATAGGCTGGACACTTGTAGTGGGCGCTAAAGACGAGAACACTTCCAATCATTGTCATGTTCAGCAATAATGGAGCGGCTGCAGGAGGAGCAAATATCCCAAATGAATTTAGAGCTCCTGACAATAAGGCGACCAAGGAAATGAAAAAAATGTAAGGGAACATGATCCGAGTCAATTCAACTGTCAAACTGAATTTATAGGGATCCGATCCAAAACCGGGGGCAATCAATTCAACTACGTATGGCGTAAACGTGACACCTAGAAGAGTGACAGCGCATAATAAAATTCCTGAAAAGGTAAAAGCTACTTGAGCCAATTTTGCCGCTTCTGATACACCCTTCTTTTGTAGAACTTCAACATATGTAGGAATAAAAGCCGCTGTCAAAGCTCCCTCTGCGAAAAGCCTCCTCAAAAGATTTGGGATTCTGAATGCTACAAAAAAAGCGTCGGCGCCCAGGCCAGCTCCCATGAAAAGCGCTATCGCCATGTCCCTTATGAAGCCAGTGATTCTGCTTAAGGCTGTCCAAAAGCCCACTATTCCAGCGGCCTTAGTCATGGCGCGCTTTTCTCTTTCAACTGTTTGCCTCATGCTTGTGGAAACTTCTTGACTTGGAGTTTGTTTTTCTGTCATAAAGTAAAATTCCGTGAGGCCATAAAAATTGGCCGCGACTTTGTATAAATTTTTAAAACAGGAACGACTATATAACACGATCCAGTCATTACTGAGTTACATAATATAAGGAGTCCTTATATGGCTAATCATCCTTCAGCTTTGAAAAGAATCCGTCAAAATGAGAAGAAACGGCTTCGAAACATGTCCTACAAGTCGAAAGTGAAGACAGCCCTGAAGAAATATCTGAGATCCGCAGATGAACAAAGTCAAGACGCCCCCATCTTTCTGAGGTCGGCTGTTTCTTTGCTGCACAAAGGTGTGTCCAAGGGTATATTTCATACGAATACGGCTTCTCGAACGATAGCGCGTTTATCCAAGAAATTACCGGCCTAATAGACTTAGAAAATTGTTCCGCCATATGATGCTTTGGAATTAGTCGATCTGAAGAGAAACTGCTGTAGCATCTTTGGCTCCAGGTATTGTTAGAACGAGTCATTAATATGAGAGCGCTAAAACCGTAGCACGAGTTTCTGATTAGCGCGTCCTGGTGGTACAAGTAAGCAGCGCTAGGCAATGTTCGAAGCAGCTTTTAAAGTTAGCTTATGATCTTGCATGACATTTCCTGACTGTTGTAACAGCCCAGCTCTAGGATTTGGATAAATCTTCTCATTTAACGAACTGTTAGTTTTGTCGTCCTGGATCCCCATATAAAATCCAACCCGCCCAGCTTGGTGGTCTGCCGGTGAACGATGAATCCAGGCTCTGGGGCAGTTCCCTCGCAAAAGATGCGATGGCCCGTCCAGGCTGTGTTTTTTCGGAAATTTTCTTCAAAGCATTCATTAAGAATGGTTCATCAGCCCCCCAATTTGGATCGGAATAATTTATTAAACCCATTTTCACGCCTGAGTAAAAAAACGCTAGGTTGAGCAATAGTGGTCCTTCCCCAAGAGGAGCGTCACGGTCTTGAATCTCAAACCAGGCTACGGGGTTTACCATCAGACTGGTATTCACTGAGACAGAGAAAAATTTTCGGCAGGCTATCTTTCTTCGGCCTTGCTTATCGGGAGAGAAATAAAACGATGGCTGAAAGTCTCCTTGAACAACGTCCGGAACCCCGAGAGGCAATGCAAAAATTAAAACACTCTCCTTTCGATTTTTCAATTCAGCAAGCCGATCGACTGTAGCTGTTGGACCAACCCATACCTCAAAACTTTTAAAAATACGCTGCACTCCAATTACTATGTCAGAAGCCCTGGGGTAAACGGGATTACTTAGAATCAATTTTTCAATCTTTTCACTTTCGGTCAGTTTTTTCGGTGATGTTTTCCTGGTTGCTCCTTGAGATGGTTGAGATGGTTTTAATTCTTGCTCTGATATCCAAGGGATTGATTCAAAGACCAAGAGACTATTCTTGTTCAGCAGCTGGTCATCGGTTTTGCCTGTGGATCTGTTAAATTTGAGGAAATCCACAGACGGGATCATTGTGATCACTCGATCCTGCCCAAAAGGTCTATCTTCTGAATCAAGTAACGCGGAAAACGGCAAATACCACAGAGAACGGTCCGGTACCACGAATATGACATTTTTATCAGTAGGGATTGACGGTAAGCGACCTAGAAGTGATCTGTAAACCCGTCGGCACGGTTCTTTCCAGGCGTGTCCCATGAAAGAAGATTCGCTGCCTAACATGAATTCTCGGAGCCGATCCTGCAGAAAAAAGATTCCTTTTTCAAGGTCTCTGCGATCAATGGGAATTTGAAAATAATTTCCGTCATCCTTTGAAAGCATTCCAACAACCATGCGGTCTGAAAACAGGTTGAAATCCAAGACTAATTCGTTAGGAGCTATGAAATCTCTTCTGATTTCAGCTAAAGATATGGGGAGACTCTTCCTGAGAAATGAGTATTTGGGCGATTTCTTTTGGATTGATTGTCTTAGCTCGATCAGGCTATGTTTTAAATCTTCTTCAGCCTTCCGGATATTGTTGGTTGGAATAGATGTCTGCAATTCATTTAATTCCACTAGCAATTCATTCTCACGCGTCAGCAATTCTGGAGTCACATCATGGGGTTCTATGAGACCCGCTTTTTTGAGAGTAAGATTTCTTCTGGCAAGTCTACGTTTTTCCATTAAATGAAAAATTAAGCCTGAATCATCCTCTTTTATTTCTGCGTTTAATGGTCCTAGTATCCTAATGACCATTTCTTCGAATATCGAAAATCGTGCTTCCAAGTCCGTCAGGGACGTGCTTCCTGGAGGAAGATCGTCCAGGATTAATTCAAATTGGTCTATAGCGTTTCTATACTCAAGAATCGAATTTTCTTTTTCTCCGCCGAGATATAATTTACGCGCTTGTTTGACTTGTCTGTCGAATTTTTCAAGTAATCCCAACGGTCGGTCAAGGTATTCGCCTTGTTGAGGTCCGGCCTCCTTGAATAGCCATTTATACTTTTTACGAGACTCATCCTGGGGAGAAGGTGATAAACCTTCCTTATTTCCTTTGGAAGGTTTCTGGATTTGTTCACTCCCCGCATCGCGCATCAGAGGATGTATATCGGAATCTGGATCATCATTTTCATTCGGGGATGCAGCAGATGTTGACGAACCCGAAAACACTAATAAAAATGAAATCAGGATCATTAATAAATGATTAAGAAATGGTACTTTCATTGAAATATCCTCGGAGGGCTTCGAAACAAAAAAAGTTATCTATTGTTGTCCGTTTCATAACCCAAATTAAGGCTCACGATTACAACAAATTCTCATTTTTCGCTCGGATCGATCCTCCCAGCATTGACCCACCACTCATCGTCCTTTTCTTTGAACCACCACGCTGAGAAATCAGTATTTAGAATGCTCCTTGCAAGCTTTTGTCCATCTTCCGTGCGAAGTCTTTTAACGGCCGCTGAAATCCATTCACCGGCATATCGATTGCCGAGGTCTCCTAATTCTTTGAGTTCAAGAATCATTTCAAGCTGATCCGCGTCGTTGGCATATAGGGACTCGATCGTTTGCCTGTCGTTGAATTCCCGAGTATAGCAACTAATCTCATCACCAAATGGCAATCCCTCTGTCATGTCATGGACTGCTAATTCCTCATCAGCCCTAACATAACGTTTGTTCACGTAGTTAAGGTCCCCAGTTCTTGCTTCCACGAGATCGTGGAACAGACACATTAATATAACACGTTCTACACAGACGGCGCCGTTCATCTTTGCTAGAGCGTAGCCAATTATGGCACATCTTAAACTGTGTTCAGCAACTGTTTCATTTCCAGTGCCCAAGAACTGGAAACCCGACCGAGGCGTCCTCTTGAGCATACCCACCTCGAAAAGAAAATCAGCAATCCTTTTGAGTTCCAACTTTTTCTACCTCTTAGGAAGTTTCAGAATTGGCCGTATGTAGCATGCTTTGCTGAAGTTATCAAGAAGCCGTTTGGGTTTACTGAAGGACACCGTAGGTAAAAGCCTAGAATCTGAAAAACTCCAAGTCAGTCTTTGAAACCTCCCTCACAAAGACTGATATAGAATTCTTTGGAAAAGAAGGTATAATAACGCGGATTCAGGAGCCAAGACGCCTGGTTATTTAAATTCCATGTTTCAAAAGAAGTTTGTTGCTGTTGAAATCTTACGTCGAAGTTTGTTGTGATTTATGTGGATCTGAAGAGAGAACCCCCCTTTTTGTCAAAGAGGGATTTGTTCATGTCCGTTGTAAAAATTGCGGACTTGTCTATGTCAGTCCGCGATTATCAGATCATTTAAGTGGACAGGTACACGCTGGAACAGCGGAAATGGGAGACGACTTTCTAAGCAAATCTCAAACCAAGAGACTACTAGATGAGCTGAAAAGACTTGAACAATTTAGAAAACTTAACAGAATCCTGGAAATAGGACCTGGAAAAGGCTGGTTTCTGGAACAAGCCAACAAGCTTGGTTGGGAAACCTGGGCAGTTGAGGTAAATTCCAAGGCTTTGGAACGTCTAAAGGCAATTGGAATTCACAGAATAATTAACGACGAAGAGAGTTTGAACCAAATCTTGGAAGAATCATTCGATGTCGTAAGGATTTGGGATGTCCTAGAGCACCTCGAGTCACCGAAAAAGACTCTTGCGATGTCGTTCAACGCTTTAAGGAAAGCAGGAATCATAAAAATATCAACCACAAATTTTAGATCACTGTCACGAATCGTAAACGGTCCAAACTGGGTTTATCTCAACGGCGCAGATCACATAGTCCTCTTTGAGCCCAAGACCATTGATCGAATGTTTAGAGAAGTTGGTTTCTCAAGAATAAAAGTCAGAACCAGGTCATTTAACCTACGTAAAAAACTTTATCATCCCCCCGAAGATCTTACAAAAATTCCAATTCTAATCAAACCATTTCGCAAACTGATCGATGAGGCTATCCAATTCACAAAATATGGTCACCAACTGATCGTTGAAGCGATAAAATACTGATAAGTTAGACAGTTACTTTTGGGGTGTCTGGAACAATTTAGAGTCTAGACGAAATGAAATTAGCCTTTGATCTGTTGTTTACTTTTAAAAGTGTGGGAAAGAAAAGTTTGAACTTTTTTCGTACTTTTATGATATCATGAAACTTTTCGCGAAAATTGGACTTTGTCCATGATTCAGTAAAAAGACTATGAATGTAGAAAAAACTACGGAGTGAATATCGCAAATGCTTCCTGAATTAGAAGACGCGAATGCTACACCTGCTCTAAGAGCGAGGATACTCGTTGAGGCTCTTCCGTACATTAGAAATTTCAGGGGGAAGAGGGTTTTAATTAAGTATGGTGGTAGCGCCATGCTCAATCAGAGTCTGAAAAGGGATTTTGCAGAGGATATAGCGTTATTGGGCTTCATAGGTGTTAAGCCGATAATTGTGCACGGTGGTGGGCCACAAATAGGTGAATTGCTCAAGAAAATTGGTAAGGAAAGCCGGTTTGTAAAAGGTTTGCGTGTGACTGACGAGGAAACCATGGATGTGGTTGAAATGGTCTTGGTAGCCAAGGTCAATAAGGACGTAGTTTCATTGATAAATTTTTATGGCGGTAAGGCTGTCGGGTTATCTGGACGAGATGGCAAACTAATTAGGGCCAAAAAGGCTCAACCGGCAAGGCTAGCAGACATAGATGAGGATCTAGGATTAGTTGGCGAAGTTGAAAGAATAAATCCCGGAGTCGTTTCAGCGCTGGAGGATCAAGGGTTCATTCCAGTTATTGCTCCAGTTGGAGCGGGCCCTCAGGAAAGGCCGTACAACATTAACGCCGATACTGCTGCTGGGGCTTTGGCGGCAGCTCTGGATGCTGAGAAATTCATTTTACTCACAGATGTTTCAGGAGTGATCGACATTAATAAGGAACTCGTTTCAAGCCTTACTGAAGAGCAAGCGGAAACTATGATAAGAACTGGAGCCATATCTGGGGGCATGATTCCGAAAGTCAGATCATGTTTGAACGCGATACGTGGCGGGGTCCCGAAAGCTCACATAATCGACGGACGTGTTTCACATGCGTTGCTTCTGGAAATTCTTACGGACGAGGGGATTGGCACCGAAATCGTCCGAGATAGAGCACCAGGGCTGTAGAAAGTCTCCTCGTTATTTTTTTCTGAAAGGGATACTGTGCCAGGGTTTTCCTGGACAAATTGATCGGTTCCGGAAAGCCTATAAATTTTAGAACAGACTGTCCGACATGGAACTAGCC
>Ga0067045_1029987_pt1 | contig 17245 bp, 17 predicted proteins | sample TerdegcTABiofilm_FD_59184 | JGI IMG/M metagenome (GOLD analysis project Ga0067045, IMG submission 59184) | Combined Assembly of (Gp0054472, Gp0054536) Wastewater bioreactor microbial communities from Singapore -Terephthalate degrading...
TTTTGGAACACTGCGCAGTATTAATGATACCTATATAACACGAGGCAGGCACCTTGGCGATAATACCTGGGAAACAACCCTCCCCGATATCAATGGCGCAGTAGTTTCGCTATTTTCATTTGATGAAGTTAAAACATATTTAAAAATTTTTAATGAATGTCATATTGGTTTGATGGAAAGGACAGTTATTGATGACCTTGACAAAACATTATCTCACTGGTATTTTTACGCTACAGTATGAAACCAACATTTGAATTTGATCACGCATTGGAAACGTGCCCTCTATGTAAAAGTAAAAAAATATTTTTTTTATATGCGATAGTTCACACAAAACCGGCCTTTACGGTATATCAGTGTAATGCCTGTAATTTCATCTTTATGAATCCACCACTTGCCAAAGAGAGTGAACTGGCATTATATGATGAAGGATACTATACCGGGGAAGCTGATTATACATACTATGATGAAAGAAATACTGAACATTATGCTCGGTATGTATGGAATGCACGATTAAAAACTATAAGAAAATATGTTAAATCAGGGAATTTACTGGATGTAGGATGTTCATTTGGGGGATTTTTACAGGTTGCTTCTCAGTATTTTACGGTTTATGGAATTGAACCGTCACTATATGCTGGCAAATATGCACAACAACGCTTTGGCAATGATATAATTCATGGAGGGACATTATTTGACCATCCCTTTGAGCAAAATAGCTTTTCAGTAATCACTATGATTGAAGTTTTGGAACACATACGAAATCCTCATGAAGCTTTAACAGAATGTTACCGTTTGTGTACCGATAATGGATTACTAGTGATACAGACAGCAAATATGGATGGCTTACAGGCAAAATTACAGAAGCAAAAGTATGGATATTTTTTACCCGGGCATTTTTCATATTTTACCAAACAAAACCTTGCTGAAACATTAACACACATTGGTTTTAGAAAAGTTATTGTTTTTCAACCTGTTGATTTTGGATTATTGCCAAAATTGCTTAAATCCCGTATGAATTTTAAGAAAATAACAGATTATAAAAGCTGGCTACGAATTGCAATATATCACTATATAAGTAAAATACATCTTGGAAACTTTGCACTTACCAGTTCAATGGTTGTTTATGCATTTAAATAATTCATGAAATAATATCTATATATATCGAAATCGATAAAAATATTAAAATATTCTTGACTTTTTAACAATAGTGAATTGAAAATTTCTTTGTTTAAAATATTCTTTAAAAATTTTAAAAGGAGTAAGCCAATGAAAAAAAGCTTTTTAACGTTTATTATTTTAATGCTGTCGTTGGCTATTACTATGCCTTCATTTGCAGCAAAACTTTCTGATGAGGATGTTGCAAAAAAGAAAGAAGGCTGGTATCCAACGGGTTTACCATTACTTAACTATGACAGTGACAATGGTTTTGGATATGGGGTGCGGGCTTATTTGTACAATAATGGCTCAAGGGATGAAGAGTATTTTGCCTATGCTCCCTATAAAATGCAGCTGTATGCACAGTTTTATCAAACAACTAATGGTTATCAGTATCATGAAGTGAACTTAGATATGCCCTATATCATGGGGACAAAATTCAGAATTATAACATCTGTTGCGTATGATAAAAAGATCAACGCAAACTTCTTTGGTATTGGTGCTGATGCTGCAAAAGAAAAATTAACACTTTATGATGGAGCAACGCATCATCAATTTGATACATACAAAGATTATTTAGACTATGCTGATGATAATGAACAATTTAAAAAATATTACAATTATCAGTACACAAAACCAAGTTACTTTTTAAACATCTATCGCGACCTGACACAAAATTTAAAAATGCTGGTTGGCTTTGAAGTTAAGAAAGTTACTATTGATACATGGGATGGCGAAAAGTTTGATGGCGATGCACAGGGACCAACATTATTAGAACAGTGGAAACCTGAAGGGTATAAAGGTGGTTGGTCAAACTTTGCCCGTATTGGTGTATATTATGACACCCGTGATTATGAACCAGATCCCAAGTCAGGCTATTTTATTGACTATGCATTTGAAGTTTCCAGAGGGTGGTTAGGTTCTGATTATGATTTTATACGAAATACTGTTCAGTTACAGTATTATATCCCACTTCTATCAAGCTTAACATTGGCTTTGCGTGCAGGTTACACTGATACTAACATGGATGCTCCATTCTTTGAAATGGGCTATTTTGGATTTTCACTGAACCGAAGAACTGGTAACGGCAGTAACCGTACAATCCACGGCTATAAAGAACAGCGCTTTGTTGCACCAACTATGACAGTTGCTAATACTGAATTGCGCTGGAAGTTTGCTGAAGCAAATCCATGGAATCAGAATTTCCAGTTTAAATTGACTGCATTTTATGATGTAGGAAATGTTTATGACAAAGCTGGCGATCCTTTCAGTGAACCACGCTGGGGTGATTACCATCAGGGTTATGGTGGTGGTTTAGTCATAGCATGGAATATGGCAACTATTATACACTTCTACTATGGTATGAGTGAAGAAGATACTTCAATATCTGTAAACTTTAACCATACGTTCTAATGATAAACGTAGGGGCGGATAAAAAATTCGCCCCTACGTTTATAATATTTACACCTACTTGATTTTCCGCCAATTTTTATCCTTTAAATCCAAACCTAACTGCCCACCAGGATTCATAATATTATTAGGATCAAAATGCTTTTTGATAGCACGCAAAACAGCCATTTGCTCTTTACCAATATGTTCTTCCATCCAGGGAGCAAGCATTCGCCCTACTCCATGATGATGGCTCAACGAACCACCACTCTTTGCAATGGTATCAATAATGCCATCCTGAAAGGTAATGTATTCATTGATATCGTCTGTTTTCATGATATAGATGAAATATAGATTGGTTCCCTGTGGATAAAAATGTGATGCATGCGTCATGCATACAGTCTGGGGTCTATTTTTTATGAACTGTCGCACTGCTTTATGAACATGATGGAGATTATCCCATTTAACACTTGTTTCAAGTGTATCAATAAGGATTCCATAATCATTCAAATCTTCCCGCAGGTAAGGATCCTTATAACGGCCGGGTTCCCACATGCGTGTTGGCAAACCGGTAATATACATACCACCATGTTTTTTACAGATCTTCTTTACCTGCTTTTTAATGTTCTTTGTGAAATTCTTTTCGCCTTCAGCTGAACCTATAAAGAGGCATCGCTGCATGGGTTTATAACCCCGCAATTGCATAAATTTATCTAACATTGTACCATCAATGCCGTATAGTTTTAAGCCAATATGCGTTTCTTCCTCATCAGAAATTCTGAATACTGCAGGCATGCCAAATTCACCCTGTGAAATTTCACGAGAAGCATTTATAGCGTCTTGAAATGTTTTAAATATAAATCCAAACCTCTTGCGATTATCAGGCATGTATCTGAATATTTTCCAGGTTACTTCAACAAGCACACCAAAAGTTCCTTCACATCCTTTCATAATATCATTTACTTTGGGACCTGTTGCAGTTGCTGCATAATCTTTAGTTGTAAACGTTCCAACAGGAGTAACCCACTTCATGCTAATTACAAGGTCATATGCATCACCATAGTAACTTGAGGACTGTCCTGAACCAAGAGTAACAATCCAGCCACCAATTGAAGAATATTCAAATGATTGTGGAAAATGACCGCAGGTATAATTATATTTTGTGCCAAATAGTTTTTGTGCATTATTTAAAGCTTCTTCAAGCGCAGGACCCAGTATACCAGCCTGAACTGTTACCGTTTGATTTGTTTCATTGACATTGATTATTTTATTCATATGAGTGGATAGCACCAATGTTACGCCACCTTTAGCAGGCCGTAATCCAAAATTAACTGATGAACCACCACCATATACATAAATAGGAATTTTATTCTTATTACAATATGCTACAATCTTTTGAACATCTTCCACATTTCTGGGATGTACAACACAGTCAGCTACCCGTTCAATAATTCCTTTTCTAAGCTTCAATGCTTCTTCAAGGGTTTTGCCGGTTGAAAATTTTAATCTGTCATATTCTTTAGTACTTATATTGGCATAACCAACAATTCCTGCTAATGCTTTAATCTGGTTTTGAGTTAATTTTACAGGTTTTTTGTATTGAACCTGCTGGCGCCCTTCATTTCTTTTGTTCTGGAAATAACTATCATCAAGTTGAAATATTTGTTTTAATTCCTGATATAACTTTGGATTTGGATGTTTAAATGTTTCAGGATGGCCCCATTTAAAAATTGAACGATATGAATATAGTTCAGGTGCTTTTTCAGTCCAATCAGGGACAAATTTTTTTGCCATAATTATTCTCCTTGTTAAAGTGGTTCAGTGGTTCAACCTCTTAATACAATATTATCCAAAAACCCATGTAGTTCAAGAAAATTTTTACATACATATTAAAAAAATCTTCTTGCAAAAAATCTATAGTATAAACGTATTACAAAAATGAGTTTAGTAATATTTTTTTATTTGAATAACTTTTTAAACATTGTAACAAAAAACACTCATGGTATTATCATATTAGATGTTAAAAAAATTTAAGCGGTATTGTAAATGTTTTTGATAGCAGTAAAAGTTTGCCATTTATCGTAAATTATAAGGGAACTTATAAAAATGTTTTTTCGGATATTCCCTCGTGGACACAATTTTCAGGATAAAACTGCTTTATTTTTATTATATCCGTAATGATGAAATCGGTTTTTAGAGGTGCCCATAAATTGATGCTTATAATGAAATTCATACATGATGATTAAAACGCAAAAAAAATATTAAAAATTAAAAAATCATAAAAAATGAATGAAGAATTACATATCACGCAGATAATTATATCAGCAATAACTGCAGCATGTGCAGTTGTACTACCGGTGTTGTTTCATTTACTTGGGTTAGGCTCAATATTTTTACCAATGTTTATACCGCTGTCAATAGGAGCTTATTTTCTTACACCTGTATATGCTCTTTTAACAGGAACTATCGCCCCCATTACTTCAACTATATTGACCGGAATGCCACCACTTTATCCGCCAGTTGCTATAATCATGATGATTGAATTGGCATTGTTTTGTTTTATTATTTCTTTATTAAAACAAAAATTTTATCTTAACAGTTATTTTATTATTATAATTGCAATTATTTTTGACAGAATAATTTTGTATGTATTATATTCAATTATACTTCCTTTTTTTAAAATATCATTTGCAATGTTCAGTCTATATGATTTATTCAAAAGTTTTCCAGGAATAATATTGCTTATTATAATAACACCCATAGCAGTTAATGGAATTAATGTAATAATACAAAAAAATACAGGGCGATAGTTATGGTTAATAAAAACTATGATGATAAAATACAGTACTTCAATACCTTGAGTAAAAACTGGGATGAGGTAGTTGGCAATGATGAAAATCGTATTCTAAAAATTAAAAATATCTTTGGGATGATAGATATTAAATCCGGTGCATATGTAATGGATGTTGGTTGTGGTACGGGAGTGCTTTTCCCCATAATTGAGGATTATATTGGCTCACAGGGAACGTTAATTGCTGTGGATACCTCGGATAAAATGATTGAAGAAGCAAAAGAGCGATATAAGCGTTTTACAAATATACACTATATAGTTGCACCTCTTGAAGAAATAACAGTACCTGATAAAAGTATTGATGTTGTTCTGTGTTTTGCAGTTTTTCCCCACATTGAAGATAAGCTTAACGCATTGAAAAAATGTCATGATTGTTTAAAAAATAATGGGTCCCTGTATATATTTCACCTGTCTGATACAAAGACACTCAATGAATTCCACCATAATCTTAAAGCGCCGGTGAGCAGGGATTATATGCCGTATCGTGAAGAGCTTAATACAATGTTACAAGATGCCGGTTTTGTCATGAAGAAATATATTGACCAACCTGAATTAAATTTCATTCATGCCGTAGCAGAATAATGAAAATTTTTGAATGGATAAAAATAATAATTACTATCAGTGTCATTTTACTGTGTTCAGTTATTTCTACAATGTCTGTTTTATGGATAGTATCATGTCTTGTTATTTGTATGGTATATTTTATGTACATTCCAGAGCAACAGCGCTATACATTGTTTATAATCATACCACTGGTCATTACCATTACATTAATGCAATTTTTAACAGGTTTAATGAAAGCACAACTGGATATTATAATAATTGGTGTCACAGCTTTTAAGATTGTATGTATCACAATAATTATTATTGGATCTCGCTTTTTTATTGGTCCAGATGGATTTAAAGCTTTTATAAATATACTTCCTCATGCATTGAAATTATTTTTCCTTATTTTTACACGAATACTCTATACGTTATTAAAATTAAATAGAATGATTGTATTTCAGATTCAGTCACGGATAGATTTAAAAACCAAAGATAAGTATTACATTCCCAAATATTATTCCGTTGCATTTCTTTCAAATCAGTTTTATGCACTTTCTTATTATAGGGATGGGATTCTCTCAAGAACCATTAGCACCATACCAGATTTAATCATCCACAATAAACATTCTATGGATGAGTACATATCAAGTAGTGTAATTATTTTAATATTAATCCTGAATTGCTTACATCAAGGACTATAAGTGTAATGAATATAATCAACGCAAATAATATTGGATATCAGTATCCAGATGGGACTGTAGCACTGAATAATGTATCGTTAACCATTTCAGATAACCAAAAAGTTGCCATTATTGGCCATAATGGTTCTGGTAAGTCAACATTACTTTTATTGTTAGCCGCATTACTATTGCCAACACGCGGTAGTATAACCATTCTTGATATGCAATTGACTGCCCAAAACAAATCTCAGGTCAGAAAATCTATTGGAATATTATTTTCACAGGTTGAATATCAATTCATCATGCCCGACCTGTTAAATGATGTATTATTGAGTATACATGAAGGCTCACATGAAGAAAAAAAATTACAGGCAATACAGTGGTTAAAAAAAGTAAACATGGATGATATGCTCAATCACAGTCCTCTGGCACTTTCAAGTGGGCAGATGAAACGAGCAGCCCTGGCAAGTGTTTTAGCAAAGAATCCAAAAATACTATTGCTTGATGAACCCTTAGCAAATTTAGATAAGCCATCGGCAGATGCTGTAATACATATTTTATCAGATCTTAACATGCCAATGATTTTTGCCACACATTCAGCGTATGCAGTACAACATTTAGCTGACAGACTTATTGTTCTGGAAAATGGCACTATTGCATATGATGGTGTATGTAATGTCAGGATTATAGCAAAATATCAAAAAACAATATTGCTATAATTCATTGATGATAATGTTAATTATGCCTTCAGCCACTTCTTTTTTTGTCATTTTATGAAGGTTGATGATTTTGCCATTTGCAAGCATTACAGTAACTTCATTAAAGTCGCTACCAAATCCCGTATCACTTCTGCTAACATCATTTATACAAATCATTGCCAGTTCTTTTTCAACAAGCTTAGTTTTGCCATACGCAATCACATCAGTAGTTTCAGCAGCAAATCCAATCAGGACAATAGTATTAAGTTCTTGTTGTTTTTTTATACTGGCAATTGTTTTTAATATATCTGGATTGCGTTGTAATTCTATTGTCAGGTTTTGATTAGTTTTTTTTATTTTTATAGGGGATTTAGTTACCGGTTTGTAATCAGCAGGTGCTGCAGCCATAATCAATACCATATTGGGCGATAGTTCCTGTTTAATTGCTTCAAGCATATCAACAGTACTTTCAACACCTTTACACCGATATGGCTTTCCGCTAATAAGTGATTCATCAATGGGTCCATGAATAAAAACTAATTCTTTGCTCTGTTTATATGCTACATCAGCTATGGCAATTCCCATTTTGCCACTGGAAGCATTGGATATATACCGTACCGGGTCAATCCATTCACGTGTGGGACCGCCGGTAACTATCACCTTTTTGTCATTTAACTGCATTAATTGCTACCCTATAAATTTCTTCTAGTGAAGCTAATCTCCCCTGCCCTTCATCACCGCAAGCAACAAGGCCTGTTTCGGGTTCAACAAATATACAGCCCCACTCCTTTAATTTGCGGATATTTTCCTGTACAGCCCTATGTTTCCACATATTGGGATTCATGGCAGGTGCTATCACCACAGGACAATCAACAGCTAAAAATGTGGTGCTTAAAAGATCATCAGCAATACCATTGGCAAATTTTCCAATGATGTTTGCTGTAGCAGGAGCAACCAGTAGTAAAGCAGCATTTTCTTTTAATTCAATATGGCCCATTTCGCGCCATTGTATAGCAAAACTTGTGGTGTATACCGGGTTACCGGTGAGTGTTTGTAAGGTTAAAGGGGCAACCAGGTGTGTGGCATTCTCAGTAAGTACGCAGAATACATCATATCCATCTTTAGTAAGCATACGTGCCAGGTCACAGGCTTTATATGCAGCAATTGATGAAGAAATTCCTAAAATTATTTTTTGTTTCATGATCTCCGGAAAAACCTCTCTAATTCAGATTTTGATAACATATACACAAATGGTCTCCCGTGGGGACATCGGTAATCATTTGTTGAAAGTACATAATCAGCTATTGCAATAATATCATCCTGTGTTATTATATCATTGGCACGTTTTGCAGAATGGCAAGCAATTTTTTCAATTATTTTAATTTTAATATTGTTTAGAGAATTTTTGTTTTCATGCAAACTATCGACAATATCCCTCATTAATCCTTCTATATCATTGGTAGTGCAAAAATCAGGTATAGCATTGATAACAATTGAATGGTCATCAAATTGGTCTATGATAATTCCATAGTTGGTGAGAATATCTTTGTAGGCATGTATATGGATGAGTAAATCAGGTGACAGTTCCATAACAACTGGCATAAGAAGTTGCTGTACTGCGGTAATAGAATCAATACTCATAAGATAATCAAATAATTTTTTTTCATGAGCGGCATGAAAGTCTATAAAATAAAGGTTATTTTCTTTTTGTATCAGTATATATAAACCAAAAATAGTTCCAATTATAGTATAATCTCTCTGATGCAATTGGGTATATAGATGCTGTACTTCATGTATTAAGGTTTGAGGATTAACGTCTGGCTGTGCATACTGTAATGGGGGTGTACCATTATTATCAGGAAAATTGTCTGCATATGATGGGGTGGCAAGGTTTTTATTCTGCAATTGAGCATCATTGTGTTTGATTGGGAATGTGTGGATGGTACCACTTATGACCTTGTTTGCAAAATTGTAAATCATTGAATGGATATAATTACTATCAAAGAAGCGTATTTCTTTTTTTGCAGGATGGACATTGACATCAATAAGGTCAGGTTTTATGGTGCAAAAAATAAACGCTGCGGGATATTGTCCCTTTTGTAATATAGTTTGGTACACTTGCTGTAAAATAAAATTAAAATACGGAAACTGAACTGGTCTCTGGTTGACATATAAAAGTTGTAATGACCTGTTTGACCGGTAATAGTTTGGATTGGTACAATAACCCTCAATAGTACAGTTTAAATCGTTTAATGAACCATATAATAAATTATCTGCTATTTCATTGTCATATATCTGAGCAATCCGTTGCAAGGTATCGGTTGGTTTAAACACAAATGCAATTTTATTATCAATCTTCACTTTAAATTGTATATGAGAATGGGCTATGGCTATTGCAAATAATGTTTCTTTAATGCGATTGAGTTCAGACTTTAAGCCTTTTATAAACTTTTTACGAGCGGGTGTGTTAAAAAAAAGATTTTCTACAATGACCGTTGTGCCAGTTGGCCCTGCCCAGTCAAACATTTCTTTTTTGCCGTCTGCTATTACAAGCTTGCCACCAATATCTTCTTCTGCTGTACGAGACAATATGGTACATTGTGACACTTCTGCAATACTGGAAAGTGCCTCGCCTCTAAATCCCATGGTGATTATTGAAAAGATATCATCAATGCTTTTGATTTTACTGGTGGCATGTTCCTCAACAGCTAATGGTAGATCATTCCGGTATATGCCTGTGCCGTTATCCCGTACCACAATACGCTTTAAGCCGCTTTCTTCAATTTCAATGTCAATTTCAGTGGCCTGAGCATCAAGGGCATTTTCCACAAGTTCTTTGATTACTGAATAAGGGCCATCAATTACTTCACCAGCAGCTATTTTTCTTTTTACCGCATCAGGCAATATCTGTATTCTTTGTTTTATGTTGGGCGATAGCTCCATGAATTAAGCCTGCAGAGCTTTTATGGCTTCAATAAATTTTGGCAATGTTTCCCCAACTTTGCCCTGAATAAAGATATCAGTTATAATTGGTGTAATGACAGTTTTTTCTAAATTAAATTCAATAACGTATGCCCCATTAGCTTTTGCTATATGGGGTATACTACTTGCTGGATATACAACAGCAGATGTTCCAATAACAAGAACAACACGTGCATCGCTTGCTAAATTCTGTGATTCCATTAATGCATTATGGGGAATCATTTCACCAAAAAATACCACACTTGGTTTTAATATTTCACCACACTTTTTACATTGAGGAGGTTCATCTTCAATAACAAACTCTTCAGGTACATATTCTGCACCACAGTAAATACATTGCAACCGTTCTGAATTGCCATGAAATTCAATGACGTTTTTACTACCAGCTCTCTGGTGGAGATTGTCAATATTCTGTGTTATTACAGCTTTTAATAAGCCCATCTCTTCCAGTTGTGCCAGTGCAATATGAGCTGGATTGGGCATAGCATTTCGGGTCATGTCCATTAGCTCAAATATCATCTTCCATATTTTACGTGGGTTTCTTCTAAAACCATCAATATGTGCATATTCTTCAGGGTTATACCGTGTCCATAATCCACCAGCGCTACGGAAATCAGGTATACCACTTTCAACCGAAATACCTGCACCAGTTAAAGCAATGGTAGAGATAGAATCTTTTACAATTTTGGCTGCAGTTTTAATCAAATCATCCATAAGGTACCTACTAATTGTTTCAATAGTATAATTTATTCATATAATGTTAATTTTAAAGAAAATATAACAACACGTTATTGGCAAGTAAATTTTTTACAGAATACAAGATATATATTCTGCTGCTGGTCAAAAGATTTGTTTGATATATTTTAACATATAAAATATTTGACAAATTATATGGGAACTTTTATAAATTATTTAATAGAATGTTTTCTTGTTGGGACAATAAATAGGTTAAAACCGCTTTCTTTTTTATTGTATCAGTAATGGTGAAAGCGATTTTTTAGAGGTGCCCATAAGTTATGAGATTAAAATGTATAAATCGGTAAGAAATGTTAAAATAAAATGTATTTGTATGCAGCATGATAAAAAATAGAGATAAAACAATTATATTTAAACATAAATTATTAATTATTCTGATATCATTATTATTATTTTTATATATTTTTTACGCCCTTCCACTTTATGCTATTGAGATAGTAGATACATATAAACAGATAAAAACAACCTTTGATGGATTATCACGGTTTCTGGATAATATTTATTCTTTTATATCTGCGATTTCCAATCTTTTAGGTTACAGAGCTATCGCGCTTTTTTTTGCAATTGCTTTCACATCAGCGGGTTTGTCAGCAATAGGTTTTCCCAAAGGCAAAACATCTTTTTTTATTTCCATGATAATAATAAATATTCTGTGGTTTACATGGAACACAAGTTTTGAAATTGACTATTTATACACTATTGGTACAATGTTAAAAACAAATAGTATTATTTTATTTCCATACATCCTGTTTCTAATTATCAAATATTACAAAGATGTTATAAAAAGGTTAATATATAATTGTTTTTATCTTATATTTCCTTTTTTAAAGAAAGAAGGAATTCACAAACAAACATTACAGGAATCAGTAAAGCTACTAAATACATCATATACAGAAGTAATAGAGTATTTAATGAAGGATTACTTTTATGGTAATGATTACATTAAACTATCAGATAATTCTATAAGAGCTATCGAACAATTAGAAAATATGTTAAAGAAAATAAAAGAAATTGGGAGAAGTAAATGAATTTTACGCATACTCGTTATTCTGACCTTGTTATTGTAACCATTACCGGTATTGGCGAGTATGGGGATGATGTGAAATTAATAAAATTAATTGAAAAGCTGATCCCGGAAAAAATATCAACTGTTGCAATTAACTTTTCACAGGTTGATACCATAAATTCTGCAGCAGTTGCAGCTATTATGTATCTTTTAAAATATGGTGATGAACATAACTTTGATGTTGTTTTTTTTGCTGCTAATGATAAAATATATATGATTCTTGAAAGGGCGTTGCCTAAATATTCAATGAATATTTTTACAGAAGATGAATTTTATAAAAAATACAATATTACAGTTTGAAGAGGTAAGCCATGATTTTCACTAAAAAAGAAGAAGAAAACCGATGTATATTTATTATCAGTGAACAATTAAATCCAAGAACTTTGAAGGAATTAATTGAAGAGATGCATAATTTTTTACAAAATGACAGCCGTGATGCTATAATTGATATGACCAATGTTGAAGTAGTTGATTCAACAATTTTAGCAGGCTTCATGACATTGTATAACAATTTTAATAACAATCGAAGAAAGTTTAGAATAATTAATGCCAATAATTATGTAAAACGCGTTATAGAATTAGCTTCACTTGAAACATTTCTTCTGGAGGAGTAGATGAAATTATTGCCCAATGGTTTTAGCAGAAAAAAGGGGCCTCTTGTACTAATAATAATGGATGGTATTGGAATTGGACCACATGATGAAGGAAATGCTTTCTTTCTTGCACGTACTCCTATATTAGATAGATTAATGAAAACCTGTCCCTACACAACTTTGAGAGCACATGGGACTGCAGTTGGACTTCCATCAGATGCCGATATGGGCAATTCAGAAGTTGGTCATAATGCATTAGGTGCTGGCAGGATTTTTGATCAAGGTGCAAAGCTTGTTGATAAAGCCATTGAATCAAAACAGATATTTTCAACTGAAATTTGGCACAAATTACTGAAAAAACCAGTTAATGAAGGCACTACATTACATTTTATTGGGCTGCTATCAGATGGTAATGTACACTCGCATATTAATCATCTTTTTAAACTCATTGAGCAGGCTGCTAAAGAAGGAGTTAAAAAAATCCGTATACATATTTTATTAGATGGAAGAGATGTACCCGAAACATCAGCTTTGCAATACGTTGATAGCTTAGAGAAATTTCTTCATACGTTTAATGATGAAGGCTTTGATTTTTGTATTGCTTCTGGTGGTGGAAGAATGGTAACCACCATGGACAGGTATGAAGCTGATTGGAATATTGTAAAACGTGGTTGGGATGCACATGTCCTGGGTAAAGGGAGAGCATTCACTTCTGCTACTGAAGCAATAGAAACATATAGAAAAGAACAACCTGGTATAACCGACCAGTATTTACCATCATTTGTTATTGCAAAAGATGGTAAGCCCGTTGGACCAATTATTGATGGTGATTCGGTAATCCTGTATAATTTCCGTGGTGACAGAGCTATCGAAATTTCCCGTGCTTTTGAAGAAAAGGATTTCAATAAATTTGACAGAGAACGTTTCCCTGAAATAGTTTTTGCTGGAATGATGGAGTACGATGGTGACCTTCATATCCCCAAAAATTATCTGGTTTTTCCTCCTTCTATAGATAAAACTATTAGCGAGTATTTAGTTCATAACGGTTGCAAGCAATTTGCAATATCTGAAACACAAAAATTTGGTCATGTTACCTACTTCTGGAATGGTAATAGAAGCGGTATGTTTGACCCAAACTACGAAACGTATCAGGAAATACCTTCTGACAAGTTGCAATTCAATGAGCGGCCATGGATGAAAGCTGCTGAAATAACTGATGCGGTAATTGAAGCAATCAATAGTGCTCAATATGATTTTATTCGCCTGAATTATGCTAACGGCGATATGGTGGGTCATACTGGCATATTAGAAGCAGCCATAATTGCTGCTGAAACTGTTGATTTATGCATTGGGCGCTTACTGCAGGCAATAGACAATACCGGAGCTATCGCCATAATTACTGCAGATCATGGTAACCTTGATGAGATGTTTGAAAAAGATGCAAAAACAGGGGCAATAAAAATTGATAAGAAGACAGGTAAACCACAGCCAAAAACTTCGCATACATTAAATCCAGTACCATTTATTATTTATGATCCTCATTTTAATGGTGAATATACGCTAACAACTCACAAAGAACAGGGGCTGGCAAATGTTGCTGCAACAATCTGTACATTATTAGGATTTCACCCTCCTGAAGAGTATTATCCATCATTAGTGTCACTTACAAAATAGCATGAATATTGCGTTTATTACAAGTGAGGCTTACCCTTTTGCCAAGACAGGAGGTCTTGGTGATTATTCATATTCACTGCCAAAGGCATTGGCAAAACGCGGGCACACCGTTCATCTTTTTTTACCCCGATATTATTGCGTTGATAAACACAGGCTTGAATGCACATTAATTGGTAAACCTTTACCGGTGCCAATAGGAAACGGTATTCGGTGGGCAGGTATATATTATACCAGTTATCTGGAAGGTGTTCATACTTATTTTATTGAACATGATGATTACTATGGACGTGATGGTTTGTATGACTACAATGGAGTATCATACAATGATAATGCGGAACGCTTTATATATTTTTGCAGAGCATGTATTGAAGCATTTAAGCAGTTGGAGATAGTTCCGCAAATAATCCACTGTAATGATTGGCAAACTGCTTTGATTCCGTTATTTCTTAAAACTCATTATGCACAAGAACCAGTAGTGCAAAAAGCTAAATCAATTCTAACTGTTCATAACGTTGGTTATCAGGGCGTTTTTCCAAAAGAAGTTTTGTGGTTAATGCAGCTTTCAAATGATGCTTATAATTATGATGATCTTGAATTTTATGGCAATGTGAATTTTTTAAAAGCTGGTATTGTCTATGCTGATTGCATCACAACCGTCAGTAAAAAGTATGCTCGTGAAATACAGGAACAAGAATATGGATATGATTTATCTACTGATTTTAAGACCCATGCTGCAAAGCTTTTTGGTATTTTGAACGGTGTGGATTATGAACACTGGAATCCAGAGAAAGATAATTTAATTCCGTATAATTATTCTATCACAAATTTAAGCGGCAAGCGCAAATGCAAAAAATCGTTGCGGGAATTTTATGGCTTAACAAAAAATAATTCACCCATCATAGGATGCATAAGTCGTTTGACTTATCAAAAAGGGATAGATATTCTTATTAATACGCTGGACTGGCTTTTTTTTGATGAAAAAGATGTACAATTTGTTATTGTTGGTAGTGGTGAACAGTGGATTATTGAAAGATTTGAGGCATTGCGTGCAATGTTTCCTGATAGAATTGGTGTGTGGTGGGGATATAACGAGAAACTTGCACACTTAATAGAAGCTGGCAGCGATTTTTATGTTATGCCTTCTCGGTATGAGCCATCAGGCTTAAATCAGATGTATAGTTTGGCATATGGTACTATTCCTATAGTACGAGCAACAGGAGGATTGGACGATTCAATTGAACAATTTGATGTAAAATTAACAACGGGCAATGGATTTAAATATAAAAATAATGATAGTGCAGAACTTTATACAACTATTCGACATGCACTGCGAGTATATAAAAATAAAGTTATTATGAATACATTAATAAATAATGCAATGTTATTTAAAAGAAGCTGGGACGATACGGCAAAAGAGTATGAAGAGTTATATAAAGCTATTTCTTAAAATGTTTAGTAAAATGTTTATTGTATTTTTTTTAACGAGTATTATTTTATATAACGTGATTCCTTATCATGTTTATGCACAAATTAAATCAAAGAAAACAAGTGAAGATACTATTGAATATTATAATGTTCAGAATTATAAAAAGGATAAACCTCCAAAACTTGATCTGTCAAAAAATCCCTATGATACAATTATTATCACTATTTGCAAAAATGAAAATATAGACCCGCAATTAATACGCTGTATTATCAAAGTTGAATCTAATTTTAATAAAGATGCCGTTTCTGTGGCTGGAGCAATGGGTTTAATGCAACTTATGCAGGAAACTGCACGGGCATATAATGTTCAGGATCCATTTGATCCCCATCAGAATATTCAAGCTGGAGTAAAACATTTTAAATCGTTATTAACCGTTTTTAAAAATGATCTTGTTTTGGCTTTGGCTGCATATCATGCAGGTTTGGGAATTGTAAGAAAAAATATGGCTGTTCCAAATATAAAATCAACTATTACATATGTTAATGATGTAATGAAACTGTATCAACAGGGCGAACATTACGATTATTCTGCTAAAATAGAAAAACTGTATATGCATATAATGCCAGATGGAACAATAAGTATTACACAATAAGACCAAAAATTACGCTAAACCTTTACGGATTTCATTGATTTCAAATAGTGCCATCTTATTGTCAGGGTCAATATTTGCAACGCGTTCAAAAATCTGTAATGCATCCTGATACATGCCTATTTTCTTATAAGCCATACCTAAAGCAAATAATGCATTGGTGAAGTTGGGGTCTAAACTTTGAGCTTTTTCAAGCAATTGTATTGCTTTCTCATAGTTCATCATCTGATAATATGCTGCACCACCAACGTAATATGCATACTTATTTCGTTTATCCATTTCTAAGTACTGTTCAATCAATTCAGTTGCTCTGCCAAAGTTATTTACTCTGAAATAATTTTTTGCTAAATTATATATAAGTTTGCGATTATTTGGGTAGAGCGTAAGACTTCTTTCTAAATAATCAATAGCTTCGTAGTATTTATGTTCATCAATTAATTTTTTTGCCTGTTTAATGATATCAACAGCTTCATCGCGAGCAAGTTCAATAACCAGTAACGTTATATCATCTTCTACAGGTGCTTTCCCTTTAAAACGCTGTACATCTTCAATTATGTAACTGGTAAAGTCATCCAAAGGTAGATGCCTGTTTTTAAGTGAAATTTCCATAAGCCTTTCAACCGAATATTCTTCACGTTCCATATTAGCTGCTTCAGGAATACCATCAGTATATAGCAATAGGCGGTCACCATATTTTAATTTTGTTTCTTTTTCTTCATAGGTTTCACGAGCTTCTTCAATAGCACCTATAAATAATCCATTGGTATCAAGAAGCTCTGT
>Ga0067045_1029988_pt1 | contig 17241 bp, 12 predicted proteins | sample TerdegcTABiofilm_FD_59184 | JGI IMG/M metagenome (GOLD analysis project Ga0067045, IMG submission 59184) | Combined Assembly of (Gp0054472, Gp0054536) Wastewater bioreactor microbial communities from Singapore -Terephthalate degrading...
AAAATCATTATGAAAAGGATAAAGCAGATGCTTAGTAAAGAGAAAAAAGTGAATAAAAACCAGCTAAGATTTAGTTTTGCGGAGGATTTATGAAAAATTTTGGGGTATTTCCAGACAAAAAAGTTTTTGCTTGACATATTGAATCAAAAGTCTCATATTTAGTAATGAAAAGGGCGGCTGTTATAAAGTTTTTGCTAGGAGGACTATTGCAGTGCAGCAGAAATTCCGTGAACCCTGCGAAAAATTCTTTGACGCCTCCAGCGACCTGATGCTCTATCTGGATAAAGACGGCACTATTCTCAACTGCAACAGGGCGTTTCTTGCAATTTTCAACCTGAATAAGGAAGAGGTGCTCGGCAAAAAATGTTTCGAAGTGGTTCACAGAACGGGATTTCACGTTGAAGGATGCCCCCTGATAAAATCCAAGAAGAGTTTAAAAAGAGAAGAGATGGAGATGGCGGTTGAGGATAAGGTCTTCAGGGTAACGGTAGACCCGATAATCGATGAAAAAGAAGAGATAACCGGCTTTGTCCACCTCGCTACAGACATAACAAATTACAAAATGCTTATCAAGAATCTCGAAGAGAGCGAATCCAAATTCAGGGAATTATTCAATACATCAAAAGACGGACAACTGATAATGAAGGAGATCTTCGTCGATACAAATGACCGTATGGCGGAGATATTTAAGTGCAAAAAGTCAGATATAATAGGCAAAAGGCCTGCCGATTTCTCCCCTCTCTTTCAGCCCGACGGAAGTAACTCATTCGAAAAGAGCAACAGCCTTATAAATATGGCTCTGTCCGGTGTAGAGCAGGAATTTTACTGACAGCACACCGATATCAGCGGAAATCCGATTGACGCAATAGTCCACCTGAAAAAGATAGAGATTAACAACGAGAGTTTTCTGCTTGCCACAGTCAGAGATATTTCAGAGCAACTATTTTATGAAAAGCTTAAAAAATCCATCGAAGAAAAGATTCACATCTTTCAGCAGGTCGAATCATTACAGAATGTCATACCCGGAATAGTTCACGACCTCAACAATGCTATAATGACAGCGGCCGGTTCACTGGATCTGGTTACAGAAGAGGAGACAGAGAAGAATCCACATTTATCTCAGACCAAAAAATCTATCGAAAAAATCCAGAGATTCTCGGCCTCACTCGTAAGGATTGTAGAGGGGAAGACAGAGGAACCACAGATTGTGGAAATCAATTCCCTTGTCAGCGAGATTATAAGATGGGTCAATCCGAGGCATAAATTGAACACGAAAGTAATATTCAAACCTTCGGAAGAAAGAATCACCATCTCGGGATTTGACCTGAGGATACAGCAGATCGTAATGAATCTTCTGATAAATTCGATCGAGGCCATCGGTAACAGGGGCGGTGAAATAACTATTATGACAGGAAGGAGAATTTTCGGGGCAGAAGAGCTGAAAGAGAATCTTACATCTTCTAACCTTCCGGAAGGTGAATATGCATTTATTCAGATTGAGGACAACGGCTGCGGAATGAGCAAGGAGACACAGAAGAAGATGTTCGAGCCCTTCTTTACCACAAAATCCTACGGGAAAGGCCTCGGTCTGCTCTCGGTCAGAACAGCGGTGGAGATGCACAACGGCGGAATATTCGTAGAATCTGTGGAGCAGAAGGGGACAAAGTTCGAGATAATACTACCGGTAGCAAAATAAAAACAAATATTAACTTGCCTATAGTGCCGTTTGTAAAAGTGGGTTGTCAAAAAATAGTCTTTATCCGGATTTAATTTTTTTGTCTGAGATAGATATAAAATAGAGGTTTTCCGATGTTCAAGCACAAAATTTTTGACAAGTCTCCGAACAATCATTATTTACTCAGTATAATAATCTCCCAGGAATTCTTGTATAATCTTCATCAGGCATTCGAAAACCCCAACTATCCATATATACCCAAACAACACCAAAGCCTCGCCTTGCTAAATTATAAAAGTTGACAAATGTGGTTTAAGGCATAATATATAGTTATGAGGTGGTTTCTCTCTACAATAATCGCTGTAATATTTGTATGCAATTTAATAATCCCTGTTTTTGCTCATAAATGTTTCGACTGTTCAAGGGCGGTTTTTAAGAGTAGTTGCTGCGTTAAGAATTCAAAACCAGATTCAATCAAATCAGAATGTTCCTGTTGCAGTAAAGAGAGGGACAATCAGAAAAGCTATTATACAGTAAATCTTAAGTATGAAATCAATGTCAATCTGTATGTTGATGTCATTATAAAAGAGGCAACAGGCGGTGAAGAGAATATAACAGACACCGATATTCCTCCCAGATATGGAGGAATACTAAAACTCCCCCGATACAAAGAAGTCAATCACTTTATTATTTAATCCTTACAAAAAAAACAACAAATATCTTCTGAACAAGCTTGTTTCACAGGAGGTTTGTATGAAATTTCATCATATAATATTTTTTCTTCTTATCTCGTTTTACATAGATGCTGAGGAAATCCCCCCGCAGGAAAAAACAATTACACCCGATGAGCTGTTTGTCCGGGCAAAAAAGAATAACCCGATGCTCAATGCCCTCAGTTACAGGCAGGCTGCAAGTGAGTATTCAAAAGAATCCGCAAAAAGTCTGATGGAGCCAAAGCTTAAGTTTGAAATCCAGAGATTACCTGTCACCAGACCTTATGATTTTATGGGCACCGATATGTATATGTTTGCAATAGAGCAGGAAATTATTTTGCCACAGAAATTGAATGCACGGACAAAGATAGAAGAGTATGAACAAAAAAGAATTAAACTTGTCTTAGATAAGACAGAGCTTGACCTCGAATTGAGAATATTTACACTTTTTTATAAATATCACTACAACTTTTATAAAAAGAAGATCTTAAACGAGGAGCTGAAGTATCTGAAACAATTAAGAGATATTATTGCAGGTAAATACATCGCCTCCCAGCTGATGCAGACAGATGTGTTTAAGAACGACTATGAAATTTTGATGGTAGAGAATGAACTGATAAATCTTCATAATGAGTATGTGAATATCAGGTCGGAGATAAATTATTTGCTGGGCAAAGATGGGGAAGAAGAACTACCACCGCCGTCAGATTATGAAATAGAAAGGCCGGAAACAGATAAGAGGGCTGTAAAGACTCTTATAACACTTAGACCAGAGGTCAAAATTGTTGAGATGGAATTGAAAAAAAAGGATGCAATAAAAAAGTTTAGAAATATTTCGATGTATATGCCGGACCTGATGGTTGCAGGAGGATATCAGCTAAGTCCGATGATGCAGGATGGTCTATATTTTATGGTCAGTATTAGTATTCCCTGGTTTAATAAAAAGAATGAATACGAGTATAAAATGGAGGAAAAGATGTATCTGGAGAACGAGGAGATGTACAGGGACCAAATAAATATGTCAGCTCAGGAAATATACTCTCTCATAACAAGACTTAACGGGCTTTATGACATTATCAGAAATCTCGAAAAAATGATAAAAATTCAGGAGCATACTCTGAGTAATGAGCTCTCTATGTATGAAAAGAATCAGACTACATATATAAATCTTATTGATACATTGAGGGAATTGTTTGGAGCAAAGAAGGAATATCTTGAAGTTAAATCAGAATATATAATGACATACATAGACCTTTTGAGGTGTTGCGGATTATCTCTCAAATCTTCATTTATCAAAAAGGAGGATAGCAATGAATAATAGTGAGATTAAGATCGCCTCTCTTATAAGATGGGCAATATTTGGGATTGTTTTTATCGCGGCTATTTATGTGTTTATTAGTTTTTTGTTCTTTTATGGTTCATCTGGCTCAGAAACTCTCTATACCTGTCCTATGCATCCAACCTTTATCTCAAAGCAACCGGGCGACTGCCCTATCTGTGGAATGACTCTTGTCGAGATAAAAGATGCCGGGAGAACTGATAATACTAAGCGATATCAAACTATCATTGATAAATCGTCGGGGAGTAAATCTGATAAGTTATTCTATATCTGCCCGATGCATCCGGAAATAATATCCGAGACTGAAGGACGTTGCCCGATTTGTAAAATGAAGCTTGTTAAGTCGGATAAAGTAACTTTTAAGGATGAACATCTCATAAATGATCATTCTTCTAACGTCGGAGATAATACAGCTGCTGCCCTCAATCAGGAGATTCATATCCCGATAGACCGTATTCAGAAAATTGGTATTACTTATACAGAGGCTGTGGAGAGAGAGGTAGATGATGGAATAAATGCTTATGGCTTTGTCACATTTGATGACTCAAGGAGGAGGAGATTGCATTCAAGAGTGAGCGGATTTGTTGAGGAGGTCTATAAGAGGGAGGGTGATTTTGTATCCAGAGGAGAAAGACTTTACAGAATCTATAGTCAGGAACTTTTTCAGACTGAGAGCGAATATGTATTTCTATTAAAGAGCGGAGTTGACCTGTCCCTTAATCAGGAAGCAATTAAATCTATTGAAAAGAAACTTGTCCTTCTTGGGATAGATGAAAAGGAGATAAAAAGGCTTAGGGAAGAAAAGAGGGCGTATGAACAGATTGATATATATTCGGATTTTAGCGGGTATATAATAAAAAAGTCCATCTCGGGTAAAGAATATATCTCATCTTCTACTGAACTGTTTGAGATAGTCGATACGAAGAGTGTTTATCTTTCAATAAGCATTTTTGAGAAAGATGCACTTAAGGTCAAAAAGGGCATTGAGGTAATCTTCTATCCTGAGGCAACGGATGAGATTCTGTTTAAGGGTAAGATTGATACAATCAATCCATATTTTGAAAACAATCTAAGGGTGATAAAGGCGAGGGCGATTTTAAAAAACGAAAAGGGGATTTTAAAGGAGGGTATGTTTGGAAAGGTCATTATTTCTCTGGGGAAGAAGAGGAGGTTGCTTATTGAAAGAGATGCTGTTGTATTTTCTGGTAATAATAATTATGTTTTTAAGTTTAAGAGTGACGGGGTTTTCGAAAAAACAATAGTAAAAGTAGGCCAAAAATATGGTGAATATTATGAAGTAACCCAAGGATTGAAGAATGGAGATAAAATAGTGCTTAATGGCAATTTCCTGATTGATTCAGAAGGGTCAATTCAGTCGGCATTCAAAGGTGGCTCTGATACTCATAATGGGCACTAAAGGAGGAGAATATGATTCTTAAAATTATTGAATATTCCTATAAAAATCCTTTTCTGATAATAACGGGAGTTCTCCTTTCACTTCTGGGGTCAATATATTCAATTAGAAGTATCCCACTTGATGCAATACCTGACCTCTCTGATACGCAGGTAATTATTTATGCAGAATGGATGGGCCGCTCGCCTGAACTGATTGAGGACCAGATTACCTATCCGATGGTATCAAAATTTCTTGGAGCCCCCAGAGTTACGGCTGTTAGAGGATTTTCGATGTTTTCTATGGCGTTTGTTTATGTAATATTTGAGGAAGGGACCGATATCTATTGGGCTCGCTCAAGGATAAATGAGTATCTTGCGTCCTCAAAAGAGATTTTTCCCGGAGATGCAAAGGTGGTAATTGGCCCTGATGCAACATCGCTTGGCTGGGTATTTCAATACGCCCTTGTAGATAGAAGTGGGAAGAACAGGATTGAGGATATTACTTCTTTTCAGGAATATTATCTCAAATATGCCTTGCAGAGTGTCCATGGAGTCGCAGAGGTGGCGACAGTGGGAGGTTTTAGGAAACAATATCAGGTAAAACTCAGACCCGAGCTTCTCTATTCCTACGGAATTGATATAAATGATGTGGCAGAATCAATCAGAAAGAGCAATAGGGAAATAGGAGCGAGAACTATTGAGATTTCTGGTAGAGAATATTATATAAGAGGTAAAGGATATATAAAATCTGTAGAGGATATTGAGAATATTGTTGTTAAGACAATTAATCCTTCATCTAAAGTAAAAGTTGGAGATATAGCCAGTGTGTCTATACTTCCGGATATCAGAAGGGGAGCTGCGGACTTGAACGGAGATGGAGAGGTGGTAAGTGGAATAGTTATAATGAGATATGGTGAGAATGCCTTAAATGTTATAAACAGGGTAAAAGAGAAGATTGAGGAGATAAAACCCTCGCTACCGAAAGGTTTGGAGATTAAGATTGTATATGACAGGTCATCTCTTATTGAAAGGGCTATTGAGACTTTAAAAAAGACCCTTTTTGAAGAAATAATTGTAGTAAGTATTGTTATTATAATCTTTCTTCTCCATATAAGAAGTGCATTAGTGCCTATAATTACCCTGCCTATAGGGGTCCTTCTCTCTTTTATCCCGATGTATTTATTTAAGATTGACAGCAATATTATGAGTCTTGGCGGGATTGCAATTGCTATAGGTGCTATGGTAGATGCGTCAATTGTACTCGTTGAGAATGTCCATAAAAAACTTGAACACGCGGATACAAAGGAGAAGAGGGGTGAGATAATTCTTGATGCACTCAAAGAGGTCGGGCCTTCAATCTTTTATTCACTCCTTATAATAACAATAGCATTTCTCCCCATATTTACTCTCACGGGACAGTCTGGAAGACTATTTAGGCCGCTTGCATTTACGAAGACATTTGCAATGTTTTTTGCAGCACTGCTATCGGTTACGTTTACCCCGTCAATAATAAAATATGTTCTTAAGGGCAAAATAATTCCTGAGTCAGAACATATAATATCAAAATTTCTTATCAGACTTTATAGACCTTTTATGTATGTAGCCCTCAAAAATCCAATTTCCACAGTCCTGATAGGATTATTTGCGATTCTGTCTGCAATCCCTCTGTTTTTAAGGATTGGGAGCGAGTTTATGCCGCCACTTTATGAAGGAGATATACTCTTTATGCCAACGACATTTCCGAATATCTCCATAGAAGAATCTAAAAGGTTATTAAATATTCAGGACAGAATAATAAAGGAATTCCCGGAGGTTGAGAGTGTCCTTGGCAAAGTCGGGAAGGCCTCTACCGCCACGGATCCGGCACCCTTATCAATGGTAGAAACAGTGGTAAGACTCAAGCCGGTAAGCGAGTGGAGAGAGGTTGAAGTAAAGAGATGGTATTCGGATTTTGTGCCACAATTTTTCAAGCCGGTTCTCGGTTCTTTCTGGCCCGAGAAGAGAAAAATTAGTTATAATGAACTAATTGCAAAATTAGATGATGCCCTTAAGCTTCCCGGCTTTACAAATGCCTGGACAATGCCGATAAAGGCAAGAGTTGATATGCTTTCAACGGGGATAAGAACACCAATAGGGATTAAGATTTTTGGCAATGATTTGAATGAGATTGAAAAGACAGGAGAGGAAATTGAAAAGGTATTGAAGAACATTGATGGACTCAGGACAATCTATTCAGAGAGAAATACAGGCGGTTATTATCTGGATATTATTCCTTTTAGAGAGAGACTCGCCGGTTATGGGTTGAGGATAGAAGATGTTTTAGGTTATATTGAGATATCTCTCGGTGCGATGGAGATTACCACAATAATCAAGGAGAGGGAGAGATATAGCGTAAACGTTAGGCTCGCAGATGACATAAAGAACGATATAGATTCAATTAAAAATATACCAATTCCCATATCATTTTTCCGGAATCAGGATAAATCACAGGTAGCTGCCCCGTCACAAGTAAAAACAGGCAGTATGTCGGAGATGAACATGAACACTACAGACGGGACAAACACGGAGGGTATTGTCCGAAAAAGTGAATTTGAGAAGGCATACATAAGGCTCTCGGATATTGCCGATATAAAAATTGCTTTAGGTCCGCCAATGATAAAGAATGAAAACGGTATGCTTGTTGGTTATGTCTATATTGATGTAGATGAATCCGTTACTGATATCGGGACTTTTGTCGCTGCTGCAAAAAATGAGGTAAAAGATAAAATAAAACTTCCACCAAACACATTTCTAAAGTGGACTGGTCAGTATGAATTGATGGAGAAAATGTACGAGAGAATGAAGATTGTAGTGCCAGTTACAATTATCCTGATAATTATATTGCTTTATATCAACTTTAAGAATTTTATTGATGTGTTTACCGTGCTGCTTGTTTTGCCCTTCTCACTTGTCGGAAGTGTATGGGCTATGTCGTTGTTTGATTACAATATCTCTACCGCTACGATTGTAGGGATTATTGCCCTTCTTGGTCTTTCGGCTGAGACAGGGATTGTTATGCTCTTATATCTCAATATTATATATGATGAAAGAGAAAAAAATGGTCTCATAAATAATAAAGATGACCTATTAAATGCTGTTCTGGATGGGGCGGTTTTAAGGGTCAGGCCAAAGATGATGACTGTGCTTACGACCTTTATAGGGCTTGTGCCACTAATGTGGGCAACTGGTAGCGGTGCTGATGTAATGAGAAGACTCGCACTTCCGATGGTCGGTGGGTTGATTACCTCACTCTTTCTGACTCTTGAAATAATTCCTGTGATTTTTATGTATGTAAAATACCGCAAATTAAAGAAAATCGGGAGAATGCAAGTAATGTAGTTGTTTTAATATAGAGTTCTATTTAAATACTAAAACCAAAACTATAATCACAGTATATTATATGTTGGACCACGGACATTCCAACTTGGGGAAATTGTCCCTATCTTTATCGTTAATTGCGTTTGTAACGATGTATCTTTTTGAAATTAAAGAAAAAGCAAAAAGGCACTCCGTTTAATTCGGAATGCCCTGATTATATATTTTGTATTAATTAATGGAAAGTTTAGATATTTTCACAGGTTCCTTTTGTATTGCAGTTTGGTGTACAATTCCCACCTGAGCAGGAGAATACGCAGTTTGCATTTTCAGTGCAATTGAATTTACAATTGCCACCTGAGCAGCTTGCTTCACAATTGGAGTTTCCAGAGCAGTTAATTGTGCAGGATCCGCCGCTGCAGCTAAACTGACAATCCCCATCTTTCTTACACTCCATAGTGCAATGACTTCCAGAACAATCATTTACACACTGACCTGTTGAAATACAGGATTTACAATAGCCTGCTGGACAGGATTCCGGACACAACTCTTCCTGACAGGAGGTCGAATTTGAACCAGTCCCTGTATCCTGCGTTGTATTATTTCCTCCGGTGTCAGCGGTTGTAGCGGCATCAGAATTTCCTGTATCCCCGCTAGAATCACAACCAAATCCCATAAACGAAAGGATAAAAACAAAGAAAAAGGAAACAAACAGCATTCTCTTCATAAATCCTCCTTGAAAAACAATTGGTAGCAATCCTAACATATTTGGCAGATAATGTCAAGCTTGTTTTGAATTCTGGTGAAAAGTTATTAATCTCTAATTGATAAGTACATTATAATACAATTGCAGACAACAAAGTCAGGAGCAGATATTCTTATCGCCGAGACAAGATTTTTAGCAGAGACTCTGCAAGATACTCATAATCGCTGACTGAGTTATAGACCTGAGCAGATATTCGCAGCAGCAACTCTTCTTCAGAGAATCTTATCACCGGCACTTCAATTCTGTATTTCTTAAAGAGGATATTCTGCAGATGTATCTTGTTGTTTCTACCGGTATTGCCAAATTTAATGAATTTTTCTGGTAATATTATGCTCGACATCGAACCCAGCATATCATCCGGTGCCGGTTTCTTCTGGTTAAGTGCATCAAGAATGATATTCCTTCCTTCTATAACTTTAATGTGATTCTCCCGAATCAGATTCCTTAGACTACCTTTTATCCTTTTTGCAAATTCTATCCCCTTCTTTACACATATAAAAGGTGAAAAATCCTGAGTCCCTGTCCAGTCGAAGAGCAGGTGAAATCTGCTCTTGTCCCTTCTCTCTGAGTTATAGCCGTGACTAATTACAAGCGGATTGATATTTTGTCTTCTGTCTTCTCTCACATATAAAAATGCGGCTCCTTTAGGGGCAAAGAGCCATTTATGGCAGTTGGATGTGTAATAATGGGCACCGGAAGATTTTAAGTTCAGTGGAATCTGACCGACCGAATGTGCACCGTCAATCATAATATCAATATTCTTATCCGAAAACCTCCTGACAATCTCCTCTGCCGGAAAGACCAGTGCAGTTGCACTCGTAATATGGTCAATAAGAATAAAACGGGTCTTTTTTGTAATCACCTTGCCGATAGCGTCTATTACTTCCTGTGAATTTCTGAGCGGAAACGGAACCTGTGCAATTCTCACCTTCAGATGTTTATTGCCGGCATAGAACATCACGGCATTTTTACAGGCGTTGTATTCGTGATTCGTAATGACTATTTCATCGCCTGCTCTGAAAGGTATTGAATTGAGTACAGTATTTACCGCCGTTGTGGCGTTTGTCAGAAAGACGATACCTTCTTCATCGGCATTTATTAGTTTTGCAAGCTCAGTTCTTGATTCATTCAGGTAGCTCTCATAAATCTCCGTCATAAAATACACAGGCTCTCTCTCCAAAAGTCTCTGTATTCTGTTCTGAAAGGACAACACTTCTTTCGGACAGGCACCAAAGGAGCCGTGATTCAGAAAGGTAATTTTATTGTCAAGAAACCATTTTTTTGCAAGTGAGTTCATAAAATCCTGCTCCTGTTCACACAGAACCCTATACACAATGCAGCAAACAGACCATACATATCCATATGGTCTAACAACAATTTTTGTAAATTACCATAGAATTGAGCAAATTTGCAATTTCCGAAAACCGGTCAAAACTGTTAAGAAGAAGGTTTCGATTTTGTAATATCAACAAGTATTTTACTTTAATATTATGATTATCCAAATTAAAAGTGCCAGATACATTATAACCCGATTATTCACCGAGTTATTGTGCATATAGACTTGATAATGAAAACTGGGAAGATAGTAATTGGTATTCAAGTGATGCTACAAACTGGCAATATATGTGCTATATTTACTGGGAAAACTGCAATGGTAAACAGCAATGTAATATAATTAACCAATAATTATAGAAGGAGGATGACAATGAATAGGATATATTTTGTTGTGGTCTTTTTTTTGTTTTCGTTTAATATTTTCTCTATGGATGTCAGATTCAGTGATAAACTACCCACAATTACTCCTTATGAAGAAATACTAACAGACATAAAGATAGAGCCCTTAACAAATTACTCAGAGCAATTTGTCTATTCACTTGTAAAATTAGTATATGGTAAGGATATACCTTCTTTTAAGTCTTATTATAAAGTAAATTATTACGATAATATTATTTATGGAAAGTTAGAAGACCAGAGTAAATGGGTTGTAACGAAAAACAGAGAGAAGACTTTTGCTTATGGTAGTTACTTGCCATTATCAAAAGAAGAAATTGTTGATATATCTAACAAGCTAATTAAAGAAGTTAAAGGAATTGACGGAATTGATCTGAGACTTACAGAGATTGATATTGCGAAAAGCAAAGTTATAGAAAAACATGCACATTCTAAGGTTGACGAAAGAGTAGCTTTTGTGAGATCGTGTTTTGTTCAACACATAAGTGACATTCCTATTGGAATGAACAAAGGCAGACTGTGTTTTTTTATATACCCTGATAGACAGGTCTGGACTATAACTTCAACGCTTATAAAAGAAGTTGGTACTGGTGAAATGAAAAAATTATTATCTTTTAGTGATGTTTATACAGTATTTATTGGTAAGATAATACAAAAGGAAGAAGAATATTTAGATTCAATAGAAATTTCAAGCCCGGGAATATTTTACAAAATAGTAGATAACAGATTAGTGATTGTGTACTCAATTGATATTACAAAGATTAGTAAAACAGGCGAGATTTATACAGAGACAAGGATTTCACCTGCTACTTGGTAACTAGGAGGTAGCAAATATGAAGAATTATAAAGTAGGAGTTAACATTTTAATCATTTTAATGGCTCTTAGCTTTTTCATGTCTTGTAGGTCAGATTCATGTGAAAACGATCGTTGTGTGGAAAAGGTATCAACAAATTATGGTTTTTTATTAGATAATTTACTAAATATAAGTATTGAGGAGTGCAAAGATAGTATAAACAAGAAAGACCCTGTTGATATTTGCAATAAAACCTACAAAATAGTAAGCTGTGATTTAGAAAAGGGAAAGTTTGACTATATTTTTGATAGTTTAGATACAAGCTGTAATGATGATAGTGACTGTATAATATCTGAGTGTGGTGATTTATCTGAATGTCTTACAATTTGTCCAAGAGCAATAAATAAATATTCCATCTCCTGTAAAGAAGCTATAAACAAATATAATGCAAATGCTATTGGACAGGCAAATTATAAATTTGATTATTACTGTTATGTACCTAAAGATTTAGATTGTGATTTTGAGATGAACAATAGTAATGTTGATGAGAATGGACTTAATTCACATTGTTTTGATGGGGCAATAAAGTGTGAGAAGAAGAGAATGGATTGTAAAACAAATCAGAATATAAGATGTAATAAAGAGAGGAAAAGTTGTGAATTGATAAATAACTGACTGAATATTAAAACACTTTATAATGTATGATTCTGCTTGGTATGATTTCTGGTGTCGATTTTGGTGTCAAGCACATTCTAACCCATTGATATTATTAAACTTTCTCTTTAAAACAAAATTTAGCTGTCAGGTACAATATAAATATCAGATAAATACATATTAAATTTGCAGAATTTTGCTTGAATACTACTTTTTAGCAAATATAATCTCCTTAACTTTTTTGAGCGGAGACTTATATGCCGAAATTATTGCTTGTTTTGATTTTTCTTCTTATATCACTTTGTATTACCTCCTGTACCAGATGTGCAGAGAAATACTATGCAGATGAAAATGCAGTCAGAGCCGTCTATATTGATGTGCCAATTAAGATTGACGGGAAACTTGACGAAGAGGTATACAAGAAGGCAAAGTGGACTCCCTATTTCGGGCTTGCAAACGGAGACCCTGCACCACCGAGATTTAAGACCCGGGCTGCAGTCTTTTATGACGAGAAGAATCTTTATATAGCCTTCGACGTAGAAGACCCGGATGTATGGAGCGGATATACTAAAGATGACGAGCCGATTTACAATGAAGAGGTTGTGGAGTTCTTTGCTGACCCCGAAGATGACAATCAGACATACTTCGAATTTCAGGTAAGCCCCGCAAATGTGCATTTTGACGCCTATTTTGAATATCACAGGTCGGATCTGAAAAAGGCAATGAGTTACAATAGCGGCTTTCTCAGTGCGGTATATGTGGATGGCACATTAAATAAGCGGGACGATGTTGATAAGGGGTATACTGTTGAAATGATGATTCCGTTTGAAAAGTTCAACAAACCCAGACCTGCAAAAGGGACGAGATACAGAATTGATATGTTTAGATTCGAGAGGCCGGAAAGGAACAGGATAACAGAGGCCCACGCACTATTCCCTACACCAAACTGGGACTTTCATTCTTTGAAGGACTGGGGATATATGATATTCGAATAGTACCGGCCACGTTTTGACCCGCAATCCAACCCGTTGAAATTATTACTACATTCTCTTCTCGCAACCATAATGGTGCCGGTCAGAATAATGCGCGACCGGATTCTGGTTATTGCCATTTGTATATCGGCATGAAAAACTTAACACCAAACTTAAATAATATTGATTTATGATTAAGCCGGTTATACTATCCACACAGACGTTTATGTATTTGCCGAGGTTTTTACTATGGATTCTTCTCCGTGGGTACCTTTTTTATATCAGTATTCTATCAGTGGTATTGTTTTTCTGGCAGGCATCTTTATTTCCGTTCATAAAGTGCTGTCGATATAAAGTCTGCCTACGGGCGCCGCACACTTATACAACTCGCCGGCGGTTTTCTGGCAATGATGCTTCTTCACTCTGTTATGATAATAGCAGCCGGGGCATAAAATGGTCTACGGAACAAAACTGGATATTCTTATCATCCTGATTTATTTTGTCGGTATCCTTGGATTGGTCTTCTCTTTGGCAGATACTCCCGGACTACAAGGGACTTCTTCTTCGGAGGACAGAGATTCAGCTGGTGGCTCATTGCTATGAGTTGTATAGCCACAACTGTTGCCTCTTACAGTTTCATTAAATACTCTGCTGTCGGTTTCAGTTATGGCTTTTCATCCACAATGGCTTACCTGAACGACTGGTTTCTGATGCCACTTTTTGTATTAGGGTGGCTACCGATTATTTACTTCTCACGGACCCGGACAAATAATCCTGTTTATTCTCAATAACCTTCCTTCAGCACCCCTCCTATATGCAGTATTATTGTCCCGTTTGAATTACCTTCCAGAATATAAAGTTTGTCGTCAGCAGAGGATATAAATGCCGGAGCCTGTGCCGCGGGGTGGAATCTTATCATATCAGGATTGTCACTTATAGTACCGTACTTCCAGCTCTCCGGATTCAGGCAGTTATATCTGCACTGCATCAGATAAAGCTTGGAACCACTCTTGAAAATATAGTACAGATCCGGCGGATTAGCGCTGCTTCTGAGCATTATCGGAGAATCGGTAGCATAGTTGAGTCTGTCAATATATACAAACTGATAATCCTGTTTATCATGTCCTGCCCATGATGAGTTCATAAAAGCCGATACAACGGCGTAGAAATCGTTGTTGGTCGATGGCATCCAGAAATAATTGGCACCTCCGTAGTTTGCATAGACACCAAGACCGGTCTTTCCTCCGCCGGAATAAGGACCTACATCTGTCTTCGCTGTAAATCCGGAGGTCTCACAGTTATAGTTCCACCAGCACATAGTGACAAAACTGGTTCCGTAGAAGTACATCTTATTATAATATTCGCCGTTCTTTGCATATACCATAGCCTGATCGCTTCTGTAAGTGCTATAATTCTTCGCAATATCACAACTTCTGTCCATCACAGTAACATCCCTCACCCAGTTCGACGGAACAGTGCAGTCATTGGAACCAAATTTACAGTAATCCATTACAACATCTCCGGTTGAAGCGCTGACGATAGCCCATGTTGCAACCTCTGTTGTAAAAGTAGGTACTGTGCCGTCCAGATTTCTGACCAGCATAATTCCGTTTGCTGTATCCACAATCTGGTCGATATAATAGACACCTGTCTGTGTAGCCCCTCTTGCAACAAGATAGTAATCTGATACCCAGCTGGCATCGAGTGTTTTATATGTTCTGAAATCATTGTAAACAGAACCTCCTACCCCCGAATTAAAATAACCACCGGTTCCCTGCATATTTGTATTCCATTGAGACCAGCTGTAGAGAGCAAACTGCAGATTCGTCTCTTTGGCAAGAGAAACGGCTCCGCCGCTCATCGTCTGCAAAGTCAGAATTTTCTCATTGCCCATATTTACGTTCGAAACATAATACAAACCATTATTCCCAAGAGTCGAATTTCTGATTTCAAACAGTTTTCCCGAAGCCCCCCAGCCAAGCGAATTTGTCTTTATATCAAACTGATTGCTCGAATACCCTGTTGGATAGGCCTCTCCGTTTGAACCTGTAAAATAGTAAGGTGATAACTTACACCCCACAACAACGTGCTCATAATCATCGGACATTCCGTTGATATTCATAAACTGACTGGTAGACTTTATCTGTCTGGGGGTACCTCCCCAGTCGGCGGCTGTCTTGCACTGATTCGATGGTCCCGGACAGATCATTGTATAGATTCCGTTATTACTGGACCAGACAATCATCATTGGAGAACTGCTGCTCGAGCCGGAAGTAATAGATAGCGATCTGAGCCCGGGCACATTACCCAGAGATGCGGCCGGCGCCCAGTTTGCGGGATTATCGCAGCTGCCTGAACAGGCCCTGACATATACATTGTTGTCCGTTCCCCACCACACAACTGCTTTTCTGGCAGAATTACTCTGTCCGCCTACCGCTGCAAACAATCCATTTGCCTCCATCTTTCCATTTGTTGTGACGGTCAGTACATTAAACGGGCTGGCCCTGTATTCACTTGAATAATTCGAGCTCGCATCACTGCGGTCCGAAGAGACAGCCACATACTCCGTCAGGTCCGAACTCATACCGTAAGCAAAACTGTTCTGTGCCCTGAAATTGATCTTATTCTTTACGGTATAATTCCTCGAACTGCTCCCCCTGTACACCGTATATCCGTCGCAGGTCGTATCATAAAGTGCTACCGTATCCCAGTTTACGGATATCTGATTGTCTTTCGGTGTTACTACAAATTTGTTAGGCACCGGAAGAACCGGACCCGCATATTTCGAAGCTGAAGAACCGTTGTCTGCAAAATACCAGACATCCCCGTTCTGCGCTGCAGCTGCCGGCCTGAAATAGGGATTTGAACTTATTTCATCCAGAATCAGTTGCGGGGTCGGATATGAATCGGCATCATCATACTCCTCAAACCAGTCCGTTGACGAATCACAACCTGTTGCCTGAATATCACACCTGAGGTGGCGGGCCTTTCCCCCCGTCTTATCGTTGTAGGTAAGTATCAGATACTTTCCGCTCACGTTCAGATTAAGAACAGAGGAGGTAATAACATTATTTGAGGAATCAAGAAGTGTATATTTTGTCCAGTCAGATTCAGCATCACAAAGAGAGGAAGACTGAGTACATCTGGCTATTACCAGTCTGTTCGGACCCGGGGTTATTCCATATACATCAGAATTATTGTGATTGATATACGCCGCCCAGAGATAATTATTGTCTGTGGCAAGTGCCGGTGAATTCCCCTTGAACGCAAAAGACACATCCGAATCCAGATTGTAACCCAGCCAGTCCGATTCGGTATCACAGAGAGAATCGGTATCACACATCCTGATTACCGCATTGAAAGGCGAAACCGACATATACATCACATAGGCTCTTTCGTTTACAACAACCGATGCAATATTTATTCGAACCGTCTCTCACGGCAGGTGCAGAAGAGTGCGTAACAGTAAACCATCCGCTACTCTGTCTCGGAGAATTAGCAAGTGTAACGAGAGCCTTATCCGAATCCCTCGCGATCGCCACCAACCTGAATCTCTGAATGGCACTCCCCGATGATACCATCTTCAATGTGTTGCTGGTATACAGCGTCTCCCTCTGCCACTTTGTAGCATCCGTGGCACAGGGGTTATCAGTCAGAATGCATCTGGACAGTCTTACCGGATTTGCGCTATACGTCAATGCATACAGCACATTCAACTCAGGTTTGACATTACGAGGAGTATTTCAGAGTGATAGAGGGGTTGTGGGGAAGGAGCCGGAATAAAGGGATATATGTATTGGACAGGGGATTTGATGAATTTGCAATGATAAGGAAGTTGGGTGAGTTAGA
>Ga0067045_1004458_pt1 | contig 17239 bp, 11 predicted proteins | sample TerdegcTABiofilm_FD_59184 | JGI IMG/M metagenome (GOLD analysis project Ga0067045, IMG submission 59184) | Combined Assembly of (Gp0054472, Gp0054536) Wastewater bioreactor microbial communities from Singapore -Terephthalate degrading...
GCTGACCTCCCAGACGCTGGGGCAGGTCAGCGACCTGCCCCACGAAGGTGAAGAATGTAGGTTGGGAAGGTGCCTTTCCACGGGGCCTTTTGGAGCTTTCGCTCTAGTGGGTTCCGGGGCTAAGGATATAGAATGCGGCCCCCAACCTGTCTGGAGGTCTTTTGCATGGAACCTGAGAGCCCACGAAGACATAAGTCAAAGTCTCAAGAAGACTTACCGCGACGCCGCAAGCGGTCTTCCCCCCCGCTTCCCATCAAGCCCGTGGTTCTGGTGGCAGCGTTCTCCGCAATTTTGGTTATTTGGCTCCTCCCCACATTATTGGGATATACGGGGCTGGTGAGCTGGATCGCGAACCGGTCGGCTTCGGAACTGAACGGACGGATCGTGGTGCAGTCGGCCTCTCTCGGGTGGTTCTCGCCGGTCAAGGCCTATGGCGTGAAGATCGTGGACCCGGAAGGCCGCGAGGTGGTCGAGATGCCGGAGGTCTACGGCAATCGGGCGCTGGTGGGCCTGCTCTGGAACGCGGCCAACGTGGGGCGGTTTCGCGTCGTCGGTCCGAAGGTGTCGCTGGTGCTCCGCGACGACGGCAGCAACCTCGAGGACCTGCTGGCCAACTACTTGGCGAAGAGGGAACGCAAGAAGATCGACGTCGCCGTGGAAGTCACCGACGGCAGTCTCTCGATCGAAGACTCCCGGGCGCGGCGGACCTGGCAGGTCGAGAACCTCCAGGTCGATTTTGCCCTTCCGTCGGACCGCTCGCTTCCGGTGGAACTGACTGCCGCGGGGATGCTGGCTGGCGCCCAGCGTGGGGGCGGATTCGAGGCGGCGATGCGGATTCAGCAGGACAGGTCCGTGGGGGACGCGGCGGCCGATCCGCCCGCAGGCGAGCCCCAAGGGCAGGAATCGGAATCCGCCGGCCCCGATTCGATCAGCCTGAAGGCCGAGGGGCTTTCCCTGGCGGTCTTCGAGCCGGTTGTGCGGCGGGTGTTGCCGGGCACGCGATTGGCGGGCCGGCTGACCGCCGACCTGCAATGCAAGTGGGACAGTCGGCGGCCCGACGGTCGGGCCAGACTCCAGGCCAGAGCCACCGCCGAGGACCTGCAACTCAGCGGCCCGATGCTCGGCAAGGACCAGCCCGCCCTGAAGCGGCTTCAAGCCGAGGGATTGGTGGCTTGGGAGAGGGGGCTCGTGCAGTTCGATCGGATCACGGCCGAGTCGGACCTCGGTACGCTCTCGCTCTCCGGCGCGGTGGATCTGACCGGCCAGGGCCGGGCGGCCGCGCGGCACGGCTACGAGTTGAAAGGACAACTCGACCTGGTCCGGCTGGCGGCCCTCTTACCCGATACGCTGAGAATCCAGAAAGACACGCAAGTCACTTCGGGCCGGGCCCAGGTGTCCTACACGAGCCGGCCGGGCCGGGAGGGAATGACGTGGAACGGACGGCTGGAGGTCACGGACCTGACGGCCAGCAGCGGTACCCGGCGCGTGGTCTGGCGTCAGCCGGTCCTGATTGACCTTTCGGCGAGGGAGACGGCCGAGGGACCGGTCATTGAAAACCTCAAGTGCCAGTCGAGCTTCCTCAATCTGCAAGCCTCGGGCACGCCGAGCCGGTTGACGGGTTCGGCCACGTTCGACGCGGGCAAACTGGCCGAGCAGTTGCGGGGCTTCGTGGACCTTCGCGGGATGCGCCTGGCCGGTGACGGCTGGTCCAAGCTCGACTGGTCGCGGACCGCGGACGGCCGGTTCGACGCCGGAGTCCAACTCCGCATCAACGGGTTCCAATGGGCCCTGCCCGATCGGCCCGCATGGACCGAGGACGCGCTCACCCTGGCCGTCTCGGCCACGGGACGCGCCGAGTTGGGCGGCCAGAGCCGACTCGATACCGCAACGGCGAAGATCGAGTCGGGCAGCGACCTGGTGGAGGTGCGGCTCGCGGAGCCGGTGGCCGATTTCCGCGGCAGCCGGCCCTTGCCGCTGGAGGTTCACTCCCGGGGGCAACTCGCCCGGTGGCCGGGCCGCCTGGCGATTTGGTTCCCGATCAAGGACTGCACGGCTGGCGGCTCGTATGACCTGGTGGCCGGGGCCACGGTCTCCACGGGCACCGTCGCCCTGACTCAGACGCGACTTGAGGCGGACAACCTCGAAGTCCGCAGTCCGCAGTTCGTCCTTCGCGAGCCGAAGACCGAGTTGACTCTTGCCGGTCGATACGATTGGACGTCGCGACGGGTGGAGTTGGCCAGCCTCACCGTCGCGTGCGCCTCCTTGTCGGCGCAGGCCACGAAGCTCGTCTGGGCCTTGCCGCCGCAAGGGCCGGCGGAACTCACGGGCAGCGTGACCTTCCAGGCCGCCCTCGATCGCATCCATGCCTGGACGGCGGTCGACCCGAAAGCCCCGCCGCCGTGGCGCATGGCGGGACAACTGGCGGCCAAGGCCGACTTCCAACAGTCGGCCGGCCTGATCTCCAGCCGCTTCGACGGCCGCATCACCGACCTCGACATCGTCCATCGGTCCGGCCAACGCTATCAGGAGCGTGAGATACGATTCGTCGGGCAGGGGAGCTACAACGACGTGAGCCGGTCGATCCACATCGAGCAGGCCGAGTTCACCTCGACGGCGGCCCGGGGGACGCTCGCCGGCAAAATGGCAGGCATCGGTTCCCTGCCCGACGTAGACCTCTCCGGGCGGGTAGACTACGACTTGGATCGCATCACGCTGTTCCTTCGATCGTTTGCCGGCGACGGCGTGCGTCTGGGAGGACGCGGTTCCAGCCCGTTCTCCTACCGGGGCGTCTGGGGCTCCGACAACGCCGTCGCCACCGGGGCGCTGAGTTGGAACTGGGCCCAGCTCTACGGGTTTCAACTCGGGGCGGGCCAGTTGGAGGCCTCGCTCACCAAGGGGTTGCTCCACGTGAAGCCCCTCAACGTCGAGTGCAACGAAGGGCACCTCACCGTGGCCCCGCAAGTGCGGCTCGCCGGCGAGGCGAAGGAAATCGCGGTTCCGGCCGGGCGGATCGTCGATCAGGTGCGCATCACGCCCGCGATGTGTGCGAGCCTGCTGCAATACATCGCCCCGCTCCTGGCCGGCGTCACCACGGCCGAAGGCCGCTTCTCGATCGACCTGGAAGGATGTCGCCTCCCGCTGGGCAACGAGGCGGGCCTGATTCGCTGGCCGGAGGCGGAAATCGCCGGGAAGCTCGTCATCCATTCGGCGCAGATCGGCCCGGGATTCCTGATCCGGGAGCTCGCCCAGTTGTTCGGCAGCGCCACCCCGGCCTATCTGATCCGCGAGTCGGCCGTGCCCTTCCGCGTGACCAAGGGGCGGATCTACCATCAGCAGATGGAACTGACCTTCAGCGACGTGACGCTCCGTAGCTACGGGTCGGTCGGCTTCGACCAATCGCTCTCGCTGATGGTTGAAGTGCCCGTACCGCCTAAATGGCAGACAAGCAAGCTCCTCGGGACCGCTCTCAAGGACCAGACGATCAAGTTGCCGATCGTCGGCTCTCTGCGGCAACCGAAGATCGACCGCACGGCCTTCGACCAGATCACCCGCCAGATCTTCCAGGCCGGCACCCAAAACATGATCCAGAGCGGGCTGAACAAGATCCTGGGACCGCTTCCGAAACGGTAGCGGATCGGGTAGGCTGGCATCGTGTTCATCCACGGAAGTGCCAGGCGTTTTTCCCGGACATGCCGCCATGAAGATCCTGCTCTTGGGAACCGCCGGTTACCATCCGGGCGAGCGCCGGCACACGCCATGCCTGTTGATTCCGGAATGCCGCGTGATGCTCGACGCGGGCACGGGGCTGTTCCGGGCCGCGGCACATCTCCAACCGCCCCGGCTCGACATCTTCCTCACCCACGCCCATCTGGATCACATCGTGGGGCTCACCTACTTGCTGAGCGTGCTTCACGTCCGCCCGCTGGAAAAGGTGTGTGTCCACGGCACGCCGGCCACGCTGGAGGCGGTTCGCGAGCACCTTTTCGCCGCGGCGGTCTTCCCGGTCGCCCCTCCCTTCGAGTTCTGTCCGCTGGCGGCCGAGAGGATTGAACTAACCGGCGCCGGCGCGCTGACGCACTTTCCGCTGGAGCACCCGGGCGGGTCGCTCGGCTATCGCCTGGAGTGGTCGGGCCATTCGATGGCCTATGTGACCGATACGACCGCCAGGCCCGACGCGCCTTACCTCGACCGGATCCGCGGCGTGGACCTGCTGCTCCACGAGTGCTACGTTCCCGACCGGCAGGCCGACTTCGCGCGCATGACCGGCCACAGCCACACCGCGGCGGTCGTCGAGCTGGCCCGGCAGGCCGGCGTCGGACGCCTGGTGCTGGTCCACCTCAACCCCATGGCGACGGAAGCCGACCCCGTCGGGCTCGATGCGGCCCGGGCCGTCTTCCCCCAAACCACGCTCGGCGAAGACGGCATGGAGGTGGAGTTCTAGGACGCCGCGGCGTAGGATATAATCGGACCTGGAGGTGTATCGCTATGGAGTCCGCTCTACGTGTCTCCACCACGGTGCTTCGCGGGAACAAGATCGAAATCGACGCGCCCGGCCTGAAGGAGGGCGAGCCGGTGGACGTATTCGTTTTTCCGGCCGAGTCCGTTCACGCTCCACGTTGTTCCGCCTTGGACATCATCCAGTCGCTCAAAGGGCACCGGCTCTTCTCGAGCGTCGAAGAGGTGGATCGTTATCTTCGGCAGGAGCGCGAGGCATGGGATCGCTAGTGCTTCCCGCTTCAGGGACCGTCTACCTCGACACGAGCATCATTATCTACAGCGTGGAAATGCACGACGTCTACTGGCCATCGCTTGTGGGACTCTGGGAAGAGGCCAGATCGGGGCGGATCGTGATCGTCAGCAGCGAGCTCACCGTCCTTGAGACGCTTGTCGCACCGCTAGCGAAAAAAGACGGAGCCTTGATCGCCGCGTATGAGAGACTGTTTCTCGCTTCGGAACTGCGGTTGCTTCCCATCACGCGGGCGACATTGCGAGAAGGAGCCCGCCTGCGGGCGACGCTCCCTTCGCTGAGAACTCCGGATACCCTGCACGCAGCCTCGGCAGCCATGGCTGGCTGCACCATGTTCCTCACCAACGACGAGGGGTTTCGTCGCGTGAGTGGCCTACCCTGTACGATCCTTCGTGATGTCGCCGGAACTTGAAGTGTCGCGACAAAGGAACCTGCCATGCCCGGAGAAACCATGACCTCGCGCGAGCGTGTGCTTGCGGCCTTGGACCACCGGGAGCCGGACCGGGTGCCGATCGACCTCGGGGGCAACCAGACCGGGATCCACAAGTTCGCCTACCGGGCCTTGCTGGACCACCTGGGAATCGAGGACCGGGTGACGATCATGGACGCCGTGCAGCAGCTCGCCCGGCCGTGCGAGGCCGTGCTCGAGCGGTTCCATGTGGACACGCGGTACATTGCCGCCGGCGCGGCCTCGGATTTCAAAGGGGGCATCGTCACCGAGCAGCGCGACGGCCGGCTCTGGCACGACCTGGTCGACGAGTTCGGCGTGCGCTGGTCGATGCCCGACGACCAGCCGCTCTACATGGACATCACCCTCCATCCGCTGGCCGAGGCCACCATCGACGACCTGCGCACCTACCCCTTCCCCAAGGGCGACGACCCCGGCCGCTTCGCCGGGCTCCGCCAGCAGGCCCTGACGATCCGGAAGGAAACGCCTTACGCCGTGGTGAGCGGCATCTCGGGGGTGGTCTATGAGATCTGCTGGTACTTGCGCGGGCTGGAGCAGTGGCTCATGGACACGATCCAGCAGCAAGCGTTCTGCGAGGCCCTTCTCGATTGCACGCTCCAGTTCTGGCTCGACTTCTTCCGCGGCTTCCTCGACGAGGTGGGCGACCTGGTCGACGTGATCATGATCGGCGACGATCTGACCGGCCAGAAGGGCCCGCTTTTCCGGCCCGATTTCTACCGCCGCATCGTCAAGCCGCGGCAGAAGCGGCTCGTCCAGTACATCCGCTCCCGCACCAAGGCGAAGATCTGGTATCACACCTGCGGCGCATGCACGGAGTATATCCCCGACCTGTTGGACAACGGGGTCGACATCCTCAACCCAGTGCAGATCAGCGCCGCGGGCATGGACCCTGCGATGCTGAAGGCCGAGTTCGGCGACCGGCTGGTCTTCTGGGGCGGGGCGATCGACACGCAGCACGTCCTGCCCGTTGCCTCGCCGGAAACGATCCGCGACCAGGTGCGCCGCAACGTCGCCATCTGGAAGCCTGGCGGGGGATACGTGTTCAACAACGTCCACAACCTCCAGGCCGCGGTGCCGCCGGAGAACGTCGTCGCCCTGTTCGACGCCGCCTACGAGTCGGGATTCTATTCTTCTTGACACCCTGGGGGTAGCCATCGGGACGGAAGATCGGGTAGACTTAGGAGACAGGGCAACTGAATCGGAATTGTGACGGATTATTCGGTAATGAGCGGATCGTTTGAGGCGGCTGAGGGAGCTTGTGCTCGTTGTCCTTCGTGCAACAAGGAGATTTCGGCGGGGCCTGCCCTTCCGAGTGCGGAGAGTCTATGCCCCCATTGTGGCGGGCCCCTGTGGTTCCTCCACGTCGAGGTTGGGGATGTGCTGATCGTCCGGTTCTCGCCGGGACGCATTCTCAAGGAGGGCGAGTTCCAGCAGATCCGGGAATTCCTGTTTGCGCGAGACCCCCACCCGCGCGTGGTGTTGAATCTGGACCACTGCCAGTACTTCAGCGACACCACGCTGGCTGGCTTCATCGTGCTCTACAAGAAGCTGACGGAGGCCCGCGGCCGACTGAAGATCTGCTGCCTCCGCCCGCCCATGTCGGATGTCTTCAAGCTGGCCCGGCTCGACCAGTTGTTCGACATCTACGACGACGAGAAGAGCGCCTTGGCCAGCTTCTGAGTGGAAACGTCCCGACATGTAGGTCAGGCTTTCCAGCCTGACATTTGGGCTGTCAGGCTGGAAAGCCTGACCTACAGCTCAAGTTCCCAGACGTCTCCGCTTAGGATCGGCCAAGGAACAACTGTCGGGATTGGGTGGCATGCTCTCACGACGCGAAGCGTCGGGTGAGCATGGAACCCGCCACGAGGGTCTCCATGCCGACCCTCGGCTGCGCCGAGTGACGGCATGCCACCCAAGCTGCCAGAGACGCCAGTTATTCCTTGCGCGATCCTTATTATCACAGGAGAGTCCTCCTCGCATCCCGGAACACCGCGACCTCGGCCATGCGGCCCTCGAAGTTCGAGAAATTGTCGGAGCGGCCGCCCACGAAGAGGTCCTTACAGCCTTGGGGCCGCGTGGACGAGACCTTGCCCGCGAAGATCGGCTTCTCGCCGCCGTTCAGAGTGACGGCAACCTCGTCGTTGCGCCGGACCAGGCGGACGTGGTTCCAGGTCTTCGGCGCGAGGACCGGCCCGCCCGAGAGCGACTCGTTCTTCCCGTCGCCGTTGAAGAAGAAGAGCCGGCCCACGCCTTCCTTTCCGGCCGCCTTCCCGCCGATGCCGAGGTGATCGCCGGGGCACCCCTTCACGCCGTCAGGTCCGAGGGAGAAGAGATAACCGGTGACGCTCCGGTTTTCGTTGGGCAGCCCGTTCCAGAAGAAGAACTCGATCGTATACTCGTCGCCGAGATCGAGTTGCGACTTCATGCGTCCGCCGGCAAATTGGACGGCCCGGGGCCGCTCGCCGCCGGTCCGCAGATCGCCGCGGTCCGGGCCGTCGAGATACAGGGCGTAGCCCGGTTCGAGCGTGCCGTCGTGACCGTTGCCCGAGGCGTCCGCGGCCCGGTTGCCTTCGATCTCCCCGAGCCGCCAGTAGGCGAGCGGCTTCTGGGCCAGAAGCCGTTTCGCCGCCGGGCCTTGGGAAAGGACGATCTTGCGGCGCGGGCGGCCGGTCAACTCCTCGAACATCGACAGGAGCGAATCGACGAAGATCGTCTCGATGTCGTTCTGCGTGGACGTATGCCGGGCGGGCCAGGTGTTGTAGCCGCCCAGGGGGCGAACCTCAGGCGGAGGGATGTAGCCGATCGACCCGTTGGCCAACTCGATGTTGAACATCCGGCCCAACGGGCACTGTTGCTTCAGTTTCAGGCCGGTAATGGCGTAGACCTCGGCGGGAAGGGCCGCGATGCCGAGATCGCCGATCCGGAGGGCCTGGAGCTTCCGTTCCTCTTCATGGAGGTCCTTCAGCAGGATGATCTCGCGGGCATAGACCTCGGGCAGCGATCGAGGGTCGCGCCCTTTCATCTCCGCGTAGAGCTTCTCGGCCCACGCCTGGAGTTCCTTGTCGGGCTGCTGCAAGCGGATCTTCACGCGCCGCTCCGCCATGGCCAGCGGCACGCCTTCGTGGAACTCGATCCGCCCGTAGGCCCCAAGCGCGGCGTCGGCCACCGCGGTCGCGTACTGCTCGCGGGAGATCGGCTTGGACGGGTTGGCGTAATCCTGCCACTGCTGGTCCCCGCTGGTGCCGTGCGACATCATGGCGATGAACGACGGATCGCCCTCGGCCAGCCGCTTCGAGACGATCCGCACGAAATCGCCATAATAGTCGGCCGAGATCGGCGGGGCCCCGAAGTAGTGCATCGAGTAGTTGGCCAGAAGGGCGATCGGCTTCCCGTCGAGCCCCTGGACCGCGAGCACCGAGACCTCGGGGTCCGACGGGCCGCACGGACCGATATACTCCGGGTTCTGATAGCCCGGGTGCATCATCGCCCGGATCGTGCGCCGGCCGGTCGGATCGACGCCGATGCAGTCGGGCCGGCGGATGAACACGCGGCAGTGGGTGCCCTCGGGGTAGTCTTCCGACGACCATCCGATCCTGGCGGGCCGGAGGTTCGCCGCCGCCTTCACGATGCACTCGACCAGCCGGCCGGGCAGCAGCGCGCTGTACTCGGGATCGGCCTTGGTGCCCAACGCGCTGAGCAGCGAACCGCCGGAATGCGTGTGCGTCGCCGAGATCAACATGTGCTCTGTCGGGATCCCCGTGGTCTTCGACGCCTTGGCCTTCACCTCCTCCTGCATCGGGTAGGGGATTTCGATCGTGTCGGCCACCATGATGAGCAGACGCGTGGCACCGTCGTCGAGCACGAGGCACCGGGCCGCGAGCGGGTCGTTCACCGTGTTGGCCGACCGGCTCAGAAAGCCGCCGCAGACCAGGACGGGGAACTTCTGCGGCGTGATGTCGACCTGGGCCGTCCCAGCGCGAAGCCCCTTGGAGGCGGCCGGCTGGGCCGATTCGGCAACCGCCGCCGGCAGCGCGCCGCCCAGGCACGCCAGCCCCACGGCCGAGGTCTCTCGAAGAAACGCGCGACGATCGAGCGGAAGATTCATGGCGGGGCTCCTCGTGGAGGACGGTTTGCATAGGACGGCCTTTTCAGGCCGTCCCTTGTTCGAGACGGCCTGGATCGGTCCCGGCAGGTGCCATCGCATCCTACTCTGGCCCGCACGGGGGAACAAGAGGCGGGGTATATGCCACCCCCACCAAAACCCGGCTAGGCGTTAAGCGAAATGAAGTGCGAATAGGGGAAGGGAAAAGGAAAAGCCCTGGAAAAATGGGAAAAGCAAGAAGCCGTGCGCTGAACACACAATTCTGAATGGGAACCCTCTCCTGTTTTTTCCATTTTTCCCAGTTTTTTCCTTTTTCCTTCTCCTTTTCCGACAACTTCATACGGCTGAACTGTTACCCTTTTTCCTTCTCGTCTTCCGACAACTTCATACGGTTGAAGTGTTACGGATCCGGCAACCCTTGGCTGGCCCGCCAAGCCGAAGGTATACTTGGGTCGATACTCGTGCAGTTTGCCCAGAGGCCGTAATGAGCAAGATCACCCGAGACGAGATTGCCCAGGCAGGGGTAGTTGGTGCTGGGGGGGCCGGATTCCCCACCCATGTGAAACTGGCCGGAAAGGCCGACACCGTACTGATTAACGCCGCCGAGTGCGAGCCCCTGCTCCACAAGGACAAGGAGGTGCTGCGGGCCTACGCCGATCCGGTCCTCGAGGGCCTGTCGATCGCCATGGAACTGGTGGGGGCCAAGCAGGGGATCGTCGGGATCAAGGGGAAATACGAAGACGTCATCGCGCTGTTGCGGCCGAAACTTCCCGCGAACATCCGGATCGTGCCGCTTCGCGATGCGTATCCGGCGGGCGATGAGTTCATCCTGGTCTACGATTGCCTGGGGCGGGTCGTGCCGCCGGGCGGCATCCCGCTGGCCGTCGGTGCGGTGGTGATGAACGTCGAGACCGCGATGAACGTGGCCGCCGCGGACCGGCAGCCGGTCACGGAGAAGTTCCTGACCGTGGCCGGTGCGGTGGCCAATCCCGTGACGCTCCGCGTCCCGATCGGCGTGACGCTTGCCGAGTGCGTGGCCGCGGCCGGCGGGCCCACGATCCCCGACGCCAATTACATCGTCGGCGGCGTCATGATGGGCTGGCTCGAAGCGAATCACCAGGCGCTGGTGGAGAAGACCACCGGCGGGATCATCGTCCTGCCCGACAACCACGTGGTCATCCGCCGCCGCCGGCAGGACTGGACCCAGATTGCCCGCATCGGCCGCAGCGCGTGCGACCAGTGCACCTTCTGCACGGCGTTGTGTCCACGCTGGCTCTTGGGGCATCCGATCGAGCCGCACCTGGCGATGCGGAGCCTGGGCTTCAACCTGGTCGGCGAGGCGAACGTGATCGGCACGTCGTTTTGCTGCGAGTGCAACCTGTGCAGCCTGTACTCCTGTCCGGAGGACCTGGACCCGAAGAATGTCTGCACGCAGAACAAACGCCGGCTGGCCGCGGAGAAGAGGCGTTGGGAGAACCCGCCGTTCAATCCCCGCCGGCCGGAGCTGCACATGGAGGACCGCAAGGCCCCCATGCACCGTCTGTTCAACAAACTCGGCCTGAACCAGTTCCATAACGTCGGCCCGCTGGACGACCGGCTGCTTGCGGCCGGCAAGGTCGGGATCAAGCTGAAGCAGCACCTCGGGGCGCCGTGCGAGCCGGTGGTGAAGGCAGGGGACCGGGTGGCCAAGGGGCAGGTGGTCGGCCGACCGCCCGTCGCCGGCGGCAAGCCCGCCCTGGGGGCCCCCGTTCACGCCTCCCTCGACGGCGCCGTGACCAAGGTCGCCGACGGCGTGGTTTGGATCGAGAAGTAGGTTATGCTTCAGCATAACCCGTCTTGGATTCGGTTATGCTGAAGCATAACCTACACAGACAGAGGATGACTCATGGCCACGAATTCCTTCCGCGCGATCGGCGCGGTCGAGCTTTCGAGCATCGGGATCGGCTACAAGATCGAGGACGCGATGCTCAAGGCCGGATCGGTCGAATTGCTGATCGCCAGGACGATCTGCTCCGGCAAGTACCTGATCGTGATCGGCGGCCCGGTGAGCGACGTGCAGTCGTCGATCGACGCGGGGTTGGCCGACGCGGGCGAGGCGATCATCGACCACCTCGTCATCCCGAACGTTCACGAATCGGTCTTTCCCGCCCTGGGCCAGTCGGTTGTGCTCGACGACAACGATACGGGGGCGCTGGGCGTTCTCGAGACCTTCAGCGGCACGAGCGTGCTGGCCGCGGCCGACGCGGCCGCCAAGGCCGCCCGCGTCACCCTCCTGCGGATCCACGTGGCCATGGCCCTGGGCGGCAAGGGCCTGTGCGTGATGGCCGGAAGCGTGGCCAACGTCCACGCCGGCGTGCAGGCGGCGGCCCAGGTGGCCCGCGAGCGCGGGCTGTTGGTCTGCGAGGTGGTCATCCCCGGCCCGTCGAAGGAACTCTTCAACGAGTACCTCTAAGCGTCGCTCTTCCGTTTCCAGACGGCTGCATCATGGTGACGGCTCGCCGAAGGCGAAGCCTGGGGAGGGGTCTCCCAGGTCGGATTATTCATCGCCAAACACTAGTCCGAAGCGCAAGCGAGGGAGACGCAACGAGTTACCCTCGCTTGCGCTTCGGGCTAGTGTGGGTTGCGGGGACGGTACGACGAGCAACCTTGCCGCCGGGATTCCGCGGTGCCTTCGCTACAGCCGGATTTTCCGGCCGCCGCGGCCTTGAAATTCTCCAAATGCGCCCCGGGGCCGCGTGGCTAACCTACAATTGCAGCGTGGGCGAGCCACGCAGCGATCCCTCCCGAGGGTTCGTCCCGACAGGGTGAGACGACGAGAGTGCCCCTTGGCGGAGCCCCGAGCGTCTGCCAACTGCTTACGAGTGCCAGTCTATGGATACGATCGTGCCGAGCCAGCCTGTCGATCCCTCCGGCCGAAGGCGATTCTGCACGCCGTGCGTCGTCGCTGGCGTGGCGGTGTTGGTGACGGGAATCGTGTTGTCGGGAGTGCTGTTCGTAAAGCTCCGCCAGAAACAGCGGAACTCGATCACCGACGAGTTTCAACGCGCCGTCCACAACGAAGCGACCGCGTTTCGCAGGATCCTCGACGGGTACTTCCTGGTGTTGGAGTCGATCCAGGGGTTCCATGCCGCCTCCGAAAGCGTGGAACGGTCGGAATTCCACGAATTCGTGAAGCCGTTTCTACGGCGTCACGCGAACCTTCGGGCGGTGCAATGGGTTCCGTGGGTGCGCGACTCGGATCGGGCCCGGCACGAGGCGGAGACGGCGCGCGACGGCTGCCCCGGCTATCAGATCGTCGACCGCGTGGGAGGGAACGACCGGCAACGGGCGCCTCGCCGCGAGTCCCACTTCCCCATTTGCCGTGTCGAGCCCGCCGCCGCGAACGAGGCTTTGCTCGGTCTTGACCTGGCGGTCTCCGCCGAGTTTCTCCGGGTCGCCGAGCGGTCGCGCGACACCGGCGAAACGCTACTCACTTCGGCGACGATCCCGCCGAATGAGGAGGCGTATCCGGCGCTGGTGCGGCTCGTCGCTCCCGTCTACCGCAACGGCGTTTCGCCAGGCACGGTGCAGGCGCGGAGGAAGAACCTGGAGGGGTTTGTGATTGCCGTCACGGAGGCCGCCGGCCTGTTGGAGGAGAGCCGGTGCGATCTTGTCCCGGACGGCTTGGACTTCTGCCTGGCAAGCCGGTTCGAAGGGGGCGGCCAACGCCCCATGGTCGCTCTCCCCTCCCGCACGCGGGAGCCCGTCGATCCTGCCGCCGACCCGCGGCAGCTCACGCGGTCGGCCCGCCTGAGTCACACCGAAGACCTCGATTTGCCCGGGGAACGATGGTCTCTCACTTGTGTAGCCGCCCCGGCGTTCTTCAGGAATCGCTCCACCTGGGAGCCATGGGTCGGTTTGGCCTGCGGCCTGCTGCTCACCATGCTCGTGGAGACTTACGTGGTCGGCGCCGCGTTCCGTCAGGCCCGCGCCGAGCAGGTCGCTCTGGAACTTGCGCAGACCAATCGGGAGTTGGAGCGGGAGATCCGCGAACGCAAACAGGCGGAAGAGCATCAGGCCAGACTGCTCCGCCGGGTGGAGGCCCTCAACCGGCTCCAAGAGGAACTCCTCGAGCCGGGCTCCCTGGAGTCGCAGTTCGACAAGATCACCAGGGCGGCCGTCGCGCTGTTGGATCTCGATTTCTGCCGCGTCTGGATGGTGAGGCCGGGGGACCTCTGCGACCGCGGATGCCTCCATGCCGCGGCGACCGACGAGGCCCACGCCTGCCGCCATCGCGACGGGTGCCTGCACCTGATGGCCAGCTCGGGCCGCTACACGCACACCAACGGCGGGCACCGCCGCGTCCCGCTGGGATGCTACAAAATCGGCCGTATCGCCAGCGGCGACGACAAGAGGTTCCTGACCAATTCCGTGACGACCGATCCGCGGGTCCACAACCACACGTGGGCGGCGCAGCTCGGCCTGGTCTCCTTCGCCGGATACAGGCTCCGCGATCCGCACGGCCGTCCGATCGGCGTGCTGGCGATGTTCGCCAAGCATCCGATCTCGGAAGAAGAGGACGCCTTTCTTTCGAGCCTGGCGGAAACGACCTCCCGGGTCATCGCGCGCCATCAAGCCGAAGAGGAATTCCGTCAGGCCGACGAGGGAGCCCGGCGCGAAAACGCGAAACTCACAGCGATGATTTCGGGCATGGAAGAAGGGGTCGTCTTCGCCGACTCGGGTAATGTGATCGTCGAGATCAACGAGTACCTTTGCCGGTTTGTCGGCAAGCCGCGGGCCGAGATCGTCGGGAAACGGATCGAGGATTTCCACGCGGGCAAGGCGCTGGAGGGCATCCTGCGGCAAATCGGCCGGTTCCGCAACGAGCCCGGGGCCGACCCCTTCGTGCTCCAACGGCGATTGGGCGATGCGGAAGTCATTCTCCGCATGCAGCCGATCTACCGGGACGCGCGTTACGACGGTGTGCTGTTGAACGTGATCGACGTGAGCGGCCTGGTCAAGGCCCGCCGCCAGGCGGAAGCCGCGACCATCGCGAAGAGCCAGTTCCTGGCCAACATGAGCCACGAGATCAGGACCCCGCTGACCGCCGTGCTGGGCTATGCGGACCTGTTGATGGACCCGAGCCTCAGTCCCAGTACCCGGAACGAATACCTCGCCGTGGTCCGCCGCAGCGGCGAACATCTTTTGGAACTGATCAACGACATCCTCGATCTCTCGAAGATCGAAGCCGGAAAACTGGCCATCGAGGTCCGGCGGTGCAACGTCGTGTCGCTCGTGGCCGACGTGGCCAGCCTGATGCGTCCCCGCGCCGAGCAGCGGGGGATCCACCTGGTCGTGGAGTACCCGGGCGAGGTTCCCGAGATGATTCTGACCGACGAGGCCCGCCTGAGGCAATCGCTGGTGAACCTCGTCGGCAATGCGGTCAAGTTCACCGAGCGGGGCGAGGTGCGGGTCGTCGTCGCCTTCCTTCCCGCCTGGCGGGACGGCCGTCCCGCCCTGAAGATCGACGTCGCCGACACGGGGATCGGCATCCGCCCGGAAGTGATGGCCGAGCTGTTTCAGCCGTTCACGCAGGGGGATGCCACGACCGTGCGGAAATTCGGCGGCACGGGGCTCGGGTTGGCCATCTCCCGCCACCTCGCGGAACTGCTCGGAGGCGAACTGACCGCCGCGAGCGTCGCGGGGCAAGGGAGCACGTTCACGCTGGTCGTTCCGACCGGCGATCTCCGCGGCGTCAAGATGCTCGATCACCCGGCCGAGGTTCTCCAGGACGCGCCCGGGGACTGCTGGCGTCCGTCTTCCGAGGACCTCCGCGGAGTGCGTGTCCTGCTGGCCGAGGACGGCTTCGACAACCAGGAGCTCATCCGCCTTGTCCTCCGCAAGGCCGGGGCCGAGGTCGAAATCGCCGAGAACGGCCGTATCGCGGTGGAGAAGGCCGAAGCCGGCCCGTTCGACGTGATCCTGATGGACATGAACATGCCCGAAATGGATGGCTACGAGGCCACGCGCATCCTCCGCGATCGAGGGTTCCCAGCGCCGATCCTGGCGCTCACGGCCAACGCCATGGCGGGCGACCGGCAGCGTTGTCTGGACTCGGGCTGCAACGACTATGTGGCCAAACCGATTGACCGGCTGCGATTGATCCACGCGATCGCGGAACACGCCGGGCGGGCCGCGTCCGATGCTCCTCCGACGCCGACACCCACGGACAACCTCCCTCCCCCTGGGAGCCGACCCGTCGTATCGCAGTATGCCGACGATCCCGATATGGCGGCGATCCTCGGCAGCTTCGTGGCGCGGCTCCCGGACCAGGTCGACGTGATGCGGCAGACACTCGGGCGAGGGGCTTACGAAGATCTCCAGCGGGCCGCGCACAGACTGAAGGGGTCGGGCGGGTCCTACGGTTACGCCTCGCTGACCGAGGCGTCCCGCACCCTCGAAAACGCCGCTAAGGCCCGCGACAGAGAAGCGGCCCTCGCCGCAATCGAGAGGATACTCGAATTGTGTGGAGCGATTCAAGAAGGATACACCGCATCCGTTCCCTCCGCGGAGCCCGTCCTATGAAGATTCTGGTGATCGACGACAGTCCCGACGCCTTGGCGGTCGCCCAGGTCCGCCTCGCCAAAGAGGGTGTTCAGATCGTGTGCGCGGACGGCGGCGTCGCCGGGCTGGACGCGGCCAGGAGCGAGAAGCCCGACCTCGTCCTGCTCGACCTCGACATGCCCGACCTGTCGGGCTTCGAGGTCTGCCGCGCCCTCAAGGCCGATCCGGAACTCTGCATGATCCCCGTCCTGTTCCTCTCGGGATCGAGCACGCCGGAGGACAAGGTCAAGGGTCTCGACCTGGGCGCGGTCGACTACGTGACCAAGCCGTTCGACGCCTTTGAACTGCGGGCCCGGGTCCGGGCCGCCCTGCGCACGAAGCACCTGCAAGACCTCCTGATCGAGCACGCCAGCCTCGATCCGCTCACGGAGTTGCCGAACCGCCGCGCCCTGATGGAGCGGCTCCAGCGCGAGTGGGCCCGCATGCAGCGTCACGGCGGCTCGCTTGCCTTCATCATGGCCGATATCGACCACTTCAAGCGGGTCAACGACACCTACGGCCACCTCGTGGGCGACCGGCTGCTGCGGGAAGTGGCCCGGACGATCGCCCGCGAGTGCCGCGACACCGACCTCCCCACCCGGTACGGCGGCGAAGAATTCGCCATCCTCGTTCCCGACGAGACCGCCGAAGGCGCCGCCCAGCTCGCGGAGCGCTGCCGCCGGAAGATCGAAGAGATCCGTCTTGCGGCGAACCACCAGAGCCTGCGCGCGACGGTGAGTTTCGGCGTGGCCGACGGGACCGGTTTGGAGTCTCCGGGGGCCCTGATCCAGAACGCCGACCAGGCCCTCTACGAAGCCAAGGCGGCCGGGCGCAACACGGTCCATTGCTCCGCCGGTGAAGTGCCCGCGGAGAAGTAGGGGCGTGCCCTACACCGTTATCCACGAATATACGCGCAGTTTGCGCACGATTTTGGCTGCGGCCTCGTCCGCGCTATGGGCCCGTCGGACTTCTGCCTTCCGTATTCGCTATTCCGTATTCGCTATTCGTTCCGCCTGCGGTGATAAGAACGCATCCTCGCGAAACGGGATCAATGAATGGCGAAGGTGGAATTGGGGCCGCGCGGGGTTTGTCCCGGTACGCCGGGAGGTGAAAAGCCCGACGTTGAGAGGCAGCGTCTGTATCCCGGCTTTGCTCCTGGGAACTCGTTTCCCGGCGGTCCGGAGCCCCGAAGGGGCGGAATATGGCAGCCCAGGGTGTCACGGGGCGCGTTGATTCCGGCCACCGATGGGCGCGTTGATACCAGCCAGTGAGTGGTTGGATTTCTACCTGTTATCTCCGCTTGTTGATGCGTTAGCAAGGTCCTGTCAGAGGGATTTTG
>Ga0067045_1029989_pt1 | contig 17239 bp, 20 predicted proteins | sample TerdegcTABiofilm_FD_59184 | JGI IMG/M metagenome (GOLD analysis project Ga0067045, IMG submission 59184) | Combined Assembly of (Gp0054472, Gp0054536) Wastewater bioreactor microbial communities from Singapore -Terephthalate degrading...
TAAAGAACAAAGTTTTGTTGAAGTTTACACTTTATTAAAAGAAAATCAAGCTGTTTTAATTGAAGAGAAGGGAAAAGTAGTAGGTATTATCACAAGAGCAGACATTCTTGACAAAATTTAATCATTATTTGTTTTATCCTTTATTATTTCCGTTTTCTTTCATTAAAAAATCTCCCCAAATTTATTGCTTTTCTGGAAAACTAATGTCAGGTTCTAGCTTCCTGTAAAATGCCTTTTCAGGGGTTTCAAGCAGTTCGAGATTTAAGCTCATTTGATTTACCCTTCTAGCAGTAACATTTTGGAGGAAGGCTATCTCGCTTGACCTAATACCAAGTTCCTTTGATCTGATTATCCATGCTATCTTTTGTGTTTAATCTTTGCCATATCCTTGTATCGTTTCCACAAGGGAAATGATTTTGGGATAAGACAATAATTTCAATTAAGGGAAACACTTATTAGTAATTGTGATTACTTTTTAACATACTTCCACTTGGAGGTACTAAAACGGAGGTATATTAATGAAAAAGATAGCACAAATAAGCATTGTATTACTCTTAGTGTTGGCTGTTGTTGCAGCCAGTGGATGTACAGGTACTAAAAGTAGAAAACTAGTTGAAGAAGGTTATCTTACTATAGGTACTGAAGCCCAATTTCCACCTTTTGAAATAAGAAAGGCAGATGATAGTTTCTACGGTTTTGATATTGCACTAGGTGAAGCTTTGGCAAAAGAACTAGGATTAAAGCCAAAGTTTGTTGATACAGATTTTGCTTCTATTATAGCATCTCTAAATTCTGGTAAATTCGATATTGCAATGTCTGCTATGACCATTACAGAAGACAGAAAGAAAACAATTAACTTCTCAGATCCATACTTTGATGCTGGTCTAAGTATGGCAGTTCCTGCTAACAGCCCTATTCAAACAATAAATGATCTAAACGGAAAAATTGTTGGTGTACAGCTTGGAACTACTGGAGACCTATATGCATCTGAACTTAAAAACATAAAAGAAATTAAGAGATACGCTCACGCACCAGACGCTTTCCTTGACATGAAAAATGGAAAAGTAGACGCAGTAATTAACGATGACGTTGTTTCAAAGCCCATTGTTGCAAGTGATCCAACATCATTTAAGATTGTTGGAGGGTTATTAACAGTAGAGCAATATGGAATTGCAATTCCAAAAGACAACGAAGTATTACTACAAAAAGTAAATGCTGCTCTTAAAAAACTCAAGCAAGACGGAACATACGATCAGATATACAATCAATACATAGTCAACTGGTCAGAAGAATAAATAAAAGAAAAAGGTGACCGAAGTGGTGGGACTTGGATTTCAAATTGATTTATTTGTAAGAATTTTACCGGAATTACTCAGAGGTGCAGCGATAACAATTCAATTAACAGCATTCTCTGTAGCCATTGGTACATTAATTGGACTATTCATGGGTATGGCAAGAATCTCTCATTACAAGATATTCAGCGTACCTTCGGCATTTTATGTAGAATTTATTCGAGGAACACCACTTTTGGTCCAAATAATGATAGTATACTATGGATTACCTGCTTTAGGAGTTAACCTTGACCAATATACCTCAGGAATACTAGCTTTATCCATTAATAGTGGCGCGTATATCGCAGAGATATTCAAAGCAGGAATTAAATCAATTAAGAAGGGACAAACGGAAGCCTCAATTTCTTTAGGTTTAAATTATATGCAAACAATGAGGTATGTAATATTGCCCCAAGCAACTAGAAACATACTTCCAGCTTTAGGTAATGAATTTATCGCATTGTTAAAGGATTCTTCACTGGTATCAGTTATAGCAATATCCGAACTATTAAGAAGAGGTATGATAGTATATTCTAGAACATACGATGCATGGACACCACTTTTAGGTGTTGCATTAATATATCTATGTATAACTATTCCACTATCAAGGGCAGTTCAATATATCGAAAAGAGGTGGGAAATCCATGATTAAAAAGAAAACAGAGGAAAAAAAATCAGAGAAAACTACTAGTACTTCAAACGGAGAAACAATAATTAAAATGGCCCATGTTAAGAAATCATTTGGCGACTTAGTTGTACTAAAGGACATAAACTTAGAAGTCAAGAAGGGCGAGGTATTAGTTGTTCTTGGGCCCTCAGGTTCTGGAAAGAGTACCTTAATTCGATGTATAAATAGGTTAGAAAAAATAGATAGTGGAGAAATTCTCGTTGAAGGACAAGACATATACTCAGAAAAAATGAATGTTCATGAATTAAGAACAAAAGTCGGAATGGTATTCCAACAATTCAATTTATTTCCTCACATGAGAGTAATTGACAATATTATGCTTTCCCCAATAAAAGTAAAAAAGATTTCAAAGAACAAAGCAAAACACACTGCAATGGAACTTCTAAAGAAAGTAGGATTAGAAGACAAATATAACGCATATCCCCATGAGCTATCTGGTGGGCAACAACAACGTGTTGCTATAGCTAGAGCACTTGCAATGAATCCAGATGTTATGCTTTTTGACGAAGTCACATCCGCTTTAGACCCCGAATTGGTAAAAGGTGTTCTTGAAACAATGAAGGAACTCGCAAAGATGGGAATGACAATGATAGTCGTTACACACGAAATGGGGTTTGCAAAGGAAGTTGCTGATAGAGTAATATTTATGGATGAAGGGTACATTCTTGAAGAAAACGAGCCTAAAGAATTGTTCGAAAATCCTAAAAATCCTAGAACACAATCTTTTATATCAAAAATTCTTTAATAAAGAGAGTTGTATGAATAAAAGATTTATTATTCTGATATTATATTTTATTCTTATCCTTTCTACAGTCTGCTGTATAGAGAATAACCAAACTCAAGGTAATATAATTAATAGAGAAGTTATTTATCAATTTTCCACAATTGATGGTCTTCTTGAAGGTGTTTACGATGGAAACTTGACATTTAGAGAATTAAAGGAACATGGAGATTATGGTATAGGTACCTTCGATTCTTTAGATGGTGAAATGATACAAGTTCAAGGAAAATTTTATCAAATAAAAAGTGATGGAGTAGCATACCCAGTTAACGAAGATCAAAAAACACCATTTGCAGTTGTAAGTTTTTTTGATAGAGATGATTATTTATATATTGATCAAGAAGTTAACTATGATAAATTGACAAAATTAATTGACTCAAAGCTTCCTACAAAAAACATATTCTATCTGATTTTAATAAAAGGAAATTTTGAATATGTCAAAACTAGAAGTGTTCCTATCCAGTCAAAACCCTATGTTCCCCTAGCTAAAGCGGTAGAAGGGCAGAAAATATTTGAGTTTAATGATGTAAATGGAACATTGGTTGGATTTAGAAGTCCTGATTATGTTGGTTCAATAAATGTTCCCGGTTACCACTTTCATTTTTTAACTGCAGATGAAAAAGCAGGTGGGCATGTACTCGATTTAACTATTAAAAATCAAAATGTAGAAATTGACTATACTTCAGACTTATTTTTAGACTCACCAGAAAATTTAGAATATTTGGGATATACTTCGGAAAAAGAAAGAAATGATGAATTTGAAGTTGTCGAAAAAAGTAATTAGCGATTATAAGGCAAATAAATAACATTTCTTTAGCTAATAACAATTAAGCATATAATAATAATTTGTGTTAATAGAGTGGATAATATGGAAGTTAAGGAGGCAATACATGAAAGAAGAGCCTATAGGGCTCTAGAACCAATACAAATAACCCAAGATATTATTAATTCACTAGCAGAAAGTGCAAGGATTGCCCCTTCGTGCTTTAACAATCAACCTTGGAGATACGTCTTCGTTTATGATCCTGAGGTTTTAAAAAAAATGCACTCTGCGCTGTCAGTGGGGAACGAGTGGGCAAAACTTGCTTCAATGATTATAGTAGTTTTTTCAAAAAAAGAAAACGATTGCATAATAAAAGATAGAGAATATTACTTATTTGACACTGGAATGGCCACTGCATTTATTATTCTAAGAGCTACAGAACTAGGAATAGTCGCACACCCTATAGCGGGTTTTAGCCCCAAAAAAACTAGAGAGATCCTCGGAATACCTGATGAAATGAATGTAATTGCTTTAATTATAGTAGGTAAACACTCGTCCAAAATGAATCCATTGATGACTCAACAACAGATCGAAGTAGAAAAAGAAAGGCCCGAAAGATTGAAAATAGATGAATTTGTTTATTTGAATAAATACGGTTGATTAAAAAAATATTACCTAAATCTAAAGAAAGATTTTAAATTACTTATAGTCGATACCAAGTAGATTTATATACACTAAACTTATAGGGATTAACATATAAAAACAACATTAGTTATAATCAAAAACTTGTTTAGAGAGGGGACCAATAAATGGATGATATTTCTATTGTTCTTTGCGGTGAAGCAGGGCAGGGAGTAGAAACCATAGAGGAAATACTTACTAAAGTGTTAAAATCATCTAGATACAATATTTTTGCCACAAGAGAATATATGTCAAGGATAAGGGGAGGAATAAACTCTACAGAGATAAGAGTATCGCCAAAACCTGTTAGAGCTTATGTAGATAGAATTGATTTATTGTTTGCTTTTAGTAATAAATCTCTTGATCACTTAAAAGAAAGAATATCAGAAAAAACGTTAATATTTGGAGATAAAGAAGTAATTGGAGAGTTACAAAATGTAATTGATGTCCCAATATTAAAAACTGCCAAAAATGTAGGTAGTGTAATTTATTCTAATACTGTAACTGCCGGGTTAATATCTGCTCTGCTTAATGTATCAGAGTACGAACTAAGGAATTTTATTAAGAAATATTTTGAAAGAAAGGGAGAAGAGATACTTAAAAAGAATCTTGAAGCCGTAAGCGAAGGTTTCAAGTTAGCAAAAGAATTAATTGATTCTGGCATAAACATCAAAGTAAAAAAAAGTGACGACCTCTCAAGAGACATAGGTAAAGATATCTTATTTTCAGGGACTGAAGCTGTTGCCTTAGGATCACTTGCAGGAGGGTGTAATTTTATTTCAGGGTATCCTATGTCTCCTGCAACTGGAGTAATCTCATTTATGGCTTCACATTCAAAAGAGTTTGAGATTATTGCAGAACAATCAGAAGATGAGATAAGTGCTATCAATATGGCCATAGGTTCATGGTACGCCGGCGGAAGGGGAATGACCACTACTTCTGGTGGCGGATTTGCATTAATGGAGGAGGGAGTAAGTCTTGCGGGTATGACTGAAACCCCTGTAGTAATCCATATAGGTCAAAGACCAGGCCCAGCTACAGGACTTCCTACAAGAACAGAACAAGGTGACTTGAACTTAGCTTTGTATGCAGGGCATGGAGATTTTGCTAGAGTTATATTGGCCCCAGGAACTCTAGAGGATTCATTTTATTTATCCAAATATGCATTTTCACTTGCAGATAAATATCAAGTTCCTGTATTTATTTTAACAGATCAATATCTACTAAATTCCCAATACAACATACAATCGCTAGATTATAATAAATACCCTACAAAAAAATACGTCGTGAAAACTGAAAAAGACTATCAAAGATATTTGTTTACCAAGACAGGTGTATCCCCAAGAGGTATACCAGGATTTGGAGAGGGCCTAGTAATCCAAACGGGAAATGAACATGAAGAGATTGGACATACTACTGAGAATGCTACCTTAAGGAAGAATATGGTAGAAAAAAGATACTATGAGAAGCTAAATCAACTCAAGAACGAAGTCATCTATCCCGAACTTCTAGGTGGCAAAGCTTACAAGTATCTCCTTATAGGTTGGGGATCTACTAGATGCATTGTAGAAGAAGCTCTTAAAGAAATTAAAGAACCAAAACTTGGATTCTTACACTTTAAACAAGTTTATCCTTTACCTAGAGAGATGATGGGGTATTTGATTAATGCACAAAAATTAATCGTTATAGAAAACAATGCTTCGGCTCAATTTGCTAATTTAATTAAAATGGAAACAGGTTTTGAAATAAAAAATAAAATATTGAAGTATAATGGTAGATGCTTTTCTGTTGAAGAAGTTGTAACAAGAATAAAGGAAATCTTGGAGGATTAAAATGGAAGCAAAAGATTACGATGTTCGGAAAGTTGATATTTCATGGTGCCCTGGCTGTGGTAATTTCAGTATTCTTAGAATATTAAAAGAAACCTTTGCGGAACTAGGTATTAGACCAGAAGACTTAGCAGTTGTTTCAGGTATAGGCCAATCTTCAAAAACTCCACATTATTTTAAGACTAATACATTCCATTCGTTACATGGTAGGGCTTTGCCTATTGCAACTGCTGTTAAAGCAATTAATCCAAATCTTACAGTTATAGCGGAAGGTGGAGACGGAGACATGTATGGAGAAGGTGGAAACCACTTACTTCACGCTATAAGAAGGAATCCAGACATAACAAACATTATACATGACAATATGGTCTATGGATTAACAAAAGGTCAGGCTTCACCCACTACTATGTTAGGAGTAAAAACAACATTACAAGTGAATGGAGTAATCTTAGAACCATTTAATCCAATAGCTTTTGCAATAGCACTTAATGCATCGTTTGTTGCTCGTGCCTTTGTTGGGGACATTGAAAAAACAAAAGAGATTCTTAAGAAAGCAATCAATCACAAAGGTTATGCAATTATAGACCTATTTCAGCCATGCCCTTCCTACAATAAAATACAAACTTACGAATGGTTTAAAAATAACACTTACTATCTAGAAGAAACTTATAACCCAAATGATCGGATAGAAGCTTTCAAAAGATCACTTGAAACTGAAAAACTACCACTTGGTATTTTCTATGTAAATCAAAGAAAAACTTTTGAAGAGAATATTGGACTTTATGAGAATAACAAGGATCCTATCTCTTTTAGAGAAAGAAATCAGCAAATAATAACAGAATTTATCGACTCAAAAATGCGTTAAAATTAAGAAATTTTTTACAAAAGTTTTTTAAACTTAGTTATTTCTCTCGTTTTAAGGTGATAAGATGGCTACAAAGAAAAAAAAAGATGTTACTAAAAAGAAAGTAACAGAGACAAAAACAAGTGCTAAAAAAACAGCTAGTAAAGCCAAGTCAAAAACAACTAAATCAGAAAATCCATTCTTAAAAGACACTAAAAAACTTGCGATTATTGGAGTTGTTGCATTAGTTGTAATAATTGGCGCCGTAGCAGGGTATGCTATAATTCAAGGAAACGAAAAGAGCAAAGTTGAAGAGGCAGTTAAATTACATATTCAATATTATAATGATAGGAATATTGACGCATATTACGATCTAGTATCCCAAGATTCAAAAAATAAGTTTGAGATAACCTTAGATGATATCGCAAATCTCCTAAACAAAGCATCATTTGATGGAACAAATATAACCCTTGTAAATATTAGTCAAATAACTATTCAAGGGGACAATGCTGAGGTCAGAGGAGTAATTACCGTGAAAAACAATCAAGAAACAAAGACAAGCTCATTTGTAGAATTCTATAAAAAAGAAAATGGCGAATGGAAATACGAGCAGAGAACATGGGCAACTACTCAGACTTCTCAGATTCCACAGCAATAATATTTTTTCCTTTTTCACAAGGAAGAATTTTTAATTTTGCATTATTAAATTCTTTTTTCATCTCTTTTCCTTTATGCAATCTATCAAGAAAAAGTGCCAGTGCCGATATTTCAGAATGGGGCTGACCAGTTACAGCCAAATTGTAAGTAGCGAATTCGTATATCTCTTTCGGTACTTTTTCGGCACCTACTATTATCATGAGATTTTTATTCTGATTAAAAACAAGGTCTTGAATCTCCTCTATCTTATCTTCAAAAGGCAAGCCGTACATTGTCAAATGTACAGAGATACCATTAAATTTTTTGAATGATTGCTTATAAGTTTCAAACGATACAGAAAAGTTTCCACCCCATCTCTTAACTACGCTTTCAATACTTTTTTTTATTTTTTCATCCTTTTCCCAAATAGAAATTGAGTCAGCACCAAATGCTCTTGAAACCAGAGCTACATGTGTTGTTATTCTATGATCTCTCTCAGGTCTGTGCCCAACTCTAAGAACAGTTATGCTCATTTTTTGATCATTGTTGAAGTCATCTGAACACCAGGAACTCTTCTAATAGAGCTGGTGAGAATATCAAGTTCACCTAATTCTTTTACATTAACTTTTACAATCATATCATATTCGCCATAGAGTTCATGAACTTCAATCACGTTTTTCATGTTTGAAATTTTCTCAATTACGTCTTCTTCCGCTCCTGGCTGGACGACACATAGTATAAATGCTATCATTTTAATCCCTTCTTATTTAAATATAACATACTTTTAAACTTTTTGTATGAATTTATTTATGTCTATTGTTAAACGATTTTGTAGAACTCAGGCTTTCTATCATTAAAAATATTATTTTTTGTGTTGAGATTTTTATCTCTTGATTTAGTTGGATCTATGTCGACTTCGTATATTTCTTGTTTATTTTCTGAAGCCCTAAAAATTATTTTCCCATCTGGCCCGGTAATTTGGCTTTGACCAATGAATTTTAAACCTCTTTCCTCGCCAATTCTATTAGATGTGATGACAAATACCCTGTTCTGTAAGCATATTGTTTTCATTGCTTCAGGGCAATAAGGCATAACTAGATTTGCAGGATGACAAAGTATATCGGCTCCCATTAGTGAAAGAGTTCTAGTAGATTCGGGAAAAAACCAATCAAAACAAATCATTGGGCCAAGCTTTACCCCATCAATATCATACAACATGAATCCTAAATCTCCAGGTAAAAAAAAGTCTTTTTCATCATAAAAAAGATGGATCTTTCTGTATTTTCCTATGTATTTGCCTTTACTTACTATTGCTAAAGAGTTAAATAGTCCTTTTTCTGTTTTTTCCGCCAATCCAAAGACTATAGTTTTTTTACTCTCTTTAGAGAAATTCATTAATCTAGAAGTAGTATATCCTTCAGGAATACCCTCTGAAACTCCAAAAACTTCTTCAAGATTTCTAAAGTTGTATCCTGTATTAAATAATTCAGGCAACACAATTAATTCAGCACTACTTTTTTCCATTAATTTAATTGCATTATCAACATTCTTTTTGACATTAAGTATTTCTATTTCCATCTGGACAAAACCAACTTTCATAGATATATTGTAGATGATAGTAATTAAAAAGACTTTCTTCCAATCAGCACAATATATCTACCATATTTATTCAGAACTGGAATAAAAGTAAGTTTGGGGTATAATGCCCCTAGTTTTATATCATATTCTTTGAATACTTCTCTGATTTCATCTAAAGAATAATACCTAATTCTCACAGATATTTTTTTACCACCATTGAAAACAGATATTTTTCCTTTTCTTTTTTTGATGGCTCTGAATGGGTTTTTACCTTCTTTAATGGATTTTAACATCCAAAAAAGATTATATATGTTCCCAACGGTAAAAATAAGATTCCCCTCTTTCTTTAGGATAGGTGTTAAAGAATCTTTAAAATTATTAATATTGGCATGGTTTAATGCCCCAAATATAGATATGACATTGTCAAATTTTTTTTCTTTAAATGGAAGCTTTTCTATATCCGCCACTAAAAAAAAGTCGCCGGCAGAGTTATTCCTAGCTTTTTTAATCATTTCGTAAGATATATCGGCACATACTACTTCGTGACCATTTTTCTTTAATATTTTTGAATGATATCCGGTTCCACAACCTATATCCAAGCTTAATCCTTTTGGTAAATTCATTAATAGATTCTCTTCTTCTTTTCTCATTTTTTTATTTAACTCATCAGAATATCTTTTATCATAATCCTGTGAAAGAGAATCATAAAATCTTCTTTTGTCCATGTAATCATTCCAAATAACTTAATTTAGATTAACTCTTTTATTTAATTAATCATATAATTTTATAAAGTATTTCATAAAAGCAATTAAAGAGGCAATTATGAAAAAAATAGTGTTTTTTCTATTATTGATGCTATTATTATCCGGATGTGCTCAATTTGAGCAGAATCATTTTACGGATAGCAATTATAGCAACAAACTTATTCCCCCAAAAAAATATTCTGTGATTGACTCTGATATTCCCCTCACTTATTATGGAGAAGTCGATGGAATTGAACTAGGTTATCAAGTTGCACCACATAATGTTGCAATGAAATCCCTTGAGGCCTTCTATAAATACCACGATACAGGAAATGAATCATGCAAGGACAGAGGGCTTTACCTTGCAGATTGGCTTATTGAAAATGCAAAATACAAAGATGATGGAAATTTTGTAGTTTGGGAATACTCATATCCTTGGCCACCATACAATTTGGAACCCGGCTGGACAGGATCTCTAAACCAAGCTACAATTGTGAAGGCACTTACTTTTGCGTACCTTTACTCTCGAAATAAAAAATATAAAGACGTTATAGATAAAAGTCTAAACGCCTTTGAAGTTGAAGTTAAAAATGGCGGGCTCAAGGTTTTAAGAGAAGATGAAGGGAAAACATATGTTTGGTACCCAGAATATGCTAAAGAAAATCCTCCATATGTTCTTAATGGTTTTATAACTGTACTAATTCGTTTGAGAGAATATTACCTTATTACTACAGACAAGAAAGCAGAAAAACTTTATCAGGAAGGACTAATCTCACTAGAACATTTTTTACCAGACTATGATGCAGGGAATAAGAAAAGCTATTATGATGCTCTTGGGAATATTGCAAACGATCACTACCATGAAATGCATGTTGCCCAGTTAAATTCTTTATATGAGTATACAAAAAATCCCTTATTTAAGGAATATAAAGAAAGATGGGATAGAAAATAAAATTAATAACCTGAATCTTGTCTTTCAGTGGTATCAATGCTTGTTTGTTCTTGATGAATAGAATCATATACTTTCATGCTTTCTTTTTTTATTTCTTCTATCTCTCTAGATATCATTCTATTCTTGATTTCTTCTGGAGGCCCAATTTCTATAATCTTGCCTTCAAGTAAGAAGCATGACCTGTCACAAGCGTCAACGACAAAATCGGAATCATGGGTGATTATTATAAATGTTTCATCTAAATACTGTCTTGATTTTCTTATTGCATTGGCAATTTCTTTTGTTCCTCTTGGTTCATCAAGTATCACAATGTTAGGCTCTTTAATCAAAACTTGAGCAAGAGCAACGGTATGTCTTTCACCTTCAGATAGGGATTCTGGAGTTTTAATAAGTAATTCTTCCACGGTATTATTATCAAATCCAACTGCCTCTAGGACGTCGGATGCTTTTTTCTTTGCAATATCTAGGGGAAGTTTTAATCCAATTGATTCCGTTAAATTTTCAAGAACTGTTTTATTTGGATAAAGAGAGTACTCTTGATGAAGAATACCAATATATGGTGCTGCCCTTATCCTACCTGAAGATCCATCTTCTTTCATATTTATCCATTCATCACCAATTCTAAGTTTAAATTCTCCTTCTTTGAATGGGATTAACCCCCCGATTATCTTAGAAACAGTAGTTTTTCCTGCACCGCTCTTGCCTACAATGCCAAATATTTCTTTTTCATTTACTGAGAGTGAGAGATCATCTACTGCTTTAATCACCCCCCTTGAAATTGAATAAAAGTATTTTTTAACATTATTAAGCTGAATTATCTCGCTGCCAGTATCACTGAAAATTGATTTAGTATCTCTTGAAATAGATTTATCTTCAATTTTCAGCTCCTTTGAATCCAATTCCTCTATAATTTTTCCTCTATCGATTTTTAATGTTCTCTCGGTTACTTCTCCAATTAAGGATGATTTCTGAGAGGATAACACTAAGGATTTGCTATGGTTTTTAAACATGTCAATTAGTGATTTTTTTATTATGTCAGAAGTTACAGGATCAAGAGTTTCAGTTGGTTCATCTGCAAATAGTATTATTGGATCTAAAGCGAGTTGTCTAGCTAAAACTAGTCTCTGTTTTTCTCCACCCGACAAATCTCTTGCAACATGGGTCATTCTATGTAGCAAGTTAACTTTCTGTAAAATTTCGATAATCTTAGAATTGATATCTTTTTCAGGTATTTGCATTTCAGAATAGATTTCATACATGTTCTCAAGAACAGATCTCTGCCCAAAAAGAGCAAATGTCCTTTGAAACATTATGGCTGTTCTTCTCTTTATTATATTGAAAAACTCTTCATCGTTCCAAAAATTAATTTTTTTATAGGAAAATTCTAAATTACATTTTAAGCACTTAGTTCCAACGTAGCTAGGGGGATTTACAATATTACATTTTGAGCAGTATGCAATATTATAATATACTGCGCCGCTGGAGGGCTTGTAACCCTTTGTTCCTCTCAAAATATTTAATAAAACTGATTTGCCACTGCCTGTTGGACCATAAATCCCCAATGAATCCCCTTCATTTATGACAAAAGAGATGTTGTCTAGTATGGTAGTGTTATCAACTATGAAAGAAAGATTTTCAACTTCAATGAATTTGTTTTCCATTTAAATCCCCAAAAAATACATAATTATTGGAGATTTATCTAATAAAAAGATTTTGATTGTTAGAAACATATAATAGTCACAGTATCTTTTTTTTAAGTTAAGAAAATAGTATATTTCGTATAATTTATAAGAATTTGATTTGATTAATAATTTTGAGGTAAGTAAAAAACTTTTTTAGGTTTGCATATTTTAATTCTTTCCCCCTATTTTAGCTTTTATAATAAGAGAATTAATTAGAACTAATGCCTTCTGTTAATTAAAAATCAGCTTTGGAACATATTTTACCTACATTCAGATTCAAAAGATTTTGCCATAACACGATGTGTAGACGGCTCATTTGGTCCTGCCAGTTAACTTTTTCGCTATCTTCCGGCCAAAGCTCTCTGGTTTTCTGAAAATGAAGCCTCAGAATTTTTTGTCTATAGTAATTGTCGCCAGCATCTAGTACTAATAATCCAAAGCTTTATAAGGATTTCTATATATGTACTATATATGTCACGTAAAGTAGAAGCAATAGTGAATGGTCCACTTAATCTTAGTGAAGAAGTTGTTCAGATTTATGAGAGAAAAGTCACTGCTTATGGGAATAGCGCCAAAGTTGATGCACAGAAGAAGTACATAGGATATCGAGCCTATGTTATAATTGTCAAAGACTAGTTTTAAAGTAAATATGTCCCACAGCTGGAATTGTATCTCAAAAGAATACTAAAAAATATGTAATTTATATGGTGTCCTAAAACCGAGGATCCAATTTACTTCTACTTCTTTGTTTTCTGTTTTGACTTTTACAACTTCTCTACTTCTGTTAACATCTTTATATTTTGTTACTGTTCTATATTTTGTTTCAGTTTTGTATTTAGTGACAATTCTCTCTTTTTCAATCTCTTCATTAATAATTTCTGTTTTCTGAGCGGTGATAATCCTATAACAACTACACTGTGTACAATTCTTAGTTAATGGATTAACTCTATTACACTGACATTGGGGTTTCAATTCACAGTGAGAAGTTGGGTCTGTATAATAATCATATATCTCATAATTAATTGTTTTTTCTGTTGGAACGATTTCAGTGTAAATTTCTTTTTCTTCATAGGGAATTAGCTCTTCATAGGATTCATTAACTTCAAATGGTTGCTTTTCCACATAAGATTCAATTTCAGAGTATGCAATTTGCTCTTCGATACTGATTGTTTTGGTCGGCAATAAAACTATTAATAAAACTAATGCCAATAAAATTCTAATAACAGGCTTTTTCAAAATGACTATTTTATGGGGCAATATTTCCTTTTTAATTTCATCAGAATTTAAGTTTTGTTCATCTATTTTAGTTTCTTCTTTTAATTCTGAAGTTTCAGTTTTTTCAACTTTTATTTCCTCGCCTTCAGGCATAATAATCAAATATAACTATCAACAAGAGATATATAAATTCTTAGGAAATAATTAGATTTAAGAGTAGATAATCCCGTATATATAGCATGGCTAACCAAAAAAGCCAGATTAAAAATTCTTTTTTAACGAAGTTGAGTGGTATTGTCTTAATTTTAATAATATTGGTGATTCTTAATCTTTTTTCCTTAATAGTGTCTTATTATATTTTGCACAGTGTAACGGGATTTTTAAATAGTAACTTTATTTTGCTAATTTCAGTTTTTATTATCATTTTATTTGGCTCAATCCTTAATGATTTAGATTCTAAAATAAGATACATTTCAACAATATTTTATGCTTTATCAGGCGTATTATTTTTGACAATATTTATTAATGCAATTATTGAATTTGAGTATAAATCTCACGAATATTATTTTGACTATTTACATAATAATTATATTTTGATATATTTGATTGTTTTTTTCTTAAGTATTTTTATAAGCTATTATATTAGCTATACAAGACTATCTAAAAGTCAATTTATGGCCACTATATGTAAATTCAATGTATTTAGTTTTTGCCTTTTCATGCAAATAGTGTTTTTTGTTAAAAAAGAATTTGAAAAAAGTAGCAAGTCACTTCAAAAAATAACAAACTATACTATTGAAAAATTTAAGTATCGATACGGCTAGCGTTGTAATACGGAGAACGATAAATATCTACTTTACCATAAGAGTCCTTGAAAGTGACTAATGGCGTTAGGTCTTTGAAAAATTCTCTTGCATATTTTGGAGTAGTTTTCTCATATGAATCAATAACAACGTATTCTATCCCCTCCCTTTCAAGAGTTCTTTGAAAAAAAGATGGGTCCTGAGGTATCTGATAAGTAAGCCTATGGGAAAAATAGTGAATTTGTCTAAATGATTGAGTCATTATTTTGGCATCTTGGTCAGTATTTTCTCTTAACCAACCACCTGCTTCATCCAATAATCCATATGAAACAACTTTAGTTTCCAATACAGACACTGTTGCAGAAAACTGGAAAAGAACTGCAATTGCCATAAAACTTAATCCTATGAATTTTTTCTTATCTTTTAGATACATCAATCCAAAATAGGCCAATAAAAAATATCCTGCTAATAGGTACCTTACTTCTTGAACAGGCCATAAAAAACATGACAAAATTACCAATAATCCAAATCCCCAGAATATCTTCTCAGATTTTTTGATGCCTAAAAATGCTACAATTACCATAAGAGGAAAAGCAGTAATAATAAAAATAGGAATAGTTCTTGTAAAAAAAACTAATGTTCCTGAACCAACATCACTTATCAGATAAGCGGAATGAGAAACAAATATTTTTCCAAAATGTAAGTAAGACCATACAAACCAAGGTATAGTAACAATTAATGTAGTCATGAAAGATATGATAATTTTTTTATTAAGATTTGTCAGATATGAGAAAAAAATCGGAAAAGTATAGATTATGCCAACAGATTTTGTTAAAAAAGATGTAGCGATCAGAACTCCCAATAGGATATGTTTCTTATAAGAATCATTTTTCCAAAAATAAACGAGGTATGAAGCCATAACAAAAGTTAAGAGAGGTATTTCTCTAATCACATTAACAGAATCATAAAAAATCGTCGGTGTAAAGAAAAGATACAAAGCTCCTAAAAAGGACAGTTCAAGAGAAAATCTTTTTTCAAAAAGCATAAAACTTAGTATTACAAAAATAATTGAAAAAAATGGTACTGCAAGAAAAATCCCGTTTTCACCAAAAAGGCCAATAAAAATCGCTAAGAATATGGGAAGCATAGGTGGCACGTCGCCGGGATAACCGTTAAAGAAATATCCGTTACCTGTAAGTAACGAATACCCTAAAGAAGCGTATAATCCTCCGTCATAAATAAGCCCATAATGAGGAACATATATGGCTAAAGATATAGAAGTAATAACAATTAAAAGTAAAATGTATCTATTTCTTGTCATCTGAAAGCTCATTATTCAAAAAAAGATATTAATCTATTTATATAGTTATTCTGTATAGATTATTGACCTAAATCAATTTTATGCCACCATAGGGCAGGATAATTAATTATATTAAAATTAAAGTCAAATAAAGCCTCAATCTAAAAAATAAATATCAAAATGAACTATTCTAGATATTAAAATATTACAATGCTCTTTCTATAATCTTTTATTAACTCCGTATATATAAAATCCATGGTAAACGAATTTAATCAAGCTTATGAGCAAATTATAAAAAAATGTGCTTATATTGGATGTATACCTTCAGTTAAAGGAGAAATTGAAGTATGGGAAAAAAGAGAAAAAGATAGACTATTCTTGATTGATAAGAACAATGAAAAATTCTTATCAAGAAAAAAAGAAGATGATTCTGAGTGGTATGAAAACTCTAAGTACATGATAATTTCACTGATCCAGAATAATTCTATGTTGCCAACTTTTTTTTGTTCATATTAAAATCAAATATTTATTAAATATATTTTTATATATAAGACAGTAATTGGACTTAACAAAAATTAAAATACAAAATTCGTATTATAAAAGAATAAGAAATTAAATATAAAATTAAATTTATAATCTATTCCCACAATTTACACAAAAAGAGGTTTCAATCTTATTTTGATGCCCACATTGATTACAGAATTTTGCTCCACTGCTCTGAGGTACATTTGAAGTTTGATTTGTTAAGTAGGTAGGTGCGCCTGTTGTTACATTCTGTTGTTGATTAACTGATACGTTGACTTTAGTTTTATCTTTGTCAGAGGAGATTGCACCTCCTATAATACAGATAATTGCTCCAATCCACCCTATATAAAATCCAATAGCCAACAATCCAATAAAGAAATTTCTAGCGTAAAGAAAAACTGCAATTGTAAGGACAATCATTCCTGCAGGCCCAGCGACAGATCCTCCTGCCTTCTTAAATATTGCAAGTAGTCCTCCAATAAAGAGTAAGAAGAATCCTGCTACAATCAAAGCGAGAATCATAGCTGCCATGCCATAAGAAGGATTAACTTGCAGTAAAAAATTCTGCATTACGGTATTATCTGTAAAATTTGTAAGAACTGCAAGCGTTATTTCAAAAATTGAATATATGCCATCCACAAAATAATAAAATGGCAAAAAGGCAGAAACAATTAAGATTATACCTCCAATTAAACTTATAATCCTACCATTTTCCATGCTTAATTTTATTTTTTTAAATTTATATGTTTTACTATATTTTCAGCTGTAGATCTTACTCCAGATCATTTCTCATGTTGAAACGCTAGGGGAATGCAAAGCTTAACGACAAAAACATAGCATGGATAATCAGAACAAAGGAACTTGGCCTTAGGTCAAGTGAGATTGCCT